>Ga0187781_10004817_pt1 | contig 10050 bp, 5 predicted proteins | sample 0715_SJ02_MP02_2_FD_132447 | JGI IMG/M metagenome (GOLD analysis project Ga0187781, IMG submission 132447) | Tropical peat soil microbial communities from peatlands in Department of Meta, Colombia - 0715_SJ02_MP02_20_MG | ecosystem: Environmental > Terrestrial > Soil > Wetlands > Peat | place...
GGACGAGGGGACGGATCTGAATCCGATCTTCCCGCAGGCGTCCATGCTTTCGCTCTACCCCTTCACACCGGGTCCGCCGCGCGATATCAACAAATATCTCCTGTTCGGCGTCCCGGGCGACGGTCGGGTCTGCTGGGGCCGGGACAGGCTTGCGCTTCTCGCGCTCACGGAATGCGTAAAGGCGGCCGGGCGCCTTTACAAATTGCGCAAGGTCGCTGGCGCCGCCGGCGCGCTGCGGACAAATCTCGGAACGGATGTCGGCATCGCCATCGGCCTCGAGGCGAGGTTCGACGCCGTCTTGCCCGACTGGCCGTGACCGAAGCGCGTCAGGCGCCCGCGACGATTCCGTAGCGCAAGCATAGATCGCTCTGCTCGGCCCGATCGCGGCGCGCGCCACCGGGATCGCCCGCTCTTTCGCGCAAGCCCGCGCGCACTCCGAGACCGTGCGCCATGAGACAGGGGTTCGAGATGCTCCGGCTGATCTCGATCGCGCGATCGGCTGACGCGAGAGCCCGCTCTCCGTCTCCGGCCGACGACAACGCTTCCGCATAGCCTGCGCTCAGATGAAAGAGCTCTAGAGGTCCGCAGCGATGCTCTCGTTCGCTGTTCAGCCAGGTCTCCACCTCCACGACAGCGCGTGCGCCCTGGCCAGACCGCGCGAGCGCGCTGGCGAGCGTTCCGATGAGGTGAGGCAGAATGGTGTCGTAGCCGTTCTGCGCAATAAGGGCGCACCCTTGCTCGAGACAGGCGATCGCTTCTGAATACCGACGCTGCCGAATGAGGTTTTCGCCCTTGGCGAGCAGACCGAGCAGCTCGGAATAGGGGTCCCTTTGCATCCTGGCGATGGCGATGGCCTGCTCGACTGAGGTCAGTCCCTCGTCGTATCTGCCGACCTCGTTCAGGAAGTAGCAAAGGTATGTCCGCACCATTGAGCCGGGGATGCCGGCTGCGCCGAGGCGCGCCGTTTCGAGGTCCCCGGACAACAGAGAGCGGAGCTCGCGCTGCACGCCGATGGCCGAGTCGAGCGCGCCAAGACCGTAGAGCGCGCTCGCAAGGTTGAATTTCGCGGCGAAGATCAGCGGCAGCCTGTCGAGTTCGATCGCAATCTCGACGGTGCGTTCGGAATGCTCCCGTCCCTCCGCGTATCGCGCCTCGAACCAGCACACGAGGCCCATATGGCAAAGGGCTGCGCAGACCTTGCTTTTTCGGCTCTGTTTCTTGGCGAGCTCCAAGGCGCGGGGCAAATAGGGGGCGAGACTGCGGAACTCCCCGATCTGGGCAAGCGAGGCGAAAGCCATCAGAACGAAATCTACGAACTTCTCCTCAGCCGGCTCGCCGATGCGCTCGATGCAGGCCATCGCGCGCCTTAGCGTCAGGAAGAGCGAACCGCTGGCGGATGCACGACGCGCGTTCAAGGCGGCGCGCCATAGCCATTCCAGGGCCGCTGCGTCGTCGCGCGCCTCTTCCGCGTGAAAGGCGAGACGTTCGTATGGGCTGGCGGCGCCAGCACTCGACAGAATCGCCTCTATCGCGGTGCGGTGAATCTGCTGACGGCGAGCGCCGGGCACGGTTTCGGCGCAGGCGTCGGCGACGATGGCGTGGCGAAACCGAATTGAACCTGCGATTGGCGAGTGAATGAATTCCAGGCGCTCGAGCTCTGACCGGCTGCGCAGCATCGCCTCGTCCCCGATTCCGAGCGTCCGCGACGCCAGCTCGAGATCCACCTCCTCGCCTAGAATGCTCAAGGTCTGCGCAAGCGCCTTGGACCGAGCCGACAGCTGATTGAGCCGGGCGTGAATCAGGGACTGCACAGAATCCGGCATTGCGCTCCCTTTGTTCGGGGAACCGATTCCCTCCGAAAGCGCGATCTGCTCGAGAACGAACGGCACGCCGTCCGCCCGATCCAGAACCTTCTCGAACAGGTCCGGTCCCGGCGCAGCGCTCGGCCACAGCTTGCGCGCAAGCTCAGCCATCTCCTCGCGCGCCAACGGCGCGAGATTGAGAACCGTATGGGCGATGGTTCTCGCGAGCGCCGCCGACTCCGGCCGACCGGTCATGAGCAGGGCCCGGCGCGGCTCCACCCTTGTTTTCGCAATCAGGCGCAGGCAAAAAACGCTTTCGGGGTCAAGCAGCTGCAAATCGTCGATGACAATGAGCGCGGGCGCGTCCTTGGTCAGGGCAAAGAGGGTCTCGATGAGGGCGCGGGCCACCCCGGTCCGCGTGAACAGCGCGGGCTTGATGTCGTGAGCGGCACGTTCGCTGAGCATCACAGTCGCGGCCGGCGGCTGCAGTTCGCCAGCTCCGGCTTCCAACAGCGCGAGCCGGATATCATCGTCGGGACAGGCGGCCTTCAGGGATAAGCTCTGCAGAATGAGGGTCCGGATCGCCGAGAAGGGCGTCGTGCGCTTCTGGTTGTCGCCGTTGAAGGCGAGGACTCGGATCCCCTTGCGACGGGCGTCGTCGACCGCGATCGAAGCGAGGCGGGTCTTGCCGATGCCGGGCTCGCCGATGAGCGCGACGGCGCTGGACTCCTCACCGAATAGAGTCTCCTCGAGCCTTCGACGCTCGAGTTCGCGCCCGACGAAAGGAGACTGGTATGGATGGAAGACGCTTGCCGGCGTTCTACACCCCGGATCTTCGAGAAGTTCAAAAGCCTCCAGCCGGACCTTTTGGAGCGCAGGGATGCCCTCGTGCGGCGCGAGCTGCAGGGTTGACCGGCAAAGGCTCACGGTCTTCGAACTGAGCAGGATCCCGTCGTGCGGCGCGTTCTTTTGCAGCGCGGCCGCCAGATGCACGGCGCCGCCGACCGTGTTGATCCCGGCTCGAACGTCGCGCCTCATCGAGCGCAAGTTCACGAGGCCGCTGTGGACGCCCACACGAAACCGGACGGGTCGCCCGTCGATATTGCGCATGGGCTTTGCGAGGGCGGCGGGCGTCTGGATGCGCCAGGCCGCCTCGCACGCTCGGTCGGCATGGTCCTCGAGCGACTTAGGCCAGCCGAACACCGCCAAACCGCCGTCGCCCGAATAGCTCACCAGCAAGCCGTCCGACGCTTCGACGGCGTGCTTGAGATGGTCAAAGATGCGATCGAGAAGCTCCTGCGCACTGTCCGGATCAACGTCGGCTACGTGGCCGGTTGAATCGACGGTATCGACAGCCAACACTGTCACCAAACATCGCTCTGAGAAACCGTCCGGGCCCTTCATCGCCCCACCCGCAAAACGAACGTGTGAAACCAGTTCGAATGCATATATCGCTGACGCGAGGATGCCGGCAAATTGGGGTTTTCGAGAGACCCGCTAGAGGTCAGCCGACAACACCGATGGCAACATAGATTACTTTCCCGATGCGCATGTGCAAGTAATGATGGCGCACACGTTGGGCGTCGTTCTGCGACGCCGCCCGAAACCGTTAGCCGTGGCGCAGAGGTCGCGATCGCGCAGCTCGGGGGCGATGACCTTTTGAGCCCGGAGTCGAGGGAGGGCAGAATGAGGGCGCACATCGTAGGCGGTGGATTTGGCGGACTCGCAGCGGCCGCATATCTCATCCGGGATGCTAAGACGTCAGGCGATCAGATAACCATTTACGAGGCGAATAAGCAGTTAGGCGGAGGATTTTTTCTGGCGGGTGACGCCCAAACGGGTTACAGCCTGCCTGGCTCGGTCTTTGATCCGAACTACCGCTGCACCTTTAGCCTGCTCGAAACGATCCCATCCACGAGTAATCCACGTATTTCCGTCAAGGACGAATTTTTCGACTTCAATGCGCGCAACCCGTTTCAGGATCGGGCGCGCATTGTCGATGGCGATGGCCAGGTCGTGCCGCATCAGCCGCGCTTTGGCTTAGGTCTATTCGACGCGCTCGACTTTTTGCGGCTCGCCTTCACGCCTGAGGCCAAGCTCGACGGGCGGCGCATCGAAGAGTTCTTTTCCCAGCAATTCTTCGAGACTGAATTCTGGTTGCTTTGGTCGACCCTCATGGGGTCGCTGCCCGAGCACAGCGCAATCGAGTTCCGGCGCTACGTCAACCGCACCCTCGGCCTGTTCCCGGACCTCTACGACATGACAGGCATCCTGCGCACGCCTCGCGCGCAGCGCCAGGCGCTCATTGAGCCGCTCGTGGCGTGGTTGGGTTCGAACGGTGTGAATTTTCTGACAAGCGCCTTGGTTAAGCATATCGGCTTCGCGCCGGCGCCCGGAAGCATCACCGTGAATAGCATTGAATACGAGCAAGCGGGCTTGGCGCACGCGGTCGCGATAACTTCGACGGACATCCTGCTTGTGACGAGCGGATCTCAAATCGCCGGCGTTTCGGCGGGGACGATGAACACGCCTCCTCCTCCGCCAAGCCTTGGCGGAGGACCTTTGGTCGCGCTTTGGAGGGAACTCGCGCGCCAGGGCGCGAATTTCGGCGACCCCGATGTGTTCTTCGATCCGTCGGGCCCGGCCGACTCCCGTTGGGTGATCTTCACGGTCACCACCGGTTCGACGGTTTTCCTGGATCTGATGACCGCGCTGACCGGCGCCCCGACGGGGACCGGCGGGCTCGTCACGTTGAGGGATTCCGGCTGGCTGCTCTCGCTGACGATTTTCCATCAGCCGGAGGTCACGAACCAGCCGTCCGACACCTACGTCTGGTGGGGCTACGGTTTGCATCCGGAGCGCGAAGGCGATTACGTGAAGAAACCCATGTATGCTTGCACAGGCGCGGAAATCCTCCAGGAGGTGGTGAAGCAGCTGAAGTTCGACGTGCATCTGAACGAAATCCTAGCGTCATCGAAATGCATCCCCTGCGTCATGCCCCACGTGAACAACATATGGACGCCGCGCAGACGTACCGACAGGCCGCAAGTGGCGCCGAAGGGGGCGACCAATCTCGGGCTCATAGGCCAGTACGTGGAGGTTGCAAAGGATATCGCCTTCACGGCCGAATATTCCGCGCGCACAGCGTGGGAGGCCGTTCACCTGCTCAGGCACGGCCCCCCTCTGCCTCCCGTGTATCAAGCGGAATCCGATCCGGGCGCGCTCCTCGCCGCGCTGAGGGCTTTGCTCGGTCTGTGACGGCCTCCGGCTTCCGCAGGTTCGCTCGGGCGAAGGGCCGGGCCGAATGGCCGGTCCTGCGCAGGGTTTCGGGCGCCGGCCCTTGCGCGGCGCTGATCCAGGCTGCGGGCTTTCGGCGTCCGAAAGCCTCCAAGGGAAGAACGGCCGGCTCGATCGGGCCCAGCGCGGACGCTGAGCGGTCCGCCCAGGAGCAGCAGGCGGCGCTGACCAGCCGCCTCTTGGCGCCGGTCGGCCGAGCCCTCGCCGATCAGATTGGCCGCAATCGCTCGGCAATGCGCGATGCATCCTATCCAAGTTCGAACCATGGCGCCCGCCGCTACGCCATCGTATCCGGCGACTTCCAATCAATCGCTTCCATTGCGCTTTCATGGAGTGTCGTCGGTCGGGTTGGAAGCAGATCGGGGGCTCGCCGACCGCCGACCTCGAGGTGGGGGCGGCAAAACCGCGAAGATTGAAAAAAACAGGTCTCCGGCCCGCGAGGGACTTGACAACGGTCGAATGTAAGCGCTTACTTCGCTTTGTAAGCGCTTACATTCGAGCAGAGAAAAGCCTCCGCACGAGGTCAGCGCATGACGGTCTTGGATATCAGCAGCGCCTCACCGACAAGATGGACGCGGCCGGATTGAAGCGAGGGAGGATAACGTTATGAGTGAGGCGGGCACCGACACGATCCGCGGATCAAAGAAGAAAGCGCTCGACAGCGCCGTCGCAAAGGCTGGCTGGCGACTCGTGCCAGTCCTTATCCTGATGTACATGCTGTCCTACCTCGATCGGGCAAATATTGGCTTCGCCAAACAATCGTTCCAAGCCAGCACGGGCGTGAGCGATGTCGCCTTCGCCTTTGGAGCCTCGATCTTCTTCATCGGATACGCCCTTTTTGAGTTTCCGAGCAACTTGATGCTGCACAAGGTCGGGGCGCGACGGTGGATGGCCCGCATCATGATCACCTGGGGAGCGGTGGCGACCTGCATGTTGTTCACACGCAACGACACGTCCTTCAGCATCGTCCGCTTCCTGCTGGGTTCGGCGGAAGCGGGCTTCTTTCCCGGCGCCATTCTCTTCATGACCTACTGGTTCCCGGCCCAGGCTCGCGGCCGCATGCTTGGCCTGTTCTACTTCGGTTCGCCCCTGGCCATGATGTTCGGCGGCCCGATCTCTGGTGCGCTCCTCGATCTGGACGGCTTGATGGGGCTGCAAGGCTGGCAGTGGCTGTTCATGATCGAAGGCTTAAGCACCATCGTTCTCGGCTTCTTCGTGCTGTGGTATCTGACGGACCGTCCGGCCGATGCGACCTGGCTGTCGGAAGAGGAACGCTCCGCTCTAACTCAGACGATCGCTGCCGAGGACCAGGTGAAGGCCGCGACTGGCCATGTTAATCTGGGCAAGGCATTGACCGATCCCAGGCTTCTGCAATTCTGCGCCATCTACTTTCTCATCCAGATCGCCGGGTATGGCTTCGCCTTCTACATGCCGAGCCAAGTAAGCGCGCTCATGAAGATGAAGATCGGCTTGACGGTCGGCTTCGTGGCGGCGATCCCGTGGCTTTGCGCGGTCATCTCCGCAATCTTCTATCCGCCCTTCGCGACCAGGACCGGCTATCGCCGCAGCCTCGGCATGCTCGCCCTGTTCGCCATCGCGGCCGGCCTGTCGGCGTCCGGCAATCTGCCGCCGGCCTGGGCGATCTTCGCCCTGTGTTTCGTGGCCATGGGCATCATCTGCTCACAGCCGATCTTCTGGACCTTCCCGGCCGGCTACTACACGGGCTACGCCGCCGCCGGAAGCCTCGCCGTCATCAACGCGATCGGCAATCTCGGCGGGTTCTTCGCTCCCAATCTGAAGGTTTGGTCTGAGGTGGCCTTCGGCGCCAACGCTGGCCTGTACGCGGTGGCGGCGGCGCCGTTCACGGCCATGATCCTGTTCTTCTTCCTTAAGGGGGTCGGCGGCGGGCAAGCTGCAGCGAACGAGGCGGGCCACCCGTTGCCGGCGGCGGCGCAGTAGCACTCCGAGGTCCTCCATCGGTCGCCAGGCTTGGCTGCGGGCGTCCGCCAGGGTCCACGCCAGAACGGCGTCTTCCCCTAGGAGAATGAGGGTCATGAAAAGGAAAGTTCTGGTCACCGCGACGAACTACTCGACGCTCTGCGCAGAGGCGAAGGAACTGCTCGAGCGCAATGGCTGGGAGGTCGTTGAGAACATGTTCGGCCGCCCGATGACGTTCGATGAGCTCAAGGAGCGGGTCGGCGACATCGACGGCGTGGTCGCAGGAGTCGACACGTGGAACGAGGCGGTCTTCAAGCTCGCGCCGAAGTTGAAGATCATTTCCCGATTCGGAGTGGGGGTGGACAACATCGATGTGGAGACGGCTCGCAGATTCGGCGTCAAGGTGACCAACGCGGCCGGGAGGAACGCCAACGCCGTCGCCGAACTGACCATCGGCTTGCTGTTCGCCGCAATGCGTCGCATCCCCATGCTCCATCACGCGGCTCAGCAAGGGATCTGGGACCGGTTCGCCGGCCAGGAGCTGATCGGTCGCACCGTCGGTCTGTTGGGCTTTGGCACCATCGCCCGGAAGGTGGGCCGAAAGCTGGCCGGCTTCGAGGTGAAGATCGTCGCCTATGACAAGTATCCCGACCTCGACGCCGCCAAAGAACTTGGCGTGACCATGGTCGATGCAGAGACCCTGCTCAGGGAGTCGGACGTGGTCTGTCTGCTGCTTCCGAGCCTCGAGGAAACCCGCCATTTCATGAACCACCAGACCTTCGCCGCGATGAAGGACGGCGCCTATTTCATCAACACGGCGCGCGGCGCTCTGGTCGACGAAAAGGCTCTCTACGCCGCGCTCGCCTCAGGCAAGCTCACCGCGGCGGCGATCGACGTCTACGAGGTCGAGCCGGTGTCGGCGGACAATCCATTGTTCCGCCTGAAAAACATCGTGACGACCCCTCACACGGCGGCGGAAACCTACGAGACCTATCGGGCGATCGGCCTGCATACTGCGCAGGCGATTCTCGACGAGTTCGAAGGCGTCAACCCGCCGAAGGGACTGTGAAGCGGTCGTTACCGGCGTTGGCGAAGCCCGCCGACGTCGCTCGCCGTGCAAATCAATTTAGACGCCAGGAGAAGGATCTATGGCCAAGAGCATCGAAGGCATCATCCCCGTGATGCTGACGCCTTTCACGGACGACAACCAGATCGACTATCCGGGTTTGGCGCGCCTGATCGAATGGTACCTGTCGCACGGCGTTGATGGCTTTTTCGCCGTTTGCCAGTCGAGCGAGATGCAATTCCTCTCCCTGGAGGAACGCGTCTCGCTGGGACGGTTCGTCGTCGAGAAGACCAAGGGCCGCGTCCCGGTCGTGGTCTCCGGCCATATTAGCGACGATATGGAGAAACAGGTCAAGGAACTGACCGCGATGAGCCGCGTCGGGGCTGGTGCGTTAATCCTGGTGACCAACCACCTCGATCCCATGAAGGCGGGCGGCGCCGCCTTCATGGCGTCCCTGAAAACGCTGCTCGACCGCCTGCCGAAAGACATCCCTCTCGGCCTCTACGAATGTCCGGCGCCGTATCGTCGTCTACTGAGCGATGACGAACTGAAGTTCCTCGCCGACTCGGGCCGCTTCATCATGCTCAAGGACGTGAGTTGCGATCTCGGGACGGTGAAAAGGCGTCTGGCGATCACGGCCGGCACGCCGCTCAGGATCCTCAACGCCAACGCCGCGATCGCCTGGGACGTGATGAAGGCAGGAGCGCCGAGCTTCAACGGCGTGTTCGCCAACATTCATCCCGATCTTTACAAATGGCTTCTCGTTTCCTCCCCCAAGCATCCGGAACTGGCTGGCGAGTTGGCGACCTTCCTCGTGCTGGCGGCGGTCTCCGAAGCCTGGGGGTATCCGGCGCTCGCGAAGATCTATCACCAGCGTATCGGGACGTTCTCTTCGATTAAGTGCCGCGTGATCGACTACGATGTCCGTGAGCGGTTCTGGGCCCTGGACGCCATTCTCGACAAGATTGTCGAAGGGACCGAGCGCTTCCGCCGCAAAATCGTAAGCCTGCCGGCGTAACTTGCGACGCTCCGCTTGTCGGCGACGGCGGGCGCAATGACCAATGTCTTAAGGATCGATGCGCGGAGAAGAAACTCGGATCGGCATTGGGCAAGCCTGACGATCGAAGATCATGGCGAAGACCTCGTCTGAGGGAATGAAAGAAGACCCCGAGATCCGGCGCGGACGCGGCGCCAACGGACGCGCCCGTCTCGAGGACGTCGCCAGGAGCGCCGGCGTCTCGACGGCGAGCGTGTCTCGCGTCTTCAGTGACAAAGGCAATGTCTCCGAGGAGATCGCGTCGCGGGTCCGGGCGGCCGCGCGCGAGCTGAAATGGGCGCCGCATGCCGCCGGGAGAGCCCTGGCGTCGAGTCGGACCAATATCGCAGGCGCCATCATTCCCACGCTCGATGTCGAAGTGTTTGCGCGCCAGGTCAGCGGCCTCCAATCGGTCTTCATCAAACAGAACATGACGGTGTTCCTTGGATGTTCGAACTATGACCCCGCATCCAGCCTGTCGCATGCGCGAGCCATGCTCGCGCGGGGCGTCGAGGCCCTGGCGATTGCTGGAGAAGATCACCCTTCCGAGCTGTTCGAAGAACTCGCCGATCGCCAGGTGCCGTACGTCATAACGTATGCATATCGACCCGACGGCCCTCATCACTACGTCGGCTTCGATCACGCGAAGGCGTTTTACCAGATCGTCGAACACCTGTTTCGACTCGGGCACCGGAGGTTCGCCGTCATCCTTCAGCCGGTGGCCAACAACAGCCGCGTCCAGGCTCGCCTCGCGGGAATTCGGGCGGCCGTCTCCGATCACGGCCTGCGTCTTCCAGACGACAACGTGTGTGTCGGCAGCTATGACATCGGTTTCGGCGCGACGAGTCTCGCCAGACTGATGGATCGCTCGAGAAAGGAGCGACCGACCGCCGTCGTTTGCGGCAACGACA
>Ga0187781_10004818_pt1 | contig 10049 bp, 12 predicted proteins | sample 0715_SJ02_MP02_2_FD_132447 | JGI IMG/M metagenome (GOLD analysis project Ga0187781, IMG submission 132447) | Tropical peat soil microbial communities from peatlands in Department of Meta, Colombia - 0715_SJ02_MP02_20_MG | ecosystem: Environmental > Terrestrial > Soil > Wetlands > Peat | place...
ACCGTAGACTCGTCTGGAAGGGTGGGGCCCGAAGCTACCATGGAGAAAAGCTGCTCCGGCACGTCCGAAATGTAAATCGTTAGCTGCTGCGCGGGGTACGCCCGAACGGCGAGTCGCCCGCCTTTCACAGCCGAGGTGTGCTTGCGGAGAACATTGATTTGCTCGATGGGCAAACCGCAAGTGACCAAGACGCGGTTGAATTCAGATAGGTCAGACAGCGACACAGCGGAATCAAATGGTTGTTCGAAGATCGCTGAGCCACCACCCGATACAAGGAAGATAACCGCGTCGTCCCGAGTGAGATTCGAAACCAACTCCAGCGCGGCGCGCGCCCCCTCGAGAGTTCCCGCCTGTGGGTAAGGATGGCCTCCCAAAAAGTAGCGGAAGCGATCCAGTTTCTTTGCCGGCTCCCCGGGCGAAACGCAAACGCCAGCCTCAATGCGGCCGCCCAGGATTTCATCCAGCACAGCCGCCATCCGATTGGCGGCTTTCCCGAAGGCCACCACGCGGGGAGGACGCTTCAAGGAAAGCGAGATTTCACGGGCCTCAAGCCGCTCAGCTTCGCGCTTCAGCTTGGCCAACATAGCGGCGCGCAGGTCCAAGGCAGCCATGGTCTCCAAAAAAACCTGAATGGCCAGTTGTTTCCCGCGAGAGTAAACAAGATTGGGATGCGTGGCGGATTGGGCAGCCTGAGTCATGTAAGTTTGAGCAAAGCCTCCACCCCTGCCTGCGCCACCAATACGTCCTCTTCCTCGGTGCCCGCGCTCACTCCAATTCCACCCACGCATTGGCCATCCACCATGAGCGGTAGGCCGCCTCGGATGCACGTAAGCTTCCCGTCCGTCGCCAGCGGCAGTCCCAGAGAAAGGAAGATGCTGGGTTCGCCGGAAGAGGGTGACGGGCCTGTGGGCGCGCGGCGCAGGGCGGCGGCGCGAGCCTTGGTGAGTGACACCTCGACGGAGGAGAGCTTGGCCCCGTCCATGCGAGCAAAGACAAGCAGGTGACCGCCCTCATCCACAATGGCGATATTCTGAGGGACTTTGATCTCCCGGGCTTTGCTTTCAGCAGCGGCCAGAATGGCCCGCGCTCCTTCCAGGGTCAAACGAATATTGTTGTGCGTGAGCATGATTCCATTATTGGGAAGTGGGGCAAGAATTACAAGGGGCTGGCGACTGGGGGCTGGGGATGGCCGATTGTCGAATGCCGATTGGGAATGGGGACCGGGACAGTTCGGTCAGGGATCAGCGCGTGCGTGAGTGAGCGAACCGCACGCCAGCACGGAGCAATCGTCGATCGCAATCGTCCATACCCAGCCCCAAGTCCCTACTCCCCAGTCCCCAGCAATCGTCAATCGACAGTCGGCAATCGACAATCCCCAGCCCCCAGCCCCTAGTCCGCAGCCCCCACCCAGACTAAAATGGAAGCGTTTGATGCCACATTTTCCCGACGAGAAACGTACTACCCCTAGAAAGTATTCTCGGCCGGGAGGCCAAGCGATGGTTGTGGCAACAATGGAGGAAGCGGGCGGCGTGCTAAACCCCGATCCGGGAATCATCATGAGTGCGGGTGAGCCAGATTCAAAAATGGCTGGGTTTGAAGCCCTCTTCCTTAAATTCTACCCTCGGGTGGTAAGCGTTTTGTACAGGTTGCTGGGTGACCGAGGGCTTGCCGAGGAGTTGGCGAACGACGTCTTCTGGAAACTGCACCGCCAACCCTGGCTGGCGGAATCCGATGGCAATGTGGGCGGCTGGCTTTGCCACACGGCTACGAACTTGGGGATTGACCACCTGCGCGCACAGGCACGGCGAAGACACTATGAGGAAGAGGCGGGACGCCACCTGATGGAAAAAGGCGTTTCCCCCGATCCTCTCGCGGAGGTGCTTAGGGACGAGAGGGCCCGCCGCGTACGTGCTGTCTTGGCCAGGCTCAAGCCCGCTCAGGCCCGAATCCTTATCTTGCGGGCCAGCGGCCTCTCCTATAAGGAACTTGCGGAATCGCTGGGCCTCAAGCTGGGAACCATCGGAACGATGCTGGTGCGCGCCGAAACAGCGTTCCAGAAGAGGTTTCGGCGCATGTACGAACAGGAGGAGGCGTTATGAACTGCCCTAAGGACGGGATTTTGCGGGCTAAACTCGATGGTCAATTGGCGGAAGAGGGTTCACGGGCAATCGACCGGCACTTGGCCGCGTGCGCCGGTTGCCGGCTCAAAATGGAGACTCTCTCCGCAAGTGCGGAACGCGTCCGAACGGCGCTGGCGACGCTGGCGCCCGGCCCTCAGGAAGGATTCACCGAGCCCCCTTTTGCGTTTGCACGTTTCCAGGCTCAGGGTGCAGTAGCTCCGCGGGCCTCGATCTTCGGCCGTTTATTTTCGGCCCGGTTGCGGCCTGTTTGGGCAGCCGCTGGCCTGCTGGCGGTTCTCGTTGCATGCTTCAGTTTCGCCCCTGCGCGCAGTTGGGCCCAGCGCGTGCTGGCCATGCTGCGCGTCCAGAAGATTGCCGTGGTTCCCATTGACACGCAAGCGCTGGAGGGGGTACAAGCTGGCAACGAGACAGGGAGGATGATTAGCCAGTTCATCTCGGACAACATCGTGGTAACGGAGCATTCCGGCCAACCCCAAATCGCCGCTGACGCGCCCCAGGCCAACCAACTCGCGGGATTCCAGGTTCGCCTTTTGGCGGCTCGTTCGGATGCTCCGAAGATCACTGTCCAGGGGGAGCAAGGTTTCCAGATGACCCTCAACCGGGAGCGTCTGCAAGGCATCCTGGACGAATTTGGGCGCAGCGACCTGCAACTACCCATCTCCGTCGATGGAGCCCTGGTGGCTGTACATATTCCCAAGTCGGTGATGGCAATTTACGGTCAATGCCCCCAACCTGGAAAAGACAACTCGCAGAACCCGCCCAAGGTCTCCGATTTGACCGGTTGCGTCACGCTGTTGCAAGTACCCAGCCCGACGGTGAGTGTTCCCCCGGAACTCAATGTCCAGCAGTTAGCCACCTTGGCCTTGCAGGCGGCCGGCATGAGCGCCCAGGACGCACAGGCGTTCTGCGAGACTGTGGACTGGACCTCCACGCTGGTCCTGCCTATCCCGCGGGATGCAGGATCGTATGAGACGACGAACGTGGATGGAGTCCAAGGCACACTTATTACCTTGCGCGGATGGGGCCAAGGTATGCCGGGGTACTCGCTCTTATGGGTGAAAAGTGGCATCATCTACTCGCTGAACGGGTTCGGCAGCGCTGAGCAGGCTGTGCCGCTGGCAGATTCACTCGAATAGCAGGCCGGCAAAAAACCCGCTTGGCCCATTTAAAATGATTGTGCCGAAGGCACCCTGGAGTGCGGTAGCGGCAGCTACCGCCTTTTGCTCGGAATTCAAGGCGGCAGTTTCGCTACCGCAGTCCAAGGCGTTTCGCGCATTTTCAGCATGCTGAGGGAGGTTCATCCCCCTGCAACCTGTCGATAGCAACGCCATTCAGACGCAGGGGCTTCGGAAAGTCTACGGCCAGAGGGTGGCCGTGCGGAGTCTCACGCTTGAAGTCCCGCGCGGCGAGGTGTTTGGTTTCCTAGGTCCCAACGGGGCGGGCAAGACGACATCGATGCGAATGCTGTTGGGCTTGGCTGCTCCCAGCGATGGCCGCGCGCGGGTGCTCGGCCGGCCGGCCGGAGAGGTAGGCACCCGCCGCAAGATCGGCTTTCTCCCCGAACATTTCAGTTTCTATGATTGGCTGACCGCCACTGAATTGCTCCAATTCCACGGACGGCTTTATGGAGTGTCGCGGGCAGACCTCCGCCGGCGCGCGCCAGCACTCCTGGACCTGGTAGGTCTTACGGACCATGCCGACAAGCGACTAAGGGATTTCTCCAAAGGTATGCTGCAGCGCATTGGCTTGGCTCAGGCGCTGCTGAACGATCCGGAACTCATCTTCCTGGATGAACCCACCTCCGGCCTCGACCCGGTGGGCCGGCGCTTGGTACGAGACGTCATCAAAGCACAGCGCGAGCGCGGTGCCACCGTATTCCTCAATTCCCACCTCTTGAGTGAAGTCGAAATCACTTGCGACCGGGTGGCTTTCATCAAGCACGGTGAGGTCCTGGAGACGCGCGAGCTGCGTGGCGCGGCAGCGGAAGCCATGCGCATTTCCATGCGAGCGCGCAAGCTCTCGGAGGAAGCTGTCACCGGGCTTTCCTCGTGGGCTTCCTCGGTGCGGTTGGAAGGCGAGCGCCTGACTTTCACCGTTGACGGCGCCGACGTTCTGCCGGAAATCTTGCGCTTTCTGGTGGGGCGCGGCGCGGACGTATACGAAGTTACTCCCCTGCGGACCTCCTTGGAGGAGCTGTTCCTTCAAATTGTTGGCACGGACGGAGGGCTGTAATGGGCACCTGGATCATGGCGGGTGTAACCTTTCGCGAGGCAGCTCGAAAGAAGGTGCTCTGGATGGCCTTGGCGGCAGGAGCGGCGTTTCTGTGCCTGTTCGCAAACGGCGTTTACTTTCAGTTGAAAGACCTCAACCCCCACACCAATATAATGCTCAAGCGCCAGGGCGTCGGCGCCTTGATGATGGTCGGCCTCTATGCGGTGGACCTAATGGCGGTGGTTATGACCGTGCTGACGTCGGTGGACACCCTCTCGGGTGAGTTAGCTTCGGGAACCATTCAGGCCGTAGCCACCAAGCCCATCTCGCGCTGGGAGTTGTTGCTGGGGAAATGGCTAGGGTTTGTTGGTATGGTGACGGCCTATGTGGCCCTGATGGTGGGCGGCGTCACAGCAATCACTTACTTCCTAAGCCTGCATCGGGTCGGTGGAGTTCTCCCACATCATTTGCTGCGCGGCGTGGGCCTAATCTGGCTGGAGTGCATCCTGATGCTCAGCCTGACGTTCCGCATGGGCGCCAGTTTCTCCACCTTGACGAATGGCGTGGTGGCCCTCGGGCTGCATGGTATCGCCTTCGTCGGGGGTTGGATCGAACAATTCGCCGCCCTCAGCAACAGCCCGCGAGCACTCAAGGTGGGAATCACCGCCAGCCTCATCATGCCCAGCGAAGCCATGTGGCGTCGCGCTGCCTTTGAGATGCAATCGCCACTTTTGAATGCCCTGGGCTTTTCGCCCTTTAGCGCCCTCTCAGTTCCCAGCAATTTCATGATCCTCTATGCCTGCCTATATATGGCCCTGGCTCTCGCTCTAGCCCTGCGCCGCTTCTCCCAGCGCGATTTGTGAGGAACTCAAGGACTTGCTCCCGCGTGGGAGCGGAATCTCCCCCGCCCATACTGAGCGTCGCAAGTGCTCCGGCAGCGTTGGCAAAACGCGCAGCCTCAATCAGGCTGCTATCCCGGCAGATGGCGGCGAGAAACGCCGCCGCAAAGCAATCCCCAGCACCTGTGGTATCGATGGCTCGAACCTCGAACCCGGGACATGAGAATCCGCCTTCCGGGCCGTCTACGTAACACCCCGCCGACCCCAGCTTGACGATCACCGTCTTCACCCCTGCCTGGTGCAGTCGCTCCGCGATGGCCCGGAGCCCGGTCTCGCCCGTGAGCTGCCGGCCTTCTTCCTGGTTGGGGTAGAAGTAATCCACATATGCCAACGCCGGCTCGATCAGGGGAAGCCAGCGACCTGACAAGTCCCAACACGGATTCATCGAAGTCAGGCAACCAATTTGCCGCGCACGGCCCATAGTCTCCGCGAGGGGGGCGCCATCAAAGCTGGGGAGAGCGAAGGCGCTGGCGTAGTGAAACAGGCGCGCGCCCTTCACCAAGTCCCAGTTCAAGTGGCGGGCGGAAAAGTGGGCGTTCGCGCCGCGAAAGTGTAGCAGGCGCCGCTCGCCGCTCGAATCCACAAGCACCATGCTGACGGAGGTTCGACCCTCCTTGAACGAGATCACGTTGGAGTTATCTACTCCTTCGGCGCGCACTGCCTGGCGGAGGATTTCTCCCAGCCGGTCTTCGCCCACCGGCGCTGCCAGGGCCACGCGAATCCCCAGCCTCGCCAGCGCGATGGCAGTGTTGACGCCGTTGCCGCCGGGCCCAAGGACCACATCTTCCAGCGGCTGGCTGGCGCCTGGGGCGGCAAGTCCGTCCACTGGGCGCGCCAGCACATCCACCACGGCATTTCCGGCGCAGAACACTTCACAAGTCGGATTCATCAATGGTTTGCCTCCGTCACTCTACTTCATGGGTGCAAGCCACAGACTCTCAGGGTGACACACGGGGGCACGCCATGCGTATTAAGTGCGCTCGACGCGTGTCCAGCCACCGTCAGGGGAAGCCACCCAAGCGTCGCCGCGCATGTCCAGCCACTCGCCGAAGGGCTGACCTGTCTTTGGGTCTGAGCCTAGGCGGAGCACGTTCCCGTCGATATCTTCGACCTGCATTTCATACGCCCACGAATAGTTGGTGGGAGGGTGCCGGATCTTGGCTCCTGTGGCGCGGTACTCCTCGAGCAATGCAGCCGCGTCGCTTACGCCAATCCACACCCAACTCCCGGGGTTCCCCTGGTCGCCTTCGGCCAAGAAAAGGTGGAAGCGACCGCGCGTGACGGAGGCGAAGGCCCCCGGACCTTCCCAATCGAGCTTGAATCCCAGCACGCGTACGTAGTACTCGATGCTGGCGGCAAGGCTTCCAACTCGAAGGATCGGGTTGCCTCCCCCAAACGTAACGGCGGTGTTCTGTGCGTCTGTTTGAGACAATGAAGTACCTCCTTATTCGCAACGTTGCTCCTTCAGCATTAGCTTCAAGGACCGTGTTGTGCCCCGGGGATTTTGTTGACTCACAGCGCTTAGGCCGTCTCTTCTCCGTGGCCTCTGTGGTCCCGTAGGCGCCATAACGAAGACACGTGCCGCATACGGATCAGTCGCGTTCGACCCGCTTCCAACCGCCGCCTGGGGCCATCACCCAAACGTGGCCGCGCATGTCCAGCCACTCGCCGATGGGCTGGTCGGTCTTGGGCTCTGAGCCTAACCGGAGCACGTTCCCATCAGGATCTTCCACCTGCATTTCATACGTCCATGCATAGTTCGTGGGCGGATGCCGGACCTTGGCTCCCTTGGCGCGATACTCCTTGAATAGAGCCTCCGCGTCACTTACACCGATCCACACCCAACTCCCGGGATTTCCCTGATCGCCTTCACACAGGAAGAGGCCGAAGCGGCCGCGCGACATGGAGGCCATGATCCCCGGATTTTCCCAATCCAGCTTGAACCCCAGCACGCGCACGTAGTACTCAATGCTGGCGGCAAGGCTTCCAACTCGAAAGATCGGGTTGCCCCCCTCGAACGTAACGGCGGTGTTGTGTGCATCTGTTTGCGACATGAAAGGCTCCTTGTTCTCGATGGACTAATGAGGCCACAGCCACCCGAAGGTAGCCGCCGTAAGGAGGGCGTAGATCAAGCCGTCCACCGTCGCCTTGATAGTCGTGCTCCAGGCGCGGCGGTACCAAATCGACATCTGCCACAGCGCCATCGAGTAGCCGAGAAACGCGACGGTCCCGGCGAATCGGAAGACGTGGAGAAATGGCGCGCCCGGGGGCAGCGCGCGCCCCGCCACGTAGGCCGAGAAAACGCCGACGACTAACAAATAAAGGAACCAGAGAGCAAGGTTCCGCCCCATCGACCATGGGCCGTTCGGCAACATCGTGACCACCATGACCGGCCCCTTGTTCAATTTCTCGAGAAACTCCGGCGAGCGCAAATCCTGTCGGCTCGAGGGATGGGGTACCATATAGTCGCCCGGAGGGATGGCAAGCGGTCGGAGCGCCTCCATCGCCTTGTCTTCGTTCGGCATCTGGGGGTAGTCGTTCTTGTGCCAAGGCAATGCCATGTGGATTAGCGAACTCGCAACAAACACTATCACCGACGAAAGCAAAATCGGCAGCCACAACACGTGCAGTCCTGTCATAACGCCCTACTCTAACCTCCACGCTTACCTTTGGTCGAGCCCAGTTGGCTGGATGACCGAACGTGATCATCCTACGCACGTCATGCGGAAATTATAAACCATAACCTCCGCAGTCGTCACGCCTTGCCCACACCCTTGCTCACGGCGGGCATGCGCTTGCATTATGCTGCCATCACAAATGGCCTTGCCCTCTGCGACGAAGAATGAATCGCTGTCTGCCGGATGTCAACGTTCTGGTCGCTCTGCTTTGGCCCCGCCATCAAGGCCATGATGCCGCTCATGCCTGGTTCGTCAAGTCCGGCCAGCACGCTTGGGCCACCAATGCCTTGACACAACTTGGCGTGCTTCGTTTCCTCACCAATCCCGCCGTAACCCAAGGCACGGTAAGCGCCAGGACGGCGCTGGAAGTCTTGAGCGAAGCCACCGCCCATTCGGGACACGAATTCTGGCCCCTGGATCACGAGGTGGTCGCCAGCCTGAAGCTGCAGGTTCAGCTTGACGACGAGGCGCGCCGCGCTTTGCCCCCTGCCTGGCCCGGGCCCCGGTGAGGCCAGCGTGCCGATTCCGTCATCCTCAGCAGGGCACGCAAGGCGTCGTTGACGGCGTCGTCGGTCGGAAACAGCGCGGACAGTTCGGGGTCGAGGAGTACAAGCTTGGGCCCCGCACGATATCGCATGGCATACGTGCCCCGAACTCCGCCCTTCCTCGACAAAGATTCGGACCTCGGGCGTGGGTGGCTTACGGACTTTCGATTAGCCTTCTTCTCCTCAGATTCCATGTGGAAACCTCGATTTCAGTATACCCCTTCTGATCCTTGCGAACTGCCTTCGCTATCCATCGTGTCGGAAAACTTGCATGTATCTTTCAAGCGGGGCGGAAGAAACGCGCGCTACAAAGGGCTGCGCCTCTCGAGTCCACGCTCTGCACGGGATGAGAGCCGGAGAATTCATATGTTCGGCCTGCCGCGGGGCCCAGGACAAGACACTAGCCGCGCCCACGGAGGGAGCCCAGGCGTCTCGCCCACTGTAATGGTGTAAGCAATTCCCTTTGGCCAAGCCTCGCAGCGGTCCCGTCGACGCGTCATGGTCGGCGGCGTTGAGGCTCTCGGGGCGGCCCGTCGTAGGGGACAGGCGCGGGATAGTTGCCCCAGGACGACTATGAGGGCTGCCCCTACGACGCGGGTTAAATTCAGGCAGCTTTGGCGACCTGAGACTCCGCTGGTGCGGCGGCGCGGCCTTGTGCCATCGTCCAACCCACAAACGCCCCGAACAGCAGGCCCCAGACAGCGAGTTCAACCAAGTGGCTGTGAGCCACGGAGGGGGGAAAGATGGGGTTGGGCATAATCAGCCCCGCACTGCCGTCCCAGACGGCGTACATCAAGGCGGTTCCGAACGCCACGCGTAGGGCTCCACCGCGGAGCATCCGCACCGCTGGAAGCGTCATCGCCACAAAAAGCAGCCCCCGCCCAGCCTGAAACGGGAACATCCATGGCGTCGAAGACCAAGTCCAAGCCATCTGCCCCCAGAACCCTCTGATTGCAGTCGTGCCGGAATAGAACTGGCGCAGCGCGGGGTTCTGCCAAGCGATGTAGTAGCCGCAAAGGTAGTAGAGCACCACAAAAGCGAGCGTGGTGGCAGCCAAGGCTCCGGTCCACCGAGCGGCGGACCAGTGGGTGCGTTCGCTCGAATCTCCCCGCGCGCGTCGCCGGAAGGCTCCCAATATCCAAACGGCAAACGGCGCAAACAGCAGGGCGATCACCAGGCCCATGACCAACGCTTGGGCGCTGAAGTGCGGGGAGACGTGGCCCCGGAGATACGGCGCGCCTTCTATCCCCGCCTGCGCCCACAAGTTCAAGACCACCAGAAAAAGCGCGCCGGTGATCTTCCAGCCGCTCCACTTACTTTCCAGCACCAGATAGGTGACGACGACAGCCTGGATGAGGGACGCCAAGAAGAGCAGCGGCAGGGGATTTGCCGGCTGCTTAGGGGCAGTCGCCTGCCCCGTGGCTGCCGGCTGCGTTGGGCCCGGCGCCTGCCTCGCAGTCGCTGGCTGCCCTGCAGTCACGGTCGACGTCGTCGCCGCGGCCGGCGCGGGCCGCCCCATTCCGGAGACCATCGCTCCCATGATGAGACTGATCGTCAAGCCGATGGCGACAGCAA
>Ga0187781_10004819_pt1 | contig 10048 bp, 6 predicted proteins | sample 0715_SJ02_MP02_2_FD_132447 | JGI IMG/M metagenome (GOLD analysis project Ga0187781, IMG submission 132447) | Tropical peat soil microbial communities from peatlands in Department of Meta, Colombia - 0715_SJ02_MP02_20_MG | ecosystem: Environmental > Terrestrial > Soil > Wetlands > Peat | place...
CGGGTCGGCGGGATCGAGAGAGTTCTTCGGGTTTGCCCAAAGCACGCTCGGCTGGAATGAGCTGACCAACAGCAAGACATTCAGCAACGTGATCACGAAGGACGTGTCCTTCATGTTCCGCATAACCGGGGGCGTGCAAACGAACTTCCTTTCGGAACAGACCACGCAATACGCACCGGGCCTGATGTTTGATCTAAACCTGCCGGGCGTCGTCGAAGTCGGCATCACGGCTTATAAGGAGTACACGCACAACTCGTTCGACACATGCGGGCCGCCCGGCTTTGGCGTTTCCAGTGGACCAGGTGCTGCTTTCCCACCCGGCGGAGCCTCGTGCTTGGCACCGTTCGCCGCCGACTCGTTCAGCGGCGATCGCGACTACGAATGGGGTTGGAAACTCTTCACCTTCATTTCTGAACCGCTCACGTTCCTGCCTTTGCCGATCACCTGGATCAACATCATGAACGTCACTGGTCCAAAAGGCACGGGCATATCGACCGCGAACTGCTTGGCAGTCGGCTGCTTTGGCCCTGCAGGCGCCTTCAACAATAACGAAACCAAGACGGAAGTGTTTGAGGACACACGTCTATCGCTTGACGCCTCGAAGGTATTCTGGGGCAAGCCGGGAATTTGGGATCTTTATGGTGGTTATCGGTATTGGTACAACAAGTTCGGCACCAACCACTCCGCAGATCTCTTTTCGACGATTGCCCCCGGCACCTCGATCGAAAGCACGGCCTACGTGGGGACGACTTATCACTTCAAGTGACGTTCGGCTCTGCCAAGGCAAGTAACGCGTAACACTGTGCCCGGCTCAACGCCGGGCACTTTGTTTTTGTCGTAAGTCAACATCTCTCGCGCAAGGCGTTGACAGCCTGCGGCGATCGGATCATGGGCTGCCAATGAGCCAAAACGACGAGCCGCCATTTCTCGAGGCGCGGGGGATCGTCAAGCGATTCGGCAATCTGCTCGCCAATGATGTTTCGTACTTTGCCGTCGGCGCCGGCGAGGTCGTCGCCCTGCTCGGCGAGAACGGCGCCGGCAAGAGCACGCTCGCCAAGATCCTTTATGGCTTCTACTCAGCCGATGCCGGCGAAATACGGCTCTCAGGCCACCGCGCATCGATAAAGTCGCCGGCAGACGCTCGGGCGCTCGGCATCGGCATGGTGTTTCAAAGCTTCTCCCTCGTCCCGGCACTCAGCGTCTTCGAAAACGTGGCGCTATTTCAAAACGATCTGCCTGCCGTCGTACCGCGCGCGGCGATCCTGAAGCGGCTGCGATCCCACGCCCACCGCTTGCGTCTTACCGTCGATCCATTTGTGCCGGTTGGCCGCTTGGCCATAGGCGACCAGCAAAAAGTGGAAATCCTCAAGCAACTCATGGCCGGTGCCCGCGTGCTCATTCTGGACGAGCCCACCAAGGTCCTGGCGCCGCAGGAGAGCCAAGGGCTTTTCTCGACGATCGACGAACTGCGCCGCGAGGGACTGAGCATCGTGCTCATCACCCACAAGCTGCGCGAAGCACTCTCCTGCGCAGATCGGATCGTCGTAATGCGGCAAGGCCGCGTGGCCGGCGTGCTCAGTCGCGACGAGCCCTCCGAGCAGAAGCTCCTGGCTCTCATGTTTGCCGAAACGGTGCCAACCTCCGCGCCGCACCAGCCGTCCAAAGTCGATGAAGGCTTGTGTCTACTTGCGCTCCGTGCCGTTTCAACATCCGGAGACAGCGGCGAAATACCGCTACGAAATTTATCGATGAATATCCACGCGGGCGAAATTGTCGGCATTGCCGGCGTTTCCGGTAACGGCCAACGCGAGCTTTCCGATCTTATTCTCGGCTTGAAGCATCCACAGACCGGCGAGAAATTGTTGTGGAACGAGAACGCGTCGGGATGGTCGACTGCGACTATCCGCCAGAAGGGCGTTGCAGACATTCCCGACGACCCGACAGCGCATGCCTGCATCCCCGGACTGACCGTGCGTGAAAATCTCGCACTTGGCACCGGCCGACGCTATTACGCCGGCTGGAGGATGGATTGGCAAAAACTCGATGCTGACATGCGCCAAAGTTTTGCACGCCTGAAGTTCGCTCCCCCCGCCCTCGACGTCCGCGCCGCGGCACTCTCCGGCGGCAATCTGCAGCGCGTCATATTGGCCCGCGAATTGGCGCACGAGCCCAAACTGATCGTTGCGCTCTATCCGACACGTGGCCTCGATGCGCGTAGCGCCGCGACCCTGCGCAAGCTATTGCGCGAGGCGAGCGATCGCGGCGCCGGCGTGCTCCTTGTATCTGAAGACCTTGATGAGCTGTTCGAACTCAGTGACCGCCTCCTGGTGCTGCATGACGGCATGATCGCGGGCGAATTTGCGCCGGACAATTTCCGCGCTGAGGCGGTCGGTGCGCTGATGGTGGGAGCCGGAGACCACGCCGATGCTGCGTGACGACGCGTTGGTGTGGCGCCTGCTCTCGACGCGCGCCGCCGCCTTCGCCTATGTCGCCTTTCTTGCCCTGAGCGCCTTTGCGCTGCTCCTGGTCATTGCTGGCAAAGACCCCTGGCAAGCCTACGTCGACACCCTCGTTTATGTGTTCGGCAACGCCTACGGCTTCTCCGAGCTTCTCGTGCGTATGACGCCGCTGCTTTTCACCGCGCTGGCGGTGGCGCTGCCGGCCCGCATCGGACTGATCAATGTTGGCGGCGAAGGTCAGCTTTACATGGGGGCGTGGTTGGCGACGGCTGGCGAACTCGCGCTCCAGGAGCATTCGGCTTTCGTCCTGTTGCCGGCGCTGACCGTGCTCGGTTTCGTCGGCGGTGGCCTGTGGGCGCTGCTGCCGGCGATTTTGCGAGCCCTTCGCCTCGTCAATGAGACAATCTCCACACTGCTGCTCAACTACGTGGCTCCGCTGATTGTCAGCTATTTCATTTTCGGGCCGTGGCGCAGCCCGGAAAGCTCTTCCTACCCGCAGTCGCCGGCCTTTGTGGACGCAGCGCGGCTTCCCACCCTTTTCTATTCGCGCGTGCATGTCGGCCTAATTTTTGCGCTGCTATGCCTCGCGCTCTACGCTGTGATCGTGAGCCGGACCCGTTTCGGCCTGGAGATGCGCGCGATCGGCGGCAATCCGCCAGCGGCGCAGCGTCTCGGAATCCCGGTTTCCCGCTATATCCTGACAGTAATGTTCATCGCCGGCGGCGCTGCAGGCCTCGCCGGAATGGCGGAAGTCGCCGCAATTCAGGGCCGCTTGGTGTCGGAACTGTCGCCCGGCTACGGCTTCATCGGATTCCTTGTGTCGTGGCTCGCCGGCACCTCGGCCACCGGCATCGTCGCCATGTCGTTCCTTTTTGCCGTGCTGAGCTCGGTCGGCGACATGTTGCAGATTACCCAAGGCCTGCCCTACGCGGTCATCAATATCCTACTGGCCGGCATCCTCTTCATCGTGCTGGGCCGCCGTCCGGTAGCGAGCGTAGCCCGATGAACGCGGCGCTTGTCCTCGGCGTCCTCGCCAGCGCAATCGCTTCGGGAACATCACTTCTCTACGCCACCCTCGGCGAAATCGTCGGCGAGCGCGCCGGGATCGTCAACCTCGGCCTCGAAGGCATCATGCTGATCGGCGCCGCGAGCGGTTTTGCCGCCACAGCCATGACCGGCAATCCCTTTTTGGGGGTTACCGCCGCTGCTCTGGCCGGGGCTGCCGCCAATCTCATCTTTGCGTACCTGGTCGTCGGGCGCCAAGCCAACCAGCTCGCCACCGGCCTGACCCTGATGTTTTTCGGCCTCGGCCTGAGCGCGCTGATCGGCCGGCCGTTTGTCGGCACGCTCATTGCAGGGCTGCCAAAGTTGCGGATTTTGGGTCTGGGAAGCATGGGCGATCCCCTCACCGCCTACGACGGCCTGGTCTATCTCGTGGTCCCCACCGCGATCCTGATCTGGTGGCTGCTGTTCCGCACCACTTGGGGGCTCGGCTTGCGCGCGGTCGGCGAAAGCCCGGTGGCGGCCGTAGCAGCAGGGCTTCGTCCCGGCCGCCTGCAATATCAGGCGCTCGCAATAGCCGGACTGCTCGGCGGTATTGCCGGAGCGCACTTGTCCCTGGCGCTGACGCTGACCTGGGAGGAAGGCATGACCGCCGGCCGTGGCTTCATCGCCATAGCGCTGGTCATCTTCGCCAAGTGGAATCCCCTGTGGGCGATCGCTGGAGCGCTATTGTTCGGCGCCGCCGAGAGCTTGCAGCTCCAGCTGCAGGCCGCGGGCGCTGACGTGTCGCCCTTCATCATGAACATGATTCCCTATCTGCTCACGTTGCTGGTGCTGATTGTCTGGGGCTGGAGCCGTCAGGCGGCAGCACCGGCGGCCTTGGGGAGAAATTTTGTAGGCGTGGAATAGCCGGATCCACGCGCGTGGCGCCATGCAAATAAACCGCATGGAATTCGGAGAGACATAGGAGAACGGCCATGACACGAATCTCGGCTCTTGCGGTCGCATTGGCTGCTGCGGCGGCGGCGTTCGCGACTGGCCCCATTTCGGCGCAACAGAAGCCGCCACTAACCGTCGGCGCAATCTTCGTCGGCAGCGTCAACGACTACGGCTACAATCGTTCCATGAAGGATGGCCTCGATGAAATGAAGCGGAACATTCCCGGCCTCAAATTGATCGAGGCCGAGAATGTGCCGGAAACGGCCGAGTCCGAACGGATCATGGAAGGCATGATCCAGCAGGGCGCGAAACTCATCTTCGCCACCAGCTTCGGCCATCAGCAATTCGCGTTCAACTTGGCGAAGACGCACCCCGATGTGACGTTCGAACACGCCGGCGGCTGGATGCAGGCGCCGAACTTCGGCAATTTCTTCGGCGCGACGCAGGCCGCCTGGTATCCGATGGGTGTGGCGGCGGGGAAAATGACGAAGTCCAACACGCTAGGCTTCGTAGTCGGCGTGCCGATCGGGTATGCGATCGGCAACGTGAACGCATTCGAGATGGGCGCACACTCGGTCAACCCAAAAGCGCAAACCCGCGTCGTGGTCACCGGCGGCTGGTCCGACAAAGCCAAAGAAGCCGCGGCCGCGAACGCGCTCATCGACCAGGGCGCTGACGTTGTGACAATGCATGTGGACTCTCCGGCGACCATCATCCAGACCGCCGAAGGCCGCGGCGCATACTCGATCGGCTTTCAATCCATCGCCGCCCGCGAACTCGCGCCGAAAGGCTGGATCACGGGACTAGGATTTACCTGGGGCCCGTTTATGACCGAGACGGCAAGGAGCGTTATCGCTGGAACCTTCAAGCCTGCGATGGTCCGGCAAGGTCTCGGGAGCATGATGGCCGTCGCGCCATTCGGTGCAAAAGTACCTCCGGATGTCCGCACCCTCGTGACTGCATCAGCCGACAAAGTCGCCCACGGCTTCAATCCCTTCACCGGCCCGGTCACCGACAATACCGGCACAGTGCGCATTGCGGCGGGGGAGTCTTGGGGCGGCGACAAGATGGGTAATTTCGATTGGTACGTGGAGGGAGTAATCGGCAAGGCTAAATAGCCGACACGCCAAAACAACACGCCGCGGCGGCTTGTTTGAACAGGCCGCAACATGTCTGGCATGCTAAATGCCGGAGCAAGACTCGAAGGAGTTCTACCGCTTGCAGGTTGTGCTCACGGAATGGGCCGGCTCGATCCTGCGCTGGCTGCACGTCGTTGCCGGCATCGCGTGGATCGGCAGCTCGTTTTACTTCATCCATCTCGATCTGAGCCTGAAGCCGCGGCCCGGCCTTCCCGCCGGCGTGAAAGGCGACGAGTGGCAAGTTCACGGCGGCGGCTTCTATCACATGATCAAGTACATGGTGGCGCCGGCGCAGATGCCGGATCACCTGACTTGGTTCAAATGGGAAGCCTATACGACCTGGTTGTCGGGATTCGCGTTGCTTGTTGTCGTCTACTATCTCGGCGCCGATCTTTTCCTGATCGACAAGTCAGTGCTCGACATGACCGCGACGCAGGCGGCGGGCATCGCCTTCGGAAGCCTTGTTCTCTCTTGGCTTGTCTATGAAGTCCTGTGCCGTTCCCCGCTAGGAAGGCACGAAGTGGCGCTGGCGCTGGTCGGCTATGTCTATCTGGTCGCGCTGACTTACGGCTTCACCCACGTGTTCAGTGGACTCGGCGCATTCACCCAGATCGGCGCGATCATCGGCACCATCATGGTGGCGAATGTTTTCATCATCGTCATTCCGTATCAAAAAAAGATGGTGGATGCGATGATCGCCGGAAAGGAGCCGGATCCGATCTGGGGCGAGCTCGGCAAGCAGCGTTCCGTGCACAACAACTATCTGACGCTCCCTGTCGTCTTTTTGATGTTGAGTAATCACTATCCGCTTTTCTTCGCCACCAAATACAATTGGGTGATCGTCGCCGTCGTGCTCGCCATCGGTCCAGTCATCCGCCACTTCTTCAATACGCGGCACGAAGGCAAAGGCAGCCCGTGGTGGACCTGGGCCGTCGCTGGCGCGGGCATGGTCGCCGTGGCGCTGCTGTCCGCAGCGGGTCCGTCCTCGCTCACCACGACGGCGCTACCGCCCACGCCGAAATTCACGCAAGTCTCGAACATCGTCATTTCCCGCTGCAGCATGTGTCATGCGGCCCAACCGGTCTGGCCCGGAATTCCGACCGCGCCGCGAGGCGTGATGCTTGATGATTCCGATCAGATTCGGCGCCACGCATCGTTGATCGAGGCCTACGCTGTACGATCGCAGGCCATGCCGCCCGGCAACATCACCGAGATGACCAGCAAGGAGCGCCTGACGCTCGCCTCCTGGCTTGCCGCCGGCGCCCCGGAGAAATGACATCGGCGCAGTCGGCTGGAAACGCTTTGCGATATTTGGCGCACGGCTGGCGCTGAACTTGCTTTCCGGCGCCTAATGCTGGTGGCTTAGAACCTCGGGATTTGGCCGTGGACCTCCATACCGTCACTGAAATCGCCAGACCTCGTCAGCGTTCGGACTTGCCGGCATGGAAAGCGGGCGACGCCTGGCTCGCGGGCGGCACGTGGCTGTTCTCGGAGCCGCAAACGTCGGTCAATAGACTGGTCGACATCGTCGATCTCGGCTGGCCTGCCTTGCAGATCGACGAGCAAGGTTTGCGGATCGCCGCGACCTGCAAGATCGCCGAACTGGACGGCATGACATTTCCCGCCAATTGGGCGGCCACGCCGCTGTTCAACCAGTGCTGCCGGTCTTTCCTCGCTTCGTTCAAAGTTTGGAACGCGGCGACCGTGGGCGGCAATATCTGCATGGCGCTGCCGGCCGGGCCGATGATTTCACTGACCGCCGCGTTGGATGGACTCTGCACGATCTGGACTCCTGACGGCAAGGAGCGGCGCGTTGCGGTTTTGGATTTTGTGTTGGGACCGCAGCGCAACGCCCTGGCGCCGGGCGAACTGCTTCGGCTCATCCATTTGCCGATTTTGGCGTTGCGCCGGCGCGGGGCGTTCCGCCAGATTTCGCTAAGCCCGCTCGGCCGATCCGCCGCATTGCTGATCGGAACCCTTTCCCCCGATGGCGGCGATTTCGCCCTCACCATCACAGCCTCGACACCGCGTCCAGTGCGGCTCGCGTTTCCCGCTTTGCCATCGACCGCCGTCCTCCACGAGGCAATCGACCAAGCGATTCCGCCCACGCAGTATTACGCCGATGTTCACGGTACGCCGGCATGGCGCCGGTATATGACGCTGCTTTTCGCCGAGGAGATTCGGCGCGAGCTTGAGGGGAAGGATTCCGCGTGAGCTTCCTGGTGAACGGAAAGCAACATTCCGCTCATCCGCGTCCCGGGCAATGCCTGCGTACTTTCCTGCGCGACCTTGGTTTCTTTGGCGTCAAGAAAGGATGCGACGCTGGCGATTGCGGCGCCTGCACTATCTTGATTGACGGCGATCCGGTGCACAGTTGCATTTTTCCAGCCTACCGCGCCGAGAACCGCACAATTACCACCATCGAAGGATTGGGCGGCTCGAGCGACCTGCATCCAATGCAGCGTGCATTCCTGCAGGCGCAAGGATTCCAATGCGGTTTCTGCACGCCCGGTATGATCATGACCGCCGCCAGCCTCAATCAGGCGCAGCGGCAGGACCTTGCATGGGCGATGAAGGGGAGTCTGTGCCGCTGCACCGGTTATCGTGCGATTGAGGACGCGATCCGCGGCGTCTCGCATATAGAGGACGCCGCGGACGGGTCAGCGTGCGGCCACAGCGTTGCGGCGCCGGCCGGGCCCACCGTGGTCACGGGAAAGGCGCGATACACGCTCGATGTCGCCATGCCGGGGCTTCTTCATCTTAAGCTCTTGCGCTCACCCCACGCTCACGCGCGCATAAGGTCGATCGACAAAAGTGCCGCGCTCGCCGTCCCCGGCGTCAAGGCCGTCTTCACCTGGGAAGACGCGCCGCAAAAGCTGTATTCAAGCGCCCGACACGAAGACGAAAGCGTCGATCCGGACGATACCGCTGTGCTCGATAACGTCGTGCGTTTCGTCGGCCAGCGCGTGGCAGCCGTGGTCGCCGACAGCGAAGGCGCCGCCGAGGCGGCCTGCCGCGCACTGAAAGTCGACTACGCAATCCTTTCGGCCGTGTTCGACCCAGAAAAGGCCATGCAGCCTGGCGCGCCGATTATCCACGACAAAGGTCCGCAAGCCCGCATTGATAACTCGCGGCGCAACATTGTCGCCGAAGTGCACAGCCACATCGGCGACGTCGAAACGGGCTTTGCCGAAGCCGACGTCATGCACGAGGCGACCTACCTGACGCCGCGCTCCCAGCATGCGCACCTGGAGACCCACTGCGCCCTAGCCTGGTTGGATGAAATGGGCAGGCTCAATGTGCGTTCGAGCACGCAAACACCGTTTCTGACGCGCCGCACCCTGTCGGCCATATTCGGTCTCGATCCCGCGAAGGTCCGCGTGTTCTGCGAGCGCGTCGGCGGCGGCTTTGGCGCCAAGCAGGAAATGCTGTTGGAAGACATTGTTGCGCTGGCGGCGCTCAAGACCGGAAAACCCGTCAAGCTCGAATTCACGCGCGAAGAACAATTCGTCGGCGCGACGACTCGTCATCCTATGCGGGTGCATATCAAAGCCAGCGCGCGGCGCGACGGTCGTCTGACTGCGATTCAAATGCACGTTCTTTCGGACACCGGCGCCTACGGCAATCACAGCCGCGCGGTGCTCCACCATGCCTGCGGCGAATCCGTTGCCGTCTATCGCTGCGACAACAAGAAAATCGACGCTTACGTGGTCTATACCAACACGGTACCAAGCGGTGCGTTTCGCGGTTACGGGCTGCCACAGACCAACTTCGCCATCGAATCCGCGATGGATGAATTGGCGCGCAGTATCGGCATGAGCCCAATCGAATTCCGCCGTCGCAACATCGTGCGGCCCGGCGATCCGATGATCTCAACATCGATCGAGGAAACCGACGTCATCTACGGCAGCTACGGTCTCGATCAATGCCTCGCATTGATTGAGGACGCCATGAAGCGGCCGGGCGGGGATCATTCGCCCCGATCCGGCGATTGGCTCATCGGTGAAGGCGTAGCACTTGGCATGATCGACACTACCCCACCCGGAGGTCATTTCTCCGACGCGCGCCTGTCGCTATGCGATGATGGAACCTACGAGCTCGTGGTCGGCACCGCCGAATTCGGCAACGGGACCGCAACGGTTCATCGCCAGATTGCCGCCACGGTTCTCGGTGCCAGGCCCGAGAGCATTGCGCTTAGGCAGTCGGACACCGACAACGGCGGTCACGACACGGGCGCGTTTGGCAGCACCGGCACCGTCGTCGCCGGACGGGCCACACAACTTGCGGCGGAAGCGTTGCGCGATCGCATGACGGCGTTCGCCGCCGAACATTGCGGTGGCAGCAAAGATGCCTGGAAGCTCGCCCCTGGCGCGATCACGCGCGACGGTCAGCGGATCGAACTGGCCGCACTAGCCGGGACCGCCGCGCGGGCAGGAAAAAAGCTGCGAGCAACTGGAACATTCAACGGCACGCCGCGCTCCGTCGCGTTCAACGTTCAAGCATTCCGCA
>Ga0187781_10004820_pt1 | contig 10048 bp, 6 predicted proteins | sample 0715_SJ02_MP02_2_FD_132447 | JGI IMG/M metagenome (GOLD analysis project Ga0187781, IMG submission 132447) | Tropical peat soil microbial communities from peatlands in Department of Meta, Colombia - 0715_SJ02_MP02_20_MG | ecosystem: Environmental > Terrestrial > Soil > Wetlands > Peat | place...
ACGGTCCCCGCCGCCCGCTCGAACGGCTGCCCGAATTCCTCCTCGATGCGGCGCCGTGCGCTTCCCATCTCCGCGTCGACTTGCGCCTGCCGCAGCTCCACGCGGTGTGCTTCCTCCGCGAGCAGGTCGCCCCGTCCCGCGGCCTCGCGCTGCTCTTCGTCGAGCGCCGCGCGCCGGTCGGCGACCGCGGTCCGCTCGGCGTCGAGCCGCCGCATCGTCTCTTCGAGATCGGAGACGTCCTGTGCCAGCGCGTCGCATCGTGCGCGCGCCGCCGCTTCTTCCGTGTCGAGACGCGCGATGTCCTCGTCGAGTTGCGCCGTCTCCCGGGCGAGCACGTTGCCGTGCGAAACCGCTTGCGCCGCCGCACGTGCGATCTCGTCCGCTCGTATCCGCAGCGACGCGCCGCGACCCGCGATCTCGGTCAGCGCAATCCGAAGCTGGGTGATCTCGTCACGTGCCGCCCGTGCCGCCTCGACCTGATCCCGCAGGTGCGCACCCAGCGCTGCCGCCTCGGCTTCGAGCGCGGTGAAGCGCGCGTCGAGCGTCTCCGCCTGGATACGAAGCCCGTCACGCAGGGCTTCCTGGGTCGCCACCTCTCGACGCACCACCTCCTGCTCTGCAGTGAGCGCGGCCCCCTCCTCATCGATTCGCGCGATCTCGGCGTCGAGCAGAGTCAACCGCCGTTCGGCTTCGGTGCGCCGCTCCGCCACCGCGGCGATCGCGGCGTCGGCATCTGCGATCCCGGCCTCGATCTCGTGCACCCTGGTAGCCGCGAGTTCGACCTTCCCTCCCTGCTCCCGCGCCGCCGCCTCCAGGCGCACGAGCGCTGCCCGCGTTTCCGCAATCTCCTCGCTGCGCCCCACCACCGTGCCGCGTTCCGCGCCGCCGTGTCCCATGGCCAGCATCCCCTCGCGGGACAATCTGTCCCCGGCGATCGTCACGATGGGCCCTGGATGCCCGGCCGCCCGCGCGGCGGCCGCCGCGTCGAGATCTTCGACGACGAGGACGTCGGCGAGAAGTCCCTGCACCACGTCCGGATAAGTGCCAAAGACGTGCACGAGGTCGAGCGCGCGGCCGCGCACTCCGGGGACGGCCGCCACCATGGGAATCGGCGGCGCAGGCGCGCCAGGCTGCGCGAGTGAGACCGGGAAGAAAGTGACCGCGCCGAGATCGCCCGGCCCCCATGCGGCCCGAAGGGCGCGCGCATCGTCGAACGACTCCACGAGCAGCGCGGACAGCGCGGGCCCGAGCGCCGCCTCGATCGCGACACGAAGCTCGCGCGGCACGCTGAGGGCCTCGACGACCGTACCCTTGATCGCAGCGAAGGCTTCCGGATCGCGCTGACGCGCCAACAGCAACTCGCGAGCCCCTGTGTCGTACCCGGAGTACCGAGCGTGGGCGTCCTCGAGGTATCTCAGACGCGAGCGGACGGTCTCCCGCTCGACCTCGGCCTGGTGCAGATCCGCCCGCAACTGCTCGCGCGCGGCGGAAACTCGTACGTACTCCCGTCGAAGTGTCCCGAGACGCTCCCGGGCCCCCGCGAGATCGGCGGTGGCCTGCTCGAGCGACGCGGCGATCTCCCGGCGGCGTTCTTCGACCCCCGCCCGCTGCGCGTCCAGGAACGTCCGGCGCTCGGCCAGCGAGGCGACCCGGTCGCGATGCCCCGCGGCCCGGGCCTCGGCGGCAGCGACGGCGCTGCGGGCCCGACTGCATGCTTCCGCCACGGCACGCGCCTCGGCGCGTCCCGCATCCAGACGGTGCTCGGCCTGGGCCGCCTCCTGCTCCACGGCGCCGAGACGCGCCTCCGCAGCCGCCGCGGCAGCCACCGTCCGGTCCCGCTCGTCGGCGAGGCTGCGCTCCGCGTCGTCGAGCGCAACGCGCTCCTGCGCGAGCGCCGCTTCTTCCTGACGGTACCGTTCCGCCTCGCGCGCGATGCGCTCACGTTGCGCCTGCAGGCCGCGGCGACGCTCGTCGAACAGCCGCAGCCCGGCCTCCTCCGCAGTCCGGCGCTCCGTCAGGCGGACGAGCGCGCGCTGCGCCTCGTCCCAGTCGCGCCCGGCCTCCGAAGCGCGGCGATCGAGCGCCGCCCGCTCCGACTCGAGCGTGCGCAACGCGCCCTCGACCTCACGCCGGCGTGCGGCGATGTGCTCAAGCTGATCGCGCACCCGGCGCTGCGCGCGGGCCAGACGGCGCACCTCCTCGACCTGCAGCGCCAGCTCCTTCGCACGAAGCTCCTGGGTGTACGCCTGATATCGCCGGGCCGACTCGGCCTGGGCCGCAAGCTGTGTGACGTGCGCTTCCTGCTCCCCCAGAATATCGGTCACGCGCAGGAGAAGCTGGTCGGCAGCCGCCATGCGGCGTTCCGCGTCGCGGCGGCGCCGTTTGTACTTGGCGACTCCCGCCGCCTCTTCCAGGATCATCCGCCGTTCTTCCGGGGTTGCGTCGAGTGTGTGCTCGACTTCACCCTGCGTGATCAGCGCGTAGGAGTGTCCACCGAGGCCCGTGCCGAGAAATGTCGTCTGGATGTCCCGGAGCCGACAGGGCAGCGAGTTGATGAGGTACTGGCTGTCGGATCCCCGCAGCGCCCGGCGCGTCACCGTCACCTCGGTGAAGGCCAGCGGCGTAGGGGGCGCGTCGCCTCCGCCATCCGAGGGCAGGGTCAGGGTTCCGTCCGAGTTATCCAGCGTGAGCGTCACCTCGGCCATCCCGAGCTGACGGCGGCGGTCTGTGCCCGCAAAGATCACGTCCTCGTTACGGGTGCCGCGCAGCGAGCGCAGACTCCCCTCCCCGAGCGCCCACCGCACCGCGTCGAAGATATTACTCTTGCCGCTGCCGTTCGGACCGACGATCGCGGTGATGCGCGGCGAGAATTCCAGCGACGTCCTGTCCGCGAATGTCTTGAATCCGACCAGCTCCAACCGCCTGAGATGCACCTCGGGTCCTCCTGAGAGCTCAGTTCACGTCGCGTGATGCGGCCGGGGCGCGCTCTGCGATGAGCGTCTCGTACAGCCCGATCAGCCGGTCGACGATCTGGGTCTCCGAGTAGGACGCCGCCGCCGCCGCTCGGCCGCGGCGTCCCATCTCGGCGCGCCGCCCGGGATTCTGCAGCAAGGTGCAGACCGCGTCGGCGAATGGCACGGGATCCGCCGATACGAGGCAGCCGGTGTCGCCGTCGCGCACAATGTCGGCGGCCGCCCCTGCGCGCACGGCGACCACCGCGAGCCCGGCGGCCATCGCCTCCACCACCGCGAGGCCCAGCGTCTCGGTCTGAGACGGAAACACAAACAAGTCGGCCGTGCGCAGCACCTCCACCACCCGCGCGAAGGGCTGGCTGCCGGCGAAGATCACGCGGCTCGAGATTCCGAGCCGGCGCGCCTGCTCCACCAGGGCCGTCCGCTCGGGACCGTCCCCGACGAACAACAGCCGAGTATCTGCGGGCACCGTGGCGTATGCGTCCATCAGAAGCGGCAGGCTCTTCTCCTTGGCCAACCGCCCCACAAACACGAGCAGCCTCACGTCGTCCGGGACGCCGAGCCCCGCGCGGACACCGGCCGGGAGCGGACCGGTGAACGTGCCGGGTTCGATCCCGACGCTGGGAATGATCGCGATGCGCGCGCGCACCCCATACCGCCCGAGGAGCCGGGCGAGCGACGGTACCGACGCCAGGACAAGATCGCACCGGTTGCAGTAGGCGGTTGTGTATGCCGTCACCAGGGGCCGCGTCAGGTCGCCCACAAGCGGCGCATAGTGCGCGTACTCCGCGTACAGGGTGTGGTACGTAAACACCGAGGGCAGATGAAGCGTTCGGGCCACCCACAAGCCGACTCCGCCCAGCAAGAACGGCGAGTGGGTGTGCACCACGTCGAGCCCCAACTCGCGCATGCCGCGCAACTGAGACGCGGAGTGTGGCACGGCGAGGGGAAAATCTGGATGCCCAGGAGCCGCCACGGACGGCACGCGATGCACGTCCGGGTCCTCGTCGACGTATCCCGGATACGCGGGCGCAATCACCGACACACGATGGCCGCGGCGTCGCAGGTGAAGTCCCGCGGCCTCGACCGCGCGTACGACGCCGCTGCGTCGCGGCAGATAGCTGTCCGTGAAGAACCCGACGTGCACCCGGCTACTCGTCTCCTCGCGCGGCCTGCCGGTCGAGGAACGCCAGCAGCGTCGACAGGCGAAACCGGCGCTGTCCGCCCTGCGTTCGGAGGCAGATCAGTTTTCCCTGGTCCGTGTAGCGGCGCACCGTCGCCTTGGACAGGTTCAGCACGGCCGCCGCCTCGTACAAGCCGAGCTCCGGGTCCAGCAGGCGGCGGATGATCTCCTCGCGTGTCTCCGTGATCGGGCGGCGGCCGCCCCGCCGCCGCGGATCGGGTGACCGCGGCCCGGCCGTGTGCACGCGGGAGGCGCGCACACCCCGCGAAGACACGGACGCCCCCGCGGCGCGAAACTCCGCCGGCTGCACCGAGAAGCTCCGCGATTCCGCTAACGCGCCCGCGCGCGCTGCGCCATTTCGGGGAAGATCCCGGAGAACATCGTCCCCGGACCGATGTCCCGACACCGGATCGAACGATCCGTCCGGAAGAGGAACGTGCATTTGCTGCGCAAGGTAGCGGTACCAGTCCTGCAATCGTTGTGGCATCGTCTGCTCCGATGAGTGCTGCGTAGGTTTTCCGATGTTAAGTTTGGGGCGTATTTCGAGAATCATGAGAAAAATCCTGCAAATCCTTGGCAGCATGGCGACGATGTTCGCGTGTCCGAGGCACGCTTCGGCCGGACAGAGGTTCAGATCACCCCTCCCGCCCGCGGGTTCCCGCTCGCGCCGCCTCGCCCACGACCCGGGCCCGGTACAGCGAGGCGATCTCATCGGGCGTGTAGCCGGCTTCACGCAAAACCTCGTCGGTGTGCTCGCCGAGCAGCGGCGGCACGCGCCGGATCCGACCCGGCGTCTCCGATAGCTTGATTGGCAGGCCGAGCATCTTCACGACGCCATGCACGGGGTGCGGCATTTCCACGAGCATCTCCTGGTGGCGGACCTGCGGGTCGTCAAAAACCTCCGCCAGATCGTAGATCGGGCCGCAGGCAACTCCGCGCTCATTGAGATATGCCACCCACTCAGACGCCGTGCGCGCAAGGAAGACCTCCGCGAGGATCGCGTCGAGCTCTTCGCGGTGAGCCACACGGTCGTTGACCGTCGCGAACCGCGGGTCCCCGATCAACTCGGAGCGTCCGATCGCGTCACACAACCGCTTCCAGATCTGCTCGTTGCCGGCGCACACGTTGAACGGCCCGTCCTCGGCCTGATACACGCCGAATGGCGCCGACAGCGGATGGTGGTTCCCCGCGACGCCCGGCGCCACGCCAGTTTCGAAATACATCCCGGCGCTCCATGTGAGCAGCGCCACCATCGCATCGACGATCGCCACGTAGACCTCCTGGCCGCGACCGGTCCGCGCGCGCGCCAGCAGCGCATAGAGCACCCCCCGGCACGCGGCCGTGGCGCACGTCAGGTCGGCGAGCGCGATGCCCGCACGCGTCGGGCCGGTCGGCTCCTGCCCTGTTATGCTCATGAATCCCGACATCCCCTGCGCCACCTGGTCGAATCCGGGACGCGCGCTGTACGGTCCGGTCGAGCCAAAGCCCGAGATGCCACAGTAGATGAGACGCGGATTCGCCTCCCGCAGGCGGCGGGCGTCGAGCTCGAGGCGGTCCATCACCCCGGGCCGGAAGTTTTCGATGACGACGTCTGCAGAACGGGCGAGGCGGCGCACGACCTCGCGCCCCTCCCCGGTGGTTAGATCCACGGTGATGCTGCGCTTGCTGCGGTTTGCCGCTGCGAAGAAGTAGCTGTTCCCCACGAGGTCGGGCCGGAGCGTCTGGTATCGTGAGTGGTCGCCGTCGAGCGGCTCGACTTTGATGACGTCGGCGCCGTAGTCCCCCAGCTCCATCGTGCAGTACGGCCCGGCAAGAAACCGCGTCAAATCGACGATCTTGATGCCCTCAAGCGGAAACATCCGTCCGCTCGCCTCCTCGGTGTTGACATGGAGCACCCTGCGCGGGACCGACGCCGACTCCGGCGGCCCGTCGTGAAGCACGCGCAGCCGTTCCTGGAGCACGCCGAGACGGCTTCAAGCCGCCGACACCCATCCTGTCCATTCGGCGACGCGGCCCCAATCTCCGTGGTCCCGAACGGTCCCGCGCCGCTCCGCGCCCCGAGAGGCTACGATCGGCTCCGCTCGGATGCCCCCGTGGGGAGAGCGGCGTTCCGCGCTTGCGGGCGTCTTTGAGCGTGCAACAGCAGCACCGCCCCAAGGATGCACGCCCCACCCGCAAGTTGCATGGGGGCAAGGCGCTCGCCGAGCAATGTCGCGGCCAGCGTCAGGGTCACCACCGGCTCGAACGTGCTCAGGATGGCAGCACGCGACGCTCCGACGCGTTCCAGACCCACGAGAAACGCGACGATTGCGAGCACCGTCGAGAGCAAGGCCATCCCGACGATCGCCGCGTACGCGGAGAGCGACATGGACAAACGGAGCGTCCCGGAAACGGCGGCGTAGACTCCGAACGTCGCGCCGGCGGCCGGAATCACGATCGCGGATGCCACGAGCGCGGGCGCGCCCCGGAGCAAGACACGCGCCGCCACGATGTACGCGGAGTACGCCACGGACGCCAGGAGCGCGAGCACCACCCCGGGGCCGTGTGCCGACCCGACGCTCATCCCCAAGACCAGCACCAGCCCGAGCGACGAGATGGCCAATGCCAGGCACTTCCGGCGACCGAGTCCCTCACGAAGCAAGAGGAACGCAAGCACCGTCACGATCGTCGGATACGTGTACAGCACGAGCGCCACGAGCGACGCTGACACGTACACGAGCGCCGAGAAGAGTGCCAGCGACATCGTGGCGTACACGATCGCTCCGAGGCCGGCGCACGCGATGACGAATCTGCCGGACAGAGCACGGGGAATGCGGCCTGTCAGGGCGAGCCCACCCCACAGCACGACGGACGCGAGGACGAAACGGAGGAACAGCGTGGTCGGGACGTTGGCGCCGGAAGCGTACGCGACTTTGGCGAAGATCGACATCGCCCCGAACCCGGCGGCCGATAGCAGGATGAAGAACGTCCCGGGCGCCGCCGCGGAGAGATGTGCAGCAACCGCCGCCCCGCGCCGCAGGAAGGAGGCCTGAATCGACACGGAGTTGAGTACGCCGCCGGCGTACCGGCGTCCTGGGATAGGGCGCTCGTGTCGCCGCCGCGCGATGCCGGACCGATCTATGCGGACCTGGTCGATGCAGTCACGGTCCTACAGCACACGGGGGGTGTGAACGGGGCAAAGATCGGAGCCGTCGGGTTTTCAAACGGCGGGTACTTCGCGCTCTGGCTCGCTGCGACCACCAAGGTCCAGGCCGGGGTATCCTATTACGGTGCGCTCAGCGGCGCCGGAACGGACAAATCGCTGGCACGTTTCGCGCAGGTCTTCACCGCTTCCAGCAGCCCGGTGCTCATCCTGCACGGGACGGCGGACGACACGGTGCCCGTCGCAGCGGCTCGCGAGCATTTTGGACGCGACGGGCAGTCCATACCAGATCCAGATCTACGAGGCCGCCGGCCACCGCTTCGAACGGGACCTTGCCTCGGCGGCCGATCAGAGCGCCGCCACGGACGCGTGGCAGAGAACGCTCTCGTTCTTGGGCGAATACCTGAAGCCGTAGGCGGCGCTCCCGGACCTCCCTCTCTCAACGGTGGATTCTGCACACCCCCGCTCGGCACGCGTTCCGCAACTCCCAGTATCACCCATCGGCCGGTGGCCTCCTGGGCAGGTACTAACCGAGCACGCTCTCCATCACGTGGCCTCAAGATCGTCATCGGTCGTGCCGAGTGTGTCGCAAGAAACGCGCGCGTTGCGGAAGCACGTGCCGCCCCTCCCGTGGATGGACGGACTTCCTGGCAGCAGGTTTTGGACCTCGAACAACGCGCGCAGCTTAGGCAATTCCCAGGTGGTCGTGATCGACGTCACCGCCGGCATGCCGGAGAACCGCCGGACCCATGGGCGGACCACAGATAGGACTGCGTCTTGATTGTGGAAAATAGTTTTAGATCGCGCAGGCGCCGGCTGACCACCGTATGCTGAGGGACAACACGCGCACGGGAAGTAACGGCAAAGCTGTTACGGGCCGCGCGGCGGCGGGCAATCGCAGCTCCGGTCCCCACGCAATCGGACGCATTCATCTGGGCCGGCGGCCGAACGCGGACGATGCCGATGGAGCACGCCGCGCTGGCCGGGTCCGCTGATGCGAAGGAAACGTAGGCAGGCGCTCCTGCTCGACGCGGAGGTCACCGCCTTGGAGTGCCAACGGGACGCGTTCATTGACAACTCCGGGCACCCACCGGGTCCGGATAATTCCATCGGCTCCGGTCCCGACCCTGAGGCCCCCTGCAGCGCTTCATTTGAGCGCGTGCGCCAGAAACTCCGCCGCATCCTGGTCGCTTCCGGTCACCGCGATCCTGATCGCGACAGCGGAGAGTCGCCGCGTCGCACCCCCAAGCGTTGGGGGCCACGTGTGCGGGCCACTCCCACGTTGCTGTTGGCGATCGTTGCGGCCGCGGTCTTGAGTGGACCGCCGTTGGCTACGGCGGCCGGCGCGGTCGCCCTCGTCTTCGAGTCGTACGGCACGTTCTTCTCGGAGGAAACGAGCCAAGCGCTCCCGGCCGATCCGCAGGTGTTCGTGCGGGCGCCGGACGCGGCGGCTGGGATCGGACCCCAGAATATCTCGCACGCGGCCGGGTTCGCGCCGGCCCCCATCGCCGCGGCTCCGGACACCCCGCTGTACACGGCCCTGGGGCAGCCGCTCAGCATCACCCTCGGCCGCTGGCTTGCCGCTCAAGGGGCGGGCGAGATCACACCGGTGAACGAACATGGTCACGCCGCCCTCGTCAGGGTGTCCTTCACCGGGCTCGTCCCGGGAGGTGCCTATAGCCTCTTCGCCGTCACGTTCCAGGCCGCGGGGAACACGTTCGCGCCGCTCGACGGCGTCGGGCTGCACAATTTCGTCGCCTTGAGCGGCGGCACCGCGAACGTGACAATCTTCACGCCGTTCCGGCTCACGCATGCAAACGCCGTTCTGCTCCTGTACCATAGCGACGGGCGGGCGCACGGGATATCTCGCGGTGACCCTGGCGTAACCGTGCACCACCAGCTCATCGCGCGGCTGCCGTAGTACCTGGGCCCCCAGAGCAAGCGCGCGGACCCTGCTGCGGGATCGCACGGCCGGTTAGCTCAACTCTTCCGCGGTGGATAATTGCGCGAGGTGCCCCCGATCGCGGGGTGGCTCCTATACTCTTCGAGGCTTGCAGGATCCTTAACGATGGCCTATAAGCAGTTGCTTGGCGTCGAAGCCTTCATGTGACCAGTTCCAAACGCGGAGACTCAAGCCCAGCCGAGATCAGATGGAGAAGCGCAGCACCTCAACGAACCGCACCACCCGCCGGCTCGTCATTTCCGGCACGTTGGTTTCCATCGCGCTCATCGTCCGCGTCGTGCTCATCCGAGCTGGTGGGAGATTGGGAGGCACTGCGGAGTGGCTCCCCATCGCCGTGATCGCGGGAACGCTCGGCTGGAGCGCGCTCAGCGTGACGCGCAACTTTCCAGGTGCCTGGGGCCGCCCCATCCCGAGGATCTCGATCGCGCACATGAGACCTTCACGCGCGGTGGCGCTGAATGGGATGCTGGCCGGGCTGGCCGTCCTGCTGACCCTGATGGGCAGTCGAATGCCTGAGGTGGGGTGGGCGATCTATTGGCTGGGCGCACTCCCCATCATGGTAGGCGTGAACTTGCACCGCCGTTGGGGTATTCTCGGATACCTCGGAGCCGCGCTCCTCGTTGGAGAGCTCCTTGCGCCGCTTCAGGGACTGACGTTTGCGTTGTTCACGGGGATGCTCGGCTTGGTGAGTGGCCTTGCGGCAACGTACGGACGATCCTGGGCAGCCACCTGGATCCTATGCGCGGTGGTCGAAATGCCAGCGCTTGCGTTCCTGCTCATCGTCGTCC
>Ga0187781_10004823_pt1 | contig 10046 bp, 7 predicted proteins | sample 0715_SJ02_MP02_2_FD_132447 | JGI IMG/M metagenome (GOLD analysis project Ga0187781, IMG submission 132447) | Tropical peat soil microbial communities from peatlands in Department of Meta, Colombia - 0715_SJ02_MP02_20_MG | ecosystem: Environmental > Terrestrial > Soil > Wetlands > Peat | place...
CAAACGCTGCCACCGCGCAGGGTTGCCGCAATGTCGCAATCGATTCGCTCCTGGATGGCGACGTGTATCCGATGATGGCACTTCTCGATCCGAACGTCTCGAAGACCCGCATCAGCTATGCCCACGTCAAGAATCGAACCGCCACTTTTACTTGGCATGAAGACCAATCCTCTCCTTGTGCCGTGATATGCCTTGGTTGCGCTGGTGTCGATGAAAAGTTGAATGAATATGCTCGGAGTGGAGATACCGGCTTAGTCTTTGGAGACACGGTCGTATTTACCGGATCTTCGACGCTCAGTGAATCGCCGTCCCCTCTCCCGTCGCAGGCTCGCGATCTACCGATTCCAGCCCTCCTTACGGAAGTAGAGGCCGAATTCGAGAAGGTGAATTCCCTCGGCCTTGGACCGCTCTATAGCGCATGGTCGCGTTGCTCCACCTGGACTCCCGAAGAGCATCGAGAGTTGGTGGTTCGATTGGATGGCCTGGCTCATATCCACGGCAGAAGCCGGCTGTTGTGGTCCGACTCCCAATACATTCGCGAGCGCGCTGCCCTCGACAACATCTCCGGAGAGGAGTACCGAACCCTGCTGATCCTGAGTCAAGCGCTCCAAAAGTGGAGGGCTCAGCTCTTGCTAGGAATGGAGGAACTCAACATACAACTGAGCCATTGTACGGGCCTCTCCCCTGGAATCAGGGAACAGTAGCCGGGTTCGAAACCCGCCCGAAAAGAATTTGAAATGGTTGCGAACTTTTCGATGCAAGGTAGAGTGCGGCCTATTCATTCTAGGGGAATTTCGGTCTGCTGCTGTGTGGGGGCTCCGATTTTCGCGAGCAGCTCCTGCGCGAATCTCGAACCGTACAAAATCGCCCCGATGGCAGCCCCCGTTGTGTTCGTGATGATGTCCGTCATGCCGGAATCGCGCATGGGCAGGAATGCCTGCAAGACTTCGATCGTGAGGCTCACCATTCCGCCCAGAATGACGGCAATCAAGATGGCGTGCTTGAACCGGAGCACTGTGGAGAGGTACGCGCAGAAAAATAATCCCAGGGGAATGAACGCTGCGATATTTTCAATCACATCCTTGCAGTAATCCCAGTTGGCGCGAAATTCCCTCCAGGGCGGCTCGAGGAACATCGGATCGTAGATTGTGTAGTACGGCGGAATATTCAGGTCCGGCCCGGAACCTGCTCTGTTGTGGACGGTGCTTCCCGTTCGCTCGTCGAAAGGATAAATTGCAAGAGCGGTCTTGTGTTCGGCAATCTCCACACGCCCCTCCCGCGCCCAGGCGTCAAAGTGCTCCGAAACCTCGGATACCCCTAAAGCCTGGTCATAGATGGCAATGCCCCGCAGTTTGCCATTCCAGGAGTTGTTTTCTTCCGGAGAGTTGCCGATCACGAGCTCGCCGGTGAAGTTCCTGTTGGTTAAGTAGAATTCCCGCGATTCTTGAGCGGCCATGCCATTCACATAGATAGTTGTATTTTCCTTGTCGGAACTGACGACAACGTGCAGCCTCTTCCCCTGGCGAAATACGTGATTCACTGTCAGGATTGACATTCGTCCGCTTTGTTTTCCATCAGGACTGCTTCGCCGGATATATAGATTGTCCGCGGTTTGACCGAGCCTGAATTGTTGGGGATTTTCGTGCGTATAGAACGCTGCGATCACGTTCGAATCATAGGTCGCGCCCGGCTCGAGCCAGATCTCGAAGCTGCAAGGAAGCTCTTCTCCCGGGTTCACAGCACGAAATGGGCTTGCGCTCATGATGGTGCCGTAATCCCCGAAGAGAAGTCCGTCTTCATTCCCCAGCCAACTCGCCTCGTTTTTCGGATGGGGATTGAACGGCCAAAGTCCCGCTGCCAGAATGCCGCATAAAGTGAGCAGACAAAGGCCGAGCAGGATTCTTCTGTAAACTTTCGTCCCGTTTGTGTCGTGGCTCGCCATGACAAAATCTCGCTGCCGCCTCGCCGCGCAGAATTTCGGAGCCGGCTAACCTTCCCAGTGCTCCTCCGCGCCGGTCCAAAAAGGTTAATCGGAGTTTGTTCGGTGGAATTTAACCCTGAGTCCGTCCCGGTAGGAATTAGAGTCTGGGCATCTCGCGGCGAAAATAGAACCCTGAGTAATAGGGCACGCTCAAGTGGGGAAACAAGGGCAACCGAAGCCGAAGTTCCAAAGCAGGCCACCGGTCGAGCAACTTATATCCCGCGTCCTCGAACTCCTGCACGAGCTTCCGGCCGTTGCGGATGATGCAAGGAACCGCGTAGTTCGGCGCGCACTGCACCGTAATGAAGGGCTTTTGCTCACCCAGATGAACGGGGGTCCGGTTGATGAGGATGTGTTCAGGCGGCTGCGCGAACTGGTCGAGGAATTCCACCACGCTTCTCTCCCAGTAGTGAAACGCTCCGGAGACGAGCAACACGGGAAACGCGCCGGCATCGGCTGGCGACGGCACGAACTTTAGTTGCGTGGCTCCACGCTCCGCGCTCATCTTTTGACCTTCCTTCATAATCAACGGCAAATCGAATACGGTCCAGTTGATTTCTTCAAAGTGGTCCTGCAGGAATGGCAAATAACTGTAAAAGAGGTTCCCGACATTGCCGCCAAAATCGAACAGCTTCAGACCTCCCGGGCTGACGCGCGTGAGCCAGTACAGGACGGCGTAATCGCTCTGGCGCAAAGTTCGAGACAGATTCAGGTGAATCGTGATGTCGTCCGGATGCTCATGCCCCGCCGGTCGAGCCTTGCGTGCCGCCTTCCATCCCTGCTCGAACGTGTCAAACACACCGCAGGGGGCGCTCAGTCCGCTGAGCGCTCTCCGGCCGGTCCGCAATTTCGCGATTCCTCCCAGGATGGAGCGGCAGGGTTCGGCCGCCAGGGCAGCCATCGCCACGTCCGTCGCGCTCATGACATTTCTCCTGCCTTGCCTCACAACTCGGCGGGTTTCGAAACCATTCCGCCGGTGAATCAGGCCGTCCACCGGGACGACGCTGTCGCCAGCGGTAGTCAACCAGGAAGCGCAGGCTGCGGTTTAGTTAAGACAACAGCTTGAGGAAAATGCTGACAGGAAGTTAATTCTTACGGTTTAGGCGCCGCTCGGTAAATTCGACTGCCGAACGCGCGCAGTTGCGGGCGAAGCCGCTGCGCCTCCTCAATCGCCCGCGATGCAAATTAGCTCGAACCTTTCTTATTTCTTGAACTTTTTGTAGCTCTTCTTGGCCCAGACCAATGGCATAACGCTGTAAGACTTCATGGCGTCCAGCGCGGAGGATTTTCCCGGCGGAGTCGGCTTCAATCCCAGTTTCCGCAGCACGAAATTCGCCCGGTACACATTCGCCCGCAGGGGATCTTTGAACTGGAAGTTTACGCTGAGCGAAACCGACACATTGTCGTCATTCTCGATCCAGTGCGGGCAGTTAACGGGAATATGCACTCCCGTGCCGGGTCTCATCTTATAGGAATTGGCGCGATCCTGGAACTGCGGCTTGTAAACCGCCGCGTTGAAGTCCGTGGACCAGAACTTTTCGATTTCCTGTTCCGTCAGGACGTCGCGATCCTCCCGGTCAAAGACATGGATCGTTTTCGTCCCGCGGATTTGCAGCAGGAAATTACATTCGCGGTCTATGTGGTATGTCGTGATGCGCTTCGGAGAAGTGACAAAAATAATGATGTCCTCCTCCATGATCTCCCGTTCGATTTGCGGACCAAGGAGCTCTTTGATTTCCGCCATGCCCCTGTCCAGCAGAATGCGGTACTCGGGGTCCCTGTGCGCGGCGCGGAAAATAATCCACGCGCCGCAATTCTCGATCCGTTGCAGGGCTTCCCGCGCGGAGAAAGGCGCGGCGGCGATTTCGTCCCAGCGTTGTTCCACCCGAACTTCGCCTGCATTGTAATAAATGTCGCCGGGCCGCTTGCTAAGGGTCCGCTCCGCAAGGTCCATCAGGCTCGGGAGCTGGAATAGGGGGTGAGCGGCGAGATGGTGAGCGACTTCGAAGCTCTTCAGATTGAATTTCTCGTGAAATTCCCCCGGATCAGTCACAATCCAGCGTTCCGAAGTTGTGGAGTGCGGAATGGTCGTCGTTGCCATGGGGAAAATCCTCCCCTCCCTCGGCCTGAAATCCCCCTCTTTAATTGCAACGGGGGTGCCAGACGGTCCCAAATCGAGACCAACGGGATATTGTGTCAGCCAGCCGGTCTTGCTCCACACCGATTGTAACTATTTCTGGATGAAAGAGATATGGGCTGTTCTCCCGCGTAAGCTCAAAAAAGCCACAAATCGAGGGCCACAAAACGAGGATTCAGACACTGACTCGCCGCCTTGCGGCATAAGGTCGCCGATTTTTCTCTTTTGCGGAAATAGATTCCAGTTACCTGAGCGTAATGCAGCCGGCACGGTAGCAAAAATGACTATCCCCGGAGTTACCCGAAGACTACGGGGAAGGAATTGTGACGGAAACTTGATTCGAGAAAGTGCTCTCCACGTTGCTCGAATTGATCGCGGTTACTACATAGAAGTACGTCAGTCCGGCCGACACCGTGCCATCCGCGTAACTCGTTGTCGCATCCACCGCCGAATTGAGCTTGGAGTAAGGCCCGCCCGAGACGGAACCTCGATATACGTTATAGCCGATTACCACTGAAGAGCTCGCAGTCCAGCCTAGAGAAACTGTATGTGCAACTGTCTGACCTGATCCCTGTCCATTCAATCCGACCTGCACTGTCGGCCCCGTGCTGTTCACAAACAAATTTCCCGTCACTCCCCCTGGCGACAGCGGATCAAAATTCACTGTGATCGCCGTGCCCTGATTCGGCGCCAGAGTTACATTGACGCCTCCGCTTGCGCTGAAACCGGTACCGGACGCCGACACGGAGGTCAGCGTCAAATTGGCATTTCCGCTGTTTGTAATCTCAATCGTCTGCGAATTGTTGGTCCCGACCGACACTGTCCCGAAGTTCAAACTTGTCGCACTCGGTGTGAGCGCCAGAATTGTCGAGGATCCGCTCGCGCTCAGGTTAATCACCATCGGAGCGGATCCAGCGGAGCTCGTAATCGAGATGCTGCCGGTTTGCCCGCCGGAAGCCGTTGGCTTGAATGAAGCCGAGAAATTCGTGCTGTCGCCCGGCAGCAGCGTCGTCGGAATAGATAGGCCGGATTGCTTGAAACCTGTTCCGGACGCGGAAATTCCTGTGATTGTCAGGTCGGTCGTTCCGCTGTTCGTAATGCGCATGGTCTGCGAATCAGTTGTCCCGACGGTTACGGTTCCGAAGTTGACGCTCGACGGGACAACCTCGATAACTCCGCTGGGCTGGCCATTTCCCGCCGGGCTGCCCGGCTTCGTGACGCACGCGGTCATCGCGAATATCGCCGCGAGTACAAGAAACAAGGGAAGAATCTGCCGTTGCGTGCTTCCGCAGCGCGCGGATGGGATCAGTGAGGCAGACGTATGCGAGCCCCCAGGAATTTGCACACCTCTCATGACCGTCTTGGATTGTTAGTGAGCAGCGTCCCTGCGGGCTACTGGCCTGAGGTACACTCAAGGGACAGGTAGTGTACCTGTCCGGATGGGCAGTCTTCGACCGTACTTCCGGACAGGCCCTTTATGCCTGTCCGGCGAATCTCTCTAGTCTTCCCAGCGGGTGCATGACCCGCCTTCCTCGTATCCGTCTGGCCCCGGGTTACGGGATCGTCGCCGACACCTGGTTCGAGTACGCGCTTTCCACGTTGCTTGTATCAATCGCCGTGACCACGTAGAAGTACGTCTGCCCGGCGGCCACGCTCGCGTCGGTGTAGGCCGTCGTGGCGACCTGCGTCGCGTTCTGCTTCGTATAAGGGCCGCCGGAAACGCTTCCCCGGTACACGAAATAGCCGGTGACTCCGGTGGACGTGCTGGCATTCCAGTTCAGCCCCACCGAGTTCGAGCTTTGCGCGACGCCCGTGCCGGATACCGAAACCGTTGCCGGGGAGTTCGTTGCGTCGCTCGCGACAGTGACGGTTCCGTTCACCGCGCCTGCACTATTTGGCGCAAAGGTGACGCTCAGGGTGGCCGACTGGTTTGGAGTCAGGGTAAGTCCGGAACCGACGCCGCTCGTGCTCATTCCCGCGCCCGTCACGGACACGCTCGAAATCGTCACGTTGGCGTTTCCGTTGTTCTGCAAGGTCACGTTCATCGAGCTATTCGTCCCGTCGGTCACGTTCCCGAACGCCAGTGCGGTTGGGCTCGCGCCAAGCAGCAGGCTCGCGGCCACGCCGGTTCCGCTCGTGCTGATGGCGAGCGGTGAACTGGGGGCGTTGCTCACCAGGGATATGGAGCCATTCACGCCTCCCGGAGTGGTCGGCGCAAAGACGATGTTGAAGGTCGCGTTTCCGCCGGCCGCGATCGTTTTCGGCAGCGAAAGACCCGTTGTGCTGTAGCCTGCGCCTGTCACATTCGCTTGCGTGATCGTCACGCTCGCGTTGCCGCCATTCGAAAGCGTAATTGTCTGCGAGCTATTCGTTCCATCCGTTACGTTGCCGAAGTTGGCGCTCGTCGGATTCGCGGAAAGCTGCGGCTGCGCCGGTGCCGTCCCCGTGCCACTCGCGCTGATAACCAGCGGCGAGTTCGGCGCATTGCTCGTCAGGGAGACAGAACCATTGACGGCTCCTGCCGTCGCCGGCGCAAATACCACATTGAAGACCGCGTTTCCGCCCGCGGCAATCGTCTGCGGGAGCGAGAGCCCGGTTGTGCTATACCCGGCGCCCGTCACCGTCGCCTCCGTGATCGTCACGCTCGCATTGCCCGTGTTCGAGAGCGTGACCGGCTGCGAACTATTCGTTCCGTCCGTTACGCTCCCGAAGCTGAGGCTCGTCGTTGACGCCGAAAGCTGCGGCTGCGGCGATGACGTGCCCGTGCCGCTCAGAGAAATCGTTGAAGGGGAATTTGAGGCGTTGCTGGTAATCGTGAGGCTTCCAGTCACCGCTCCGGCGGCCGTAGGCGCAAACTGCACCTGAACTGTGCCAGTCTGCCCGACCCCGATTGAACTTGCCGGGCCTCCTCCCACAATCGTGAAGCCCGTTCCCGAAGCCGTCGCAGAGGTCACATTCACCGTCGCCGTGCCAGTATTCGTCACCGTCAATGTTTGCGAGGCGCTAGTTCCATCCGACACGTTTCCGAAGAGCATGCTCGCCACATTCGGCGTCAGGACGCCTGCGCCGGGCGTTCCAGGGTTTCCCCCTCCGGGAGTGCTGGCGCTGGTATAACCGGCGCAATTAGATAGACTTATGGCTGCCAGTAGTGCTGCCAGCGCGACCAAAAAGGCGAATGGGCCTTGAGAAATGACCTGCTTGCTTGGGCTTAGCGGCCGGGCTTGGTTCTGATGAGCTGGGTGGTTCGGGTTTGTGTTCATGACCCGACCAGTGTAGGAACCTTGCGAGGCTCCCAACTACTGGTCAGGGGAACGGAGTTGGTGCAGGGCCTTTCGCCTGCACCACAAGACCAAGGGACAGCTGTCCATGTGACTAGAACAGGTAGGCTTAGTGCCCTCCTTTCATCGGCTTGCAGAGATGTTTAGATCCGATACAATGCCGCTCACCTGTCCGCATTGCGAGAAAATCCATGCCCGTGGCGAAGGACAGGTGCAACTAGCCTCGTGTGCTAGACTTCGGAAGGGCTTGAAGGGGTAGATACCCAGGCTGATGATTAATCAAATGACCGGCCACGGCCAAACTCCTCCCCACACCGCCTGGTCAAATCGATTCTTCATCCTCGCAGTCGCCGGAATCCTCTTCCTCACGCTTTACCCTTTCCGGTTTTCTTCCGTCGCCAATCTGGCCCCGGGTGCCTCCCCCTTCCTCTTAGGCACTGCCGGCAAGCCGGTCAGCCGCCTTGACGCGGTCCTGAATGTCCTGCTCTTCATCCCGTTTGGGTTCGGCCTTTCGGCCTGTCTTCGTCAAAAAGGAAGGTCCCTGAAGTCCATTCTGCTTCTGAATCTGGTTGCCGGAGCGCTGTTTTCCTACGCCATCGAATTCGTCCAGCTCTATATCCCGGCGCGCGACTCTGGGTGGGAAGATATCTTCACGAACTCGACAGGCGCTGTCGTGGGCTTTTTTGTGTTCCTCCTCGTCGGCAAACCCCTCGTTCATTTGCTGTCGCTGTGCGAATCGGCTCTCGAATCCTGGTTGACACCCATCCACGTCACCCTCGCCCTGCTTGTTTACTTCGGCGTTTGGTATGCCGTCTCTGTCAGATTCGAAAAGGAGACCCAGTTTTCAAATTGGGAGCCGGAGGCACATCTCGTGGTGGGCAACGAAGCCGCAGGCCGCCCGGCTTCTGCCTGGAAAGGAGAACTACACCTTCTGCAAATCTGGGATCGCGCCCTCGAGGATGGTGAGGCAGCAAGCCTGACTGCCGGACAAACACCCGATCGCGCTCAGACTGGCCTCGTGGCTGCCTACGATTTTTCAGCAGCCGCTCCCTTCGAGGACTCGAAAAAATCCCTCCCGCTCCTCACTTGGACACCGAAGACGCCCGACCACCCTGCCTCCAAATCAGTCCTCCTGGACGGTAAGGATTGGCTCGTCACGAGTACCCCCGTAACCAGTCTGATCACGGCCCTTCAAAAAACGAATCATTTTTCGATCCATGTGGTTTGTGCGCCCTCCGAGTCCGAGGGCGCCGAGGGCCGCATCGTTTCCATTTCGGAGGCGCCTGGCATCCCGGATTTGTACCTCCGCCAGGAGGAGGCCAGCATTGTCATCTGGTTTCGAAGTCCGCTCTCCGTTAAGCGGGCCATTCTGGGCTGGAACGTCGCCGGTGTATTCAAGGCCGGGCAGACTCGCGACATTTTGTTCACTTATGACGGCTCAGACCTTTCCCTGTTTGTTGACGGTGTGAAGGCGCCTCACATTTATAGGCTGGGGCCTGGGGTTGGGCTGGCAAGAACTCTGCGCAAAGTCAAGGTGAGTGAACTCGAAGGATACAACTACATTTACTTGGTTCTGATCTTCTTTCCGGCAGGTGCCATTCTGGGCCTGGCCGCAAGGTGCCTGCGCGCTCTGAGTCCTTTAACGCTGGTCACAATGGCCGTCGCGTTCATTCTCCCGTCGTATATCCTGGACCGGATTCTGGTCGCCGTCAGCGGCCGGCCGCTTTCTTTTGAGAACATCATGCTCTCCATCTGTCTCGCTATCGGTGGTTGCATCTGGACCAACGCGGATCCCCGCGTCCAAACACTCGGCAACTAATTTGGAATGGCTCTGTTGACTTCTTCCCGTGCTAGTCAAAGAAGCATTGTCATTCCGACGCAAGGAGCCGCGCTTTCTCCGGCTGCCTGCCGGACAGGCAGGTCACGACGTTTTGTGTCGGGAAGCCCCTGAGGCCTCCTAAATGTGTGCATTGGATTGTGGAACTGCCTCGATCTCGGCGAGGCCACAGTTTTTTTGGAGTGCGAGGGCTGGACCTCGCTTTGTTACGGCGAGGCTCGACTCGCCCGCCAGGCGCGCCTGCCTGCCGAGCGGGCAGGTCCCCATGGTTTGCATCGGGAAGCTCCTGATTTCCGCGTTCTACCTGCAAGATTGGCATGAAATGTGCCACAACGATTCGGCGCGCTCGTTCCATGCACTTTTCACAGCCAGGTTTCGAGATGGTCGTTGCGACGTTTCGCAATCAAGGCAATAATCAAGAGGCCTTATTGGAATGATTGTCGGGCATGCCGGCTTCACTAAAATCAGGAGAACCACATGAAGGGCGTAGTCCTTAGCGGCGGTACCGGAAGTCGGCTGAATCCTCTTACCAGGGTCACGAACAAGCACCTCCTTCCCATCTATGACAAACCCATGGTCTATTACCCGATCCAGACGCTCGTTAACGCCGGGATCGAAGAAATCCTTCTCGTCACGGGCGGAAAAAACGCTGGCGACTTCCTGCGGCTGCTCGGCAATGGCCGCGATTTTGGACTCAAGCATTTGAACTATACGTATCAGGAAGGAGAGGGTGGCATCGCCCAGGCTCTGAGCCTCGCCGAATTTTTTGCTGGTGAAGAGCCTATATGTGTCGTCCTCGGTGACAACATCATC
>Ga0187781_10004824_pt1 | contig 10044 bp, 10 predicted proteins | sample 0715_SJ02_MP02_2_FD_132447 | JGI IMG/M metagenome (GOLD analysis project Ga0187781, IMG submission 132447) | Tropical peat soil microbial communities from peatlands in Department of Meta, Colombia - 0715_SJ02_MP02_20_MG | ecosystem: Environmental > Terrestrial > Soil > Wetlands > Peat | place...
GCGCGCTTGGATCTTCGCCAGACTCTGGTGGTGGGGATCTCGCAATCGGGTGAAGGAACGGACATCAATCTGGTGGTCAAATCGGCGAAGCGTCTGGGCGCATACACGCTCGGCATCACCAACGAAGCGCGCTCGACCATGGCAGGTTTGGCCGACGACGTCTTTCTGGTCCACGCGGGCAGACAGCGCTCCGTGGCGGCCACCAAGACCTACACCGGGCAACTGCTGTTGCTCTATCTGCTGGCTTCGAGCCTCAGCTCCAAAATCGTGCTCAGCGATGTCGCGGAAATCCCGCACCGAGTCGAATTGGCACTCAAGATGGTCCCGGAGATCGAGAAGGTCGTCGAACGCTACCGCTTCATGCGCCGCTGCGTGGTGGTGGGACGCGGCATCAACCTGGCCAACGCCTATGAACTGGCCTTGAAGCTGATGGAAACCTGCTACGTGGTGGCGGAAAGATTCTCCTCGGCGGATTTCCTGCACGGGCCCATTGCCATGATCGAACCGGACTTCCCGGCGCTCGTCTTCATGCCGCCGGGCAAGACGTTTCACGAACTCCTGAAATTGACCGCTCGCCTGCACGCGCTGCGGGCTGACACGCTGGTCTTTTCCGCCTCGGATGCACATATTCCCGGCGCCGGACGAGTGATTCGCATCCCCGACCCTGTCCCGGAAATCTACACGCCCATCCCCTACATCGTGCCGGGACAGGTCTTTGCCGCCTTGCTGGCGGAGGTGAAAGGGCTGAATCCCGACAAGCCGCGCGAACTCCACATTGTGACGCAGACAATCTGAGGTTCACCAATTCGTGATCGAACCGTCCGGCCTATGGAACATGGGGATGGGCCGCAAGCGTTCGGTTATCTCGGCCGCGAGTTGCAACGGGCTGGTGTCAAGCGTCACGCCGAGGCCCGGGCGGCGATTGGGCCACATCTTCCCATCGCGGAAGTCGTAGCATTCCGGCAAGTGAGGGTAGTCAGGCTTCCCTTCGCCGGTCATCTCCATCAGCACGGGCCCCGAAAACACGCCGCAAGCATGCACCAGCGCGGCTTCCGAGACCGGGCCGGTGAAGTGCGGAATCAGGCCCACATAGTGCGTTTCACAGAGAGCCAGAATCTTCATGTATTCGGTGATGCCGCCCACGTTGGGCAAAGTGACGCGGACATAATCGATGAGCTGCTGCTCGATTAACTGGTTCACGTCCCAGCGGCTTCCGAACTGTTCGCCGACGGCGATGGGAACCTTGACGTGCGCGCGCAGTTCCTTGTACACATCGGGGTTCTCCGAGCGGATCAGGTCCTCCGCGAAGTAAGGCTCGAGCGGCTCGATCAAGGTGCTGAGCCGCACCGCATCGGGAAAGTCGAGGCGAGTGTGGTAATCGAGCGCCCAATCGCCGTCCTTTCCGACTCCCTCACGGATCTCGACGCAGTCCTCATACGTCCTTCGCACCATCTGATGGGAGTTGAAAGGTTGGCCCGCCGGCGGGTCGGCGGTGGCCCAGCGGAAAGCGCGGAAACCCGCCGCGAGGCAGGCGCGGGCAGATTCCTTCAGGCTTCCGCGGCCGGGGAAGCCCGTCGCGTAACACTCGACGTGGTCGCGCGCCAGGCCGCCCAGCAGTTCGTAGACAGGCACGCCCAGAACTTTGCCTTTGAGGTCCCAAAGCGCGAGGTCGAGAGCGCCGAGGGCATCGAGTTTTTCGCGCCCGGCGGGATAGAAGTATCCGCGAAACATCATTTGCCAGAGATGTTCGATGCGGAAGGGGTCTTCGCCGATAATCATGGCCGCGCACTGCGAGATCGTGTCACGCGAGCCACCCTCCCCGATGCCCGTGACGCCTTGGTCCGTTTCGACGGTTACAATGTTGAAACTCTGGTTGAAATGCTCGGGCGACTTGGGGTTGTGGAAGTAACGGACACGCGTGATCTTCAGGGGCGCCGGCGCCGCAGCCGCATTCATCTTTGACTGCCCCGCCAGCGCCGCCGCCCCGCCCAACCCCACCGATTGCAGGAAAATACGCCGTTGCATGGCACCTCCTCCGTAAGGGCAACCCCCATGCGGTTGCCCGGCGGCGGCCACATAGGCCGCCCCGATAGCGCGGTCAGACGTCTTCTGCCAGCTAGCTAACAGCCCGCTGGCCTTCTCCGTGCAACGCTCGCTGCGCCCGGCCGCCGACGCTCGGCCCGAGGCTTTCCGAGTTTCTCGGACGCTGAGCTTATGGGTACCCATGTGATGTCCCAATGTACGCGTCAAGTGTACCTGGAAGCTTGTTCGAGGCGCAAGGAAGGGCAGCGCGCCCCAGGGTCGAGTCAAAGTCGCCAACGTTGTCATCCTGAGCGCCCGCTTTCCAGGGCCGAAGGATCTCTGCAGTTCATTGGGGTGATGAAAAGGGCCAACTACGGAGATCCTTCGGGGCCTGCGGCCGCTCAGGATGGCACCCTCCGGCAACTTTGACGCGACCCTGCTGCGCGCCCGCGCTAGAGCTCAGCCGGAGTAATAAGCGGCTTATTCGGCGGTTTCCGGAAGGGCGGGGCTTCAGCCCCGCCGTCTCAAGGGCCTTAGTGGAACGGGCCTTTAGGCCCTGAAACAATGACTGCTTCAGGGGCTAAAGCCCCTAGATCTTGTCCGAAGCCAGCGGCGGGGCTGAAGCCCCGCCCTTCCTCTCGCAGCTTAAGACCATCTCTTCTAAAGCGGCCATGAGCAAGGTTGTTGCGGCTCGATTTGTGCGGTTAGAAAAGCGATAATGAACTATACCGCGAAACGTGAGAGATCGGTATGCACACATACTTCGGATTACCGCGTTACTCGCTTTGGATAATGCCCAGCGGAGAAGTTCGCCGGCGCCTGGCAGGGGCAATTCTTGAACTGAGCCAGGAGTACGCCACGCCAATCTTTGAGCCTCACGTGACCTTAGCCGGCGGCATCGTGGGGCCGGTGAAGGAGACCGTGTCGAAGATGCGGGAGTTAGCCAGGCGAATCCCGCCTTTCACAGTTCGCCTCACTGACATCGATGGCCTGGAAGAGTATTTTCGCTGCCTCTTCGTCAAAGTGGCTACCACCCATCCCATCATGTCGGCGAATAAGGCCGCGCGGGAGGTCTTCCGTCTCGAGCAGCAGCCCGCCTTTATGCCCCACCTCAGCCTGCTCTATGGCAGCTTGCCCTCTGGCGTAAAAGAGAGAATCATCGCTTCCCTGGCCGGCCGTTTCGAGCTCGAGTTCAAAGCAACCAGTGTTTACCTCTATCTCATCCGGCGTGAACCGGTAGGTTGGCGGCGCCTGGCGACGGCCGGCCTGGGGTTCTGAGCGCCGGTCTCACGAGCCGACCCTAATCCGTCGATAACGGCAGGCGACGTAGGGGGACGGCTTGCCGTCCCCTCCTCGCGGGCCGTTCGCGCGGGTAGGGCAAGCCCTACCCCTACACCGCGCAGGTGCAGCGAGGTTCGGTGTAGCGGCGCATGCCGCACGCCCGAGCGTCGTTGGCCCGGTTAGCGACGGATTAGGGGCCGATCGGATCCGTTGCGAATTCTTCCAACTTGGCGTCTTGCGAGGGAAGCGTGGAGCGGATGGTGAGCCAGTCGGCTTGAGCCTTATCCCAATCCTGAATGACCAGCCCTTGCGCTTCAAACAAAGCGCGGATTTGGGGTCGTCCCCAACCCACGATCCCCTCCAGGATGGGGACCAGCACACTGAGCGCGTCGTCGCTGAGCACCGTGCGCTTGGCGATTTGCGTAATTCGCCGCGCCTCCGACACCGCGATGGTGAAGCCCTCGCGTTGATTCGAGTGCAACATCACATGCACGTCAGAGCTGCCGTCTCCGATGTACACGATTCGGTCTGCGCCGATCTGGAGTTGTGCCTGGAGATCATCCAGCACCGCCACCTTGCCATAACCCGCATTCACCCGGACCAACCCCACGACGCCGCCCACACCGTCATACTCCAACAAGGTGCCGTGGATATGGTCCGGAGCAACGATGTCCTCGAGAGCCGACTGCACAACCTCCTCAGGCGCGGCCGAGATCACATGGAACTCGAACTGGTAGCCCTCCACAGCGCCGGCCAGTATTTCGCAAAGCCGCTTGATATTCTTTTTCAGCCGGATTTTCTTCCCTGCTGCGGCGAAATGTTCTTTCCTCACTCGAGATTTAAACTCAGGATCGTGGAGAAGCAGGTAAGCTAACTCCCCGCCCTGCTGGACCAGGTTTTGAGCCGCCAGTATTGTGGTTTTTCGCTCGAACTCCTGACTGGGAACGCCCACGAGTTCGCTCAAAACCGCTCCCGAGTCGTGGAAGCTGAGCGTCTGGTCAAAGTCGCTCGCCACCAAGTATTGCTTGGTAATCTGAGTTAGTCCTTGCATAGAAATCTCCTCCTGAAGCTTGTAAGCCCAAACTCGCTGCCGTCTTTAGGTCGCGAGCCTATTCACATTGCTAAAGTGGGATGGCCTGAGCCCTACGTGGCCCTGAGAGCGAAACCGTGGCAAGAGAGTGGGCGCGTGAATACCCGAATTTGGCTGGTTCTTTGCATCTCACTGGTTATTATAATCCACCTCGTCCGTTTTCACCAGATTCATTAAATTGATGGAAGCCATAACCAGCCGGAGTAGGGCGGGGCCGAACGCCGTTCGGCCCCACGGGCTCCGCGCCAGCCGCGTTAGTTCGCGGTGGGATTGAAGGAAGCGAGGACGGTGGCGAAGATCTTCTTGTACTTCTCGTACTTCTCCTCGACGCTCCAGGCGGTGGAGATGAAGACGATGTCGCCGCGCCGGAATGCCATGACGCGGTTAAGCATCGGCCCCAGCGAATCATCGTTCGTCTTCATCAGCACGTCTTCCACTTTGCGCCCCTGCAAGTCCAGTTGTTGACGTGCCGCGACGGTGCCGTTGTTGGTCTTGATGTAGTCATCCAGGAAGGCGCTCACCGCTTTGTCGGCCGCCACCCTCATGTACTGGACGTTGACGCCGAGATCGTCCGCGCCATTGGGGTAGAACTCGATCATAGGAACGGGGGCATCCTTATCGTGGCTCAGTTGGCCGGGGTCATAATCGCTCAAGTGCGATTCCCAGCCGGTGGGAACCAGAATCTCCAGGCTGAACTTGGGGTCACCAAAGGGCGTGAATTGATGGCTACTAAAGTCCTTGCTCAATTCATCCCCAGAAAAGAGCGAGCCGGTGGGAAGCTGGTCGTGCGCGGCGTTCTGGGGAAACCCGAAGGAGAGTAAACACGTGGCACAGGCGAGCCAAATAAGGACGAGAATACTCAGTTGGGTTTTCATAGAATCACTCCTCGCACAAACCGACATTGTATTACAAAGCTCGGCCCGAATGGGTACAAGGTGTGGAGAACGCGACCCGTCATAACATCAACCCTTGCGGTGTCATCCTGAGCGAAGCGAAGGATCTCCGTAGTTCCTTTTTAGGTGCACAGTACGCGGCCAACTGCAGGGATCCTTCGCTTCGCTCAGGATGACAGGTTTCCGAATTCCTCACACGCTCTCTAGGGTGAGGCTCGTTTGGGTTTCGGTCACGCCACTCGCAGCCGTTCCACCTCTTGCTCGTCCAAGTCAATTCCCAGCCCGGGTGCGTCGGGTATCCGGAGATAGCCGTCCTCGGCCCGCAGCCTCTGGCGAGTGATCCTTTCGCGCAAGGTGGTTTCTTCCTCCACTACGAACTCGACAATTAATGCGTTGGGGATCGAGTTCAAGAAGTGAAGCGCCGCCATGACGTTGATATAGGTCGTGAAGCCATGATTGGCCACCACCCGCCCGCGGTCGTAGGCCAGGCTGGCTATTTTGACGGCTTCCGTGAATCCACCACAGCGCGTCAGGTCCACCTGCACGACATCGATTTGTCCCTTGTCCATCAACTCGAGAAACGACAGCCGGTTGCTCTCCTCTTCACCGGCGGCGATGCGAATTGCGGTGGACCGGGAAAGCTTCGCGTAGCCCTGATAGTCGTCGGGGCGCAACGGCTCCTCGAGCCAGAAGATGTTGAACTCTTCGAAAGCGCGGGCTCGTTGCAGTGCCGTTTTGGCATCCCAGACAAGCCCGGCGTCGATCAGCAAATCGGGACCTTCCCCCAACCCCTTGCGCCCTTGCCGTACCAGATCGACGTCGGTCTTGGCGTCGCGGCCCATGGGGTCCCAGCCGAACTTCACGGCCTGGAAACCACGATCGCGAAAACGCCTGGCCAGGTCGTGGGTCTCTTGCGGCGTGGCGCCGAAGAGCGAACTGGCGTAGCAACGCAGTTTCTTGTGGAAACCGCCCCCCAGCAATTTCCAGACCGGCAAACCCAAGGCTTTGCCCTTGATGTCCCACAGCGCCATGTCAATGCCGCTTATGGCGTGAATGCCCACGCCTCTCCGCCCCGCGTAGATGTTGGCGCGGTACATCTTGTTCCACAGGTACTCGGTTTCAAACGGGTCTTCACCCAGAACCGCTTCCCTCAGGCCGGTGGTGGTGGTGTGGCTGAAGGGGCCTTCAATGGCCCCCTTGACGGCTAACGGCGAGGAGTCTACCTCTCCGATCCCAGTGATCCCAGCGTCCGTAGTCACCTTCACGATCAGCGCATCCTGGCCGCTGTCGCACTGCTCGCGAACCTCAGGTTGGCGAAGGTAAAGAGCCTCTACGCCGGTTATTTTCATAGTCGCAACCCTCGTCGGACATTTGAATTTGGATACCATTTACAAGATAAACCAGTCACGGCAAGGATGAAATGCTTTTTCCTGCGGCCAGTTCGCACGTTTGGGACCCCCTCACCCGGCCCGCTCCGGCTGAAGAAGGCGCCGGCTGCGGGCCACCCTCTCCCCCAAGGGGGAGAGGGTGGGTTGTCACACCTGCGCCCTAAGGGGAGAACAGCAGGATTTTGCAAGCCAGGGGGGTGCAAGCCAGGGGGGTTGTCGCCGAGGGGCGATTGGCGTAAAGTGTCGCGGTAGTTCTCCGGCGTGGAGCGCGTCGCCTGACCAATAGGCTGGGAGACCCCTCAGGCCGTGAGAACCCTGAAAGGATAAACCATGGTTCCCCTCTCGAGACGTGAAATGCTGGCTTCGTTGCTGGTTGTACCTGCGACTCTCCACGCTGAGGCCGAGTGGATGCCACTCTTCGACGGGCGCACTTTGCACGGTTGGAAGGCCGCAGAGAGCAGAACTTCCTTCCGCGCGGTGGATGGGCAGATCGTCGCCAGCGGTTCGCCGTCGCACCTGTTTTACACCGGGCGGATGGGGAATGCGAGCTTCAAGAACTTCGAATTGCAAGCGGAGGTGATGCCGCACACCGGGGCGGAGTCGGGCATTTATTTTCACACCGCGTTCCAGGCCAACGGCGAGCCGGCAATAGGGTTCAAAGTCCAAATTAACAATACTCACGGGGGCGAGGGCGATTATGTGGAGCGCCGGAAGACTGGTTCGCTCTTTGGCGTGCGCGACGTTTACAAGGCCTTCGCGAATGATGAGGAATGGTCGCGGCTAAACATCCTGGTTGCAGGGAAGCTGGTCCAGGTGCGGCTGAACGATACGTTGCTAGTGGATTACGTCGAGCCTGATCCGCCCGCGGTCGACGCCGATTATCCGGGCCGCGTTCTCGGCCGCGGCACCTTCGCGCTCGAGTGCCACGGCGCGAACTCGAAGGTTGCTTTTCGAAACCTCCGGGTGAAGCCGCTGCCGGACGATGTTCAGCCAGATCATGCCGAACCGCCCGAGGTCGATGACGTCTACCGGGAAATACTCCACCTGAATGCCCAGAATTTCCCTGTGCTGGATTGCCACGTTCACCTGAAAGGCGGGCTCACCCTAGAAGAAGCGCTGGCCAATTCGCGGCGAGTCGGAATCCAGTATGGGATCGCCATCAACGGGGGCATCGGCTTTCCAACCACCAACGACGCCGCGGCCGAAGATTATCTTAAGAGCATGAAGGGGCAACCGTGCTTCGTGGCGCTGCAGGGAGAAGGCCGGGAATGGGTCACACTGTTTTCGAGGGAGACTGTGGCGAAGTTCGACTACGTTTTCACCGACGCCATGACCTTCACCGATGATAACGGCAAGCGAATGCGCATCTGGATCAAAGAGGAAGCGGGCGAGATCAAAGACCCGGAACGGTTCATGGAGATGTTGGTCGATCGCGCGGTGGGCATCCTGGATCGCGAGCCGATTGACATTCACGCCAATCCAACTGTTCTGCCCGACGTGCTGGCGGCCGATTACGACCGCCTCTGGACGCCGGCGCGAATGCAGAGGCTGATTGATGCAGCCAAGAGAAACGACGTGGCTATCGAGATCAACAATCGCTATCGCGTGCCCAGCGCAACATTCATCAAGGCGGCGAAGCAGGCGGGCGTCAAGTTTTCCTTCGGCACCAACAACGGCGACAAGAACCTGGGCCGTGACGAGTACGGCCTGCAAATGGTGAAAGAGTGCGGCCTGACGTGGCGCGATATGTTCATTCCGAAGCCTGAAGGTCAGAAGGCGATCCAGCGGCGAGGCTTCTCATAAAGCGGTCTCTGCTGCCATTGCCGGCATCCTGAAACCACGCAATGTCATTCCGAGTGGACATGGGCCTGCGGCCCACCCATGGAGATGAAAGTCAAAAACGCCGTCGTCCCCGCGTAAGCGGGGACCCACGTCGGGTGGATTCCCGCTTTCGCGGGATTGACGTGACTTTCGAGCGAGTGAAGCGAGGAATCTCGCTCTGCGTGGGCGAAGCGTCTGAGGTTGCTCGTCACCCGTCACTCATCACTCGTCACTTCTTCGGCGGCTCCCACAGTTCGATGCGATTGCCCTCCGGATCCATGATCCAGGCAAAGCGGCCGTACTCGTAGTCCTCGCGCTTCGGATCCACTTCGACGCCTTCCTCGCGCAGCGCCGCCAGCAACCCATCTAAATCCTCCACGATAAAATTCATCATGAAACTGGAGGTGCTGGGATTGAAATACGTCGTGTCTTTAGGGAAGGCAGCCCAGACGGTCATTCCGGCTTTTTGCGGGTCATCCGCGTACCGCCAATTGAAGGTGGCAGCTTCCTGCCCCTGGCGTGCCACTCCCAGATGCTTCTCGTACCACTGGTAGAGTTCCTCGGGGTTTTCAGCTTTGAAAAACAGTCCTCCAAGACCGGTAACTCGTCTCATAATGGTCTCCCCTATGGAATTTGTGAAGTTTAGCCGCTGACACATTCATTCTGAACCCAACAGGCCGTTCTTGACTACACAGGACTCACAGAATTCTTTCACGCCGAGCCTCAGTCTTTCTTATGGTTGGGGCTGGTGACGATTCAGCTTGGGCGGTCGGAACCTGACCGTGGGCCGCCTGCCAGGTCGGCGGTATTTCGCATTTCAGGTTCTCGCGGCACTCGATCGCGGATCCTTAGGCGGGAGGGAGTTCGTCGGGTCCTCGCAGGAATGGATTGACAACAATGATCTCATCCAGTTCTTGATCCGCCTGCAAGTCTTCTGTCAGGAGGTATCGACACGATGCTGACCGCGCCGCAGCCACAATCAGGGCGTCCCAGAAGGAAAGCTGATAACGGTCTTGAATTCTCCAGCCGTCCTCGAGGAGCAGCGAGTCCACAGCCACAGGTCGCCACGCCATCAAATCTCGAACTTCAGCGCGAGCCTGCACCCGCATACCCGGCCGCTTTTGCGTGACTTTCACATAAAATTCTTGCAGGACCTGGTAACTAATCCGCCCCCGACCGCTCCTCCACAATTCCGCCCGCCAGACACGGGCTGCCTGATGCTTCCTCGGGTCAGCCTTGTCCAGCGCGTAAATCAGGACGTTCGTGTCGACGAAGACTAACCCGATCATGGGCCTCCTCGCGTGACAGATATCGGCCGTCTGTACGCAGGAAGGGCTTGCGTGCAAGCGCCCGCCGCATGGCGCGCTGATACGCGTCCTTCTCGATCATTCTCTCCCTGAGGATCTCCCCCAAAAGGCGTGAAACGCTCGTATCTCTGCGTGCAGCCTCGAGGCGCGCCCAGCGCGCAACGGCCTCTTCGAGCGTTACGGTGACATTTCGTAAACGGGGCTTCATAACACGAATATAGTGCTACACTGGTTTAGTGTCA
>Ga0187781_10004825_pt1 | contig 10044 bp, 8 predicted proteins | sample 0715_SJ02_MP02_2_FD_132447 | JGI IMG/M metagenome (GOLD analysis project Ga0187781, IMG submission 132447) | Tropical peat soil microbial communities from peatlands in Department of Meta, Colombia - 0715_SJ02_MP02_20_MG | ecosystem: Environmental > Terrestrial > Soil > Wetlands > Peat | place...
CGGGTTCGCGAGACACTCCACCGTGATTTTTGACGAATTGCGAGCCATCCAACTGCGTTACGGCTATCTGCCAAAGGCAGAGCTCGAAAGCCTTTCGAAGCGCAGCCAGATTCCCTTGTACCAAATCCACAGCGTGGCGAGTTTCTATCCTCATTTTCATTTGGCGCCGCCGAGCCGCGCGGAAGTGCTCCTGTGTGCGGACATGAGCTGCCGGCTTAACGGGGCGTGCGAGCTGCGCGCTGAACTGGGCGCTCGTTTCGCGGGGACGCGTGCGGAGGATGTGCAAATAAAGGATGTTAGCTGCCTGGGACGTTGCGATAGGGCGCCAGCTGTAGCGATCAACGATGCCATCTTCGAAGGCTTCTCCGCGGAGCAGGTGGAACAACTGGCAAGGCGTGCCATGCGCGGCGAAGAGGTGCGGGTGGAGCATCCGGAAACAGCGCGCGTGGCTTGCGCCTCCGATCTGTATGCGGGTGGTGAAAGATATGGCGCGCTCCGGAAACTTGTGAGCACGCGTGACTATGACGAGGTGCTGGCGGCGTTGAAAGAGGCGGAGCTGCGCGGAATGGGCGGCGCCGGATTTCCAACGTGGATGAAATGGGATCTGGTGCGAAAACAGGCGGATCCGGAAAAGTATGTGGTGTGCAACGCGGATGAAAGCGAGCCTGGAACGATCAAGGATCGCTTCATTTTGAGCCATCTGCCGCATCTGGTGGCTGAGGGAATGATGATCGCGGGACTCGTGACAGGGGCGAAGAAAGGAATTTTGTATATCCGGCACGAGTACCCGCTGCAGGAAGAGATTTTTGCCGAAGAGATTCGGCGATGCTCGCGAGCTGGATTATTGGGAAAGAGGATTCTTGGAAGCGACGTGGATTTTTCTCTGGAAGTGTTTGTCAGTCCCGGCGGGTATATCTGCGGGGAAGAAAGCGCGCTGCTGGAAGCGATCGAGGGGCATCGGGCGGAACCACGCAATAAGCCACCGTTTCCTGGCGTGGCGGGGCTTTGGCAGAAGCCGACGGTGATCAACAACGTGGAAACGTTTGCGAATGTGCCGCAAATCTTGATGCGGGGCGTGGAGTGGTTCAAAACCGCAGGCCAGGGTGGGGCGCGCGGATTGAAATTTGTTGGTGTGAGCGGCCACGTGGCGCGGCCGGGCGTTTACGAAGTGCCAATGGGCACGACCATGCGCGACGTAATTTATGGAAACGCGGGAGGGATTCACGGCGGGCGAGCGTTGAAAGCATTTGCCCCGTCGGGGCCGTCGTCGGGATATTTGCCGGCGTCGATGGTGGATGTGCGGCTTGATTTCAAAGCGCTGGCGGATGTGGGGTCGATGCTGGGGTCGGGCGCCATTGTGGTGTGCGACGAAACGACCTGCATGCTGGATATGGCGCTGACAGCGGTGAAGTTCTACAGGAATGAGTCGTGCGGGAAGTGTGTTCCGTGCCGGATGGGCTCGCAGAAGATGGCGGAATTGCTGATGCGGTGGACTCAGGGAAATGTGAGCGAGGAGGAGTATCACGCGGACTTGGGGTTGATTGAGGAGCTGTCGCAGGCGATGAGCCTGACTTCGATTTGCGGGTTGGGGCAGATTGTACCGGCAGCGGTTCAGAGCGTGCTGAAACATTTTCGGGCAGAAGTGGATGCGCATGTGCTGAGGGGGAAGTGTCCGAGCGGGATTTGTTTTTCTGCGGCGGGGAGGATGGGGGAGCTGGCCAGAGTGGGGATACGGCCATGACGGGAAGTGGCGAGTGGAAGGTGGACGGCGAGATTCAGAAAAAGAGAAGAGTAGAAAAAGAATTAACACCGGGGCACAAAGAGAAGAACACGGAGACGTCCCGGTTTTCGGTTGGGACTCGGAAAGGGTTAGGGTTGTGAAAGCGGCGGCCAGCCGCACTCCAAAATGAGTACGACGAACACAACGCTGGTGGAGTTGACGATTGACGCGCGGACGGTACGGGTGCCAGCCGGCACAACGATTTTCGATGCGGCGCGGGTGAACGGGATCGCGATTCCGACGTTGTGCCATTTGCAGAGCCAAACGCCGGTTGGCGTATGCCGGTTGTGCGTGGTGGATACGGGAGCGCGGGTGCTGAGCGCGGCGTGCGTGCGGCAGGTCGAGCCGGGCATGAAGGTGAGCACGAATTCCGAAAAAGTGCTGGCCGCGCGGAAAACTCTATTGGAGTTGCTGGTGGCGGATCATCCTTCGCCTTGCACGCGGCAGCGGCATTCGGGCGATTGCGAACTAGAGACGCTGGCAAAGCAGGCAGATGTGGGCACACCGCGATTTGCGCGAAGAACCACATCGCGTGGGGCGGACGATTCGTCGCTGTCGATCGCGGTGGATCACGACGCATGTATCTTGTGCGACCGATGCATCCGCGGGTGCGACGAAATCAAAAGCAATTTTGTGCTGGGACGAATGGGCAAGGGCTATTCGACGGGGATTGCGTTTGACTTGAATGCGCCAATGGGGGATTCGACATGCATCTCGTGCGGGGAGTGCATGGTGTCTTGCCCCACAGGGGCGCTGACGAATAAGGGCGTGGTGGGGACGGCGATTGCTGACGGCGCGGACGCCCAAACATTGACGGCGGAAGAGTTGCACCGCTTGCCGGTCTTTGCGGGGGTGTCGGGAACATTCCTGGAGTTGAATCGTGGCGCCATCATGAAGCGGCGCTACCGCAAAGGTGAAGTGATTTGCCGAGAAGGCGATTTCGGCTCGACAGCGTTTTTCATCGTGGAGGGCCAAGCGCAGGTGGCGATTTCCACGCCGATTGCGCACGTGAAGACGCAAGGGGGCGCACAGGGATTCTTCAAAAGGCTGACGAGCGTACTTGTGGGCCGGGAGGAGGACCGGCGGGAGGAAGAGGCCAGGGACCGGACGATTCCGATCGATGCGTCAGTCGACCTGGCGTACGGGAACCCCGTGGCGGAGCTGGGGCCAGGCGATCTGTTCGGCGAAATGACGTGCATGAATTTCTATCCGCGGTCGGCGACGGTGCGGGCGAAGACGGATGTCGTAGCGTTCGAAATGTTACGGAACGTGCTCGACATCATGATGAAGAACAAGACGTTCCGGGCGCAACTGGATGAGAATTACCGTCGTCGGGCGCTGGAGACCCACTTGCGCGGCGTGCCGATGTTTTCGGAGCTTTCCCCGGATTTCATCGAGCATTTGAAGGGCAACGTGGAGCTGGTGCGGTACGCGCCGGGACAAGTGATCGCGAGGCAGGGCGAGGCAGCGGACAGTTTTTATCTGGTGCGGATCGGGTTCGTGAAGATTTCCGAAGAGTATCCGGGCGGCGAATTGGTGCTGGCGTATCTTTCGCGCGGGGATTATTTCGGCGAGATCGGTTTGCTGGGCGGCGGGGTGCGGACGGCGAGCTGCACGGCGCTCGATCACGTGGAGCTGGTAAGGATTTCCGGCGACGATTTTCGCGAGATGGTGGTGCGGTTTCCAAGCGTGCGAAGCGGGCTGCAAGCGGTGGCGGCGGAGCGGCAGGCAGCAAATGTACAACGGATGCAGATGGTGCAGAGCGTGCCGCTCGATCAATTTCTGTCGCAGGGATTGATGGAGGCGCAGAGCCTGCTGATCCTGGATTTGCAAAAATGCACCCGGTGTGACGCATGCGTGAACGCCTGCGCTGACGCACACGATGGCGTGACGCGGCTGGTGCGCGAAGGATTGCGATTCGAAAACTATCTGGTGGCTACGTCGTGCCGACAGTGCCGAGATCCGTTGTGCATGTTGGGATGCCCCGTCGGAGCGATCCGACGGAGGAATTCGCTGGAAGTGATTATCGAGGACTGGTGCATTGGCTGTGGATTGTGCGCGCGGAATTGCCCGTACGGGAACATCAATTTGCACCCCTTTGAGGTGCGCGTGGAGGACCTGGAGAATCCGGGGCGGAAGAAGGCGGTCATGCAGCAAAAGGCGACGTCCTGCGATCTGTGCACGCATTTGAAGGAGCCTAGCTGCGTGTACGCGTGCCCGCACGATGCGGCGCACAGGGTGGATCCGAGGAGGTTTTTTGCGGGGGTGGTGGGTTGAGAGAGAGAAAGAAAGAGAAGAAGTGCAAGAGGGGAAGAGTCTTAGGGTTAAGAGTTTAACGGGGCGAGCGATACGGCAATGAGGATGGATCGGACACAACGGGGATGGTTAGCAGCGTCGCTCGCGATTTTGGCGGTCAGCGCGATCGCTTATGTGGTGCACGCGCAACAGGCCCCGGCAGGACCGCGCGGCGGAAGCACGATGGGGCTGATTTTCGGGAGCGTCGGATTTGCGTTCATGATTTTCGCGGCGCTGCTGGGCGCGAGAAAGCGCGTGCCGACGTGGCGGTTGGGACGAGCACAAGCGTGGATGCGAGGACATTTATGGCTCGGATTACTGAGCTTGCCGCTGATTTCGTTTCATGGCGGATTTCATTTTGGCGGGACGCTGACGTGCGTGCTGATGTGGCTGCTGATTATCACTGTGGGAAGTGGACTGTTTGGCGCCGCGCTGCAGGAGTATGTGCCTCGAATCATGACCACCGAGGTGCCACTCGAAACGATTTGTGCGGAAATCGGGAATGTGCAGAAGTTGCTGCGCGAAGAGGCGGATCGGGAAGTGGAGTCGATTTGCGGAGTGATGGGGCTCGGGAAGGATGTGGCGGAAGGACAGCGCGCCGGGGGATTCACGGCATTGAGGCCGATTGCGGGGGTGGCAGCGCCGTTGCGGACTTCGCCGGCAGTGAGCGCAGGCGCGAGCGCGGCGGTGGCGCCAGTTGTGGAGACGATTCTTCTGAGTGAGGCGGAGAGCGCCCCGCTGAAGAAGTTTTATCTCGAGGAGATGCGCGCCTATCTGGAGCAGCCGGGACGGCGAGGACAGCGGCTCGGAGACGTGGACCAGGCGAAGCTGGCTTTTGCAGGATTGAAAACGCTGTTGCCCTCGACGGCGCACGTGACACTGGCGGACCTGGAAGAGATTTGCGCGGAGGCGCGGCAACTGGTGAGACAGGAACAATTGCATCGTTGGCTGCATGGGTGGCTGCTGGTGCATATTCCGCTGTCGTTGGCATTGGTGGTTTTGGGCGCGGTACATGCGTGGATGGCACTGAAATACTGAAGCAAGGAAGTAAGGACGCAAGAAAGATTTTGCCACAGAGGGCAAAAGGGAAGAGCACAGAGAGCACGGAGAGGGAGTGGCGAGGACAAGGACAACCAAGAAGTTGGCGCAGCGGGTCGACCTGAACTATTTCAAGAGGCCGACGGCGTATAAACGGAGGCTAGTGTGGCTAAGCGTACTGCTGCCGCTGCTTGCCGTGATTTGGATTGTATGGGGCGGATTCAAGCGGGATTCGCGTGTATATTCGAGCGGGCGGATGAGCGAGGCCCATGCCGTGCTGGAACGGCAGTGCGCGGCCTGTCACGTGCCGAAGGCCGGCGAGTTTTCATCGAATGCAACCGATGGCGCGTGCCTGGCGTGTCATGACGGACCGGTACACCACGAGAACGAAATAGCCGCCGCCGTGCCGGCTTGCGCGACGTGTCATATGGAGCACCGCGGGCGCATCAATCTAGACGCTGCGAGCAATCAGAGTTGTGCGGACTGCCATGGAAGTCTGCGGGTGGCGAGCGGGCAGGTGCACTACGCCACGAAGATCGAGCGTTTCGAAGAAGAGCATCCGGAATTTGCGGCACTGCGTGACGGCGCAAAAGATCCTGGCACCATTCGGCTGAACCACGCGATTCACATGAAGCCGCTCCGACAGGGACCGAGTGGGCCGATTGTGCAATTGGAATGCGGGGATTGTCACCGGCCACCGGCGGCTAATCTGCCGTGGCCCTATGAAGAGCGGGCTTATGGATTGGCTGAAACGTCCTATTCCCATGAAACAAAGAGTTCATTGCCAGGAGATGCGTTGCCGGGGCCGCGGCCAATGACGGGGCGCGAGACCATGTCACCGGTGCAGTTCGCGAAGGCTTGTGCGGATTGTCATTTATTGACGTTCGACAAACGGTTTGATGAAGGCGTGCCACATGACAAGACGGAAGTGGTGCATGAGTTTCTGTTGAAGAAATTTCGCGAGTATATTGCCGCGCATCCGGGCGAGGTGCGCGTGGGGCGGGAACCGAAGAGGGATTTGACGGGCCAGCCGATTCCGCCGGAAGTGCGGGTGTTGACGGCGGCGCAGTGGGTTTCCGAGCGAACGGCAGACGCGGAAGAGTTGCTATGGAGAAAGACCTGTAAGCAGTGTCATCAGCTTGTATTCCACGAGGGCAATCCCCTGCCCTCCGTTGCGCCAGCGGGAATGCGGGAGCGTTGGCTGCCGCACGCAAAGTTTGATCATGACGCGCATCGAGGATTTTCATGCGTCAGTTGCCACGGGAAAGCGATGACGAGCACGGAGACGAGCGATGTTCTAGTTCCGGGTATCGCAAATTGCAAGACCTGTCATGCGCCAGGGGCCGAACATGCGGAATCGCGGTGTTTTGAGTGCCACACGTATCACGATTGGTCGAAGAGGAAGGAAGTAAAGGCGACGTTTGTGTTGCCGGGGTTCGAACGTGGCGGACGGTGAGGGTCAGCCGTTGATCAGGGCCATCATGTGTTCGGGGTAGCGGGGGCCGGAAGCGGCACCCTTGGGAGCTACCTCTTCCATGTGGCGCACCTCGTCGGCGGAGAGCTTCAAGTTGAGAGCGGCGGTGTTTTCTTCCAGATACTCACGACGCTTTGTGCCGGGAATGGGAATGATGTCTTCACCGCGCGCGAGCAACCAGGCCAGAGCGAGCTGGCCCGGCGTGCACTGCTTTTCCTGGGCGATCTGGCCGACGCGCGCGACCAAATCCAGATTCTTCTGGAAGTTTTCTCCCTGAAAGCGCGGTGAGAAGCGGCGATAGTCGTCGGCTGCAAGATCGTCAAATTTCTTGATCTGCCCGGTTAAGAAGCCGCGGCCGAGCGGGCTGTAGGCCACGAAGGCGATGCCGAGTTCGCGGGTTGCGGGAAGGACTTCGTCTTCCGGATCGCGCGTCCAGAGCGAGTATTCCGTTTGCAGCGAGACGACGGGATGAACGGCGTGGGCGCGGCGAATGGTGGCGGGTGAAGCTTCGGAAAGGCCGAGGAAGCGGACTTTGCCTTCGCGAACAAGTTGAGCCATGGCTCCGACCGTTTCTTCGATGGGAGTTTTGGGATCAACACGATGCTGGTAGTAGAGGTCGATGGTATCCACGCCGAGACGCTTCAGGCTGGTTTCGCAACAGCAGCGCACGTACTCCGGCTTTCCATTGACGCCACGCACGTTGGGATTCGCACGATCGCGGACAATGCCGAATTTCGTCGCGAGAAAGACCTTGTCGCGACGATCCCGGATCGCCTTGCCCACGAGAATTTCGTTGTCTCCGTACCCGTAAACATCGGCAGTATCGAGGAAGTTAATGCCAAGCTCGATGGAGCAATGAATCGTGGCGATGGATTCCACATCATTGCGTGCGCCATAGAATTCTGACATTCCCATGCAGCCAAGTCCCAAGGCGGAAACCAGAGGTCCAGTTCTGCCCAGCCGGCGCTGTTGCATCGATTCACCTCGCACGTGGGTAGGATGTATGGCGGTGAGATAAAGCTACATGATAGAAGAGACATGAGCGGGGAGGAATGGATGAGGAATCACGTCGTGAGGGTTCTTGCGGTTCTCTGCTCGGCGCTTACTTGTGGAGCGACGTTTCTGGTGTCGTTATATCGACAGTTGGCGCTGGTGGAAGTAGCAGCCAGCATCGCCATTGGTGTTGAACTGTATTTTTTGAGCTCGTCGATTGGGGATTGGATCGAGAGAAAAGAGAGAGCGAGCAAAACGAGAGTCTGGATCGCGATACTGTTGGCGGCAGGAGTGGTTTGTTACTTTCTAATCGCGAAGACTGTGAATCAAAGCATCAGCCAGATCTGGTACGGTTAGACCTTCCAAATTGGATCAAAAGGACTGGGGCACCTGACCCCAAGGTGAGCGCAAGGTTGCGTGAAGTAGCGCAAACACGTTTTCATGCTTATACAAGATTAAGTTCGTAAATCAGTTATAAAGCAACCTCCTGGCATGGGAGGTGCGGTAGTAATGATGGAGGCTAAGACTATGGCTCCGTCCATCCAAGTCGAAGTACTCCCGGACCAAGAAGTATCCCCGGGCAAAAAAACTGAAGCAAAAATTAGCAAAACCATTGGAATAGAAACTGAAGAAGCACCGGCAAGAGAGGTGCTTTCTGCGCGGCCAGCGTACGGTTCGTTCGAGCCCGCGATGCTGGAAAATAATCGAATGAAGAGCAGTTCGCGGCTGATAGATACCTTGATCAGCCTGGCAGTCAATGCTTGCCTCTTGATCGTCCCCATTTTTGCTGGCTTGTACTTTACAGATACGCTCGATCTCAAGCAGTTTGCAACCACGTTTCTCATTGCTCCCCCGCCCCCGCCGCCACCGCCGCCTGCGGCCACGCCGGTGATCAAGGCGACGGTGCCGCCGCATAGAGTGTTTGAAAACTCAGGAAGGCTGGTTGCGCCAACCGTAATACCGAAACAGATTGCGCAACTGAAAGAAGAGCCCTTGCCGGACATGCAAGGCAGCAGCGGGGTTGTCGGCGGAGTACCGGGCGGCGTAACTGGTGGTTCCATGGGCGGCGTGATTGGCGGAGTAATTGGCGGGACGACAATGCCAGCCGCACCGATGGCCCCAAAGGAGAAAGGGCCCAGGGCGCCGGTACGCGTCGGAGGACACGTGAAGGAGCCCTTGCAGATTACGCGCGTGGAGCCGAAATATCCGACGCTAGCGATTCAGACGCATTTGCAGGGCGTGGTGATCGTCCAGGCGATCATCGATGAGGAAGGCAACGTGACAGAAGTGAAGGCGGTCTCCGGGCCGCCGTTGTTGATCGATTCGGCCCTGAACGCGGTACGGAAGTGGAAATACCAGCCCACTTACTTGAATGACCAGCCTGTTGCGGTCGAGTTGAATGTGACTGTCGAGTTCAGGCTCGCAGGCTGAGACGAAAACGGAGTTGGACGGAGGGCGGAACAGTGGTGTTTTGGCTGTTCCGCCTTTTGTCGTTCAGGCTGGCTGATCCGGGCAGGGGCGGTCGAGGTATTTGATGAGCAGAGCTTCGTTGCCCTTATCGTTGTAAATTAAGTCATCGACAAGTTTCTTGGACATCAGAATGCCAAAACCGCCCGGGCGCATGCCCTTGTTTTCGCGTTCCTCCATGTGGAGAAAGGGCTGGTCGGGAGGATTCGAGATCGCCGAGTGCTTCAGTTCGTGAAGCGAGAAACCGGTGCCGGGATCCTTGACCTTGCAAAGGACCATGCGGCGCGTGCGCACGTAGCTGATCTCGACATGCTTAGTGGGATCAAACTTGCCGCCATGCTCCATGGCATTCAGAAGAATCTCACGAAAAGCGGCGGCAACTTCCTCAGTTTCCGCGGGAGGCAGATCCGAAGCTTCGCGGAAAAACTGGATAAGACGATTCGCGGCGACGACATCGCACCGGACGCAGAGCCGCACCCACTGTGGCGTGGCGGAAAGAATTTCTATTCCGTCGTCCCAGAAGGGTTCGCTCATCGCAATGCGGATCATTTCCGCGAATCTCTCGGTGGAAAAGGGGCGCGAAAAATAACTGAAGGCGTGCTCCCGGATGGAACTGAGGACATCGCCAGGAGTGAATTCGTCGGTGAGAATAATCAGGCGCGTATGGGGACGAACCATACGCAGGCGGCGAAGCAGATCGAGATCCTCCTGGCCGGTGGTGCGTTCGCCTGTGATGATCAGATCGAAAGCGTCCTTTTGGGCCAGCTCAAGAGCATGATGATTGTCTCGTGCATAGTGAATATCCCAGTCCGTCGGGTCAAACAGGTTCATCAGCAGCTGATTGATTTCCGGGCTGGAATCAACGATGAGCGCACGATGATGCTCGAGCATGAGAGGAGCGGCTGGAGGATCGGTGAGCATAGGGCCTCCGAGGAGTCCCATCTCAGGCGGCAGGGGCAGAGACAGGTCTAGAAAGAATGCAGGAAAAGAGTAGGAG
>Ga0187781_10004826_pt1 | contig 10043 bp, 9 predicted proteins | sample 0715_SJ02_MP02_2_FD_132447 | JGI IMG/M metagenome (GOLD analysis project Ga0187781, IMG submission 132447) | Tropical peat soil microbial communities from peatlands in Department of Meta, Colombia - 0715_SJ02_MP02_20_MG | ecosystem: Environmental > Terrestrial > Soil > Wetlands > Peat | place...
ATTGTATGGGGCGGATATTTCGCATCGAACTACACCGCCGCCGCGCTCAATGTGGATTATGTTGACTATGCCGTGCGCGGCCAGGGAGAGCAGACGTTCATTGAATTACTTGAGGCAGTGCGGGGAAAGCAGGATTTCAAGACGATCCGCGGATTGTCGTACAAAGATGCCGACGGAGTTCCTCAGCACAATCCTGAGCGTCAAATGCAAAATCCGGGGAACTTTCCTTGGTATCCGTATGAAGCAGTCCCAGTGGAGCGGTACCTTCTGCCGACTTTTCTGGGGAAAAGGACTGCGGTGCATCAGGCAAGTATTGGATGCCCTTATCGTTGCAACTTCTGCGGCGTAGTGACATTCTCCGGCAGTCGCGAAAAGATGGAGTCCCCGGCGCGGACAGAAGCCATGCTTCGACATCTGGCTGAGAACTACGGAGTGGACGCAGTCCAGTTCTATGACAACAACTTTTTTTTGCGTGAGGATCATACCCGCGAATTGGCCGACCGGCTGGCGCCGTTGAAGTTGCGTTGGTGGTGCGAAGGCCGCACTGACATCATGATGAAGTACTCGGACGCAACGTTTGAAGCAATCCGGCGTGCGGGCTGCGCAATGATCTTCTTCGGCGCAGAGTCTGGGTCGAATGAAAACCTGAAGGAGATGAATAAAGACCTCCGCGCCGAAGACACCCTTGCCCTTGCTTCGCGAATCAGAAAGTTCGGCATTGTTCCGGAATTCTCCATTATCTTCGGCAATCCGAAAAGCCCCGAGGCCGATACAAGAGATTGCATCAGGTTCATCCGCGAGTTGAAGAGGCTCAATTCTGATTCCGAAATTATCGTCGAACACTACACTCCGGTGCCCCAGCGTACTCGTATGTATGGCGATGTCGAAGACAAAGTTCAATTTCCCACCACTCCGGACGAATGGGCGACAGAGCGATGGCAGCGCTTTGCGACACAGAAGGATCCTCAGACACCATGGCTGCGGCCGGCCACCAAGAAACTGATAGACAACTTCGAATTGGTCGTGTCGTCCCGCTGGCCAACGGTGCAGGATCTGAGGCTTCCCGGCTGGGGGCGTTTGGTGCTTCAAGTCCTTAGCAGTTGGCGTTATCGATTGGGCATTTATGGTGCTCCACTGGAATTGAGGTGGGCGCAACAACTCGTACAACTTCGCAAGCCCAAAGAGGAAAGTTTGTGAACACGTCTGTTTTGTTGCCGGCGAGAGAGGGCTATGACCGCTGGGCGCCGAAATACGATGAAACTTTTAATCCTGTGATTGCAAGAGAAGAGCGTTATCTCGAGCCCTTTATGCAAGGTGTTCAAGGCAAGAGTGTCCTTGATCTTGCATGTGGAACTGGACGGTGGCTGGAGAGGGTTTTCGCGATGGGAGCTCACTTTGGCGCTGGCATTGATCGATCACACGCCATGTTGAACGTTGCGCAAAAAAAATCTTCACTTCAGGGGAAGCTGATCAATGCCGATTGCCTGAGCTTGCCCTTTCGTTCTTCGGTCTTCGAATTCGTCATTTGTTCATTCGCGCTTTCGCACGTCCCCGACTTACAGAGATTGGTTCGCGAATTGGTCAGGGTCCTCAAGTTACAGGGCGAGGTATTCATCAGCGACCTTCATCCCGAAGCGTACGCCCGAGGATGGCGAACTGGCTTCCGGGATGCGTGTTCCGCGGTTCAGATCGAAGCGTTTCCACGCTCACTGCAAGAAGTTGTTCAGACATTCCAGGCTGAAGGATTGGATTGTCTGGCAAATGAATCTCTTCATCTTGGTGAACCTGAGAGGCCGATTTTCGTGAGCGCACACAAACAGCATGTTTTTGATGAAATGGTCCGAATCCCCGCGGTATTGGTATGCCTTTTCAAGAAGTGCCGCACCACGAGAGCACATGATCAGTGAACGGTTTGAACACAGCAGACGATATTGGGATCTGATCGCGGAAACCTACGATCAGATCTTTCCCGAGACCCTGATTGGTCAAACGCAGAGGTGTGCTGTCTGGAGAAAACTTGAAGAGGTCTTTCGACCGGGTGAGCGGATCCTTGAGATGAATTGCGGAACAGGCATCGATGCCATATATCTGGCTGAGAGAGGCGTGCGCGTGCTTGCGTGCGACCTTTCCCCCCGATTGATTGAATTGGCGCGTCAGCGGAGCTTCACTGCTCATACTTCCGGTCTGACTGAATTCCGGGTGTTGCCTACCGAAGAGATCAGTGAACTCGCAGTGGACGGCCCTTTTGACGGTGCATTTTCCAACTTTTCCGGATTGAATTGTGTGGAAGATCTTGTTTCGGTGGCTCGTAGCTTGGGACAGCTTCTCCGCCCCAAGGCAAGTGCGCTGATCTGCATGGCCGGGTGCATCGCTCCGTGGGAGATCGCCTGGCATCTTTGCCATGGACAACCGAAAAAAGCGATGCGCCGCATTCTCCCCCACACCGAAGACCCCGGCATCAATGTTCGTTTTCCCGGCGTGCGTGCGATCGTACGCGCATTTGCGCCGGCGTTTCAATTGCGGCGTTGGAACGGGATCGGCATTGCAGTTCCACCCTCATGCATGGAGCCGTTGGCACGAAGGTTTCCCGGATTGCTCAAGCTGCTGGCTTGTGCTGACACGTACTTGGCTCCTTGTCCACTGACCCGAGTCTTTGCGGATTGCGTGTTGTTGCAGTTTGAACGGCTATCGATTTAAGTCAGGGTCGATTGTGCAGCAAATGAATTTGCAAAAACGCCTTCGACGACGATTATCTTCACTGGCCTTTGGCCCCCAGGATCTTTCCCAGTTCTGCAATCTGGGATTAAGGGATCCTCAGCTGGATATCAAAGTCTGGCTTGTGGGTGCGGAGACAAGACGCGATGTCACAGGGAGAAACGTTCTGGCTGCGACCCGGCCACTTACGATTGGCATTGGACTGGAAGACGATCGGGGACTGACTGCAATGTTGCGGAACCAGTTCGTCCTTGAATTTCGTTGTACGAATGCGGGAAAAACTTTGCTCGGGAAAATGAGCTTGGTGTTCACCGACTCCATTTGGCTTGAAGAGGGCGGCCACCTCTGTCTGTTCCGCACTCACCATCCGGTCAATTATTGTCAGCCGAGAAGCTTGGTTTGGAAGCGATACCTGCACTTTTCATACTTACAGTGGCGTAACCAGCGCGGGCCGAATCCAGCCAAAATACGAATGGTGGCGAGTGAACTTCACGCCCTTTTTGTCTTTTACATTTGTCCTCGGCCGGTAGTTCTGGTCAGCGTGGTCGACGGCGAAGAAAGCAATGTATTCCCGATGGATCTCCTCGGTCCAATCGGCGATAAACATCTTTCCCTTGCCCTCCACGTGACCAGTAAAGCTTTGCCGCTGATCGAACGTTCTGGTCGTGTTGTGCTTAGCAGTGTTCCGGTCGAGAAGATTCCCTTAGCCTACCAATTGGGGCAAAATCACAACAAGGCTTCTGTTTCTTGGTCTTCCGTCCCGTTCTCGCTGAACTTCTCATCTGATTTCCATATGCCGATTCCGGAATTCGCGCTGCGGGTCAGAGAGTTGCAGGTTCTGCACATGCGGAGTATGGGAAGTCACGCCCTGATTATCTGCAGAGTCGTCTCGGATAGTCTCATTAGAAACCGACTGCAGTTTTTTCAAGCCCATGGATTTTACGAGGAATGGAGAAAGCAAGCGATACGCTAGTACCCGGCCCTTCGCCGCGCCAGCCTGATTCCGGCTTGCACGTGATATTTGCGAATTATTTTTATGAACCGCACCTCAAGACACCGGACGACCTTCTTGAGCGCTACTCGACGATTCGTCCTATCGCATTGGCTCTCCGCGACGAAGGGGCGGAGGTCACGGTGCTTCAGCGGTTTCACAGAAACGCAAGTGTTGATGAGGATAGCGTCCATTTCAATTTTCGCGTCGACGACTGCGACCCCAATTTGCGCAAGTGGCAAATTCCGCGATCTTTCCATAATGCTGTTCGTGATGCGTGTGCAACTTCTAGACCGAAGAGGGTCGCCTTGCACATTAACGGCTTGTCCTACCCGCTTCAAGCGCGAGCTCTCAGAAGCAAAATCCCGGCGCACTGCGCAATCGTAGCGCAGCATCATGCGGAACGGCCCGGGACGGGACTTCGAAGGACTTTGCAGAAATGGGGATTGCGTTCGTTGGACGGTTTCTTCTTCGCGGCCCGCAAGCTTGCGGACAGTTGGATTGAACGTGGCCTCATCTCGAAGAAACAGCAAGTTTATCAAGTAATGGAAGGCTCAAATTGCTTCCGGCGAAAAAATCGGGCGATGGCCCGCGCCCGGACCGGGCTTAAGGGGAATCCTACCGTGCTCTGGGTCGGCAACCTGACGGCAAACAAAGATCCACTGACCGTGTTAGCGGGTTTCGAGGAGATTCTTTTACAGCTGCCCGGAGCGCGATTGTATATGGCGTATCGAGAGACGCACTTGCTTCCCGCCGTTTGCGATCGTATTGCTTCGAGTGCGAGTCTACGTAAGGTCGTCACTTTGTTGGGACATGTAGCTCATCCGGAACTGGAGGACACCTACAACAGCGCCGACTATTTCGTTTTAGGCAGCCACTATGAGGGCAGCGGTTTCGCGCTGGCCGAGGCGATGGCCTGTGGCGTCGTGCCCATCGTGACCGCGATCCCCTCGTTTCTTGCCATGACGGATGATGGCAGTGTGGGCGCTTGTTGGAAAGTCGATGATTCCCATTCGTTCGCCAGCAACTTCATTCGGGTTTTCTCCCGGGATGTCGAAGACATTTCGAAGCAAGTATCGAACTTCTTCGACGGGCGGTTGAGCTATCGAGCGATCGCTCGAACCAGCGTGCAAGCTTATGAGGAGCTTACGTCCCGCAGAACACAGGCGACGCGATGAGAATCGGATTAATCGTTCCGGGAGGCGTCGATCGTAGCGCAAGCGTTCGCGTGATACCCGTGCTTCTCGCACTCATTGAACGGCTGGCAAGACGGCATGAAGTCTTCGTTGTCGCCATCAATCAGGAACCACAAGCCTGCGAATACAACCTGTTGGGCGCACATGTGGTGAATCTGGGATCTGCGGAAGACAGGCCCACGCATTGGGGAAAGCGGGTTGGTCAGTTGCTTTCCGCTCTGAATTCGTTCGGCGGGGGCTTCGACATCTTGCACGCATTTTGGGCTCACCCGCCGGGGAGTCTGGCAATTGCTGCCGGGAAATTGATGGGTGTGCCGGTAATGATCAGCATCGGGGGAGGGGAACTCGTGTGGTTGCCAGAGATCGGTTACGGGGGACAAGGAGCCTGGCGGAGTCGCGTGATGATTTCTGCGACGCTACGAATGGCGACCGTTGTTTCTGCACCGAGTGAGTACACACTTCGACCCCTGCGAAAAGTGAGAGACGATGCCCAATGGCTACCGCTTGGGGTGGACCGTAAGTTTTTTCAACAAAGAACGGCAAACGAGCTTGCTAAAGAGAAACGGATATTACACGTCGCGAGCATGAATCAGGTGAAGGACCAGGTCACTCTGATGAAGGCCATTCGTCAAGTTCACGATGTGTTTCCCAACGTGCGTCTTGACTGCATTGGAGTGGATACGCTGGATGGGCAAGTTCAACGCCTCGCGCGGGATCTAGGGATTTCTGATGTCGTCCGATTTCACGGTGTTCTTCCCGTGAATGACCTCTTACCTTTTTATCGCCAAACCCATGTTTACGTTCAATCGTCCCTGCATGAGAGTATGGGCGCGGCAGTACTCGAGGCGTCAGCGGCTGGCATACCGATTGTTGGAACCGGCGTAGGACTGGTAGCGGAAATGTCTCCCAAGGCCGCCCTTGCGGTGCCAACGAAAGACGCGGATGCGTTAGCGCGGGCTATTCTCAACCTAGTTACATGCGAGAAAAATCGAGCGGAGATGGGACAGGAGGCGCAGAAATTTGCCCGAACCTACGACGCCGACTGGAGCTCTTCCGTGTTAGAAGGCATTTATCGGCAGGCGAGCCACCACGTTATCTCGGCAGGTTCCCATAGGACCGGGCTCAAAACCAGTCTGCCCAACATCTCATCAAGCGAGCCAGGAAATTGACGAGAATTTGACACTTCAGTGACGAGCACGGAACTGACCACTTCTACAATCTCAGCAAATCGGACAGCTCTTTCTAGGGGATCACGGCAAGTGCAGAAGACACGTGTCTATAGCCGAAGGATAAAAAGCTACGATAAGTTACCCCCAGCCGACGAAGGAACCACAGCAAGCCTCCCACTGGTGGGGCGATTCATGGTAACCGGTGCGACCTGGGAAATTGCAACGAACGCCGGCGAGATTCTGTCAATCATGGAGAATCTCTCGCAGAGGGTCGAAAATGAATTCCTGGCGCCTGACCTCACGCTCTTTCTTCGCGTGGATTTCGCATTAACAAACCGCGATTCGGGATTCCGCCCCTATTTCCGGGCGCTGGATCACCTATACTATGCGAACTACGGTCCAGGCGATTCGATGTTGGTGGATCAGCGGAACCGACGCGTTGTGGGATCTATGAGTGCGGCAACCGCTCGAGATCTGAATTACTGGAAACGAGTTATTCTGCCGAGCATGGCGGGCATCACCAGCGCATGTGTCGGCATAACGCCAATCCACTGCGCCTGTGTTGTGAAAGATCGATCCGGACTCTTGATCTACGGACAATCCGGGTCGGGAAAGTCGACATTGGCCCTTTCGCTCTCCCTGAACGGATTCTGCTATCTCTCGGACGATTGCACATACGTTTCCGCGTCGGAAAAGAGGCTGCAGTGCTGGGGCTCGTCGGCTCCTTTAAAGTTGATTCCCGATGCGGCAAAATACTTTCCAAAACTTGCCGATCTGGATCCCGGCGAATCATTAAATGGCGAACTTGCTTACGAAATCGATCCAACCGCCGTGTTCGGCGTTGCACAAACCTCAGATTGTGAGCCCCGGTGGATCATTTTCATTGAGAGGTCCCGGCAGTCGAAGCCCACTTTTCATAAAATCAGTTGTGCAGAAACTGCTGATCGGCTCGCATCCGATCTTGAGCATTTGCCGCCCTGTATCTCCGAACAGCGGGATCGGCAGTTAGCAGTGATCGACCTCCTGGCCCAGTGTGAGAATTGGGTTTTACGGCACTCGTTTCCACCAGAAGCCCTTGCCCACGCGATTTCACAATTCTGCGGCAACAACTAGCGACCCATGACACCCGATCTCGTCAAGCGATTCACAGCCACACCTTATGAGACAACGCTGGCCTTGAAAAACACGGTTGTGCAAGTGTCGACCAACCACCCGCTCGTGTTGGATCGACTAGGTTCAGAATCTCGCAGTTCGGAGAAAAAGATTCACGCAGAGCCCGCCGCGCGTTGGAGAGTGGTGGTTGAGGAAAACGTTGATCTTCCCATCAGCGATTCAGCCGTCCGCTCTTTCTCGCATGATGGGCTGGCTTTCATTCGAATTGGGCGGGGGGGCTTTTTGGCCTCGGATCGACGGGCTCACACTGGCATTTCCTTTGTTGCGCAGGAGTTGGTTGAGAATGAGCGTCTCTTCATTGATTACTACCTGCCTGCGCTTCTGCTGATGCTTCAAGAGATGGAGCTCCCAGGATGAACCGCCGCATGACTCGGGCGGTCATCTCTCGCCTCGGTGCAACTGAATGCGCTGTAGAGCAGGACTTGCAGCAATTCGGAAGTGAAGACTGGGAGCGGACTTTGAACTGGCTGGATGATTCAGGTCTTGCACTCTATTTTCTGCGGCATCTGCAGGACACGCGCACGACGGCGATCATTCCACCACAAGTCCTGTCGCGCCTTGAAGTAAGTTTCATCCACAATCAAGCCCGATGGGAACGGCTGGTGGAAGAATTCGCTCAGATTAATAAGGATTTTCAACTGGCTGGAATACCTTTCGCTGTAATAAAAGGTCTTTCCCTTGTTCCGGACTATTGCCCGGATACACGACTGAGGACGCCCAGCGATTTGGACTTCCTGGTCGAAAGGAAAGATCTACATATCGCGAACCGCGTATTAGAAAAGCTTGGATACCGGACGAAGGAGAAGTCGGATATCGAATTGAAGTTCTGGAAGCCAGGCCCGAAAATGCCAACGAAATCCGACGATCCGTACTCCGTTGGTACCGAAGCCCTCGTGGAGCTACATTTTGGATTTTGGCAGCATACTCATCGGATTTTGCTGAGGGAACCGCTCTTCCTCCTTGATGATGTGATATGGCATTCATGGCAGGGCCTTGAATTCCCTGTGCTGGATCAAACAAACGCCTTTCTTCTACAGATCATTCATGTGTTTCAACACATCACAACGTACTGGGTAAAGTTGAGCTGGCTTCTTGAGATTGGATTCTTCATGTCTAGGCATTCACGTGATACCGATTTCTGGTTGAAAGTAGATGCTCAAATGCGACAAAGCCCCTCCCTCGCAGAATTCGCGGCGATCGTTGTTGGCCTGGTGAAAAACGTCTTCGGTTCTCCGATACCGAGCATCGCAACCAAGTGGATGGATCTTTTGTGTTCTGGTTCCAAATTATGGCTAGACAAATATGCCGAGGATTGGGTGGTTGACGACCATTCATACAGACGGTCGGCATTCTTTCGCCGCGCGAAATTATCACTTTTTCTGCATCAACAGTACCTTCCGGACCAGAAGATACGGAAAAAAGTGATTCTCCACCAATTGTTTCCCTGCAAACGTCCGGATAATAGACTTTTGTTTCCTGACGATGAGCCGGCTCGTGGCCTAGTTTCACTATCGACACGAGGAAAGTTTGCGGCCGAACGGATCATGTTTCATGCGGGCTCGACTCTCAGATATCTGTGCGAAGTACCAAGGTGGTGCTATCGAGCGCGTCGTCACTCGGTAGCAAGCTTGAGATCCGACAGCTAACCGGAATATAAATTTCTGCCAAAACCCCCAACAACCATAATCGTGGGTTCAGCGCCCCCTTATGATAAAGGGGACTTCTGGCGACGCCTCTTCCGAGTGGACACCGCGCTGCAACGGCTCAGGCGGGCATTCGTGCTGATGTCTGGCCGAAATTATTGAGCATCGCATGTTCCCTCCGCTGGCTCAGTCGGTGAGCCTTGCCAGAACGACGCATTCGTTCCTGCGGAACAAATTTGTAGCCAACTCCGTGGACGGTTTGAATGAGTACGGGCTGATCCGGATTGGTCTCGATTTTTTGCCGCAATTTCGAAATGCAGTTGTCCACTGTGCGATGACTGGAGCGCTTCCTTTTTGGCCAGACCGAACCGATAAGCTTTTGCCGGGAGAGAACAACCCTCGGCCTGGAAACCAAGAACTTGAGCAGCTTGAATTGCTGAAGAGTCAGCGCAATCGGCTGGTCCGCACGACACAGCTCCATTTTCTTGAAGTCGAGACAGAACTCGCCGAATTCGGCCGCTTGGCTGGTTCTGCTTGGCTTGGCCTTGGACATAACAAGAACGTTTGATGTGGAGTCAAAACCTCTCTGACAACCTACCGTCCCTCTGTCACCTGACTTGTCATGGAACCGTCACATTCTTGTTAAAACAATGCCTTAGCAAAATCAGAGATCGGACTCCGAAGTTTCTCCAGCAATCAGATGACGGAGGATTAGCACTTAGAAGAAGCAATGATTCGCGAAAATATCACTTCGCTGCGTCGACGAGCCCGGAACTCTGAGCGAGGAATGCGACTCGCAGATCCTAAGAATGGGGCCGATCCCATCGTTGCGCGGCTTTCGCAATTCTAACGATCGCCGCGACACTGCGATCGACATCATTTTCGGTTGTCGCCCAACAGGAAACGCTGATCCGCATCACGAAGTTTCCCTGCCATTCTGTCCCGCCGCACCAGCAAGTTCCATCGCGCTGAACGTCGGCGACAATCTTCTTGTTCAATGCGGAGTCGGCGAAGGATACGAGCACCTGATTTAGAACCACGTTGTTTAGCACCTCGTATCCGGCGCCGGACAATCCGTTGGCGAATCTGTTGGCCAGACGGCAGTTGCGTTCTATCATCTCCGCCAATCCTGAGCGCCCGAGAGATTTCAACGCTG
>Ga0187781_10004827_pt1 | contig 10042 bp, 7 predicted proteins | sample 0715_SJ02_MP02_2_FD_132447 | JGI IMG/M metagenome (GOLD analysis project Ga0187781, IMG submission 132447) | Tropical peat soil microbial communities from peatlands in Department of Meta, Colombia - 0715_SJ02_MP02_20_MG | ecosystem: Environmental > Terrestrial > Soil > Wetlands > Peat | place...
GTTTCATGCGGCGGCGCCCTCCGCAGAGCCGAAACGTGTGGTCGCCTAAGGATCAAGCGGCCGAGATCGCCGAGCACTTCCGCTCGTACAACGAGGAGTTCGGCCGCATCACCCGCCGCGCGGCGCTGAACTTCCTCGCGGAGGATTGGCAGGCGGCGCAGCGCGATGCGGTGGCGCGCATCGAGCTATACGAGCAACGCGTCACGCGCTGCGCACAAGCGGTCGCCGGGGAATTGAAACCGCAGCTCGGCAACACCGCGCTCTGGACGGAGATCAAGCGCGCCTACGAAATCCTGGTGGCGCGCCGGCCCGACAGCGATTTCTATCGAACGTTCTTCAACTCCGTGACGCGCGATCTGTTCGGGACCGTCGGCGTCAATCCGGAAGTGGAATTTTGCTCCACGACCGTCGGCCGGGCCTCGGGCGCGGTGCCGATCCGCGTGTACCGGATCGGCGGGTCGCTTCCGACCGCCGTGCGCGAGATCCTCGCAGACTTGCCGTTCGGGGCGGCGCTGCGCGATCAGGAGGCGGCGGTTCACCGCATCAGCGCCGAGATCGGCAGGTATTTCTCGACGGGGCGCCAGAGCGGCGCGCCCGAGTCCATCGAATTGATCGAGCCCGTGTTCTATCGGGGGCTCGAGGCCTTCGTGGTCGGGCGGCTGATCGGCGACGGGTCGATCACGCCTTTGGTGATGGCGTTCTCGAACTCGCCCGAGGGTGTGCAGGTCGACTCGGTGATGCTGTCGCGCGCCGAAGTGGGCTCGCTCTTTGGCTACGCACGCTCGTATTTTCACGTGGATCTGCCGGTGGTGAGCGCCGCGATCACGCTGCTTCGCTCCTTCATGCCGCGCAAGCCCATCGACGAGCTGTACACCGTCTTGGGGCGCGCCAAGCAGGGAAAGACCGAGCGGTACTTCACCCTGCAGCGCCATCTCGCCGCCTCGATCGACAGCTTCGTGCACGCGCCCGGCGAGCGCGGCCTGGTGATGATCGTCTTCACTCTACCCTCGCACGACCTGGTATTCAAAGTGATCCGCGATCACTTCGGAGCGCCGAAGACCAACACCAAGGCGGATGTCATCGAGCGCTACCAGTTCGTGTTCCGCCACGACCGTGCGGGACGCTTGGTGGATGCCCAGGAATTCAAGCGCTTGCGCCTGCCGCGCGGGCGATTCATGCCGGACCTCCTCGAGGAGCTGTTACACGAGGCGAGCGAAAGTTGCCGCATCGACGGCGAGGACCTGATCATCGAGCACTGCTACATGGAGCGCCGACTCCGTCCTCTCAATCTGTTCCTGCGCGAGGCCGAGCCCGCCGCCGCCGAGGCGGCGATCATCGATTACGGCAACGCTCTCAAGGATCTCGCCGCGAGCAATGTATTTCCGGGCGACCTCCTGCTGAAGAACTTCGGCGTCACCAGCCACGGCCGCGTGATCTTTTACGACTACGACGAGCTGTGCCTCCTGTCGGACTGCGTGTTTCGCGATCTCCCGCATCCGCGCTTCGAGGAGGAAGAGAGCGCTGCGGAGCCCTGGTTCCATTGCGGGCCGAACGATGTCTTCCCCGAGCAATGGCTCCAATTCCTCTCCATCCCTCCCGCCCTCATCGAAGTGTTCCTGCACCATCACGCGCAGCTCCTCACCGCGGTGTGGTGGCGAAAGCAAACGGAGCTGGCACGATCGCTCTCGAGCTATGTGCGATCCGAGGCGCCGCCTCAGCCGCTGATGCATGCGCCGATGCCGGAGGCGCGCATGACGGATGCAAGCGTGCCGGCAGCCTGAGCGGCACTCATGGCTCTAGCCCGCCGCTTCGAGGCGCAGGAACGTGCCGATCCGCTCGTCGGTCGTGGCAGAGAACCACGAAAGAGCGAGGCGCAAGATCGACCAGTCGATTGCGCCCGACCGACTCCTGCTCGATCGGTAGATCCGGCCGCGCCGTATCGAAGGCGACCTTCCAGCCCGAATGGTAGAGCTCGTAGGAGATGCGAAACGCCACTCGCTCGTGGTATGCATTGAGCAGCAACAGAAAGTCCGAATCCTCCGTGCCGTGCCCCTCGCTGTCGCGTATCTCGGGGACGGCACCGTTCAGAAACATGCCGAGGGTGCGCATCCACCCGCCGCTCTCCCAATCTTTCGCGGCCATGCGTTTGCCGTCGGCGCGGAACCACACGATGTTCTTCTCCGGATGCAGCGCATCGGGGTCGGAATCGTAGAAGGCATAGCGATGAAAGTTCGGATGTCGCTTGCGGTACTGGATGACCCGCTGTGCGAAGGCGAAGAACGCCTTGCGGCGATCGTCCAGGTCCCAGTGATACCAGGACTGCTCCGAGTCCTGGCAGTAGCCGTTGTTGTTGCCCTGCTGCGTGCGAGAGAGCTCGTCGCCGCCCGAGATCATGGGCGACCCTTGCGCCAACATCAACGCGCACCATAGATTGCGCTTCTGCCGTTCGCGCAGCTCGACGATGGCGGGATCCTCAGTCGGGCCCTCGACCCCGCAGTTCCACGCGTGGTTATCGTCCGCGCCGTCGCGGTTCTCTTCGCCGTTGGCCTCGTTGTGTTTCTGCTCATAGCTCACGAGGTCCTCGAGCGTGAAGCCGTCGTGGGCGGTCACGAAATTGATGCTCGCGGAGGGGGGGCGGCGCGAGCTTTCGTACAGATCCGCGCTGCCGGCAAGGCGGGTCGCGATCTCCGAGTGAAGCCCCATATCACCCTTCCAAAATCGTCGAACCGTGTCGCGGTACTTCCCGTTCCACTCCATCCAGCCCGACGGGAAATTGCCGACTTGATAGCCGCCCTCGCCCAGATCCCAGGGCTCGGCGATCAGCTTGATCGGGGCGAGCGTCGGATCCTGATAAATCGTGTCGAAAAAGGCGCCGAGCTGATCGACGTCCCTGTGCTCTCGGGCAAGCGCGGAGGCCAAGTCGAAGCGAAAGCCGTCGACGTGCATCTCCGTGACCCAGTAGCGAAGGCTGTCCATGAGGAGCTGCACGGAATGCGGATGCACCATGTTCAAGGTGTTGCCGCAGCCGGTGAAATCCATGTAATGGCGCGGATCACCCGGAACCGTGCGGTAGTAAGCGAGGTTGTCGATCCCCCGAAATGACAGCGTCGGGCCCGCATGGTTGCCTTCGGCCGTGTGGTTGTACACGACGTCGAGAATGACCTCGAAGCCGGCATTGTGCAGCTCCTTGACCATTTGCTTGAACTCGCGGAGCACGTCGGCGGGCTTTTCACGGTTCGCCGCGTACCTCGGCTCGAGGGCGAAGAATCCAAGGGTGTTGTAGCCCCAGTAGTTGCGCAGCCCCTTCTCGAGCAGATGGCGGTCGTCCACGAAGTAATGCACCGGCATGAGCTCGACGGTCGTGACGCCGAGCGAGCGCAGGTGCTCGATGACGGGTCCGGTCGCCAGGCCCGCGTAGGTGCCGCGAAGCCTTTCGGGCACCTCGGGGTGCAACTTGGTCATGCCGCGCACGTGAGCCTCGTAGATGATGGTCTCGTGCGGCTGATGACTCGGCCGTCGCTCGCCGCTCCAGTCGAACGTCGGGTCCACGACCGCCCCCAGGGGAGCGAACGGAGCACTGTCGCGGTCGTCGACGCAGAGATCGCCGTCCGCATCGCCCAGCACGTAGCCGAACAGCTCGTCCGCCCAGCTCATCTCGCGTCCGATCGCCTTAGCGTAGGGATCGAGCAGCAACTTGTTCGGATTGAACCGCAGCCCCGTATGAGGATCGTACGGGCCGTGCACGCGATAGCCGTAGAGCTGACCGGGCCCCACCCCGGGTAGATACAGATGCCATGCGCCGTTGGTCCGCTCGCGGATTCGAATGCGCGACTCGTTCTTGCCGGACGCGTCGAACAGGCAGAGCTCGACCCACTCGGAGCTCTCGGAGAACAACGAGAAATTGACGCCACGGCCATCCCACGTCGCCCCTCTCGGAAAGGGCGATCCCGGGGACTGGTGGATTCTTTCGTGCTGGGAGGCGAGGGTCACCGATCGATATTGTCGCGGCTCGGATCGAGCACCGCAAAGTATGACTGTGTTCGGCGATCAAGGGGAGTCGGCTCGGTGGGTTGGAGGATCTGGCGCGCAACCGGAGCCGGCGATTTGGCCACGACGCGGTCTGTCCGTAGAATGCGCGGGGCGCGCCCCGCGCGCATCCTCATGGAAGCGTTCCTCGTATCGATCAGCTCGATTTCGATCGCCGAGATCGGCGATCGTACGCAGCTTCTGTCGCTGGTTCTCGCGGCCCGCTATCGGCGGCCGCTGCCCATCATCGCCGGCATCTTGTGTGCAACGCTCGCCAATCACGCAGCCGCGGGCATCGTCGGGAATGTCTTCGGCAATCTCCTGAAGCCGAGGCTGCTGCAGATCATCGTCGGAGTGAGCATGATCGGCATGGCGGCATGGACGCTCAAGCCCGACACGCTCCGCGAGGAGGCGGCACCGAGGAGCGCTGCGAGCGCATTCGCCGCCACATTCACAAGCTTCTTTCTCGCTGAGATCGGCGACAAGACGCAAATCGCCACCTTGGCGCTCGCGGCGGCGTATTCAAATCTGGTCGCGGTGGTGTCGGGCACGACGATCGGCATGCTGGTAGCCAACGTCCCGGTGGTGATTTTGGGCAAGGCCTTTGCGGATCGGCTGCCGCTCAAGCCGATCCATTGGGCTGCATCGGCGCTCTTCGCGATCCTGGGGGCGATATTCCTCGCTCGCGCGCTATGGCCCTGAATCGCCCCCGCCGCGCATCTCACGCCGTGGGGAGGCTGCTTGCTCGTGGGCAGCGGGCTTGAGTACCATCTTCGCCGCACCCCCCACGCACCAAGAAAGGGAGAAATCCATGGGATTGGCCTCAGAGTTCAAAGAATTCGCGATGAAGGGCAATGTGGTCGACCTGGCGGTCGGCGTAATCATTGGCGCAGCCTTTGGAAAGATCGTCTCATCTCTCGTGGGCGATGTATTCATGCCAATCCTCGGCAAGTTGATCGGCGGCGTGAACTTCTCGGATTTGGCCTTCACGTTGGGCAAGGACCCGACCGGAAAGGAGGTTTTGGTGAAATACGGCGCGTTTTTGCAGACCATATTCGACTTTCTGATCATCGCCATAGCCCTGTTCGTCACCATCAAGGCAATCAACCGCCTCAAGCGGCCGCACGCGCCCGATGCGCCGCCGCCGCCGCCCAAGTCCGAAGTGTTGCTCGGAGAGATCCGCGACCTGCTCGCCAAGCGGGCGTAGCCTCGTCCGCGTGGCACGAGGCACTGCGCCCGGTTGTGCCGCCGCGTCCGGGATCACGGCGCGGCGGGATGGCGCAGCGCCAGCCCCCACGCGAGAACGACGAGCACCAAGGCAGCGGCCCCCGCGCCTGCTTGCGGGCCCATGCTCCGGCTGCGGGGGATGCCACTCAGGGCATAGAGCCAACCGAGCGCTAAGCCTGCGATGAAGCCGAGCAGATGTCCGAGCACATCGACCGTCTCATCGCCCGCGCCGAGCATGGCCAGCAGGCAGACGCCCGCGAACAGCGGCGCCCAGCGATACTTGAGCTGATCCTTGGGCGTGAGGCGCTGGCGCCACGCAAAGCCCGTGAGCAATCCCAGTGCCGCGAAGACCGCGGTGGAGGCGCCGACTGCGCGGTGCGTCGGCGGCGCGATCAGCATTTCCGCATAGTTGCTCGCGGCAGCGGCGATGAGAATGCTCGCCCAGGCAATGCCCGGTCCGAACGCACGGCCCGCGAGTGTGCCGATGCCGACGCCGAACAGCAGATTGCCGAGCAAGTGCAGCTGATCGAGGTGCAAGCTAAGCGCGGTGATCGCGCGCCACCACTCGCCCGCCCCGCCGCGACGCGCATCGAGCGAGCCTGCCGTCAGCCAATCGACGCCGAACGCTTGAATCCCGGCGCAATAGGCCGTGACGAGCAGCACCAGCACATAGACCGAGGCGCCGATGCCGGCGCCCGCGAAGGGAACGAAGGTCGTGCGGGCGTGGCGCGGCGGGCGGCGCTCGCTCGCGTAGCGCGCCAGCTCATAGCGCGCCGCCCCCGCAGTGGGCCCCGCGACCTTGAGCGCCCACTCGCCGTCGAGCGCGACGAGATCGTACGCGAGCCCCTTCGCTTCCAAGACCAGTGCAGCTTCGCTGCATGCCGCGCGCGAGCCGCGAAATACCTCCTGGTCACGGGCAGACTCCGACTCGCTCAAGGCTTGGCGCTTTCGGGAGACCCCGTCTCGAGCAGCCTTTTCAGCCGCGCGAGTTGTTCGCTCAAAACCCCATCCACGGTCTTCGCCAGAGTCTCGAAGCCCTCGTGGGCGTAGCCTCCCACGGCGTATGTCAGCGTGACATCGGTCCCCTCGCCCGCCTCCTTCAAGCTGATCGTCAGGGACCCGGCGACCCCCATGGCCTGCAGCGGCCCGAGCGCTCCGCGCAAGCGTAGGGCCTTCTCGGGAGCGGCATAGACCACCGTGAGGTGCTGCACCGAGCCCCCGTCGGGCAGTCTCTCGCACCAGCAGCCACCCGCTCGCGGATCGAGTGTGAGCCGCGTCGCGTCTCTCGAATAGGTATGATCCGAGGCCCACCAGCGCTTGGGCGTCGTGAGCGCGGCGTACACCGCTTTCGAGCCCGCGCTCACGTGAACCTGCTCGCGCACCTCGAAACCGTTGCTCGCAAAGCCCGCGATCTCGGCGTCCGCTCGGCTCGCGAGCAGCGGCGATGCTCCCAACGCAAGTACTGCAATGATCCGGATGGTCGCTGCAACGGCCTCGCGGGCGTCCTTCGCTTCGTCCAACATACGCCGCTCCTCCAGGGTGAGCGCACCCTCGGTGGCGCGCGGGGACCTAGTGTAAGGCCGCGCGACGCTCGCTGCGGCATGCGCTCGTCCGGGGGATCGGGACCCGATCGAGTGGGGCGAGGGGGCGCGGCCAGTCAGCCCGCGGCCAGTCAGATCGGGCGCGGCTGCTCCACGAGCATGTGGTAGACCTTGAGCACTCGCGGCACGTAGGCCATGGTTTCCGAGAACGGTGGAATCTGACCGCCGTTGCGATCTACGGCATCCTCGCCCGCGTTGTACGCGGCGAGGGCGAGGCGAATGTTCTGCCCGAACCGATCGATGAGAAACTTCAAGTAGCGCGCACCGGCGTGCACATTTTGCTTCGGATCATAGGGATTCGAGACGCCGAAGCGCATGGCCGTCGCGGGCATCAGCTGCATCAGTCCCTTCGCTCCCCGCTTCGAGACGGCACGCGAGTTGAACCCCGATTCCACGACAATCACGGCCCGTAGCAGGTTCGCTTCCACTGCGGTCGAGAGCGCCGCTTTCTCGATGATCGAATCGTATTGAGTAGCCCGCGCCAGGACCGCCGGATCATACCGATCGCCGCTCTCCGTCACCTCGAACGGCGAGAAGACGAGGAGCTTGTATCGATTGTTATCCGGGACGTCGGTGTAATGTCGGATACCGTTGGCGTCCACATACGTGTAGATCCTGGGACGTGCCGACGAGGCGGCAGACTGCGCCGACGCGACACAGACGAGAGCTGCGAGAAACAAGGCGGATTTCGACGGCATGCGGCGACTTTCCTCGCCCTCAAGCCTAGCTTGAAGGGAGGCAGGGCCGGTGCGACCCGGATCAAGAAACGCGGGCATGCCCATTGACATAACGGGCGATCGTGCGCCGCGCCCGCGCACGCTCTCAGTACGACTCGGTCGCGCATTCCTACCTCGCGCGGGCTCCTCGCGGCACGGGTCCGGCGAGCTAACAGAGATTTAACCTCGGTTCCCAACCGCCGCACGGATTTCGCGCGAGCGCGCGGATAGAATTCAACAAGGGAAAGCGCCAAGCGCGGGGAGTTCTAATAGAGATACGGTGGTAATGAGTCAGGGCGGCGTGAGATTATTGCGATGCAGCATTTAGAGGTCAGGTCGCGATGAGCGTGCCAAAACCCGTCCTCTCGGAACCTCTCACCGATCCGGCGATCGCGGTTCCGGTACCGGTTGATCGCGTCGTTGCCCACCAGCGCAGCGCCGCCGGCGTACGCGCATGGCTAGTCACCGCATTTCTGCTGCTGGTGCCGGTCGTGACCTATTGGCCCGCGACCTTCCACGAATACGGCCTGCGCGATGACTATTCGAATCTGCGCGAGGCACACGAGGAGCCCGGCGCGGTGGTGAAGTTCTGCGCATCGCACGCGCGACCGATCTACGGATGGCTGCTGAAATCGACCTACGGGCAGACGAGCAGCGTGCACAACCTCGAGTGGCTGCGTCTGCTCGCATCGCTCTTGCTCGGCGCAATATCGCTGGTGATGTTTCGCGGCTTGCGCCTGCTCGGCTGGTCGCTCAGCGCGAGCTTGTGGGTCGCGACACTCCTTGCGCTCCTGCCGGCCTCGCAAGTGATCGCCGGATGGGCGGTCGGATGGCCGTATGCGGCGGCGGCGCTGCTCGCGATCGGCGGCTACTTCACGGCGGAAGGCGCCCTGGCGAACGGCCGTCGCAACGGCTTCGGCCGAATGGTGGGGCAGTGGACAGTGGCCTTGGGCCTCATGCTGGTGAGCGCCCTCATCTATCAGCCCAGCGCGCTCTTCTACGTCGTGCCGTTCGCGGCGGCGCTGATCACGCAGCGTCAGCGCGAATTCAACAAGCCGACCGCACACTGGGCGGCCGCACACCTGGCGCTCCTCGTCGCCGCGCTCGGGCTTGCGTTCTGCACCATGACGGCGCTCTATTCGCTGCACGTGTTCGTCAAATCCGGGCGGATCGCTTTCGAGCATCATTGGGGCGAAAAGATCTCCTGGTTTCTGTCCGAGCCGCTGCCCAATGCGCTCAGCATGCTCGTACTGAACGACAACAATCACCGCGGCCATGCGTTGTATATGGGCTGCGCCGCCTTGGTCGGCCTCATCTTGGTCGCCGGCGCCTACCTCGAGTGGCAGCGCCACGGGCGCGCGCGCGGACTCGCCTGGTCGATCGCACTCGTGACGCTCCCCGTATTCGCGTTCGCGGTGAACATGCTCGCCTCCGAGCGCTACGCGACCTACCGCACTGTCTTGGCGATGAGCGCGGTGCTGCTGTGCTTCCTGGTCGCCTCGCTGCGCGCACTGACGGAGCACTGGAGCCTCGCCAACCGCAGGCTCCTCGCATCCGTCGTGATGGGGACCGCCTTCTTCACGGCCCAGCATCACGTATACGCGCTCATCGCCGTGCCGCAAGGCAACGAGTGGCAGCTGATCCTCGACGGCGCCAAGCGGGTGAAGTTGAGCCCGATGACGCGGCCGCAGATTTTTGCCATCACGTCGACCCCAGTGGACATCTCGACCGCGAGTATTTACCACGACGAGTTCGGGTCATTGTCGTCGAATTCGGAGTGGGTGCCGAAGGAGATGTTCAAGCGCGCCATGCACGACTTGCACCCGGAGATTGCGAACATCAACGCGCATTACGAGTTCGCGGAAGGCCCCAAGCTGCCGGTGGATCAGCGCTACGACCTGGTCATCGACATGCGGCGCTTGAAGCAGTTTTACACCGATAACTAGCCGGCAAGGGCTAGCGAGCGGGAGCTTGCAGCTCAGCGCACGCCCGCATCAGCCGAGATAGTCTCTCACGCGACCGACCATGATCGCGGCCTTCACTGCCAGGGGCCACAGCGCGTGCAGGGGAATCGTCTCGATGCGAGTCACGGGCATATCGAGCGGCTCGTCGGGATGCACGATGCGACGCGCGAGCTGCGCTCCCATCGTCGTGGCCATGGCCACACCGCGGCCGTTGTACCCCACACAAATTAGAATGCCGCGCTGCGGCTCGTGCACGTGCGGATAATGATCACGCGTCATCGCAAGCCGTCCCCCCCAGCCGTACGTCCAGCGCGCGCCCTCGAGGGCAGGCCAGAGTTTGTGGGCGTAGGCGGTCAGGTGGGGAATCGCCGCTGCGGCGCTGATCTCGCGCATCGGTCCCCGGCCGCCGATCAGCAGGCGCTGGCCGGCCTCAACACGATAGTAGACCGTCACCGCGCCGCTCTCGTACAGCACCGTGCGGCCGGGCATGATGGTGCGAGAGACTGAA
>Ga0187781_10004828_pt1 | contig 10041 bp, 7 predicted proteins | sample 0715_SJ02_MP02_2_FD_132447 | JGI IMG/M metagenome (GOLD analysis project Ga0187781, IMG submission 132447) | Tropical peat soil microbial communities from peatlands in Department of Meta, Colombia - 0715_SJ02_MP02_20_MG | ecosystem: Environmental > Terrestrial > Soil > Wetlands > Peat | place...
AAGAAGATCGAAAACGATACGGCTGCCTTGATGCGCTCAATCGTGACGAAACATGGGCGCAACGTGGAGCTTGCCGAAAGCGCCGTCCGCGAATCGAAGTCGTTTACCGAGCAAGAAGCACTGGATAAGAAATTGATCGAGTACGTGGCCGCCGACGAGCAGGATTTGTTTCGTCAACTGAGCGGCAAGAGCTTCAGGCGCTTCAACGGATCCACCGTCACTCTCAATCTTGCCGGCCAACCCGTGCGCGACTACCGCATGACGCTGAAGGAGAGGATCCTCACCTACATCATGGACCCCAACATCGCGTTCATCCTGCTGGCCATTGGCGCTCTCGCGCTCTACGCCGAATTCAATCACCCCGGCGCGGTGATACCGGGAACGGTAGGAGCGGTATTCATTCTGCTGGCGGCTTTTGCCCTCAACCTTCTGCCGGTGCGCTTTGCGGCCTTGGTGTTGATCCTGGGCGCATTCGTCCTGTTCGCGCTGGAAGCCAAATTCGCCACGCATGGAGTGCTTACCATCGGGGGCATTTCATTGCTGGTGATCGGCGGCTTGCTGCTCGTGGACGGGCCGATCCCCGAAATGCGCGTTCACCTTTTGACGGCATTGGCGGTCAGTATTCCACTGGGAATTATCACCGCTTTCCTGATGGGCATTGCCGTGCGCGCTCGCCGCAACAAGATTGTTACCGGCGAGCAGGGACTAGTTGGGGAAATCGGCGTGGCCGAGACACCGCTGGCACCGAGTGGGAAGGTGTTTGTTCACGGCGAGCTTTGGGACGCGGTCGCAACCGCCGACATTGCCGCCGGAGAGCGCGTGGTTGTCAGCCAAGTGGATGGGCTGACCCTGCGCGTCGATCCCGTCTCCCTGGCACGGCCAGCGATGACGCAGTGAGCGAGCAACGAAACCAAGGGCGTCCTCAGACTGAATCATTTTTGCCAACGCTGCCTGCGCCTTGCACGGTGGAGTTTCATAATTTGAGCTAAAATCGCGCACAGATACTTGCGTACAAACCTGCTGGAGGCGCATATGCTGGACTTCGGGTTTCCAGTTGTGTCCGTCGTCGTAGTTATTTTCATCATTTACATCCTCAGCTCGATCAAAATTCTGGCCGAGTATGAGCGCGGCGTAATCTTCCGTCTGGGCCGTTTGCTGCCGAGTGCCAAGGGGCCGGGTGTGATTCTGGTGTTCGCGCCCATTGATCGCATGGTGCGCGTTTCGCTTCGCCAGGAAGCGCTCGAAGTTCCGCCCCAGGACATCATCACCCGCGACAACGTCACGTTGAAGGTGAACGCAGTGATTTTTCTGCGTGTGATTGAACCGCGAAAGGCCGTGGTTGAGGTTTCGAACTACGTCTACCAAACCTCCCAGTTCGCCCAGACCACACTGCGCTCGGTGCTGGGCGAGCTCGAACTCGACGAACTGCTGGCGCATCGCGACAAGATCAATTTGCGGTTGCAAAGCATTCTCGATACGCACACCTCGCCCTGGGGCGTGAAAGTCACCAACGTTGAAGTGAAGCAGGTGGATCTTAACGAGACGATGGTCCGCGCCATGGCCAAACAGGCCGAGGCGGAGCGCGAGAAACGGTCGAAGATTATTCATTCCGAAGGCGAGTTCTCAGCGGCGCAACGGCTGGTAGACGCGGCGCGCTTGTTGGCAACCGAACCGGTCAGTGTGCAACTGCGCTATTTGCAGACGCTGACCGAAATCGGAGTGGAGAAAAATACCACCGTAGTGTTCCCGGTGCCCGTGGACTTTTACTCGGGCATACAGAAATTGCTCGGAGGCCAACCGGCTGCGAGTCCGCCGGCTTCGGGTTCCTAGAATCGGGCTGCTGCCCGCACAATCGGACGAATGCGCGCCACGCAAGACGACACCGAAATCACGCTCGGTACCGGCCGTATGCTGGTACTGTTCTTCATGATTGTGCTGGTGTGCGCCGTCTTTTTCGCAATTGGCTTTTCCCTCGGCAAAAAATCCTCCCTGGTGGGAATCAGTTCCTCAGCAAGTTCTTCTCCCGGGGCAGCGGCGCCGGGGCCTTCCGCCGACAAAGACTCGGAATCGAAGCCGACGACGGCCGCAGGTTCGGCGTCTCCTGCCACTTCAGGCTCCGCTCCCGTGGAGCCTGCTCCATCGTCTAATGCTCCTCCACAAGCATCGGACCGAAACGCAAGCGCCCCGAATCATCCTCCGGCCCCGGCGGGTGGAACTCCCCCCGCAGCGGGAGGATACTTTGTTCAGGTGGCTGCGGTGACCCGCGAAGAAGACGCGGAGGCTCTGGTCGAAGCATTGAAGAAGAAGCAATATTCCGCTTTCTCCACCAAGAGTTCATCCGCGGACAAGTTCTACCACGTGCAGGTCGGCCCCTACGCAGAGTTGAAAGAAGCCGAGGCGATGCGCGCCCGCCTGGTCGCCGACGGATACAATCCCATTTTGAAGAAATAGAGTAACGCAGGTCAGGAATCACTATTGAGAGATCGTCTGAGTTGGCTTCTAGCTACTAGCCTCTAGCAATCAAAACCGGGTGGGTTGCTAGAAGCTAGGGGCTAGGAGCTAGGAGCTACTGCACGTGGTTGTTCGCCCGCCTACGTGCCGGCGTGTGCCGCGTTCGCTTTGTTCCCGCTTGCGGCGGCCTTTGCTGGTTGGAGCAGGGAGCGCACGTGGGCGATGAGATCGGCAATCTCAAAAGGCTTGGTCAGCCAAGGAATGCCGTGCTGCTGCAGGAATTCTCGGGTGGAGGAATTGGGCTCATTGGAAAAGGTAACGAGCAAACAACGCTCGGTGCCCGGCCGGTTTGCGGCAAACCAGTGGTAGATTTCCTGCGCACCCGAGCCGCCCGGAAGGCGGCCATTCACTACAACGACATCGAAGGTTTCCTTGCTCAGGGTCGCCTTGGCCTCCTCGAAACTTAGGCGCGTTGTTATCTCGGCCCCTGCTCCCATAAGCACATCGCGTTCGAATTCGAGCACAGCCTCCTCGTCTTCGACCAGCAAAATTCGTCCATCCAGCAGGATCTCCCGGTGCGGTGCAGACGGTGGCTCGGGCACCGGTGCCTTCTCACTGGCTGGCAGTACAACCTCAATCGAGGCGCCGCCTTCCGGCCGATTCCGGGCCACGATCTCGCCGTTGTGCTCCTTGACAATGCCATAGCAGATGCTCAGTCCCAGGCCGGTTCCCTTGCCGATGGACTTTGTCGTGTAAAACGGATCGAAAATTCGGCTTGGGTCTTTTATGCCGGGACCGGTATCGGCAAACTCGACGCACACCAATACATCCCTTTTCGAGATGCGCACGGTGAGAACACCTTTGCCCCCAGCCTCCCGCATAGCGTCAACGGCGTTGTTGACGATGTTGAGGAACACCTGCTCCAACTGATGGGGATCGCCGATCAACGGAGGTATCTCATCGGGAAAGTCGCGCTCTACGGTGATGCCGCTCACTTTGAGGTCGTATTCACGCAGGCCAATCGTCTCCTCCAAGACCTTGCGCAGATCGACTCGTTGCTTTTCCGGTGTGCGCTGGCGGGCAAAGGAAAGCAGATTCTGGACTACGCGTTGGGTCCGCTGCGCCTGCTTGAAGAGTTTGGAAACATAATCGCCGGCGCGCTGGTCGAGGGTGAAGCCTTCCAGAAGTTGGGCGTACCCCAGAATAGCCGTCAGCGGGTTGTTCAGTTCATGGGCCACACCGGAGATTAACTGACCTACCGCCGACATCTTCTCGCTTTGCAGCAGCTGCTCCTGCGTCCGGCGCAGATTTTCGTAGGCGCGGCTGGTTTCCTCGTAAAGCTGGACTTTCTCAATTGTGGTTGCCAACTGGCGGCCAATGGCGACCAGCAAGTTCTCGTCGTTGCTGGAGTAGCGTTGGCCGTCGCGGCCGGCAATACCCATCATGCCGATGGGCTTATCGTTGCCCCAGAGCAGAACCCATATCCAGTAGGGCAAGCGGTCGGCACAGACAAACTCGACCACAGCCGGCGAAAGATGCGGCAGGAAATCGTGCGTAACGACCTCGGCCCGCGAGCGCAGCAAGAGATCCCCCAACCCTTCCGGAAATGTGACCTCGGACAGACGCGCGCGGGACTCGTTCCGCGGACCCCAGCCGGCTCGCCTCCGAAAAGTTCCTGCATGTTCCGCGGCAAGATAAATCGAGCCCGTTTCCGCCCCAAACAGCGAGATGACCTGACGCAGGGTTAAGTTCAGAATTTCGTCGAGATCGAAAGATTGGGTGGCGATGACCGCCATGGCATTGAGCGCGTTCAGCTCCCGGTTGCGCCGGCGCATGTCCTCTTCCGAGCGCTTCTTCTCTGTAATGTCGAGAACGAAGCCCTGGTAGCGCTCCACCTGGCCGTTGCCATCACGGGTTGCAAAGCAGCTTTGCGCGACAACCAAGTTGGTGCCGTCCTTGCGGCGCACGGTCATCTCAAAATTGCGGACGTAGTTGTGAGTTTCCAGCTCTTTGCGAAAAGCGTCGCGTTCTTCGGCATTTGCCCCAAGGATACCCGCGAGATCGAGTGCCATGAGTTCGTCGCGGTTGCTGTAGCCCAGCATGGTCACAAAGGCGTGGTTGCAGTCGAGCAGATCGCCCTCGAGAGTGGCGACAAACATACCCTCCTGCGCCTGCTCGAACAGCCTGCGATACTTTTCCTCGGCCGCGTGACGGTCGGTGGTGTCGTGGATGACATGGATTGTGCCTTTTTGCTCCCCGCCATGCTCCACGTAGGAGGAGGTGGAAACGACCGAATGACCTCCGAAACAGCGGTCCAGCCCTTCCGTGAGTCCTGAACCCCGTTCGCAGTAGGGGCACATTCTCCACGCGTACGCATGCGGCAGTACGGCCTCGCACGGTTTGCCCAGAACCTCCTCGGTCGGCTTTTCCAGCCTCGCCTGCAGCGCTTCATTCATCTTCAAGACCCGGCCTTCGGTGTCGTGCACCAGGATCGGGTCCTGTATCGAGTCAAACGTGCTCATCCATTGGTTGTCCGAGCGCAAGACCCGCTCCAGCAAACGTAGGTTCTCCGCGGCCATTCCGATCTTCTGTGCGGCTGTTTCCAGGAACTTCAGCTCTTCGCTTGTTTGCCGCCAAAAGCGGGCACAGCCTAAGGACAACACTCCGATTACGGCTTCCTTGCCCAGCACCGGCACGAGGACAATCTTGTGAATCCCACGTTGCCTGAGTTGATCGCGCATCGGTTCCGGCGTCTGCGAGACCTTGACCACCAAAGCGCACTTCGATCGCAACGCCCACGCCAGATTTTCATCCATCGTCACTTGCCCGATTACTCTCAGGCAGTCAGGCGATAATCCCGCGTGCTGAGTCGGGATGAGATGCTCGTGGTCCATGAGCCGGAACCAGGCGGCTTTGGCACCCACTGCGGCCGCCAGTTTCTCCAGCGTCACCTGCATCATCGGAGCCAGGTTTTGCCTCCGGGCAATGTTGACCTTCAATTCATTCAGAACCGCCAGACGCTTGGTTCGCCCGCGGGAGTCATCCAGAGCCACCAGGAACAGGCTCGAGCTCATCACTACCTCAGCGAGTAGGCTTTCCTCGAACGAAAGAAGGCGCGTGAAAGGTGGCCACGCCGCATTCAGCAGCGGCAATCCGGCAAACATCCACGGACCAAGACCGATGCGTCCGCAGCGGGAGCGAATCAGTTCGATGGCAGCAACGGCCGCGACCAGGCGGCAGGCAAGCTCCAGAGCCAGCCGAGCAGAAGTAGACTCGGGAAAGTAGAAGGGCTGTAAGGAAGCGAACAGTAATACGCCCGCGCTACCAAAACCGCAGGCCGCCATCACTTTCCAAGACTTAGTGGAAACCAGGGCGGCGCTGGCCATCAGCCCGAGCGCGAGAATGAAGCTGGCGTGCGTTCCCCATGCGATGGCGATCGAATGGGGGTGAACTTCGCCGATGCGTTCCAGAAACAGGCAGCTTCCGTAGGCGAGCCAGCCCGCGCCCCAGACCAGCAAGTAGTCTTCGCGCAAGGCGCGAAAAAACAGCAGACTCAGCGCGACAACGATCAAGGCCGCCGTTTCCCGCTCCGTCAGCCACGGGACTGGCAGTTCCCGCACCATCCTCGCAAAAATCTGGGCTGGACCCATAAGAAACGCACGAATCCCAAGGTTTCTACATATCACGCTCGGCCGACGTTGTTGCGCAAATCCGCGTACAATTGGTTACTTTCGGAATGTGCATTCCGAACCTAAGATGAGGGATACATTGAATCGGGGCCTATGCAGAACGAACGGATCCTTGTAGTTGACGACGAGGAAACGATACGAGAGATTGTCTCGTCGATGTTAGGCGGCGCGCAATTTCAATGCCGGCAGGCTGCCAGCGGAAGGCAAGCGTTGTCGATTCTTGAATCGGGCGAAGAGTTCGGTCTCATCCTCTCCGACCTCATGATGGCCGAAATGGATGGGATAGCTTTGCTGGAGCGAGCCAAGGAGCGATTCCCCGACGTGCCGGTCGTAATGGTTACCGCCGTGCACGATTTGTCCGTAGCCCTGCAAGCCTTGCGTAATGGTGCCTACGATTATCTGCTTAAGCCCTTCGAGCGGGATCAGCTTCTTGCCATGGTCCGGCGAGCCCTTGAACATCGCCGGCTTAAGCGCGAGAACGACGCCTACCGCACAAAACTTGAGGCCCTGGTCGAAATCCGCACCCAGGAGTTGAAAGTGGCTCTGTCTGAACTCAAAGAGTCGTATGACATCACACTGGCTGCCTTCGGCGATACCCTCGAGCTCAAGGACGCGGAAACCTTGGGCCATACCCGGCGGGTTACGGCCTATGCGATTGCCATCGCGCACAAGATGGAGCTTGCCAAGGAAGAGGTCGACACCATCGCCCGCGGCGCCTTCCTCCACGACATCGGGAAGCTTGCCATCCCGGACGAAATCCTCAAGAAGCCCGGCAAGCTGACCGCTGAAGAAACTGCCATCATGCGCGAGCATGCGTATTCCGGCTACAAGATTCTGAGCAAAATCCGCTTCCTCGCCGACCCGGCCGAAATCGTTTACGCTCACCAGGAATGCTATGACGGCAGCGGCTACCCGCGTGGACTCAAGGCAGACCAAATCCCACTGGGAGCCCGCATCTTCTCGATCGCGGACACGCTCGACGCGATCACCTCCGACCGGGTTTACCGCCCCGCGCAGACTTATGAGGCCGCCCAGAACGAAATACGCCGCTGCTCGGGAACTCAATTCGACCCCCGCATTGTGGAAGTATTTCTATCGATTCCAACTTCCTTCTGGGTTGGCCTGCGCAAGGATGTTAGCGGCCCTGGCGTCACCTTAAGCGCAGGCCCGACCGTTAGCAAGAAGAGTGCGGCGAATTGACGGAAAGCTGCCACCGCTTCGCCCGTACACTTCTCCACCGTACAAACGCGATCCCCTGGACCAATGGAGCTTTATTGGGCGTGCAAGTAAAATCACCTTCCGGCGTTCTCGCTAAGGGTAGTTCAGCTGCTCGCTCTCTGGAGGCATTCGATGAGGGTTTCCATCCTCGGCTGTTCCTGCATTCTTGCCCTGACTGTGGCCCTGTACGGCCAAGCTCCTCCCGTCACGGCTCTTCCCAACACAATTTACGTGGGCGCTGACGGAAAGTTCGAGACCGCACCGGACACCGCTCTGATTCAATTCAACATTGCGGCACAAGCCGATACTGCCAAAGCCGCATATGAGCTGGCCTCGAAGCAGGCCGAAGCCACCCGCCAGGTGTTGCGGACAAATGGGATCGATCCCAAATCAGCCGAAATCGGTTTCTTTTCCGTGAATCCGCAATACAACTGGAAAGATGTCAAGCACAGGATTGTCGGCTTTCAGGTCACCACCAGCGTTAGTGTCAAGCTGAAAGATTTCTCCAAGATCGGGCCGGTCACCGAGCAACTCGCCGATGCCAGTGTCGGCGAGAGCCAATCCCTGACCTATACGCTTGAATCCATCGACGAAGCCAAGGGCAAAGCAGTCGCCGATGCTTACCGGCGGGCACGGGGATCGGCACAATCTCTTGCTAACACGAGCGGCCGAACCCTGGGCGAGCTGTCCTATGCCTCAGTGGATACGTTTGAGAACATCCGTGTAATGGCACCCCGCCCCAGAGCCATGGCCGCGATGGCAGCAGCCGCACCCGCTCCCATGGAGGAATTCAGCCCGCAGAACGTTACGGTGACCGCCCATGTCAACGCCATGTTTGTTCTGAAGTAGCCAGGGCAGCGGGTGTTTGACAGATTTTCCGGATTCAATGTTTTTCTTCCGGTTCCTGCAGTCATTTCGAGCTGCTTGCGGGGCCCGTACGGAGCGGATCCAAAGCGACTTCGCGCTGAATGTCCATCTCGATTGAGGTGCCAACCTCCAACCTCACGTCGGAGCCTCGCGACAGCATCGCGATGGCCAAGCCAGCCACGCCTCCGGCCCCAGCCCCAATACCGGCGCCCTTGCCTCCGCTGGCGAGGCCGCCAATCACCGCTCCCGTCGTTGCCGCACCGGCCACGTCTTTAGCTTTTCGTCCAGCATCACTGTCTTGCTGGATCGTTCCCTCGGGGTCCTTCACCGTAGCCTTTTCGGAGCCCGGAGCATTATCGACGGAGCCGCCCAGCATCACGGTATACCCAGTCGGAAAGATCATGGACGTGAAGTGAATCAGGAGCTGCGCGCGTCCCTTCACATGCCCGCCACGCTCCACCCGCGTGATCTTGCCTTGAATGTAGGTTCCGGCGGGAATCGCAATACGATCGTTCATAACAAAGGGGAACGCCGTTTCCGCATACACGGGATCGCCCTCTCTTGCAGTCTTGGTCGAGATCGCCTGCTTGAGCGAGATCGGCACTTTCGTCCCGGCTGGAATCACCAGCTTTGGTCTCTCTGCTTCGCTCGAAGCGGCGCCCGCGTCCGGCGCAAGAGACGATTGAGCAGCCCCAAGCCCGCTGAATAACAGAATGCAAACGGCAACGTTACCGATCGTCATTTCCAACCTGCCTGTGAGAACGATGACGGCTTCTCTACGACCTTGGATGCTTCGCCGGGCGCCAAACGCTGACTTTTCTGTCGTTCTCCCGCGACAGTTAACGCTAGCGCTTGTGCCGCGAACTTTCCAACACGTTCCCCATGAACTGCGATTGCAGCTTCTGGGCGCAGCGTTCTCCACAAACCGGGAGAGCGCTCTCCGTCTGGGCCAGCTTTTCATCCCACGGCGCAAGATGCATCACAGGGACGCCACTATCGCCGAGCGACGTCCACATGATCCACCAGCGGTCGCTGACTCCCTTCATTACGCCACAATTCGGTCCGGCACAGCGGGAAAACGAACCAGGAAGCTTCTTCACCGTCTCGCGCATGGTCTATCGACGCTATTTTAGCGTAGAGCAGCTTGCGCGATGTCTGTCTCTCGTCCGCGGCCGGCTTCAGGGGTAGAACAAATAGCGCCGCCGCACTTCGATAAACTTGGCGAGGCGATCCTCCCACTCCTGCGCGATGCGCCTTGGGTCTTCTCCCGCCGCAATCGCCTCAAATACGGCCTGATTCGCCAGCAAATCGGCCATGCGATCGAGCTTAAAGTCCGTCGGGTAGAGCTTGTGCAAAGCTGAAGCCAGTTCAATCCCAAGTTCCGGCGCATCCAGTTCATTGCGCTCGAGGACAATCAGGTTGATGCCTTCACATCTTTCACCGGCAAATGGGCTTGCGTTTGGAGTAAATGCAACCGGAACAAAACGGATACCCGGGATCTCCCGGCTATTAAGGTAAGCCGCAAACTCCCTTCCCCGGATCCATGGCGCTCCCACAACTTCAAATGGTGTGTCCGTCCCTCTGCCCACGGAAACGTTCGTGCCCTCGATTAAAGCCACTCCCGTATAAAGCGTCGCCGCATTTAAGCTGCGCAGATTCGGCGAAGGGCTTACCCAGTCGAGCCCAGTTGAATCGAACCAGTCACCGCGCTGCCAGCCCTCCATCGCCACAACGTGGAGTTCGGCCCCAAGGTGACGCTCTTCGTTGAACATTCGGGCCAATTCCCCAAGAGTCATGCCGTGCCGCGGCGGCTCGG
>Ga0187781_10004831_pt1 | contig 10031 bp, 7 predicted proteins | sample 0715_SJ02_MP02_2_FD_132447 | JGI IMG/M metagenome (GOLD analysis project Ga0187781, IMG submission 132447) | Tropical peat soil microbial communities from peatlands in Department of Meta, Colombia - 0715_SJ02_MP02_20_MG | ecosystem: Environmental > Terrestrial > Soil > Wetlands > Peat | place...
CGCGACCACAGTCACGTCGAGGTGCTGCTGCGCGAAGGCTTGATCACCGAGGCGGAAGTTCACGGCCACCCGATGCGTAACTACGTAGAGTGCTGCCTCGGAGGCGACGCGGCGCTTCCCGAGATGACCATCTCGACGCGGCGGCGCCTGAAACCGGGCGACGTGCTGCTGCTGTGCACGGACGGATTGTGGGCGAACTTGAAGGACCAAGACATCGTGCGCTTCGCCCAAGCCTCGGGCAAATCCTTGCGGGACAGTCTGACCGAGCTCGGTACGCAAGCGGTCGCCGCCTCCGCCCCTTACAGCGATAACACCAGCGCCGCGGCGCTGCGTTGGCGGGCTGCATGAGCGTGCGCCCGAGCGGCCGCGAGCCCGGGGAGCTGCGCCCGCTCTCCTTCGTGCGCGGCTACGCCGCTCATGCCGAGGGCTCGGTGCTGGTGGGATTCGGCGCGACCCGCGTGCTTTGTACCGCCAGCATCGAAGAGGGAGTGCCCTCGTTCCTGCGCGGCACCGGCCAGGGATGGGTGACGGCCGAATACGGCATGGTGCCGCGGGCGACTCACACGCGCACCGCCCGCGAGGCGGCGCGCGGCAAGCAATCGGGCCGCACCCAGGAGATTCAGCGATTGATCGGCCGCTCGCTCCGTGCGGTGGTCGATCTGAAGGCTCTGGGCGAGCGCACCGTCACCATCGATTGCGACGTGCTGCAAGCCGATGGCGGCACGCGCACCGCGGCGATCACCGGCGGCTATGTCGCGCTCGCCGATGCCGTCGATACGCTGATTGCGAAGCGAGCGATCGGCGCAAGCCCCCTGCACGGGCAGGTGGCCGCCGTCTCGGTGGGTATCTACCGCGGCGTCGCCGTTCTCGATCTCGATTATGCCGAGGACTCGAATGCGGAGACCGACATGAACGTAGTGATGAACTCGGGCGGCGCCTTCGTCGAGATTCAGGGCACCGCCGAGGGACACGCGTTTCGCCGCCATGAGCTCGATCGCTTGCTCGACCTTGCGACCCAGGGGATCGCCCGATTGCATGAAGCACAGCAAAGCGCCCGCGCCACGTAAAACGCTGGTGATCGCGACGGCCAACTCCGGAAAGCTGCGTGAATTTCGCGTCCTCCTCGCAGGGTTGCCGTTCGACCTCCTCGCCCAGGCCGAGCTCGGCGTCGTGGCGCCCCCCGAAACCGGGACCACCTTTCTCGACAATGCACTCTCGAAGGCGCGGCATGCGGCGAGGCTCACCGGGACGGCGGCGATTGCCGACGACTCGGGTCTGGAGGTCGATGCGCTCGGCGGGGCCCCCGGCGTGCACTCGGCCCGCTATGCCGGGGCGGGCGCTGATGAGGCGGCCAATAATGCCAAGCTCGTCGCGGCGCTCGAGGGGGTTCCCATGCCTTCTCGGCGTGCGCGCTATCGATGCGCGCTGGTCTACCTCGAGGGACCTTCGGACCCCTCCCCGACGATCGCCGAGGGCCTCTGGGAGGGCTACATTCTCGATAAGCCGCGAGGTAGCCGCGGGTTCGGTTACGACCCGTATTTCTGGCTGCCCGAGCTCGGCGCGACTGCGGCGCAGCTCGAGCCCGAGGAGAAGAATCGTCTGAGCCATCGCGGGGCGGCAATGCGCGCGCTGCATCGACAACTTGTGGCGCGCACGTGAGCGATCCCGGCCCGGAAATCCCGCTCGCTCTTTACGTGCACATGCCGTGGTGCGTACGCAAGTGTCCGTACTGCGACTTCAATTCCCACCCGCTGAGCGCGAATGCACCGCCCTCAGGCTACATCGATGTCCTGATCCACGACTTCGACACCGAGCTGCCGCTCATCGAGGGTCGCGGGCTCGAATCGGTGTTCTTCGGCGGGGGTACTCCGAGTCTCTTTAGGCCCGATGAGCTCGCACGCCTGCTCGAGGCGCTCAAACGGCGGATTCGCCTTGCCGAGGGCGCTGAGATCACCCTCGAGGCCAATCCCGGCACGATCGAGCGCGGCCGCTTCGCTGGCTATCGCGAAGCCGGCATCAACCGCGTATCGCTCGGTGCGCAGAGCTTTGCGGCGCCATCGCTCGAGCGCTTGGGACGCATCCACCGGCCGGAGGATACGTTCCGGGCGGTCGAGGAGCTGCGCACGGCGGGGATCGACAACTTCAACTTGGATTTGATGTACGCCCTGCCCGAGCAGACTCTCGCCGAGGCCCTCCACGACGTGCGCGCGGCGTGCGAGCTCGAGCCGACTCACATCTCCCACTATCAACTCACGCTCGAGCCCGGGACCGTGTTTCACGCCCGGCCGCCGCCGTTACCGGACGAGGATGCCGTGTTCATGATGCAAACCGAATGTCAGCGCGTGCTCGGCGCCTACGGCTTCGAGCAATATGAAGTCTCCGCCTATGCGCGAGCAGGGGCACGCTGCACGCATAACCTAAATTACTGGCTGTTCGGCGACTATGTGGGCGTGGGGGCCGGCGCCCACGGCAAGCTCACGATGGCAGTGCCGGACCACATTCTGCGAACCGAAAAGCCCCGAAGCCCCCGGGACTACCAGGAGCGTGCGAAGACCCCGACCGTGAGCGAGGGATACGCGAGCTTGGGTGAGCGCAGGCGAGTCAAGCCCTCGGAGCTGCCCTTCGAGTTCATGCTGAATGCGCTACGACTCGATGAGGGATTTGCGATGCCCGATTTCGAGCGCCGAACCGGGCTCTCATCGAGCGTGCTAGAGCCTGCGCTCGGCAAGGCTGCCGCGCGGGGCCTGCTCGTGTCGACCGCTCGCGGATGGCGAACAACGGAGCTCGGCAGAAGGTTCCTAAACGACGTGCAAGCGGGTTTTCTCGAATGAGCTTATACACATTGTCGGCCGCCTCCTACGCTGAGCGGCACCTACAGCACATTGCAATTATGTTAGGTCATGAGCAACGCATAAGTTATTGAAGTAACTATATAAAGTTGGTTGTTTATTTTTTGATCAAATTAACATTTATGCGTATTTCAGCCGTATGAAAGCTCCGGGATATGCCCCGTCCACAGACTTATCCACAGATATTGTGGACAAAGCACAACCGCTTTGAAGAGCCTTGTCGGGCGTTCCCTGCAGGGCTTGTCCAGCGCTTGTTGAGCCGTGCGCTTTGAGCTAAGGTACGCGGCCCTGTTCTTACGGGCAGGCCGATCGGCGTGGCGATGTCCTTCCTTGAAATCCCTGTCTCGAGGACCCATCGATTCTGCCTTGAGACATGAGGACTTGAAGCAATGAAAGCCGGCATTCATCCCGAGTACCACGACATCACCGTGACCTGCACTTGCGGTAACACGTTCAAGACGCGCTCGACGATCGGTCGCGACTTGCAGGTCGAAGTGTGCTCGAACTGCCATCCCTTCTATACCGGCAAGCAGAAGATCGTCGACACCGGCGGGCGTGTCGACAAGTTCCGCAAGAAGTACGCGGCCTCCGCCAAAGCCTAGTTGTAGTAAAGCCTAGTTGTAGTTGAGAGTGCCGGCGCGGTCGGCATGCCGCGGGCTCAAGAGTTGCATTTCCGTGCCGAGATCCCGAGCTCGAGTGCTCGCGTGCGAGAGGCGGTCGAGTGATTCCATCGACGTCGTCGCGCGAGCGCCGCTTCTCGCCGTTCCGCGCGCTGAGCGCGACCTATGCGCTTGATTCCGCTGGACGGCCGTGCAAGGCTTCCAGGCACTGTTAAATGCAAGGCAACGCGCGACATGAGCACGAAATACGAGCTGAAGAACCTCACCACCGGCAAAATCGCACAGCTCACCGCGCGGTCCGGAACGCTCGGACCCGAGGCGCTCGATATCTCGCATCTCATCCAGGACATGGGGATCGTGACCTACGATCCCGGCTTCATGGCCACGGCCAGCACCGAGAGCAAGATCACCTACATCGATGGCGATGCGGGGGTGTTGCTGTACCGGGGTTATCCCGTCGAGCAGCTGGCCGAGAAGTCGAGCTACCTCGAGGTTGCGAACCTCTTGATTTATGGGACGCTCCCCACCAAAGCACAGCTGCACGCATTCGAGACCTCGATTCTGCGGCACACCATGGTGAACGAGCACCTGCTGCGCTTCTTCGGAGGGTTCCATCACGATGCTCATCCGATGGCCATGGTCGCCGCGGCGGTTGCCTCGATGGCCGCCTTCTATCATGACACCACCGATATCAATGATCCGCGGCACCGGGAAATCTTCGCGCATCGCATCATCGCCAAATTGCCCACCATCGCCGCGGTGGCCTACAAGCACACGCTGGGTCAGCCATTCATCTATCCGCGCAACGACCTGCGTTACTGCTCCAACATGCTCAACATGTTCTTTGCGGTCCCCTGCGAGCCTTACTCGATCGATCCGGTGGCGGCGGAGGCGCTCGACCTTTTGCTCATTCTGCACGCCGATCACGAGCAAAACGCGAGCACTTCGACGGTGCGCTTGGCGGGCAGCACCGGCGCAAACCCTTACGCGGCGATCTCCGCGGGAGTATCGGCCCTGTGGGGCCCGGCACACGGCGGTGCGAACGAAGCCGTGCTCGATATGCTGGACGGCATCGGGACCGCGGCGAACATCGGCAAGTTCCTGGCGCGCGTGAAGGACAAGAACGAGAGCGTGCGCTTGATGGGCTTCGGCCATCGGGTCTACAAGAACTTCGACCCTCGCGCGAAGCTCATTCGCGAAATGTGCTACCGCGTGCTCGAGAAGCTCGGGAAGTCCGATAATCCGATGTTCGAGCTCGCGCTCAAGCTCGAGGAGATCGCGCTCAAGGACGAGTACTTCGTGTCGCGCAAGCTCTACCCGAACGTCGACTTTTATTCCGGAATCATCTACAGCGCCCTCGGAATTCCCCGCTCTATGTTCACGGTCCTGTTCGCCATCGCGCGCACCTCGGGCTGGGTCGCGCATTGGCAGGAAATGGTTTCCGATCCGCACATGAGGATCGGGCGGCCGCGCCAGCTGTACACGGGACCTACGAAGAAAGACTACGTCCCGATCGACAAGCGCTGATATGCGCTCACCGCTGCAGCCCCTCGCTCGGGCGATGCTCCTCGCCGCGGCCGCCGGTGTTGCAGCTGCCGGTGTTGCAGCTGCGGACGCCGCGGCTTCCGTCGCAGGCGCTGCCGACGAGTCGAGCTCGCCGGGGAGCAATCCCTGTACCGATTCGCCCGGTCCCGTGGCTCTCGGCAGCGCGCAATGGAACGGCTGGGGCCGCAGCGTCGACAACACCCGCTATCAGCCCGAGCCCGCGATCCGCGCGACCGATGTGGAGAAGCTCACGCTGAAGTGGGCCTTCGGCTACCCGGGCGCCGTGGCATCCGCACAACCGACCATCGTCGATGGCCGGGTGTTCGCGGCGAGCGCCACGGGCCGCGTGTACTCGCTCGACGCGAAGACGGGCTGCACGTATTGGAGCTACGAAGCCCAGGCCGGTGTTCGCACAGCGATCTCGATCGCCGAGCTGGCTCCAGCGCGGCTCCCCAAACGGCCCGCGCGGTCGAAGAGGTCCAGGCATCGACTCACGAATGCGCATCTCGAGGTTCAGAAGCCTCCGAGCGCGGCGTTCTTCGGCGACGAGAAGGGCACCGTGTACGCCCTGGACGCCGAGAACGGCACGTTACTGTGGAAGACACCGATCGATCCGCATCCCACGGCGCGAATCGAGGGCTCACCCACGCTCTATCAAGACCGGCTCTACGTGGCGGTCGGCTCGAGCGAGGAGAGCCTCGCCGCCGACCCGACCTACGCCTGCTGCACCTTTCGGGGAAGCGTCGCGGCGCTCGATATCGCCACAGGCCGCGTGCTGTGGAAGACCTATACGGTGAGCGAGGAGCCGCGACCCGATGGCAAGAGCGCGTCGGGTGCTCAAGAATTCGCTCCCGCCGGCGTGCCGATCTCGGCGGCCCCTACGATCGATGCGAGCCGCGGTGTCCTGTACGTCGCGACCGGCCGCTCCTACACGGCGAACGAGCAGCCGCTCGCCGATGCGGTCATGGCATTGGACCTCGTCGATGGCAAGGTGAGGTGGGCCAAGCAGCTCTCCGCCGAGGGCGCGGCGGAGCTCGGCTCTTCGCCGATCTTGCGCAGCTTGGCGAGCGGCAAGCAGGTGCTGCTGATCGGTCAGCGGTCAGGAGTTGTATCGAGTCTCGACCCGGATCGCGCAGGAGAGATCCTCTGGGAAACCAAGGCCGGCGAGAACAAGGCGGACGGCGGCGTCGACCAGGGTGCTGCGGCGGACCATCGCAGCGTCTATGTCGCCCTCGGCGGCCTCGCCGCCGACCCGGCCAACCAGAGCGGGAGTCTCACGGCGCTCGACATCAGGACGGGCGCAAAGCGCTGGAGGACCGACGCTCCGACCCCCTCGTGCAGCTGGGGCGGCGATGAGCCTTGCGGCCACGGCGAAGCGCAGGCGGTGACCGTCATTCCCGGCGTCGCATTCTCGGGGTCCGAAGACGGTCACCTGCGTGCCTACTCGACCATCGACGGCAAGATTCTTTGGGACTACGACACCGCTCGGGATTTCGTCACCGTCAACCGCGTCAAAGCGAGCGGGGGCTCGCTCCATCAGGGCGGACCGACCATCGTCAACGGCGTGCTTTACGTCAATTCCGGGTCTGGCTCAGGCCGCCCGGGAAATGTGCTGCTCGCCTTCTCGGTCGACGGCAAATAGGCACTGGTCGTCGGTGAACAATAGGGACTTCAGCATGTCAAGCTCTCGACGGCTTTCCTTGCCCTACTTGTGCCTCGTCCTGTCGGTGTCGAGCGCTGCGGCGCTCGGCGCTGCTCAGCGCTCGACGAGCCGCACGCCTGCCCCGGTCGAGAACTCGGTGGTCAGGGTATTTGCCACCATGCGCTATCCCGACCTCGCGCGTCCCTGGACCAAGCAAGCGCCGACCGAGGTCAGCGCCTCCGGTGTCGTGATCGAGGGCAAGCGCATATTGACCAATGCGCACGTGGTCCTTTACGCCACTCAGGTCCAGATTCAGGCGAACGCAGCGGGTGACAAGCTACCGGCGACGGTCCTCGCGGTCGGGCCCGGCATCGATCTGGCGGTACTGCAACTGGACGATCCGAGCTTCTTCGATTCCCACCCGCCGATCGAGCGCGCGAGCCGGCTACCACAGATCAAGGACAGCGTGCTCGCCTACGGTTTCCCAACCGGAGGCTCCTCGCTCTCCATCACCAAGGGGATCGTGTCGCGCATCGAATTCGTTTCCTACAACTTTCCGGTGTCGGGACTTCGCATTCAAATCGATGCGGCCATCAATCCGGGTAATAGCGGAGGTCCCGCCATTGCCGGGGACCGAATGATCGGCCTTGCCTTCAGTGCGCTCAGGGGCGATACGCAGAATATCGGCTACATCATCCCGAACGAGGAGGTGGAGCTGTTCCTGAAGGATATCGCCGACGGCCACTACGACGGCAAGCCCGCAATGTTCGACGAGCTGCAAACCCTGGAGAACCCGGCGCTGCGCGAGTACTTGAAGCTCGACAAAGCCGTGGAAGGCATGGTCGTCCACCGTCCTTACAAGAGCGATGCGGGCTATCCGCTGAAGGAATGGGATGTGATCACCCACATCGGCGATACCCCGATTGACAACCAAGGGCAGATCAAACTCGACAAGGATCTGCGCGTGAGCTTCACCTATCTCATTCAGCGGCTCGAGAAAAATGGCACGGTGCCCCTGACCTTGATGCGCGCGGGGAAATCGCTCAAGGTGCAGCTGCCGGTCCCGACGCACTATCCGCTGCTCATATCCGATCTGCGCGGCAGCTACCCGCCCTACTTCATCTACGGACCGATGGTGTTCTCGACCGCCTCCTGGCAGACCCTGACCTCCCTGAAGAACAACGCGAACGCCATGAGGGTGCTCGGCTTCGGCAAAAGCCCCTTGTTGACCCGCATTATGGATCCGCCCGATGCCGATCAGGACGAGCTGGTGGTGATCTCCTCGCCGCTCTTTCCCCACAAAATCGGCATCGGCTATTCGAACCCCGCAGGCTCGGTCGTCTACTCGGTCAACGGCACCCGCATCAAGAGCCTCAACCATCTGGTCGCGGTGCTGCGTGACTTGAAAGATCCGTTCGTGACGATAGAGTTCGACCAGAGGGACGGTGAGACGCTGGTATTCTCGCGCGCGGCCGTAATGGCCGCGACCGAGGAGATTCTGACCGACAACGGGATCCGCGCGCAGGGGTCGCCCGAGGCGCTCGCGGTGTGGCAGGGGAAGGCGGCGAACTAGCTTATCGAGCTTGCGGGTCAGCTCAGCTCGCTCAGCTCACCCATTCACCGACCGAGGCCGCGCGCCGCCGACCGAGCTCTGCTGGGGGGGGGGGCCCAGCGGCTCGACGCCGCTGGGCCCGGCATCAGAACTTGTAGGTCCCGGTGATCCCGTAGTTTCGCGGCGAGTAGCCGCGCCCGAAGTAGTTCGTGTCGAGATTCGGCAGCGTCGGGTAGTTCAGCGGCGTAGTCGGGAAGTCGCGCGACACGAAGATCGGCGTGTGGTAGTTGAACGCGTTGTTCGCGAACAGGGACAGGTCGATGCCGCTGAAGCGCACGCCGGCCCGCAGGTTCATGATCCGGATCTCGGGCAGTCCCGGCTGCGTGGTGTCGGAGTTCGGCGCGTTCGCCGGATCCTGGTAGGGGATGAGGCTGCGCTGCGCGGTCGCGTATTGATAATCGAGCCGCAGGTAGGGCTTCTTCTCGAGCCCGCCCCACACGTACTCGGCGCTGAAGTCGAGGTTCCACGGCGAAGCCTGCAGGTGATCGCCCGCTGCCACCAGCTGCTCGGTACTGCCGGGAAGAACGACGTTGCCGTTGAACGCCGAGTCGGTGTACGCCGCCGTGAATCCCAGCGTCGCGCCGCTGACCGGTCGCCACTCGACCTCGACGTCGCCTCCCTTGCCGGTAACCTCGCCCAGGTTGTAGTCGAAACCGAGGCCACAGGCCAGGTAAACGAACTGCTGAATGTTCTTCCACTTGATGTAGTAGATGGACGCGCTCACCGTGAGGTGACGGTCGAAGAGCGTATTCTTCGAGCCGAGCTCGTATTGCCACAGCGAGTCGGAGGAGAAGGGCGCGGCCGCTGCTTGCTGGTCGAGGCCGGGCGGGAGACAGGCCTTCGGCAGCTCAGTATTGATGCCGCCCGGACGGAAGCCCTTGGTGGCGCTCGCGTAATAGAGGCTGTCCGTGTCGGGCGTGAAGTCGAACACGAAACGCGGCGTGAGCGGCCGGGCGTTGCCCGAGCTCGGCGTATTCACGTTGAGGGTGCCGAACAATCCCTGCTCGATCTCCTGCACCACGCCGTCGTACCAAAGATCGGAATAGCGCAGGCCGGCGGTGATCTTGAACATGTCGGTGATTTTCCAGCCGACCTCGCCGTACACGGCCACCTGCTTGTCGAGCATGGAAAAGCGCGGCTGCAGATAGACCAAGTTCGAGTAGCCCGGTGAAGTCAAGGGGCAGGTGTCGCCGGCGCAGCCCGCAGGACTCACGACGTACTCGGTGGAGTCCTCGTTGGTGTGCGTGTAGAAGAGCCCCGCGGTCCACTGCAGGGACGATTGCGGGTCGGCCGAGCTCGCGCGGATCTCCTCGTTGAAATTGTTCTGATGGTCGGTGAAGTACGCGCTGTTGTACTGCCCGACCGGCGGGTACTGGTTGAGGAAGAACACCGTGTCGAACCACTGCGAGTAGTCCGAGATGGAGTGCTGCTGGCGCGAAAAATACGACGAGTTCCACACGAAGTTCGCCCAGGGCTGGTTCCAGCTCACCTTGATCGCGCCGAGATACCAAGGATCGGTGCTGGGGTCGCGCTGTGCGTTACCGCTGTTGTACACGTCGTTCGCCGGGTCCGAGATATCGAGCCAATAGGCTCCCGTATCGTTGATGTGCAGCGTTTGAACATAGATCGAGGGGTCGATCGTGAGGCCATCGATCGGCTGCCACTTGAGCGCGGCACGGAAGGTCTGCGTATCGTGCCAGTTGGCGTCTTTCTCGGCGATGCCGTTGATGACCGGTATGCCGGTATAGACGGTCGCGCCGGAG
>Ga0187781_10004832_pt1 | contig 10029 bp, 8 predicted proteins | sample 0715_SJ02_MP02_2_FD_132447 | JGI IMG/M metagenome (GOLD analysis project Ga0187781, IMG submission 132447) | Tropical peat soil microbial communities from peatlands in Department of Meta, Colombia - 0715_SJ02_MP02_20_MG | ecosystem: Environmental > Terrestrial > Soil > Wetlands > Peat | place...
ACGCCATCGCCAAGGGCTGCCAGTCGGGTTGTGGGGTCGTCTACGACAGCCTCAGCCCGAGGGTGCTCTTCACCCGCCACGTCGACGGGCTCATCGTCACGGCCTCCCTCGAGCCCTTCGCCTTCCCGGTCGCGCAGCGGGCCAACGGCATCCCCGTGCCCGAGGCCAAGCCCTCGAGCAGCTCAACACCGCCTTCGGCGTCCTCGGCCGGATCCACCAGCACGACCAGCAAGAGCGTGCACGCCTCCGCCGCCTCCAAGGCGGTGGCGATCGAGGGCGTCTGCCCGGTGGCCCGTGAGCTCGTCGTGACGATCGCCGACAAGGACGTCTCCACGACCCTCTTCGTCCCCGCCGGCGGCCCGAGCGGCCGGGCCTTCTCCGTCGTGGCCTCCGCCGCCACGGGGCTCGGTGCCAACTCCATCGCCCTCGCCGTCGCCCACACGAGCGCCTCGGTCGCCTGGGTCTCGGCCCGCTTTGAATCCGGCGCCTCCGACGCCATGGCGCCGAGGGACGGCTGGGTGGTGCTCGCCCAGGTCCTTCCGTCCGGCGCCGACCTGGCCCGGGCGGGCACGGTGACCCTCACGGCGACGTTGAGCTCCGGGGGCACCCTCGAGACGGCCAGCCTGCCCGCCGCCGGTGCCCTCGCGACGGCGCCTGCGGCGCTGCTCTGCCGCTACCTCGTCGAGCCCGTGAACTCCGTCGGCGTCGTGTCGCCCCCCTCGAGCGGCGCCTCCGCCGGGTCGGGCTCGGCCTCGACGACCTCGACCACCTCCGTGGGCGCCCCCGTCCCCTCGCCCTCGCCGAGCACGACTTCCTGAGTGTCGACGACCTACCTGCTGTTTGACGCGGAGATCGGAGGCACGCTGAGCCAGACTGTCGACATATCAATCGATCGGGCCGCCGGGGCGGCGAGCGACTTCGTCGAGGTCTACGAGGGGCACTACGGGCGCCTCGTGCGCGCCCTCGAGATTGGCGGTCTGGAGCGGGCGACCGCCGAGGACGTCGCCCAGGAGGCCTTCGCCCGTACCCTCGGGCACTGGCGACGCGTCCGCCTCGGGACGAACCCGCCCGGCTACGTCTACCGGGTGGCCTTTCGCCTGGCGCGGCGGAGCTTCCGTCGCGAGCAGCCGCTCACCGGCGAACTGCAGAGCGCCGGCGATCTCGCCGGCCAGGTCGTCACGCGGGCGGCCGTCGCCGCGGCGCTGGCGGCCATGCCCCCGCGCCGGCGCGCCTGTGCGGTCATGTGCCTCCTGAGCGGCTTGAGCACGAAGGAGGCTGCCCGGGCGCTCGGCATCGCCGAGGGAACCGTGCGCAAGCAGCTCGAGCTCGCCCGGGGCTCGCTCCGCGCTCAGCTGGGCGACTCCGAGCTCTGAGCCGCCCAGGCCCGTTGACCGGGCGAGGGCACGGGAAGACGTGTCGGCACTATGCTCTTTCGAGCCGTTCAGTGAGGATTGCTGTGGAGGGACGTGGGCGGTTGCCCACGTTTTTGTTTTGTCGGGAGTCGGGTCGGGCACGAGGCCGGGGAAGGAGCAAGGCACATGAACACCGCAGAGACGGTGGAGCCTGTCGTCGCGCCCGTGCTCACCATCCTCGGCATCGAGCTCGTGGACGTGGAGTCCCAGCCGGGGCACGTCCGAATCACGATCGACCGCAGCTCCGGGCTGGACCTCGCCGCCATCAGCCAGGCGACCACGGCCGTGTCCCACGCCCTCGACGAGGCCGATGCCGTCCCCGGCGGCAGCTACGAGCTCGAGGTGTCGAGTCCCGGGCTGGAGCGACGCCTGCGCCGCCCCGAGCACTTTGCCCGCTTCGTCGGCAGCGAGATCGCCGTGCGCCTGCGATCCGGCGTCGCCGAGGACGGCGAGCGGCGACTCGCCGGGCGCCTGGCCTCGGCGGACGAGGCCGGCATCGTTCTCGACCTGGCCACCGCCGCCGGTGACCTGCCCAACACCTCCCGCCAGCGCCGGATCGGCTACGGCGACCTCGAGCGTGCCCATACCGTCTTCGACTGGAGGGCCGCCCTGCAGAACGCCCCGACGCCCGCGCGGGCCAACCGCCGGGCGACCCGTCCGTCGGCCGCCGACCGCAGCCGGGCCGCCGCCGCCGCCAGGGCGGCCGGCTCGCCGACGAGCCCCCGCCCCCGTGCGGGCACCGCCGACCGGCCCCGCCAGCTCAGCCAACCGGGCGGCCCCAGCAGCGACCGCCGAGGGCGACCAACGACGACAGACGACGACCGACACGTGACGGAGACCCCATGAGCTCGACGAATTTCGACCTTCTCGAGGCCCTGCAGCAGATGGCCAGAGACAAGGGCATCACGGTCGAGACGCTCTTTGACGCCCTCGCCAACGCCCTTGTGGCGGCGTACAAGCGCCTCCCGAGCGCGGCGGAGGAGGCCGTCGTCACGATCGATCCCGACGTGGGCGAGATCCGCGTCTACGGCCAGGAGCTCGACGACGAGGGCAACGTCATCCGTGAGTGGGACGACACCCCGGCCGACTTCGGCCGCATCGCCGCCCAGGCCGCCAAGCAGGTGCTCATGCAACGCGTCCGCGAGGCCGAGCGGGACAAGAAGTACGAGGAGTACGCCGGGCGGGAAGGCGACATCGTGACGGGGATCATCCAGCAGACCGACAGCCGCTTCACGCTGCTCGACCTCGGCAAGGTAGAGGCGCTCCTCCCCCAAGCCGAGCAGGTCCCCTACGAGCGCTACGAGCACGGCGCCCGCCTCAAGGCCTACATCGTGGAGGTGCGAAAGACCACCAAGGGCCCTCAGATCGTCGTCTCCCGCAGCCACCCCGGGCTCATCAAGCGGTTGTTCGAGCTGGAGGTGCCCGAGATCTCGAACGGCATCGTCGAGATCAAGGCGTGCGCCCGCGAGCCCGGGCACCGCACGAAGATCGCCGTCTGGTCCAACGACGCCAACGTCGACCCGGTGGGTGCGTGCGTGGGCGCCCGGGGCGCCCGCGTGCGCATGGTGACGACCGAGCTGCGGGGCGAGAAGGTCGACATCGTCCCGTTCTCCGACGACCCCGCCGAGTTCGTCGCCCGCGCCCTGCAGCCCGCCAAGGTGAAAGAGGTCCTCCTCGATGAGGAGCGCGGCCGGGCAACGGTCATCGTGCACGACTACCAGCTCTCGCTCGCCATCGGGAAGGAAGGTCAGAACGCCCGCCTGGCCGCCCGCCTGACCGGCTGGCACATCGACATCCGCAGCGAGTCCGAGCTCGCCGCCGAGGAGGCCGCCTACGAGCAGGGCGACTGGGCGGAGGGCGAGTGGGTGGAGGACGAGTCCGGCGAGATGGTCTGGCGTCCGGCCGAGGGGGGTGAGTCCGTCTCGGCGCGGCAGTGGGCGGCCGGGGAGGCGGAGGAGGCCGCTGAACCCGAGGGCGAGGTCGAGGTCGGTCCCGCCGACGAGGTGACCCCGGAGGTCCTGGCCGAGGCGGAGGCCCTCGTCGAGATGGCCGAGGAGGACGAGGAGCTCGAGGAGGTCGCCACCGAGCTCGAGCGCTCGGCCGAGGACGAGACGGACAACCCGGAGGTGGGCGAGCTGCCCGCCGACTCGCCGCCGAGCGAGGCCTGAGCGCGGCCGCCTCGTTGCCCGAGCCGGTCCGCACCTGCGTCGGCTGCCGGCGGCGGGCGCCGCAGGACGAGCTCGTCCGCATCGTGCACAGCGGTGAGGGCCTTGTCGTCAGCCGGAGCGCCCCCGGGCGGGGCGCCTGGCTGTGTGCCGGGGTGCCCACGTGCCTCGAGCTGGCCCTGAAGCGAAACAGCTTCTCGCGCGCCCTTCGCACGAGCATCTCGCCCGCCCTCGTGGAGGCGCTCGCCCACGAGCTCGGCACGCCGGGCGTGAAGGCCTCGGGCCCCGCGGGGAGAAGGCGGCCGAGAAACCCTTTTTGACCCGGTCGGGGGCCTTTTTCCGGTACAACCTTTGTACGTACGCCGCCCCGGTTCGTGACGGCCGCGCCGGTGTGCGAGGATAGGAAACCGCGCCGGTGGTCAGCGTCGTCGCCGCGCGCGTCCCTGTAGAGAGGACCGAAGGGGCAGTTGCCGAAGAAGATCCGCGTATACGAGCTCGGTAGAGAGCTCGGGCTCACGAACAAGGAAGCGCTCGACCTGTGCATCGAGCTCGGGATCGGCGTGAAGAGCCACTCCTCGTCCATCGAGGACGCCCAAGCCGACCGCGTCCGCCGCAAGGCCGACCGCGACGGCCTGCGCCGCCCCGTGCAGCCGGAGGAGCCGGCACCGAGCGCCGGCACCGCCAGCGCCACCGGTCGTGGTCGAGGCACCGGCGCCCGCCGCGGCGTCGAGAGCGTCCCGGCCGTCGAGCCGGCGGACCAAGGCTCCGCGGCCGTGGTCGAGCTGCCCGTCCAGGGCGGCGGCCCAGCCGAAGCACCCGCCGCCCGCACCGCCCCGGCCGCCGTGCCGAGCCCGGCGGCTCCAAGCACGCCAGAACCGGTCGCCGCCAGGGCCCCGAGCGCGGTGAGCGCCCCGGCCGCCGATCTTGGCGGCGAGACGCGCCCTGCGGGTGCGCCCGGCACGCACGAGGCCCAGCCCGGTCACCGGCTCGTGGTGAGCCGGCCGGCGAGCGAGCTCGGCGAGGTGCCGCGCCCGCCGGCCCGCCCGGGTGTTCCTGCCGGCGCCCCAGCTCCGGCCCCCTCCGCGGGCACACCAGCGGCGCCCCGTCCGGCCTCCCCACCCCGGCCCGCGTCTGCCCCGGCTGCGGGCACGACGGCACCGACCGCCCCCGGGAGGGCGCCCGCCGGACCACGCCCAGCGGAGGGCGAGCGTCCGAGCGGCCCTGCGGCTCCCGGCCAGGCGCCGGCGGCGGCCTCTGCCCGCCCGCCAGCTGCGGGCGCCCCCGCGACGTCCGGTGCGCGGGGACCGATCTCGCCGTCGGGCAAGGCGATCCCACCGCCCCCTGGCGGCCCACCGCGTTCGATGACGGGACGTCCCATCCCGCCACCGCCCGGAGTGCGCCGCGCCGCCCCGGGCGGACCGCCCGCTCCGGGCCGCACCGGCCCCGGCTCACGACCGAGCGGTCCCGCCGGTCCCCGCACCGGCTTCGGTGCCGGCCGGCCGTCCGGAGGGGCGCGCCCGGGCGGTCCCTTCCCGGGCCGCAGCGGGCCGGGATCCTCCTCCGGCACGGGGGGCGGCACCGGTGGCGGGGGTTACGGAGGACGAGGTGGCTCCACCGGTGGTGGCTTCGGTGGGGGCCGGGGAACGATGGCCCCCGGAGCCGGTGGGCCTCCGGGGGCTCGTGGCGGTGGCATCGGTGGCCGTGGCCGTGGGCCACAGCGCCCCACCCGCCGCCGCCGCCGGCGCAACATCGAAGAGCTCGAGCCGATCCAGATCACGGCGTACATGCCCTCGAGCGCCCCCGTACCCGAAGGCGAGATCATCGTCGAGCGTGGCTCGACGCCACAGCAGCTCGGCCCGAAGCTGAACCGCTCTGCCGGCGACGTCGTGCGTTTCCTCCTCCTACAAGGTGAGATGGTGACGGCCACGCAGGCGCTCAGCGACGACATGATCGAGCTCTTCGCCGCCGAGATCGGTGCCCGCGTGCGCCTCGTGGACCCGGGCGAGGAGCAGGAGGCGGCCCTGCGGGCACGTTTCTTCGGCGACGGGGACGAGGAGGAGGAAGACGAGGCCGACCTGCGCCCGCGCCCGCCCATCGTGACGGTCATGGGCCATGTCGACCACGGCAAGACGCTCCTGCTCGACCGCATCCGCGCGACGAACGTCGTGGCGAGCGAGGCGGGCGGCATCACCCAGCACATCGGTGCCTACCAGGTGGACTGGAACGGGCACCTCATCACCTTCATCGACACGCCCGGTCACGAGGCCTTCACGGCCATGCGCGCCCGGGGGGCGAGCGTGACCGACATCGTCGTGCTCGTGGTGGCGGCCGACGACGGCGTCATGCCCCAGACGGTGGAGGCGATCAACCACGCCAAGGCGGCAGAGGTCCCGATCGTCGTCGCCATCAACAAGATCGACCGAGAGGACGCCGATCCGAACCGGGTCATGCAGCAGCTTTCCGAGCACGGCCTTGTGCCCGAGGCCTGGGGCGGTGACACGATCACCGTCGAGATGTCCGCCTTGCAGAACATCGGCATCGACGACCTCCTCGAGCAGCTCGTCGTCCTCTCGGAGGTGCTCGAGCTGAGGGCCAACCCCGAGGCGGACGCCCGCGGTGTCGTCCTCGAGGCGAACCTCGAGACGGGTCGTGGGCCGGTCGCCACCGTCATCGTGCTGCGGGGCACGCTGCGCGTGGGCGACCCCATCGTCGCCGGCCCCGCCTGGGGACGCGTGAAGGCGCTCATCAACGACCACGGCGACCACATCAAGGAAGCCCCGCCTTCTACGCCGGTGCAGGTGCTCGGGCTGTCCGAGCCGCCCATCGCCGGCGACGAGCTGCGGGTGACCGACGATACGTCCGTGGCGCGCACCGTGGGCGAGGCCCGCGAGCAGCGCATCCGCCTCGGCTCCTTCGCCCACGCCTCGGCGGCGGCCGCCGCTGCCCCCGGTGCCAAGCTCGAGGACATCTTCGAGCAGATCAGCCGCGGGGAGACGGCGACGCTCAACCTCGTCCTCAAGGCCGACGTGCAGGGCTCGCTCGAGGCGGTGACCGAGAGCCTGCGCAGGCTCGAGCGCGACGAAGTCAAGATCTCCTTCGTCCACCGGGCGGTAGGCGGCATCACCGAGAGCGACGTCGACCTCGCCGCCGCCTCGGGCGCCACCATCATCGGCTTCAACGTCCGGCCGGACCGGCGCGGTCGAGAGCTGGCCGATGCCCGCAAGGTGGAGATCCGCACCTACGAGATCATCTACAAGCTGATCGAGGACATCCAGGCCGCCATCCTCGGCATGCTCGCACCCGAGTTCGAAGAGGTCGTCACGGGCGAGGCCGAGGTGCGGGCCGTCTTCCGGGTGCCTCGGGTCGGGGCCATCGCCGGGTGCTACGTGCGCAGCGGCGTGATCACCCGTGGCTCGAAGGTGCGCTTCCTGCGCGATGGGGTCATCATCTGGAAGGGGGCCATCTCGTCGCTCAAGCGGTTCAAGGACGACGTGCGCGAGGTGCAGGCGGGCTTCGAGTGCGGCATCGGGCTGACCGACTTCCAGGATCTGAAGGAGCACGACGTCATCGAGACCTACGAGGAGCGCGAGATCCCGAGGACCTGATGGCCGGTTCGACGGACCGGCGGCGGGGCGGCGACCGCCGGCAGACCCCCTACCCGCGGGTTGCCCGCGTGAACGCCCTGCTCATGGAGGTGGTCGCCGACGCCCTCGAGCCCCTCATCGACGAGGACGAGCGCCTCGGCCTGCTCACGGTGACGGGCGTGCGGACGGACCCGGACCTGCAGCATGCCGTCGTGTTCTTCTCCTCCCTCACACCGGCGGCGGCCGAGGCCCTCGCCGAGCACCGCTCCGCCCTGCAACGGACGATCGGTCGCTCCGTGCGGATGAAGCGCACGCCCCTCCTGCAATTCCTCCCCGACCCGGGCGTGGCCGCCGGTGAGCGGGTGGAGGAGGCGCTCCGGCGGATCGAGCGCGGCGGCCCCTGAGGTGGCCCTCGGCCCCGACGGCTCAGCCGCGGACGCCGGCCGCGCGACCGGCCCGGCTCTCGCCGGTCGCGCGACGGAGGGCGCCCGCGCCGACGGGACGGCCGCGCCCGCTCGCCTCGACGGGTGCCTCGTCGTCGACAAGCCGACGGCGTGGACCTCCCATGACGTCGTCGCTCGCATCCGGCGCCTCCTCGGCACGAAACGGGTCGGCCACGCCGGCACCCTGGACCCCGATGCCACTGGCGTCCTCGTCATCGGCGTCGGGCGGGCGACTCGGCTGCTGCGCTTCACGACCATGCTGCCGAAGACGTATGTAGGCGAGGTCGTCCTCGGGGTCGCCACGAACACCCTGGACGCCTCCGGGGAGGTGACGGGGCGGGCTGACATGGGCCACCTGACGGCCGAGGAGGTCCGCATGGCGGCCCTCTCCCTCACGGGCCGTCTCGAGCAGGTCCCACCCATGGTGTCGGCCGTCAAGATCGGTGGGCGCCGCCTGCACGAGCTCGCCCGCGAAGGCGTCGAGGTGGAGCGGCCGGCGAGGCCGGTGGAGGTGTTCCGCTTCGACGTCTTCGACACGGGAGTGCCGCTCGTCTACCAGGTTCTCGTCGAGTGCTCCTCCGGCACCTACGTGCGCGTGCTCGCCGCCGATCTCGGCGAGCGCCTCGGCGGCGTCGCCCACTTGCGCACGCTGCGGCGCGTGGCCGTCGGCTCGTTCCGCGATGCCGAGGCGGTGGCCCTCGACGACGTCTCGCCCGCCCGCCTGCTCCCCTGCCTCGAGCTGGTTCGCGACATGCCCGCTGCCGAAATCTCCGGGGACGCCCTCGACGCCGTCCGCCACGGGCGATCGCTCGAGCGGGCGGCTCTCGGGCTGGCCGGCGAAGGCCCCTGGGCGCTCATCGGCCCAGGGCGCGAGCTCGTGGCCGTGGGCGAGCCGCGCGGCTCCGACAAGGTTCGACCGGCCGTCGTGCTGGCGCCCGCCGGGTAGCGTCACCGCGGTGCACAGCGGCGGACGCAGCGTCGTGACGATCGGCGCCTATGACGGGGTGCACATCGGCCACCGCCTCGTCATCGAGCGCGTGTGCTCTCTTGCCACCTCGGAGGGCCTCCGCAGCGTCGTCGTGACCTTCGATCGCCACCCCGCTTCGGTCGTTCGACCTGACTCGGCTCCTTTGCTCTTGACCGACCTCGCCCAGAAGCTCGAGCTCCTCGGTTCCACCGGCATCGACGACATCGAGGTCATCCAATTCGACGAGGAGCGAGCGACCGAGACGGCGGAGGACTTCGTCACGAGCGTGCTCGTCTCGCAGCTCGAGGTGGCGACGGTGGTCGTGGGGCGCGACTTCCACTTCGGCAAGGCGCGAGGCGGCAACGTCGGCCTCCTTGAGGAGATGGGAGCCGAGCTCGACTACCGCGTCGTACCCTTCGATCTCGTCACGGAGGAGGCGACGGGTGCGGGGGCGGCTGAGGTCGTCTCCTCCACCCGCATCCGCCGCCACATCGCCGCCGGCGACCTGGCTGCGGCCGCCCGCCTGCTCGGGCGGCCGCACGAGGTTCGCGGGGTGGCCGCCGAGGACGAAGGTGCCGACGACGACGACGGCGACGACGCCCTCATGGTGGTCGTACCGCCGGAGATCCTCCTCCCGCCACCCGGCCTCTACGCCGCCCGAATCGCCAGCCTGCAACGAGGACAGGACTGGCAGGTGAGCGAGGCGCGGCTGGAGGAGACAACGGGGGGCGCCGTCACGGTGAGGGTGAGGGGCGAAGACCTCGTGAGCCGCCCCGGTGAGGGCGTCCGCCTCGTCTTCGATCGCGGCGACTGAGGGCCGGCCACCGCGGTCTGGGTCTTCTAGGTGGGCCCGAGGTTTGCCCATTCCTTCAACATCTGCGCCAGGGTGAGCGACTGGCTCGTCGCCAGCGAGACGATATTGTCGCTGTAGTGCCACCAGAAGAGGTACTGCTCCCCTTGGAAGGGAAAGCAGGCGAGCTCCCCGATGACTTTGTCGGTGCTCGTGTTGATGTAGGTGTCCTGGGAACTGTTGCTGGTTGAGCAGAATCGTGTGGCCAGTCCGGCAGGAACGTCACCGGTGATCGTCGCCTTGTACGTCGACTGTGCCGCCGAGGTGCTCGGGAAGATGGCGTAGAGGACGTCGAGGCCCTGCTCGGGCGTGCAGTCGTAAGCGGCTTGCGCACCGGGCGCCCGCGTCCCGATCTCCGACACCGTCAAGGGCGTGCACTCGGTGCTGGCGTTGGAGATGGGAATGTCGCTCAGCAGGGCTGCCGACGCGGTGGCGTCGGTCGTGGGGGTGGGGGTCGTCGTCGTCGTGGTCGTGCTGGTTGTCGTCGTGGTCGTTGTCGTTGTCGTCGTCGTCGTTGTCGTGGTCGTCGTGGCTGCAAAGGGTGGGAGGTGGGTGGCGGCGGCGGTACCGACGTAGGCGAGCGCCACGACGACGACGATGACGGCGAC
>Ga0187781_10004833_pt1 | contig 10024 bp, 12 predicted proteins | sample 0715_SJ02_MP02_2_FD_132447 | JGI IMG/M metagenome (GOLD analysis project Ga0187781, IMG submission 132447) | Tropical peat soil microbial communities from peatlands in Department of Meta, Colombia - 0715_SJ02_MP02_20_MG | ecosystem: Environmental > Terrestrial > Soil > Wetlands > Peat | place...
CCGAAGCCGAAGCCGCGCCCTCTGCCTTACTGGTTGCTGTCACCATGTACGTCCCGGCGGTGTCGGGCGCGGTGTAAAGGCCGCCGGAGGTAATGGCGCCGCCCGTGGCCGACCAACGCACAGCGGTGTTGCTGGAACCGTTGACGCTGGCGGTAAACTGCTCGGTGCCGCCCCTGGTGAGCGAGACCGAGGTGGGCGAAATAGTAACCGTGACAGAGTGGTGCCGTTGAGCTTGAGCGGCCTGGGATACGACCGCCAGACCCAAGGTGGCAACAACACCCATTCTTAAGGCCCGGTGGGGGAGGAATTTCATGGGCGTTACACCTTCGAAAATGATTTCTCATGCCGCTGCGATGGCCGGTTCGACAGTGACCTTCAGCCCGAGTCGTAGCCTTTTCACGGAGTACCGCTGAAATTGATTTCTGTTGATCTGCTCCAGATAATTCCTCCGAGTTCGTGGCAGTCTTGGCTGCTCTTGGGCTGGGCGACATCTTGGTTGGAGACGCACCGTACGTCTGTCTATTCTGGGTAAGTTGCCGGTTGTGGATAAGTGCCGGGAATTGCGATTGGAGGTATGTTGACACGTCTGCGTGGGAAGTCAACGCCCCAAAATGGTGCACTGTATGACGCCTTTGTCAGTTCTGGCCGAGGCGCGCCTCTCCATACGTTTTGGGCTCAAATCGTCTTTGACATACCCCAGTGCTGAGGTAGCCGGAGCCTCTGGCGGCCAGCGCGACAAGAACGTAGTCAAGGAACTTTTCGAAGCCTCCCTATATTCCTTTCTGCAAAATTGTGTACGAGGAACCCATACTGCGCACCATCAATGACGCACAGCGGCTGCGCTAGCGCCGTACAGTCGATGCTGTAGGCAGCTAAGAATTGTCCTTTACCATGTCCAGAAAAGCGTCAGCGGCGTCCAGAAAAGAGTCAGCGGTCGCCTGCAGCCTGCACGCGCACCGTGAAAGCTGCCGCGCCGCTGAGAGCCTGATGTTGCCCCGTGTGCGTTCGGTGCTGGCCGCACCCATGGAGGCGCAGGGCAAGCTGGCAGGCGTGATCTACCTGGACGCCAGCTCGGTTGGTGTCCACTTCGACGCCGGGTTGCTGCAGCTTGTGCTCGCACGGGGCAACATCGCGGGTGTGACGCTAAGAAAAATATTTGTCTTGCGGAGAAGATGGCCGAGCGCTTGAAAGTCGAGCACCGCACTGCACGCGAGATGGAGATTGCGCGGCAGGTGCAGAGCAAGCTGCTGCCACAGAGGGCCCCGGAGCTAGCCACTCTCGACTATGCCGGCACCTGTATACAGGCTCGGGCTGCAGGCTGGGTCTATTACGACTTCCTTGAACTGGGGTTGGGCCGCGTGGGCTTCGTTCTGGCCGACATCGCGGGAAAAGGCATATCCGCGGCCTTGTTGATGGCCAACCTGCAAGCCCATCTGCGCATTCAATCTGCCATGCTGGTCCAGGATCTCCCGCGATCGTTGCGATCTGTAAATGGCATGGTTTATGAATCAACGGAGACTGACACCTACGCCACCCTATTCCTGGGCGTATATGAAGACGCGACCGGTCACCTGTGCTATGTCAATTGCGGTCACAACCCGCCGCTGTTGCTGCGCGGTGGCAGCGCGAATCCCTTCGCAGCGAGCGACTGCGGGTGGGAGAGATGGACTACAACCTGCTGTTCCACTGGTTTGTGGGGCTGAACGCGGATGACGACGTCGGGGGGCTCCGCGTGGATCAATGCGTGGCCAAGGCTGGTGACGGCTCAGCTTCATTCGTGCCGCTGGAGTCCTGCTCCTCGCGTGCAGCAGGAAGAGGATTGATTTCCAGTTGTCGCTGGCTAGCAGGGTCAAGCTGAGGCATGTCGATCGTCCCCTGGAGTTGGGCGCCGTCTTCAATGCTTATGCGCGGCGCGGCCATTTCACCGACCACGGAGGAGCCATTGTGAAGCTCTAATCGCCCGCTAGCCTTGAGCTTGCCCAGCAGTTTCCCGCGGACCACCACTTCGGCGGCTTCCACATTGGCTGCCGCTGCCCCATCCCGTCCGATGCACACTTGGCTGCCGGGGAGCATGATCGAACCCTCGACCCGACCCTCAATGTACAGAGGTTCGGAACCGCTCACCTCACCTTTGATGAGCAGCGTTTTCCCAACGTATGTTCCGCCATTGGGAGACGCAGCGCTGTGCGGTACTCGCTCCATCTTTGGCTGTGAGGGCGCGCTGTCATTTAGTTTGTGCTGGTCCTTGGCCGTCGCGGCGGTGTTCGGTGAATGAGTTGGCGTCAACATGCGGCTGTCTCCCCGGATAGCTATCAGTCACTTCTTACCGGAGTAGCCAGTCGCTTACTAGGTCTCGTGAGGTCATGTCCCATGCGGTGCCGCTACGGTCTGACCTAGCAATCCTCCAACAGGTGGCGAAGCACGATATTCCGGAGCTCAAGCGAACCGACAGGGCGGCCTCGTATGGTCCGCTTCCTGCTCCGGCGCCGCACGGTCCACGCGCGCCCGCCCTCTTGCGTGCCATCTTGGGTCACGTGGTCGCCACGACCAGATTTGGTCCGGTCACATCGTGCGGCCTAGAGTTCACCGAGAGCCGGCACTGCGGCTGTTGTGCTAGTAGCAGCGCGGTTGCGGATCGCACCAGCAGGGGAAGCTGAGATCCTTACGCCTGCTGTCAGCTTCCACCGGTACCGCCAAAGTAACTTGTGCATGGTGAGTAGGACGACTGATATTTCTCATGAGGGGTTATTACGTCGATCAGATCAGGGGCTACCGCACAGAACGAGAACTTAAACTCGGTTGAAATCTGACGGCGCGTACTCAAACGACAGGCACCACTATGGACAATGTAAGCTCGCCCAATATACGGCGTAGTTCGAGGGTGCGGGTCAAAATTCCCGTATTACTCACAAGTCTGGAGCCACGAATCCAGTACTCGGAAGTATGTGAGGCGTTGGTCGTCAATGCCCATGGCTGTGCCATGCGGTCACCGATGCCATTAGAACCCGGAATCGCGGTACGGCTGCGGACGAAAGGTGGCGGACAGACGAGTGCCCACATTGTGGGCTCTCAATTCGTTGCATCCGACAAGAATACATGGGTGCTCCGAGTTAGTTTCGACCAGGCAGGAAATTTCTGGGGATTAAGCCCCTGCCCACAAGACTGGCTGCGAGTTCCTGACTCGCGCCCCAACAACGGGGCAGCAAACCTATTGCAGGCCATGGCCGCGCCGGTGTCACGCGCAAAAGATGAGTCGCCCATGCGCGTTTCATCGCCCATTTTGAAGCCGGGTTTGGGTCATGTTGAGAATCAGAAGCATGCAGATACACGGGCAACCAGCCAGCCAGCGCAGCGTCCTGTAACTTTATCGGATACCGGAGCTGAGACTCGTGGACAGGAGGTGTCGGCCGGCCCGTGTGGCCCGCTTCACCAAGGGCGCGAACAGTTGAGCGCCATCGTAGCTGACCTGATTCAGCCGTTACAAACAGAACTGAGAGCAGTGCGAGAAGCGGCGACGGAAACAGAACGCAAGCGCAGTCAATTAGATATATCGGTGGCCCAGATGGTGTCAGATCTGGAAGAGCGCTTGTGGATCCGTTTGCGGCAATGCCTCGAAGGAGACCTTTCCAGAAATGCTCAATTCCTACAGGACCGCTTCATTGCGATCGCGCAGCAGTCGGAAATTGAGTTGCGAGAGCACGTAACTGATTCGCTGCGTAGATTATCGGGGATGGTCGGCGTGGCTCGCGGCGAGAATTCTGGAGCTACCAGGGATCGCATGCCTGAGGAAATTTGCGCTGCAATTCGCCAGGAGCGAGAAGCGATCAACTTGTGGCTGGCGCAACAAACTGAGGGTTTTCGCAAGGCAATTCGCGGCGCCATTACGGAGACAAGCGGCGAGATGGAGCGGCTCTACCAAAGTACCGAAAGGGCCGAAAGATCCATTCGGGACCTCCAGCATGAAACCAATAAACAGTTAGAGGAGCGGGCGCACCATAGTGCACAGCAAGTCCAAGCGCAATTCGAAGAGGCATGCAAGCGGTTGAGAGATCTGGACGCTTCTATACAGCTTTCGGTCGCCGAATCCCTAAGAACACAAGTCGGGCAGAGCATGTCGTCATTTCAGGCGAAGCTCAGCCAATTGGCAGTGAACGTGATCGGGCGCTATCGCTCCGTACTAGGCCACGATTTGAAGTTGATTGCCAATACTCTCGATCAGCAACCCACAGTGGAAGAACTGATTACCGGTGCAGAGGCGGAAGACGCACAGTCTCCCTCCGATGTCGAGAGCTCTTAGGCGGGCTCTATTGCGCCCTCGCACGTCAAGATTCCAACGGTTGCAGTGTGGCACGGATTTGCTGCTCGCGACCAGCCTGCGTGTCGCAACCGGGGATCGGAAAGCACTCCCCAGGGAATGTTTTTGGTCGGCGGCCGACGGAATTTCAGGCAGCCACGGGCCTCGCGAGCAGGGTGCCACGACTACGCTCGTTCGACCCTCTTCCCGCCCTCGTCATGCTGCGTGAATTCATCGCCTGCGGGCAAAGCCCGATCAATTTTCGGCGCGAGACCTCGCCAGTAACTCACCCGCAGGTTCGAGCAGGCCAGCAGTGGTCGAAATTGCCAAGACCTTACCGCCCTGCATGCACACGCCATTCTTGTGGTGACTTCTGATCAGTAGCTTGACTGGGGCGAATAATGGGATCTTGCAAATCCTGAACGAGGGCAGCAAGGATCGGCCCGACTCCCATTCCGTCGGGCAGCGTAACCGTCTTTGCCAAATCGGACGCTTCTTGCAACACGGTAAGCAGGCGCGCGGTAGTGGGTCGCAATCTGGACATGGTTTACCTCCCGATGAAGAACCTTGGGGGAATTGTCGTAAGCACGAATCGTGCCAACTGTAAGTATCTGCTATTGCGTGGTTTTGCACTAGTGCTTGGACAGGTTCCTAGGTAAATCCTTCTCTTGGCAAGCAACAATCGCCAAAGGGCAGTACCGAAGTAGCCTATTGGTAGCTTCTCGGAAACTAAGGTAGCAGCATGCGCACCCTGCGCACTTTTATCGCAAAAACCTGCATGCTGTAACTCCGATTGTTGCACCCATGTGCCGCATATATATATGTTCACTTCAGCGCGATTGCAACTTGAGCCCCCCCAAAAAAAGCAAGAAAATCGTTTTTTGAGTAGGTCTTTTTTACTACATATACTAGAGACGAAAGGTTTAATCACATCCTATCTGCCAGGAACCCAGTATCTGGGACCTTCTCCCTTGGAACTTCCCCATCTTGCAGGGCTCTGCAGCTGTTGTGTAGGCTGTTGCACCTTCTGCAGCCCGTTTGTTGACGGTAGTGATGTTAGTTGCAGAGAAAAGAAGTTCCTAATGGGACTGAGGGGGCGGAGCTATGAGTGGCACTGCAACATGGGAGAATGTGTCGCCTGCGCCACCACTGCTAACCTCTTCCCCATGGTGGTACGCCATCCAAACTCGCTCCAGGCACGAGAAGGTGGTCGCCACGCAGCTTGCGGACCGCGGCGTAACGACCTTCTTGCCTTTAGTAAATCACCTACGGCGTTGGAGCGACCGGTGTAAGGCGGTCCAACTTCCTCTTTTTCCTGGCTACGCATTCGTGCGCATCGCCCGATCCGTGGAGGAGCGAGTCCGAGTACTTCGGGTCGACGGTGTGGTCAGCTTCGTGGGGGAGCATGGTGAGGGAACCCCAATCCCGGAGCCGCAGATAGAAGACCTGCGCAGGCTGGTTGACACCGTTCGGTGCAGCAGTCACCCCTTTTTGAAAGTGGGCCAGCGAGTTCGCATCCGCGGCGGATATCTCGATGGAATCGAGGGCATCTTGGTGGCGCGCAACGGCAACCGGACTATGGTGATCTCGATCGAGCCAATTCAACGTTCGATTGCGGTTTCTATTGACGGTTTCGACATCGTGCCTCTTTGAAGCAATGGGCACTCTTTGTAAGTTTTAATTCAGCACTCGCTATGCCATCCCAAGCAACCGTGGGTCCGCCAACTGAAACATAGGATGGTTGCTGTTACGAAGTCCATGTGATCCGTTGCAACTGTTCCTTCGCTCTGAGCTCGTGAACACTATCGGCGGCACCGCGACGCACGTTCTGATCGTGAGCGACGTGCCGGCTACCCTCGACTCACTGCAGAACTCGCTATCCGCGAGCTTTTACGAATTAACGATTACCGCCAATCTCTCGTCTGCCCTGCAGTGGCATACCAGTGAGTCGTCTCCGGACGTGGTTCTGGTTGAGCTAAAGGGGGCACAAGCGGAAGCCTTGCAGACGGTTCCACCCATCCGAACACTCTATCCAGCGGCTGCAATCATTGTGCTGTCGTCGCCGGACAACACTCGTGAAGTGGTGGAGGCAATTCGCCTAGGGGCACAGGATTATCTGACCACGCCGTTGCAGGAAGGGGACTTGCAGGCCGTTCTCAAGCGTCACCTCGTGCCACGTCCCGCTTCGGGCGATGCCATGCCATCAACGCTGGAGGTCGAGAACGTCGGCAACGATCAATTCTTCGTTGCTTCCGGGCCAGAGATGCGCAAGATTCGAATGCAGGCGAAGATGCTGGCTGGCATCGACGTGCCGGTATTGATCTTGGGTGAATGCGGGACCGGCAAAGAGATGATCGCCCGCTTAATTCACAAGTTTTCCCCGCGCGCGGGTCGCCGGTTCTTAAAGGTAGATTGCGCAGCGTTTTCAGCTGATCTACTCGAGAGCGAATTGTTCGGCGATGAACGTGGAACCTTCACTGGGGTACAACGCACCAAACTTGGCAAATTCGAACTGTGCGACAAAGGCACCATTTTGTTGAACCAGATTGACGAGATGCCAACCACCGTCCAGGTCAAATTACTACACGCGCTGCAGGACAAACAGTTTTTTCGACTTGGGGGAGACAAAGCCATCAAGGCGGACGCCAGAATTTTGGCTGCAGGGAACGGGTACACCAAGCAGGTCCTTGAAGAGAAGAAACTGCGCCAAGACCTCTATTACCGTCTTAGTACATTCACGGTGCTGGTGCCTCCATTGCGTCAAAGAAAGGAAGAAATCCCGTTTCTTGTGGGGCACTTCATGCGGCAGATGGCAAAGCAGTACAGCCTTCCGCCGCGCCCTTTATCCGAGCCAATGCTGGACGTTTGCCAATCGTACATGTGGCCCGGAAACTTGCGACAGCTAGAGAATTTCGTGAGGGCCTACCTGGTGCTCGGGGACGAGGCACTGGCACTTAGCCAGCTGGAACAGAATAAGGCGAGCGACAGACGAAACGCGTGCTCAAGGCAGTCTGATGACCAGATGGCTAAAGGCCAAGAACGCATTGAAAGTCTTAAGTTCCTGACGAAGAGTGTCAAAGGGGAGGCGGAACAGAATGCGATCGCCGCTGCGCTGCGGCGGACCGGATGGAATCGCAAGGCGGCAGCGCGGCTGTTGCAGGTCGGTTATCGAACGCTGCTTTACAAGATCGAGCAGTACGGCATGACGCCTCCGAGCTACGTCGCCCCATACGTCGTGAACAGAGAACAAAAGGCTGACCGGAATGAGGGCTGAAATTGACACCGCGGATTCGGATGATGGAATTCTTATGAGCATCGACCTGAAAGGCAGCTGTCTCGGCATCCTCCTGATAGCGGCTTTGATTCTCGCCAGGCCGCTTTTATGGGCACAGAGCGCTGGTTCTCACGACGAGAATGCCGGGAGCCGCACGACACCCCAGATCGCGAAGGCGAGCCAGCCAGACCTCGCCATGCACGGCTCTATCGGCAAGCCTCATGACGACGGGTTTGTCATCGGCCCCGATGATGTGGTGGCAGTCAACGTATGGAAGGAGCCTGAAATCTCACGTGCTGTTCCCGTCCGCTCTGATGGCAAGATTTCTCTGCCGTTGGTCGGGGAAGTGCAGGCGAGCGGGCAGACTCCACGGCAACTCGAGGTCGCAATCGCCAAGAGGCTCGAGAGCTACATCTCGGAGCCGGATGTGACGGTGATCGTGCAGGAGATCAAAAGTCAACGGTTCAATATTCTTGGCCAGGTCACACGTCCGGGCTCGTATCTGCTCACCAAACCCATGACAGTACTGGACGCGATCGCTTTGGCGGGCGGGTTCCGCGATTTTGCCAAGCAAAAATCAATCTATGTGCTGCGCCAGAATCCCGACGGAATGCAAGCCCGGCTGCGGTTCAACTACAAAGAAGTGATTCACGGAAAGAATCCAGGCCAGAACGTCGTGCTTGAGCCACGTGACACCATCGTCGTTCCCTGAGACAGGCAGCGATATGAGAAAGGAACTCGGGGTCGCGCTGTTGCTGCTGGCGGTGCTGCCCATCTGGGCATCCGCGCAGGATGACGCCCAGCGCATCCCGCCACCCATCGCGGGAGAAGACACGATCATACCCGGGCCGCTCGGGGAAGGATCGCTGGCTTTCGATTCCGAGCTTGCTCGAACCAACTACTTGGATGGTGGCATCAGCCTGGGAACTACGTTCGACGACAACGCTCTCAGTACGAGTGGAGATCGCATTTCTAACCTGGGCTATTCTTTCCTGCCTCATATCGCTCTTAAGCAGTCTCGCGGCCGGCTCAACTGGGCCTTGGACTATGCCGCCGGTTTTACCGTGAACCAGCGATTGAGCGCACAGAACCAGGGTTCACACAATTTTGGCCTCGAAGCCAAATACCGACTCTCACCCCATATTGACCTGCTAGTGCGAGATCACTTCGTGATGACTAGCGGATTTTTCGATCAATTGAATCAGAATCCGCAAGTATCTGCCGGCACTGTGCTGCAGCGACCGAACCAGTTCGTTGTTACGCCCATGGCCCAGCAAACCAGCAACCTCGGTACAGCTCAAATCACCTGCCAGTTCAGCGCCCGCAGCGAGATTGGTGCCAGCGGGACCTCTTACGTGTCCCATTACAGGGACGCACCGGAAGGTACGAGCTTGGTGGACTCGAACTCGCAGCAGGCCGAAGCCTTCTACAACTACCGAATCTCCCAAGGAAGCTCGATCGGGGCGACCTACCGGTTCCAGAGACTTATTTTCTCCCCGGTCTCGGACATGACCTTGGTACACAGTGTCCTAGCAACCTATACACTGCAGCTGCAGCCAGCGAACGTGACCTTGTCGATTTTTGCAGGACCTCAACACATTGAAGCCGGCGCTCAACTCACGGGCCCCTCCGGGACCCTCCCGGTGTCGGGAGAGCCGGCAGTTGTGTTCCAAAAATTCTGGTCGGCTACGACGGGTGGAAGCCTGAACTGGAACGGTCAGCGCACAAGTTTTCTGGCCGAGGCGGCACGTACAGCTAGTGATGGTGGCGGGTTACTCGCTGCGGTGCAACTGACGATGGCCGATGCGGCTGTTCGGCGTCAGCTCACGCAGATGTTAACCGTTCAACTCGGGGGAGCCTACGGTTTGAGTGACCCCCTCGCCATCACGTCGCATGGGTACTCCGCATTGAAGAATGCTAGCGGCAGTTTCGCCATAAGTCGCCGGCTCGGAACCAGCATTAGCCTCACCGCGGGATATTCCTACGTTTATCAGCTGCAACAGAACACCGCACCTGGCGTCACCAATGTGCATCACAACCGCGCCTGGGTATCGGTTTCCTATGCGTTCACAAGGCCATTGGGAAGATAGGCATGCCGGAAGACTTTGAAAACCAGCTCTCGGAAAAGCCGGACCTGAAAGAATACTGGGCTCTTGCCCGGCGGCGCTGCTGGTACTTTGTCCTGCCTTTGTTCTTAGGTTGGCTGATTGTCCTTGCTATGGGCTGGCTGTTGCCGGCGGTGTATCGGTCGGGCACGCTGATCCTGGTGGAACAACCGACTGTGCCGCAGCAATATGTGGTGCCCAACATAACCGGGGACCTGCAAAACCGGCTGAATAGCATCAGCCAGCAGATCCTCAGCCGGACACGGCTACGGCACATCATTGAAACGCTGAATTTGTACGCAAAAGAACGGACGCGGCTAACTCCCGACGAAATGGTGGAGCACATGCGTA
>Ga0187781_10004834_pt1 | contig 10024 bp, 10 predicted proteins | sample 0715_SJ02_MP02_2_FD_132447 | JGI IMG/M metagenome (GOLD analysis project Ga0187781, IMG submission 132447) | Tropical peat soil microbial communities from peatlands in Department of Meta, Colombia - 0715_SJ02_MP02_20_MG | ecosystem: Environmental > Terrestrial > Soil > Wetlands > Peat | place...
ATCCCGACTGCTTGTTGTTTATCCTCTACGATCTTAATCGGTATCTTGTTCCAAAACTGTGACCGCAGATGGGATCGTATCAAACATCGCTCGCTTTGGGCCGCAATTATGCCCTAAAGCCCATCGGTGTTCTCACCACAACTGAGGACAAGTCGAGCGTCACACGAAGAACAAAACTCGAACGGCAGCGTCTCTTGGGGGCCAGCCGTCGGGCGACCCCCGGTCGTTGAGCGCGCCCGGGTGGCCGCAGGGACTTCGCGCCACCCGCCCTATGCTGGCGTCGGCGCTGCCGGCCTGATGTTCTGGTTCACGCGGAAGAAATTCGTCGGATCGTAGCGCTGCTTGATCTTGGCGAGCCGGTCGTAGGTCTCTGCCCCGTACGCCGCGCGAACGCGGTCGGCCCCCTCGTCCCCGAGAAAGTTGAGGTACGGGGCGCCCGTCGCAAAGGGCTGCACCGCGTCGAACGTCCGGCGCACCCACGCAATGTGCGGATCCGCCTGTTCACCGGCTGTCCACAGGCCGACGACGTTCATCGCGTAGCGCGGCGTACGGTGCCGGAAGGCCGTCGCTTCAGGTTTCACGCGGCTCACCGCGCCCTCGAGATGGTGGATATGCAGCGTCGCAAACGGCGACAGCGAGCCCATCTTCGCCGTCTCCGCGACCAGCGCGTCGATCGCGGCGTCCGAAAGGTCCTGTACGTAATGCGTCTTCCAGTACGCGTGGATCCCGCGAGGCGCGCTGGCGTCGAACATACCCTGGAGGATGGTGTACGGTACCGGTCCGATATGCGCGACCTGGGGCGGGCCGAACGTGACGAGCGGCTGCGCCACCCGTTGCCCGTCTTCCATGGGGCCTGCATAACACACGGCGATCGCGACCATCGGCGTTCCGTGAAGCGGCTGGGGGATAAACGGCAGAGGTGGCGCGGTAATGAACGCCGCCATCGATGTCATTTCGTCCGGAAGCGTGGCGACCCAGCGGTTGTAGAACCGCAGCACCTCCCGGGCCTTCTCGGCCGGGTGGAAGACGGCGCCCCCCAGCACGACGGGCCCGACCGGATGGAGCTGGAACTCGAACGAGGTCACGATGCCGAAATCCCCGCCGCCGCCGCGTAGCGCCCAAAAAAGATCGGGATGGCTCGCTGGGCTCGCCGTCAACAGCCGGCCGTCCGCAGTCACGACGTCTGCGGAGATGAGGTTGTCGATGGTGAAACCGTGCTTCCGCGTGAGCCAGCCGATGCCGCCGCCGAGCGTGAATCCAGCGATGCCGGTCGTCGTCACGAGCCCGCCCGTCGTCGCCAATCCAAAGGCCTGAGTTTCGCGGTCGAACTCCCCCCAGGTGAGACCCGGCTCGGCGCGTGCCGTCCGCGCTTCCGGATCAACCCGTACCCCTTTCATCGGGCCGAGATCGATGACGATCCCCCCATCGCACGTACCGAAGCCAGCGACGTTGTGCCCTCCGCCGCGAATCGCCGTCAATAAGCTATGCGCCCTGGCAAATCGGAGGGCGGCCAGGATGTCGGCGACGCCCCGGCACCGGGCGACGACGCGTGGCCGCTTGTCGATGTACCCGTTCCACACCGAGCGGGCGGCGTCATACTCGCTGTCTTGGGGGACGACTACCTCGCCGGCGAGTTGCCTTCGGAGTTCCTCGACCGCGTTCTCTTCCAGATCGCCGGCAGTGCTCTCCGGTCTACTCGCCATTCAGATCCTCCAGTCTGTGCCGCCGAGGCGGAAATTCGGTTGACTCAAGAGGCCTGTTGTGAAAGCCGTATTCGCAGGACCAGCGTCCAGCGCGCCGCTGGGTCGTCGAACACACCGGCGCGTCGTACAATCGGTTCCGAACACTTCTGATCCGCTTCGAGAAGCGGATGGAGAATTATCACGAGTTGGTGCATGTCGCGTGTGCCCTCATCGTCTACCGCATGACGGTCCTGGGATAGTCCTCAAAAGCATCACGAGCGGATATATGGCGCTGAGTCTTCCACTTTGGTCGCGCACCTCCTCCTCCGAAAACAGTGTTGAAGCGGTCGGGTCGCGGCAGCGTGAGTGGCGCCCCATTCCCCCGTCTCGAAAGCACTTCCAGCATGACAAGACCCATAAGTCTTGCGGTGAAGTGGGCAGGAAAGCCCGGTGCTCGAAACGGGCACGCCGGGTTTGAGGCGGCGGGGGTTGGAGACAGGCTTGGCACATGCAGGCACTGCGCCAACCCTCGACCCTACTGGTCGTTCTGGCGTGCGGTCGCGCGGCGGGCCGCGGCGCTTCGAGCGCAACGGCGGCCGGGCCCCAACGGGGCCCGATCCTCGCCGGCATCGGCTCCGAGCACTGGACGGAGCGAGGCCCCGGCGTGCGATCCGAGGCACCTCGGGTCGTCGGCTCAATCTGCCGGTGCGACTCCGGCACGCGAATCGCCGGCAGCGCCGTTCGGCCGGCGCGCAGACATGGAATAGACGTCTAGGAATTGAGGAACGGTCCCCTCTCGCATCTCGCCTGCACCACAGCGCGTCGGCCATTGATGAGCCATTTCGGGTCTTGCGCCGCCAGGCGCTCTGCTTCACCCGGGCGGAGGCCGACGATTAGCTCGGACTTCAGAGTTCGCAGCGTGACGAATGGCGCGGGGAAGTACGCCGTGACGCGGTGGAAATCCGATGTCGGGGGCCAATGGGCATCGCCGAGCAGACGCCGATAGTTTGCGTCTCCCTTGGCGATGACGAAGTCCGAGGCAGCGATCTCCTTGCGCAAGTCGTCCGGCAATTGAAAGTAGAAGAGGTTCGTTGTGAAGAGCCAATGGGTACGAACGCGCAGTCTCGCTGCAGTAAGATGCTCTCGGATCCGGTGTGCGAGGCACCGGGCCGTCTGTGACCCAGGCGTCAGCGCGGTCAACGCGGCGTCAACGTCGGACGGCATGGCATCGGAGACAAAGAAGGGCTGGGGCTTCAGCTGGAGAGTGACCTGCGTCGCGCATCCTTCGGTCAAGAGGAAGTCGGACAGAGCCAAGTCCGTCAGGAGCTCGGTCCCGGCATTGTCCGCAAGAATCATCACGCGCCGGCACCGATGGGAGTCTAGATAGTCCCACACCTGGCGCGAGTCGTCGACCAGGACGTTCGCCGTCTCACCCCGGAGCCCCGCGGTCCGACCCATTTCGCTGACCTGAGGATAGCTCAAGTCAATGCGGTTACCCCACAGACTTGCGTGAACGAGAAACTGAAACCGGTCGCATCGGTCCGCAGGGAGGCTACAAAGGGTCTTCTCCATCAGCTGCGGTGCGGCATGAGGCTGGAGTTCCTCGCGCTTCTTTTTCTCGAAGGGGTCCACGCCTCGCCAAGGGCCCGGCCCAAAGTAGCCCGTGGCTTCGAGGAGGCGCCGATAGAAGAAAGCCTCAGCCCAAAACCAAGGCACATCGAACCAGGTTCGACCCGCGTGAGGGCGGAACGCGCGGTCCCAGAACGTCCGGTCCGGCGTTGTTTCGCGCAGCGCACGGATGACGCCGCTCGTAATCTCAGCGTGAAGATCTTCCAAGGCCGCTCGGATCTCGGTTGGAAAGGCGTTCACGGCGAGCGCGTCTTGAATGATAAGAGGAACGCGCGTCTCGAACGTCTCCCGAGCAAAAGATCGAGGGTCAGACGTCTGAAGCGGTGGCGGAAGGCTCCCCGGGTCAATCTGCAGGGGCGGGATCTCGAATGCGCTCATCGGTCAACTCGACAGAGACGGAAAATCGCGCGCCGAGGCGGTCTGCGACCGCCTCCTGCCAGTCCCTCCTCCTGCTGCGGGTTGCCAGTCACACAGGGAACCGGTCCGGATCGCTCCGCAATGACCCTCATGTTGCGCGCACACGCCCCGGACCGACCAGCCCGCGTCACGAAGCACGCTGCTTCGCCCGGGCGGCGACCTCCGCGTCGTCGCCAACCACACCTTTCCGTTCGGCGTGCACGTGGCGGATGAGTTCCTCAAGGATCCGTGCTCTCCTCTACCGCCCCGTCCAGCCGAAGTTGGTAACCGCCCATTCGCGCAAGATGGTCAGATTTGACACGCTTCAGTGAGGATCGCCGGTACCGACATTCAGCGCCCTGATTTAGCCTATCCTTTGCTCGGCGTTAACCTCGGTCTGCTACCATGCCGTGCGATAGCACGAACGGAAGGAGCCTGCCATGTGGACCGCTCTTGGGGGACACGCCGTCTTGGTGGTCGTGATCACGGTCCTCGTGGCCCTCGGTGTCGAGCTCGTCTTGATCCTGCACGGCGCGTTGCCGGTGCCGTACGGGGACGCGGTGGAGCCGGACCCCTACCTCTGGTCTCTGTACAGGGCCGACGCCGGCCCATATGTCTGGGCAACGTATGTGACGCCCGAATACACGTCCACCGCGCCGGACGTCGAAGACGTGCCGCACTGTGACCCCCGGGGCCCGAGATCCACGCGCGGCGAGCTAACCTGCAGACGCTGACCACGAGGGACGACGCACCAACTGAGACGCTGCCCTGCTCTCCACCCCGCCACTGAGGCCTCGGTTGTCGCGATCACGGCAATCCGTTCGTGACGCCGCGCCGAGAACGACCCTGTCGTCACGGGCACACTCGTCGCCGGCGCCGCCGCGTGGCACTTGATCCCGATCGGCCACGCCCTAGTTGGCAACCCGGTAGCGGTTGACGGTCTCTTCGTTCAGCGTTACGCCGAGCCCGGGCGCATCCGGAATACCCAAAGAGCCGTCATGCACGTCGAACGTCTCTCGCACCAGTCCGCGGTTCAACGGCGTCTCAGCTTGACAGGCCTCTTGAAAGACGGCATTCGGAAGCACGGCGTTCAAATGCAGGGACGCCGACACAACGATGCCGTTGCGCCATGCGTGCGGCACACACGGACGATGCCGCTCGTGGGCGAGCCATCCAACACGGTGGGCAACCGTGAGGCCGCCGCATCGGGTCACGTCAGGCTGGACAATGTCGACGCGACCCCGGTCCAGTAGGTCGACAAAATCCTGCACCGTCGCGTTGTTCTCGCCCGTGGCAATCGGCGTATCGACCGCGTCAGCCAGCTTCCGGTACCCATCGAGGTCATCCGGGGGCAGGATCTCCTCGATCCAATAGGGATGAAACTCCGCCAGTTGGTGCACCCACTCGATGGCCTCTGCAGGAACCCGCCGTTGTACGAAGCCGACATCGAGGAGCAACTCGACCTCGTCCCCGAGCGCACGACGGGCTGCCCCGACGAGCTTGCGTGCCGCGGTGAGTCCCATCCGGAATCCGCCCCACCCCAGCTTGACCGCCGTGAATCCGTGTTCCGCCCAATGAGCTGCCACACGGGCGGCGTCGTCAGGCCTATCGGGCATCAGCACGCTCGCGTAGGCGCGAATCCTGCTCCGTTGTTTCTCGCCCAGAAGGGCCCAAACCGGTTTGCCCTCGACCTTGCCACGAATATCCCACAGTGCCAGGTCCAGCGCCCCGATAGCATGCAGCGCCACTCCGCGGCGACCATACCAGATAGACAACTCGAACATCCTGTCCCAGCACGACTCGATGTCCAGCGGATTCTGCCCCAGCAGGATCTCGCGCAGGCCCCGACACAGGTAGTGGCTGGAGGGCGCTTCGATGCAGGCCTTGACGACCGACGGGGCGGAGTCCGTCTCCCCAATCCCCACGATGCCCGCATCGGTGTGCACGCGGACGACGCACGCGTCCTGGGAGCTGTCGTTGACGTACTGGATCTCGGGCTGCCGGAGCACAAGCACTTCGACGTCGGTGATCTTCATGCGTCCTCCACGAGCGTGGTGCTTGCCGACGCGCCCGACCAGCTCGTCAACTCGTCCGGGTCCATGCTGTGTGCAACCGGGCGATCAGTCCGCGCCGCCGCGGGGCGCCGATCCGAAGCCGCTGCTCCAGCCACGTCACGCTGAGCGCGCTCGGGTAACAAATCACCAAGTAGATGAGTGCAATCACCGTAAAGATCTCGAAATCCTGGAACGTACTCGCCGCCACGATCATCCCCGAAAACATCAGGTCACGCAGGGTAATGACCGAAACAAGCGATGTGTCCTTGAACAACGAGATGAAGTAGTTCCCGATCGGCGGCAGGATGACGCGGATCGCCTGGGGTAGAACGATGCGCCGCATGAGCAGGGAGCGCGACATGCCCAGCGACAGCGCCGCCTCGATCTGCCCCCGGTCGACCGCCTGAATGCCGGCACGATATACCTCCGAGAGATATGCCGCGTAGTTTGCGGAGAGTCCGATCGTCCCCGCGACGAACGGGCTGAGCTTGATGCCGATGAACGGCAGCACGTAGTAGGCGTAAAAGAGCTGCAACAAAAGAGGCGTGCCACGAATGACCTCGACGTACCCACGGGAAAGAAGTCGGGGGAGGGCCAAGCGCGAGAGGCGCCCCAGAGCCAGCACCAGGCCAAACGCCAGGGCCAAGAACATGACGAGAAATGTGAGAATCACGGTGATCCGAGCGCCCAGCAAGAGCGCCGGCAGGAACGTTGCGACGTCTTTGAACGAGAATGTCACCGACGTGCCCTCCCCCCGTTCTCCCGCAAATCCGTCAGTACCTTATGACGTCTTCGGCCAGATCGATAGGTTCCTGTCCGAGAGGCCGTACCGATTCATCACGGCCGACAGCGTGCCGTTCACCTTGAGTTCCTCCAACGCCTGACTGAAGGCGTTGTTCAAGTCGTTATCCTCTTTGCGAACGCCGTACCGAGTCCAGTCACTCAAATCAGACTGCGGGACGTAGTTGGTGACGAGCTCGACCCCCGAGGTGGGGTGGACCTTCAGGTACCAGGCGAGCTCCGGCTGGTCGCCGATGATGGCGTCCACGCGACCGGCCGACAAATCCTGGATGTATTCGTCGACGTCCGTGTAGACCTTGACGCCTGTCAGGTCCTTGCGCTTGTTGAGCCAGTCCACGTAGTTGTCGCCACGCATCGCACCCGCGGTGTGCCCTTTCAAGCTCTCCCACGTGGCGATGTGCTTGGGATTCCCCCGCTGGACGATCATCCAATCGGCATAGAAATAGACCGGGACGGTGAAGTCAATCACTTGAAGGCGGGTCGCGGTCACGTGGATGTTCGTCACCAGGTAGTCGAAACGCTTGCTCACGAGGCCCGGTACCATGCTGTCCCACGGGCCCTCAGAGTACGAGATCTTGGTAATGCCCAGCAACTTCGTGGCCGCCATCGTGATGTCGTAATCGATGCCGCGTCGCGCGTTCGTGGACGGATCTCGCCAGTTGTACGGCGCGTCGTTCGTCAGACCGAACGTGATGCCGTTGCTCATGACTCGCTTGAACGAGCCATCCCCTCCCTGATGCGCCAGCCGCACGCCGGTTTCGATGCTGGCTTGCTGGGCCTGCGCCGGCCGAGGCCCAACGAACGTCTCTCCCACGCCGCTCACGACGGCCGCGCCCGTCAACCCGACCGCCCCCTTCAGGACATCCCGACGCTTCACCCGGTATCTCGAGTCCGTCATCTCCACAACCCCCCTCCTCATTCGAAGTACACCGACTTACTGTGATTGTGCTTTCGGGGTTCCGAGATCTCCTTGACGATCCAGCAGGGACTGAAGAAAGCCGCGAGTTCGCGGGTGACGCGGTGCCGTAAAGATCACGGCCGGGCTTCCCTCTTCGACGATCCGTCCCTGGTCCATGACCAGCACCCTGTCTGCAACGTCCCGCACGAATCCCATCTCGTGCGAGACGACGATCATCGTCATCCCTTCCCCCGCGAGCTGCCGCATGACGCGCAGCACTTCTCCGACGAGCTCCGGGTCGAGCGCGGAGGTCACCTCGTCGAAGAGCATCGCTCTCGGTTGCATCGCAAGGGCGCGTGCGATTGCCACGCGCTGCTGCTGCCCTCCGGACAACTGCGAAGGGTAGGCATCCTCCTTATCGGTGAGCCCGACCTTGGCGAGAAGGTCCCGCGCAAGCCGAAGGGCTTCGTCCCGGGGGAGTTTCCGCACGTAGATCGGGGCCTCGGCGACGTTCTGCAGAGCAGTGAGGTGCGGGAAGAGATTGAAGTGCTGGAAGACCATGCCGATCTGCGCTCGAATCGCTTGGACGCGGCGCTCCGGATCCGTGATGATACGGCCATCCTTCTCATAGCGGTACACAGGCCGGTCATCGATGTAGACCGTTCCAGTATCGATCGGTTCCAGATGGTTGATGACGCGCAGGAGCGTACTCTTGCCCACGCCGCTTGGGCCGATGATGACCACAACCTCTCCCCTGCGGACCTCGAGGCAGATATCCTCGAGGACGCGGTGCGATCCAAAGGACTTGCCGACATGCTCGAGCCTGATCATGATGTCATGCCTCTCGCGAGCCTGTGGCCACGGGCGGAGGAACTGCGCGACGGCCCGCAAGCGCCTTCTGGGGAGGTCACGGCCTGGGGCATCGATGCCGAGCGCTGCACGGCCACCGACCTTGGCACCCGACCCTGCATCCCACCGTCGAAGAGATTCCCGACGCGTCGTTTCACCGGAGTCCAGGCTCGATTCTCGAACTATCGGATAGGCGGTCCACCTTGCCGGAAGAGCTTCGAGCGACGTTCGATCGGTCGCGCCGCTCCTGCCGCCTCGTCTGGGGGCGACGATCGCGACCGCGTGGACTCGGCGGTGCTCGAGGCGCGTCACCGGGGTCGGTGGCGACCCCCGACTGCCGGCGCCTGGGCGGGCGCGCACACGGGCTGGTCAGGGCGCGCCCGTCCGCCGCGAGCGTCGGCGTGTCCAGCCCGAGGTAGTCGAGAGTCTCAAGGACGTGCTGCTTGCTCTCGAGATCCACTCGGCGCATGTCCTCGCTCTCGATAGCCGCAACCAGATTGCGATGAGTCTCGACGACGCCCGCCAACGCCCGCGCGTTCTTGTTGGCCAGCGCAATGGCGATGCGGGTATGCGCACGCAGCCCGTCGAGGATCACGACGAGCCTCCGGTGGCCGGAGCGCTGGGCGAGCAGCCGGTGGAACGCGATGTCGAGATCGAGGAGTTCGTCGAACCGGCGCGCACGGACGGCCCGTGCCATCGCCGCGACGCACTCCCGAAGCGCTGCAAGGTCCCGGCCGTGGATCGCGCGGCGAACCACCGCCAGGCGCGCGGCAAGCGCTTCGAGATCAGCCCGCAGGATGAAGATGTCGACTAGCTCTTCCGGGGCAAGCGTGGCGGCGAAACTGCCCCGGTGGGGAAGACGACGGACCAGGCCCTGCTGCTCGAGGTACTGGAGCGCATCGCGAACGGGCCCGCGGCTCACCCCGAGCGACGCGGCGAGCCGTGCCTCGACGAGCCGGCTTCCAACCGGGATGGCCCCGGTCTCGAGAGCCCGGAGGAGCCGCTCGGCTGCGAGCCGGCCCAGGCTCGCGGCCGGAACCGGCGTCAGCACTACGTCGTCGGCGCGACCGTGGCGTGCCGTCGGGCCGGGGTCAAACCCGTCCGCTCGACCCGCATTGGGCTCCGGGTATGGAATATCCTCGACCTCCCAGCCTCACCGGGCTGGTGAAAGATGTCGATCGTCAACAGTTTACCGCTTTCTGACCGCCTGCCACAAGCGGGGCGCTTCCCTCTCCTCTTCTTCGGGCTTTGCGAGCGTCACCCGGCTCGTAGGTGGAGGCCCCAGCGCCCGCGTATCGCCGACGGCTGTGGGCGCCTACAAGAGCGCACCGCGTGCGACGATCGGCCACAGGGCTTCCACCCGAGAGTTCCGCACGCCCACGTACCAGTCGTACATGTTTACCGTGGGATCGCAGTGGCCGGGCACGAGCCGGAGCTTGGTCCCAACCCGCACGGGGGCGCCGGGGTCGGCCAGATGCAACGTCCCGTGCTCGTCTGACGCCCCCCGATACTCGACCCCGGCGATGCCGGAGACGAGCGGCAAGCCCGAGTCGACGCTGACGGCCTTGAGGCCGGCATCGACCACCGCGCGGTCCCTCGTGGTCCGGCTCATGACCGTCGTGTACACGAACAACGAGTGCTCGAACTCGTGTATCGGCTTCCCGTCCTGGCCCAGATTCCTACCGTAGTCCGCGTCCATGAAGATGTAGGAGCCG
>Ga0187781_10004836_pt1 | contig 10024 bp, 7 predicted proteins | sample 0715_SJ02_MP02_2_FD_132447 | JGI IMG/M metagenome (GOLD analysis project Ga0187781, IMG submission 132447) | Tropical peat soil microbial communities from peatlands in Department of Meta, Colombia - 0715_SJ02_MP02_20_MG | ecosystem: Environmental > Terrestrial > Soil > Wetlands > Peat | place...
AGAACCAGGGTTCCAGCGCCCGGAGACAGTGCGCCCATACAGATTCGTTCGGTCCCGGACGGGAAGGCTTGCCGGAGAGACTACTCCCAAACTGGCCTCCGCGCAATGAATCTGATTCCCCGCCAGCTATTTCGGATCTTTTGGGCCAGGAAATGAAGAAGATCGCACTGGGGCACGAGTTTGGGCATCACCACAGTAGTTTGGGAACGGGTGCCCATTTTCGAGTGAAAAATCCTGCTGCAGGCTGAGCCCGGCAGGGATCCCAGAATGCTGCGAAAGAGGTGGGTGCTAGGTGAATACTATGGCGACTCGCTCGGTGGATTTCCCTCAACTGGTGTCCGCAGGGCGGGTTCTAAAAACATTGATCCATAGAATGAGGCGCAGGTCGGCAGCGCTACGCGGAGCATGCTTGCCGCGATGGAGGTAGCGCAGGCGGTACAGCCGTTCGATGGTTAACGCCAGGAACAGGAGTAGCCAGTAGATCAGCAGACTATTGGCATGGTGATGAGCGATATGCTCGAGGCCGTGGCGGGTTTTAGCTTCGTTGAAGCCTTCATTCTCAATTTCCCACCGACTCTTGGCCATGTGGAACAGCGCCTGAGTTCCCACGCGCGAGGAGGAGAAATTCGTCAGCCAGTATGCTTCCACGATGGTTTCATCCGGCTTGTGCTGGCGATAGAAAAACACCCGCACGGTTTTCCAGCGCAACGCCTCCCAGGGATCGAAGTCGTCGGCCTCCCACATCTCCACGCGATCTTTCCCGTGTTGAAAGATCGTGCTCGGAGACCCGCAGGGGAACCGCTTCTGGGCCGCCGCGAATAACTCCGGCAGGTTCTCTTTCAACCGCGCTACCACAGGAATGCCCAAATCGTCCGCGGCGTGCAGAAATGGCGCGGTAGCGAATTTGCTATCGACCACTACATACTGCGCAAAGCGCTTTCCCAAGCCGCCGATCACCCGCTGCAATAGCCGCTGCCCAGCGGCATATTCGCTATCGTTCGGCCCGTAGGGTTCCACATCCACGGGCAGCGACAGGCCCGTTCCCACGACGCTGATCAACACCAAACAATGTTGATAGCCCAAGATTTCTTTCTGGGCGTTGTGCTGCGGTCGGCACAGCGCACAGCCGGGGTGGGTGCGCCACCCGGCGCCTGTGCCGTCAATGGCCAGGCCGATCCGCGAGCAATTCTCGAAAGCCTTGTTGCGCTTAGCACGGCACACCACGGAGAGCAGTGCTTGGCGAGTCGGGCCGGCATCCAACCGCTCGGTGAAATACCCCAAGGTATCTTCGGAAAACGGTTCCGACAGCGAGAGATTCCTGCGCGCCACAGAGCGCACCAGTGCTTCGACGGCATGAAAGCTATAATGGCGGAGGATTTGGCTGACCAGCAAAGCCCACAGCAGCAGCTGAGCGGGAATTTGCGGTTGTGGCCGACCGTCGCCGGGATCCCGCAGATATTTCCGGAGTCGAAGACGCCGCGTCACAAAGTACCGCAAGCGACGTGGCGCCGGACCGTTCATCGCTTCTTTTTCTTCTGCTTCTTTTCTTGCTGCCGTGCCAGTATCAACAGCTTGGCGTTGGCCGCCAACACTTCCCGAACAGCCTCCTGAAATTCCCGCCCGGCTGCGACCCGGCGCTGTACCTCCTCGGCCCACTCCGCGGGGATGCGATCGGTGTGATGCTCTCCGTCGATCATGTAGGTCAGGGTCCAAGCGGGATGCCCCTTGCCGCGGACACAGCGGCAGTTGGGTTTTCCGCAGCGGGTATAGCCCAAGGTCAAGGTTCCAGGGAGTTGATCCGCCAGTGGCGGCAAATGACGAATAATTTCAAACTTGCGCTGGCGCAAGCGGGAAGCGCCCGAGGTGCGGGGTTCTTTCCACATCTGCAAGCAATGATGCTACAAGATAATCGCTAAAGCAAGCACTATATTTGAATGCGAAAATAGAATGCATTCCAGGAGAAACACGCTACTGCTGTGGATACCGATCCTTCAAGGGCTACCTAGCGGAGGGATGTCTCAAAGTTCCGAAATGGCTGGGACTGTCCAGCCCCTGGTCTAGCCGCCGAGAGGCTTTCCTTGGGCGTCGTAGACGCTAAGTTCACCAAACAGCGCCGCTTGCTCCTCGATTTGGGTGCGGTCGCCAACGACGACGATTTGCATGTTGGCAGAATCAAAATACTTGCGTGCTGTGTCCAGCAATTCGCTAGAAGTCAGGGCTCGCACCTTGTCGCGATAGGTCTCAAGGTAATCCGCGGGCAGGTCGTTCAGCTCCACTGTGGAGAATTGCGATAGCAAACCTTCCTGAGTCGCCAGTCCCATGGAAAACAGACCCGAGAGATAATTCTGCGCATCCGCCAATTCCATTTCCGGAACCGGCAAAGAGCGCAGTTTATCAAGCTCGTAGAAAATCTCGGTGAGCGAGGCCGCCACAACATCGTTACGTACCGCCGCGGAGATCGAGAAGTAGCCGTGTTGCCGCAGGGGCGTGACTCCACTCCGCGGGCTATAGGTATACCCCTTGTCCTCGCGGATATTCATCACCAGCCGGGAATTGAAGGCGCCGCCGTAGAGGCTGTTGGCCAGCCCGAGCCTGATCCAATCCGGGTGCCTGCGCGTGATGGCGTCGCAGCCAACCAGAATCTGCGTCTGCACCGAGGCGGGGTTGTGTACCAGGTAGACGCGCCGGCCTGAGAACTTCGGCAATGCCGGAGCTTCCCTCGCAGCCGGTTTCTTGCCTTGCCAATCGCCGAAAATCCTCTCAGCCGTCTTCAGCATGGATTGAGGCTCAAAATCGCCGACAAGAACCAGCAGCGCATTCTCCGGAGTGCAGATTTCCCGGTAGACGATTTCGAGGTCTTCGCGTTTGTAGGCCGCGACCTGTTCTGCGGTTGGCGAAATTCGCGCGTACGGATGCGTGCCGAATAGCACCTTGCGTAAGCGCTCCCCCGCCAGAAATCCAGGCGAGGTGCGTTCAAGCTTGACTTCTTCCAGTTTTTGCCGGCGCTCACGCTCGAATTCCGGCTCCGGAAAGGACGCCTCGCGCGACAATTCTGAAACCAGCTGCAAGAGTGGTTCCGCGAACTCGCTGAGTCCGGCAAACGAAATAGCGCTGGTGTCCTGTCCTGCCGTCGTGCCAAGGTCCGCGCCGAGACGCCGCAGATCCTCTTCGATTTGTCTGCTGTTGCGACGAGTGGTGCCGGTTCGCAAGACCGTGGAGGTCATTTCCGCCAGGCCGGTCGAACGGTCAGAGACCAGCGCTTCGCCGCTGCGAAAAAACAGCTCACCATGAAACTTGGGAATCGAATGCGCCTCCGCCAGAACGATCTCCAGACCGTTCGAAAGACGCGCACGTGTCCGCTTCGGCCAGGTGACCGAACGCTCGGCCGCAAGCGCGGGTACAGTGGTTGCCACTCCCTGGGCTCGAGTCGCCATTACGCAGCCTCCTTCACGTCTTTGCTTGCGGGCGCGCGGAAAACAATGGCGCGATTCTCAGGCCGCAGATATTTCTTCGCGATCGCCTGGATTTGTAGCGGTTTCACCCCAAGGAAGCCGTCAAGGATGCTGTTCACGAGCTGCGGCTCATTATCGAAGAGCGTGAAACAAGCCAGCAGATGCATCAGGCCGTAGCGAGGCATATAGCCGCCGCGGCCGCCTTCGAGCGTCGAATAATAATCCGAGCGCCATTTCACTTTCAGTTGGTCCAGCTCTTCCTGGCTGATTCCTTTTTCCTGCACTTCGTGAAGGACGGCGTCGAATGCGGCGAGCGTCTGTTCCGCGGAGTATTCCGGCTTGTGCAGGATGCGCGTAGTCATCTGCGAAGGGCCGTTGTAGCCGAACACGTCGTCCACGCCACCGTCGGCTTCGACGGCGATCTGCTTTTCAAGCACCATTTCGCGATAGATGCGGCCCGCTCGGCCGCCGTGCAAGGCCTGATCCAGAAGCACCATGGCATGCCAGTCCGGCGTGCGACGCTGCGGGAGCACGTAGCCGATGGCCATCGCCGGAAGCGTGCCGAACTTTTCTTCCACATTCCCTCGCCGTTCTTCTTTTTGGGGTGGCTCCGTAGGATCGGCGAAAGGCGGCGGCGCCCCCGCCGGAATGGGTCCGAAATACTTCTCGGCGAATGCAAACCCTTCGGCTAAATTCACGTCTCCAAGCATCAGAAGCGCGGCGTTGTTCGGCACGTAGTATGTTTTGAAGAACTTCTGCACATCGGCAAGGCTCGCGGCATCGAGGTCCGCGAAATCGCCATAGAAATTGTGGGCATTGGCCCAGTTGCGAAACGCCACGGGCGGCATGTCAAGCCAGGGGAATCCGCCATACGGCTGGTTCAGCACATTGACACGCACTTCCTCCTTGACCACATCGCGCTGATTGATCAGATTTTCCTCATCCACCTTGAGGGCGCGCATGCGATCGGCCTCGAGCCAGAGCACGCGCTCGAGCGCATTCGAAGGCACCGCTTCGTAGTAGTTCGTCACGTCGTACATGGTCGAGCCATTCAGCACTCCGCCACTCGAATTGATCAGCTTAATGTGCTGCATTTTCGGAGCATTCTCCGAGCCCTGGAACATCATGTGTTCGAACAGGTGCGCAAACCCGCTGCGTCCCTGCGGCTCCAGGCGGAAACCGATCTTGTAATAGACGCCCACGGTGACGACCGGCGCCGTCGCATCTGGCGCGATCACCACGCGCAAGCCGTTTTTCAGTGTGTCGCTATGGATTGGAACGCGCAGTTGAGTCACTCCGAGCCCCCTTTGGTGTTTGCAGCCAGCCTTCCTTCCCTGAAATCGTCTGCAGTTCGCGCAGCATCGCCGCCGGATCATGTGCCAACAGGCGTGCGGAAAGCCGGCTGACAGAGCGATACGCATCCAGAAACTCAGGTTCCAGCCCGTGCAGAACCTTTTCATGCGCCGCAACGACGTGAAAATCCCCACGAGCCAGCGGGCCGGTCCAGGCTTTCTGAGGCCCTAGCTTTTGGTAGTGGTCCAGCACCTGCCGCGTCAACGAGAGAAGGGCACGCTGTGCTTCGCGCCGCTTGAGCCCGGCCTCCATCAGCATCCGGACGCCCGCTTCCTCCAGTGCCAGTGTGAGCCCAGCCGCAAAAGCGCCGGCCGCGTGATAAATCGGCTTCTTTGTCGAATCAATGCTTACCGGTACTCCACCCAGAGAGCGGGCAATCTTCCTGGCCGTACGCACCGCGAGGGCCTCACCCTCGATGGCAAACACTCTGCCTTCGAGCGGCGGCACGCTCACTCCGTTGAACGTCTGCAACGGGTGCATCGAGCCGATGGATGCGCCCCAGGCTCGAAGTGGATCGAGGGCAGAAGCATCGAGTGCGCCGCTGGTATGCAGCACGACCTTGTGGCGAAGGTCTTCTCCCGCTGCTTGCGCCAGCTTCATGGCAACGCAGCCGATAGCGTCATCCGGGACGGCGAGCAAAATTATGGATGCGGAAGCAAGCGTTGGCGGAATTCCCGCCGCAGCCCGGCCGCCACCAATGAAGCGCACAGCACGTTTCGCGCTTCCTTCCGATCGCGCCGCGACCACAGTGATTTGCCAGCCGGTCTCGCGCAGTCGCCTGCCGAGCGCGCGTCCCACGCGCCCGGCTCCGAGAATGGCAAGGCTCTTTGTCATCCATGCTAGGATACCCTGAGGCTGGGTTACGACTCCAATCCGCATGCATTTCTTCTGCCTACTTCTGTTCGGACTCATCGCCCTTTTCTGGACAACATATGGAATCAAGGTTGCGCACGGCGATGTTCGCCTGCCGTGGGTCCGGGATTATGCGCCAGCCGCTGACGCCGATTGCCCAAAAATTTCGTTGATTTTTGCCGCGCGCAACGAGCAGGAGAGGCTTCCGGCAGCGTTGGTCACTCTCGTGGCGATCGATTATCCCGGCTTGGAAATTATCGCGGTTGACGACCGTTCGGGCGATGCCACGGGCAGGATACTCGACGATTTTGCGGCACAGCATCCGCAATTGAAGGTAGTTCACGTGCGCGAATTGCCGCGGGGCTGGCTCGGAAAGCCGCACGCGTTGCAGAGAGGATACGAGGCGTCGACCGGAGATCTGCTGGTTTTTACCGATGCGGACGTCAAGTTTGCCCAGGAAGCGTTGCGCCGAGTTGTCACGCTACTGCAGGAAAGAAGCCTCGATCACTTGACCCTGCTCGGTGATGTGGAGCGGAGCGGCTTCTGGGACACGGTGCTTATTTCCTTTTTCGGCATGGGCTTCCAACTGGCCACAGACCCGTACAACGTCAGCAATCCCAATTCGCGGACCTATGTCGGCGTGGGAGCGTTTCAAATGTTGCGACGCGCGGCCTATGAAGGCAGCGGCACGCACCGGCGGCTGGCCATGGAAGTTGTCGACGACATGAAGCTGGGCAAGATCGTGAAACTGTCAGGGTTCCGCTCCGGCGTGGGCGTGGCGCAGCATTACGTTTCCGTCACGTGGCATTTGGGATTGGTCAATCTGGTTCGAGGGGTGGAGAAGAACTTCTTTGCGGGAGCGCAGTTCCGTATTTCCGTAGCAGCAATGCAAATTCTTGCCCTGCTGGTGATGAATGTCGTGCCCTTTGCGGGGATGTTCTTCGGGCATGGCTCGATTCGGGGGCTTGCCGCGGTTTCCGTGCTGGTTGCCCTGTGCTTTCATCTTGGGGTGGACGTGGTGATGCGGGTCCCGCCGGCGTATTGCTTGACGTTGCCTCTAGGCGCGACGATCTTTGCTTATATGGTTTTGCGCTCGACGATCATCACGCTGCGCCAGGGGGGCATCGTCTGGCGAGGCACGTTCTATCCGCTCGAGGAACTTCGGCGCGGCCTGGTCTAGCCCTCGAGACTGCGCTTCAGGCGCCGGCTGACGAGGCTTCGGGCGTTTCCTTCCCGAAGAGTCCTGCGAGGTCCTGTTGCTTCAGAGATTTGATGCGGTCGCGGAATTGAGCGGCCTTCTCAAACTCGAACTTCTTGGCCGCTTCGCGCATTTGCGTTTCGAGCTGAGCCAGGAGTTCCGCCAGCTGCTGTTCGGAGCGAATCGAGGCCGCTGCCGCGTCAATGGCAACCGTGTCCAAAGGAACCGTCACATAGTCGGCCTCCACGATGTGCGCCAGTTCCATGTCCACGCTCTTGATGATGGATTGCGGGGTGATGTTGTTTTCCTTATTGTAGGCCAATTGCTTCGTGCGGCGGCGGTTGGTTTCGCTGATAGCCTCGTTCATGGATCTGGTGCGCACATCGGCGTAGAGAATCGCGCGTCCTTCCACGTGACGCGCGCAACGGCCCATAGATTGGATCAGGGAAGTAGTGCTGCGCAGGTAGCCCTCTTTGTCCGCGTCGAGAATGGCGACGAGTGAGACTTCCGGCAGGTCCAGGCCCTCGCGTAGCAAGTTGATGCCGATCAACACGTCGAATTCGCCCTTGCGCAGATCGCGGAGAATCTTAATACGGTCGAGCGTCTCCACTTCCGAGTGCAAATACCGGCAACGTACTCCAATCTCACTGAAGTATTCGCTTAGGTCTTCGGCCATACGCTTTGTCAACGTCGTGACCAGCACTCGCTCATTTTTTGCCGCACGAACACGGATCTCCTCCAGCAGGTCGTCGACCTGGCCTTTCACTGCACGAATTTCCACGTCCGGATCGATCAGGCCCGTGGGACGAATGACCTGCTCCACGAACACCCCGCCGGATTTCGTCAATTCGTAGGGTCCGGGCGTGGCGGAAACATAGATCACCTGATTCAAGCGATGCTCGAACTCCTCAAACGTCAGCGGGCGGTTGTCGAGAGCGGAGGGCATGCGAAATCCGTAGTCCACCAGCGTCTGTTTGCGCGAGCGGTCTCCGTGATACATACCGCGTACCTGCGGAATCGTCGCGTGGGATTCGTCCACGAACAGAAGGTAGTCCTGTGGTACGTAGTCGAGCAGCGTGGGCGGCGCTTCACCTGGCAGCCGCCCGCTCAAATGGCGTGAGTAGTTCTCAATACCGTGGCAGTAGCCGATCGTGCGCATCATCTCCATATCGAACAACGTGCGCTGCACGACGCGCTGCGCCTCCACGTATTTTCCCTGCTTTTCTAGTTCTTTCTTCCACCAGTCCAGCTCTTCCTGGATGCCCACGAGAGCGCGGTCGCGCTGGTCCTGTTGCATCACATAGTGCGTTTTCGGATAGATGGGCACACGCGTCAGGTCTTCCTGGCCGGAACGGATTTCGCCAGTGAGCGGATCGATCTGGCGAATCTTGTCGATCTGGTCTCCCCACATTTCAAAGCGATAGCCCTGATCTTCGTAGGTGGGATAGATCTCGATGATGTCGCCACGCACGCGGAAAGTCCCGCGACGAAGGTCCTCGCTGCGCTCGTATTGAATGTCGACAAACCGCCGCAGCAGCGCTTCCCGTGAAGTCTGCTGTCCCTTTTCCACCATCACCAACATGCCGTAGTACGCTTCGGGCGAGCCCAAGCCGTAGATGCAGGAGACCGAAGCGACAATCACGACGTCCCGACGCTCGAAGAGCGACCGGGTGGCGCTCATGCGGAGCTTGTCCAGTTCGTCGTTGATGGTTGCTTCTTTGTCGATGTAAAGGTCGGCGGAAGGCACATACGCTTCCGGCTGGTAGAAATCGTAATAGCTGACGAAGTATTCGACGGCGTTGTCCGGGAAAAACCCCTTAAACTCGTGGTAAAGCTGCGCCGCCAGGGTTTTGTTATGGGCAAGGACAAGTGCGGGACGGTTTGCCGCGGCAATGACTTTCGCCATGGTGAACGTTTTGCCGGAGCCGGTCACGCCCAGCAGGACCTGGTCCTTGTCCCCCGCCTCCAGCCCCCGGGTGAGTTGATCAATCGCGGCGGGCTGGTCTCCACGAGGTTGATAGTTGCTGCGAAGTTTGAAATTCATCGCCCAGGTCTCCTGCGGCCACGTTGGCCCCAGCCGAAACCTGTATTATAGCGCGCTCACGCAAATCGGGTTTGCAGCCGAAAAGGCGACCCCGGTGAAACGCGCTGTTACGCGACCGCGATGCGTACCTGCGGAGTTTCTGTCCGCACCGGCTGAGGGAGATAGGGCAAGCGCTGCGGCGAAGCCCATCTCGAGTGGGCCGGCCCCATCAGAATGCAGGACAAGTCTTTCTGCACCCTTCTCATGTGCAGGAACTTCTTCGTGGTCCGCATAAGCCAGTCCTTGCCATAACATCCGCGGAAGCCCTGCTCTAGCAGCCCTTCCAAAACACCCGGAGCGCAATGCCGATGGTTCCAGACCAGATGCTTGGTATCGAACTTCGACCAATCCTTTTCAAAAATCCCGTAATTCGCCTCGAGTTCCCTCCACATTTCCGTCTGGGGATGCGGCGTCACAATGGTGATCTGCGTGACGTCCAGCTTCAGGGAGGCGAGTGTCTGCAAATCTTCGGCAATCGATTCCGGCGTTTCCGTCGGCAGTCCAATGATGTAGTAGCCCTGCGCATAGAGCCCGGCGCGATTCAGCCGCTCGGCCAGCTCAAAAGCCGCCTGCACCTTCTCGTTCTTGTGCATCTGCTTCAGGATGTCCTGATGGAAGCTTTCGATGCCAAAGAGCGCGCCTTCCATGCCGCATTTCTGCCACTCATCGAAATTGCGAAGAAAAAGATCCACGCGAGATTGCACCAGCCAACGCACCTTGTGGCGCGCCAGAAGCTCGATGACCGCATCGGCATGCGAAGGCAAATTCCCAAAATTCTCGTCGAGGACCAGGACGAAGTGGACGCCGTGTGCGACGTAGAAGCGCAGCACCCGGTCAAGGGACTCCAGCGGGATCTCTTTTGGCTTTGGAGCGAACGCGGTTGTCTGGCAGAACGTACAGCGAAAGCTGCATCCGCGGGAGGAAAACAAAACTCCCACGGGCAGCGACCAGCCTCCCGGCAGCCGGAAACGCGTGATCAGCGGCGGATGCTGAATTTCGTCAAGGGGCGCGCCCATCCTGCGGGCAACCGCCTCCTCACTGTAACTGGTGAACACGTGATCGAACTGCGATTGGATGGAAGTCGTC
>Ga0187781_10004837_pt1 | contig 10022 bp, 9 predicted proteins | sample 0715_SJ02_MP02_2_FD_132447 | JGI IMG/M metagenome (GOLD analysis project Ga0187781, IMG submission 132447) | Tropical peat soil microbial communities from peatlands in Department of Meta, Colombia - 0715_SJ02_MP02_20_MG | ecosystem: Environmental > Terrestrial > Soil > Wetlands > Peat | place...
AGTGGAGCCGCCTCACATCAGGATGATGAAGGATAAAGAACTTGTAGATTATGAGCCTTTGTCTGATGCTGGACATCTCCGCTGGATGCCCAAAGGTAAACTCATACGCGACATCTTGATAGACTATGTTTATTCACTTGCAGTTGATTACGGCGCCATGCCGGTCGAAACACCAGTGATGTACGATCTTGCAAATAGAGCAATTTATGAACACGCTAGCAAATTTGGAGAACGGCAATATCGACTAAAGGCCGGTACACGCGACATGATGCTTAGATTTGCTGCTTGCTTTGGAATGTTTAGCATGATGCGCGATATGCATCTGACAAAAAATGATCTTCCGCTCAAGCTTTACGAACTGTCAACTTATTCATTCAGATTTGAACAACGGGGGGAAATTACTGGTCTAAAGCGTCAGCGGGCGTTCACAATGCCCGATATGCACACGGCCTGCAACGACATTGAAGATGCAAAAAAGTATTTTGAGGAGCAACTTAAAATCGGCTTCCAATCCGGGTCAGACCTCGGCATAAACTATGAAGCAATATTTCGAAGCACTAAAGAATTTTACGGACTGAATGAAGAATGGATCAAACACCTAATTAGAGACTTTGGAAAGCCATTTATGATTGAGCTTTTATCAGGGCGTACTCATTATTGGATATGCAAATGCGATCTTGCAGCAGTCGACACCTTTGGGAGACCTATTGAGTGCCCAACTGTGCAAATCGACGTTGAGAGTGCAGCTCGATTTGACATAAAATACTACGAGATGGGGGTACCAGAGAGACCCACGATTTTGCATACTTCACCTATTGGCGGAATAGAAAGGGTCCTATGCTCCATTTTGGAAGCTCAAGCAAATGAAAGCACTCCTATGTTTCCCATATGGCTGTCGCCCACACAGGTACGGGTTATCCCCGTTTCGGACAAACATCTCGCATATTCAGAAGATATAGTAGCATTATTAAAGGATGCCAAAATAAGAGCTGACCTCGATGATAGAGACGAATCAATTGGCAAGAAGATAGCTCTTGCCGGTAAAGACTGGATCCCCTATGTCGTAGTAGTGGGCGAGAAGGAGGAAGCGACGGGCGTCCTTTCCGTCACTGTGAGGAAGCCAAGAGAGAAAAAGGAAGCATCAATCGAGGAGCTGATTCACGAAGTAAACGAGCAAGTCTGTAACATGCCTCGCAAACCACTTACATTACCAGAAAGGATTTCAAAGCGTCCTAAGTTCATATGATTGACTGGCGCATTTTTGAGTTTGAACTCACAGGTGACTATTACCTCTCTAGTGCTATCCATTTAGCCGGCTGAGGCACAAATATCTACTGAATATTCTCTTGATACTGTTATTCAGAACTTCGTTATTCAGAACTCATCATCTTGAGCGTAGCTTCGTCCGATCTTTAGGGCTATTTCTGCCTTTGCAAGTTCTCTGCCGAGATATCCTGCATGGCTAAGGCTTGAAACGAGTTCGAGGTCTAATAGGGCGTCGAGTACCTCTTTCGCTGACTCTCCTTTAATTGTAAAGTCGGAATCGTGAACTGCTAAGATGTAACCGTCTTTGATACCTATAACGAAGTTGCCATGTGGATCTGGGATCCATTTTGCTTGATCAAAACTGCTAGCGTCAATTAACCTTCCCCTCGCAATGTCAAATTCGGGCCTTATTCTTCTCTCTTTTACAACAAGCAGATCTATGCCTAAATCCTTTGGCGGCCCTCTTCTATCTTTTGCAAGCAACATCATTTCAGCACTAGTTTTAAGCTCTCGAATGCTACCCTGAGCTTTATCACTGGACTCAGGAGTAAAAAGCATTGCTGCTCCGAGCTCCATTGCCATCCCAGCAAGCACGGCATTTGCACCTATAGAATCTACCTCTAATAATTCTGTAATGTTTCCGACTCCTACGAATAACGGTATTTCGCTTGCATCTCTTATTTTTTTATATTCCATAAGCGATGTGAGAGCGCCACATCCTATTGGATACAGGATTGGATCGGCCAAAATTTTATTTATTCCGAAACTCTGTGCAAGCTTTATGACTCCCAGAATGTCCCCTCTATCAGGCAGCACAACAACAGCAGTATCCTTCTGTGCTATTGTTGGACCTATTTTTTGAGCATTTTCAGCAGTAAATGATAGAATAAGATCTGCACCTGCCTCAATGCCCACGAGTATCAGATTAGGATCTAATGTATCCACACTGATAGGCACATTTAATGGCTTGGTTACTGCTAGAACCTCGTTTATAGCTCTTTTTACGTCATCTGCAGTGGCTGTTAGAGGAATTCCAACGTCTATGATATCGGCACCATTTTTAATATGGTTCAAGGCAATCTTTTTAGCATCCACATAGGGGGCATCTAGTATCTCGCCCAACACCTTCATCCGTGAATTGCCACCAATCTTGACATTTCCTATCTTAAAGTTACTTGTAGCTCCATGCTCGAGTTGTTCAACCCGCTTTAGAGCGTCTTCTCGTCTTCTCTCGTATATGAGATTGTCAGCTGACGCGCTTAGAGAAAGTGGAACTTCATTGATAAGGCTAACCACAAGACCCAGGTCATAAGCTTGTTTTGGTCCAAGTGCAATTTTAACCCCGATCTCGCTGGAAAGTTCGTCGTAACCTTTAACATTTGCAGCTCCAGGGATTAATATTATGTCATATCTGGCGTTTGTCTTATTAACAAGCTCAAGATAATGCTTTTTGAGCATTGCTGGTGTCATAAACGTCGCCACATCGATATCTAAAACGAGGACATCTGCAGCGCTAATGACAGCATTTCGTACGATCTCTTCAGCTTTGCGTCCTGTTGCTATGAGAATTTTCAAATAATTTTCGCCTCGTTACAGATGCTCTTAATTCGCCTTGTTACAGATACTCTTAATATATAATATTACAATTGGTGTCTTCGTGAAACTCGACCTTCACGTTCACACTCGATACTCGCCGGATTCAGATAGTCCTGTAGAGGCAATTGTTTTAAGGGCCTGCGAGATCGGACTTGATGGTATCGCCGTAACCGATCATAACACGGTGAAGGGCAGCTTGGAAGCCGAGAAACTCGTAACGGATCTGAATCTCAATTTAATAATAATACCCGGGATGGAACTCTCGACAAAAGAAGGGCATTTACTGATCTTAGGAATACGAGATGAACTCCCACCTGGTTTAAGCATCGGTGAGACGATAAAAATGGCAAGGGAGAAAGGAGCGACAATTATCGTGCCTCATCCATATCAAGTTCTTAGAAATGGGGTCGGAGTTCTCAAGGGGAAGGATATTGATGCAATAGAATCGTTCAACTCAAAATTCATCATCGGAACCTCAAACTACATCGCAAGAACTATAGCAAAAAAGCGGCAGATGGGGGTAACGGGGGGAAGCGATTCACATAAAGTTGAGACCATAGGGTTTGGTTACACAATAGTCGATGTAAGCCCTGATGCTAGTGTTCACGATATATTAAATGAAATAAAAGACCACCGATCTCGGGCCGAGGGCTTAATGATACCGCATTACTTTTCAAATATAAATTCAATTACAAGATTTTTAAAGCGCGGTAACAAAAGGAATTAAAAGAAATAAAACTCTAAATCATCTATTGAGATCCATTCTGTTAGTTTAAAGATCATTAGACTTTAATTTGAGGCTCTCCCTATAAATGTTGTGCAATATGCTTACGATGTAGTTGGGGGTTTCTAAAACATCAATACCCTCCATGTTTCTTATCTCTTTAACATTCTTCGTATCCACGTCTCGTATACGAAGCTCCACATATCCGCCCTTAATGGCGTTATACTCGCAGATATCTCGGCATAATCCGCAACCTTGACATTTTAAAAAGTCAATCTGCTTTTCAATGGCTTTATTAGGACAACTTTCAACGCATTTTCCGCATTGCACACAAATCTCTCTATCAATGAAGTAGGGCATGGGGCTCCTAACCTTGCCTTCAATATCGACGGGGACGATATACACAGGGACTCCGCCCTTTATCCCGTGTGCGACTGCATTAGTCACGAGAGAATCAGCGATTCCATGGACTATTTTAGCTACCGTATTTGACGTAGCTGGGGCTACTACCAAAGCGTCATATTTGCCCTGCGAAAACCTCCCAGTTTTTGGATAGCTCCATCCCTGTTGACTCTCTAGTATTATCTCTTCCATGTAACCACCAGGTGAGATTGCCCCTAAAAGTTTAAAGAGACCATATACTTGGGTTACTTCCTCTGCTGCTTTTGAAACAAACGTAGTTATTTTAACTCCATCTTTAAATTTGGATTTAAGCTCGGTGAAAACATCAAAGCTATCTTTTAAATAGTGCCCAGCTCCAGTAACGCCCCAAGCAATTTTCATCAATCTCTCCTTTAGACGCAAATAAAAACAACAAGCAACTTTCTTAACTACCTGTTTTCTTCAAGTACCTTCTTAACGCACTCATGGCCTTTTTTTCTTCAACTCCTCCACATTTTTTTACGACATTTTCGTAATAGTTGATGGCCTTAAGGCATTGGATATCCCCTATAGCTACATACCGCGTTCCGTGGACAGTAGCCTCAATAACTGCGTTGAATCCTCTGCTTACAGGTCTGACAGATCTTCTTAAAACTCTCCATCTTTGAGGAATAAGCCTTATTAACGCCGTCTTTTGGTTTTTTTCTTCCACGATTACACATTTGAATTCTAACCACGCATATGCTTCCTTTAGTATCGGCGCACCTTCATCTTCGCAAAAGCACTCCTCCTCAAGGTCGTCAAATGCCGCTTTTACGTACAATAGGGGGTTCGATATGAGGTTTGCCACTAACATTTCATTATTTTTAACGTTCAGGAATGTATGAGTGTTTTTGTACATTTTAATAAACAAGTCGCCTCTATTGATAACGCCCATGGGGGCGGCGTTAAATCTCCCATTCTTCGTCGTAGCTATGATTTCTGATATTCCGTATGGAAATTCGATTCCTTCCATCTAAAATCTTAGCCCTCCTAAAAGGGTTATAAACAACGATGCGATTACTAGGTCTGCAGTCGTGCCTGGATTTATTTCTTTTCCAATGAGATATTCATCAAACTCTGCCACCCTGCCCGATACTAGTACTTGTTTTGACGCTGATGAGACCTCCCCTGCGAGTTCCCTCCCAAATTTTTTTTCAATGAGCGTATCTGGTATACTTCCGAGCAGAGACAGAAATGTATAAATTATTGAATCGTTGAGACTGTGTCCAGATTTAAATCTCTTTTGCAGAATCTGTGCGCCTCTAAATGTTCGTGGGAAGCCCTCAGTCCATTCACGTGCAAGTGTGTCATTTGGAGTCGAGATCTCCATGATGTTGTATAATGTCAGATTCTCGCTCTCAATCGCGTCGAGTGAAGCAGGATCTCGCACATCGAGAGTCTCTGCTTTTCCGACTCTCACATTAACTCTGCCGAATGCCTTGTAAAACTGCAATGCATCGAATACTGTTGTATTCTTTACAACAATTTCGACGTTCTTTCGTAACCCCTCAATGTCAGAACTGAGGCTCGCAGCGACGCATAGTGGGATGAGCATTAATATCGCTCCGAAATGTACATTCCCTGCCATCTGCCAAGCGCTGCTCGCTTCGACCGCTTCAAGGATCAATCCGCCTATTGGACACTCCTGTCCTGACGCTGCTTTTTTAAACACAGCATATGTGCCAACTGCCGAGCCCAAAAAGTGCTCATAACGTAAATTTCCAAAATCATGTTTTCTATCGACATTTCCCGGTTTAGGATCCGCTGATACCTCTAGAAGCATTGCTAATTGGGCACATCTAGCGATAAAATCACTGTCGTACATTGATCTCTTGGCGTTCTATAAATACGATCTGCTTTTCATTATCTTCTCTGCAAGCTGTTTCTTAATCTTCATGAATTCAATATCTGAAAGGTTAACGTCTTGAAGAGTGCTGTCTCTCCATGGGCAAGGCCGCGTAATTTTACAGCACCAAACCATGCTGCCGAAGCATGTGTTATCTCCCCCTCCAAGCTTGGTGTCCATAAAGCTCTCTTTTATCTCGATGTACTTTTCCTTCGAGATCCCAGCTCGTTTAAGGACGTAATGTAGCGGACATTCTTTAACGGGCATGCAACAAAATGTGAGCCCTCTTAAGTCGCCACCAGCGCAGATGTGTTTGGGTGCATTATACCAACCAGTCAAATCTTGGAGCTGTTCAATAGCAACTAATATATCGTCAAGAGCGCTAGAACTTTGCAGCGCAACCCGAGCAACAGATACAAAATCTGCACCCATCGAGAGCATTTTGTAAGCGCTATCGTAGTCCACGATCGAGTTGTTCGCTATAATTTTTATGCTCGTTAAATCTCTGACCTTTTTAATGAGTTTCGATGTGAAATCCATAGTATCTATGTGAATCACATCAGCTCCAGCACGGTCTATAGCACTTGCAAGTTCAACATCATTCACAGTACCCGCTCTGACTTTCACTGATAGGGCTACATCTGTCTCTTTTATCTCTCGGATCCACTCACTTAACTTGGTGAGGTCAAACATCATCGCCTCGCCCACGCCGATTTCCCTCATCTCAGACTGTCTGCAGTGTGCATTGAGTTCAAGCACTGCACCTTCCTTTCTAACGAGTTCAGCTATTTTCAGCACTGGTTCGAGGGAAGCGGATCTGACATTTACCCCCGCTTTTTTTCCTGATGATTTCATAACCCCCAGTTCATTTTTAATGATGGCTTCAGGGTCGTCAAACGCAAACTCGCTCCTGCCTCTCCTGACAAGACTTTTTGCGACTTTGATGGTCGCATCATCTATATTATATCCTCCGAGCATTGCAAGTCCAACATTGCGATGAACAGCAAAGGAGCTACTTGTAACTCCTGCAATCGAGGCAAGAATGAGAGGATTTGCAATTTTTACGTCTCCAATGTTAAGGTCAAACTGTATGTGTCCCAACTGTAAAACCTCGCAAAAGTGTGTGTGCTATTTCGCAGCACGGTAAAAATACGCTGTGGGTTTTGAACTTCCACCTATAATATATCGTACCTACTTCTATTTAATTTTGCTTTACTTAATCGCGTAAATTAAAGAAACTAAAACATAAACATCGTTTTTGACTTCCCACCGTTAGTGACTTCAAACAAGTTTTAAAATATCCTCTGCAAGCAATTTGCTATCTTCTAGCCCACTCATCACCGTGTTTGTTCGAATTACTTTAATTTCTCTCTTTAACTCCCTGCGGTCGATTTCAAAGTCATTTTTGTCAATTATTAAGACGTCTAGAAATTCTTCATAAAACTTTGCGACACCTGCAGAAGTCGCATCAAGACCACAGGCATTCATGAATTGCTTTGCAGGACCACTGACTGGCTCAGAACCTATGATCGGGCTTATCGCTATAACAAACTTGCGTTTAAGGAGACTCTTTACCCCTTTGACATTGATGATCGGTCCTATACTCGATATCGGATTAGAAGGTCCGATAATAATTGAATCTTCCAATTTCAGAGCCTTCTTAACTTCATTGTTCATTGTACCTCTGTCATACTTAACGTTAAAAACCTTAGGGGTGCTAGTGTGCTTTATAAGATAACTCTGAATATGCATCTCACCGATATCAGTAACAACCGTTGTTGGTACTGGGTCATCAGTCATTGGCAAAACCTCTGCTCGGATTTTATATGATTTGCAAAGCTCTCGTGTAGCTTTGGTGAGATTCATGCCTTGGTGCATGAGGTGAGTTCTATAAATGTGCGTTGCTCTGTCGAGATCGCCTATTGCGAGTGGCTCATGATAGCCGAGTTGGATCAACTTTTTATACGTTATGAAGGTATCCCCTTTTACACCCCACCAGGTATCGCCTATAATTTTTGCAAATGTATATATCACGGTGTCTATGTCGGGACAAACAAGATTCCCTGAGACCCACAGATCGTCTCCAGTGTTGACAACTACTTTTATATCATCTTCAGCAACTTTTTCCGAAATGCCGCGGATCAACTTAGGCGTTCCCGTTCCGCCAGATAAAAATAACACCATTACATCAATAAGCGATAAAGCGTTATAGAATAAATCGATATCTGGTACTCGATAGTCGATGAATGTAATAAAGGATACAGTCCATGGTTTCATTCGGCTTGACGACCTCGCGATCTCTCTTATGGACACACATGAGATGCAGCGACTTAGAAGAGTAAAACAACTTGGTTTTGCCAATCTTGTGTATCCTGGAGCAAATCATACACGTTTTGAACACTCTCTCGGCGTCTTGCACCTCGCTGAACTTCTACTCAACAAGCTAGATGCGGATGTTTTAAAGGACATCAAGGATGAAATTAGGGCGGCCTCCCTAATACACGATGTCGGTCATATGCCCCTATCCCATTCAATTGAATCTGTCCTAGTTGAAAAATATGGCAAAGGCCATGAATATTTTACAATAGGTGGTGGATTGCTTGAGGTAATAAACCAATTTGGCCTCGATAAGGTGCTTATCGAACAGTTAATACGGGGTGAGTCGCAGTTTAGCCAAATCATCTCAAGCGACGTAGATGTAGATAGGATGGACTATATAGTTAGAGACGAGTATTATACCGGTGTGGCCTATGGCGCAGTTGATTGTATGAGGCTCATTGAAGAAATGGACTTTATAAACGGTCAACTCGTAATAAGTGAGGGTGGAATTCAGGCTGTAGAGTCGCTTCTTGTCTCGAGATTCTTAATGTTTCCAACCGTTTATTTTCATCATGTAAGTAGAATCGCGGAGGCAATGGTACGAAGAGCCATAACTCCCGTAGTAAAGAGAGGAGTAGAACTCTGGAACTTCGATGATTATGAACTCTTGTCAATAATGATGCGGGAGGGCGGTTATTCGCAAGAGATAGCATCAAGCCTTCTCGATCGACGCCTCTTTAAACGGGCACTGTATGCAAGCACTAGAAGTCTAAGTGTTCAAAGAATAGCAGAACTTGAGTCTGCACAGGAAGAGCTGGAGTGTGAAATCGCGTGTAAAGCGGGATTAGATGAACGGTACGTCCTTCTTGATATCCCAAGAAAGCCAGAGATGGTTGAGAGAAACGCAAAAGTATTAGCAAATGGAAGCTTAAAAAGCCTTGAAGAAGTCTCTCGGCTTGTTGGAATACTTTATGATGCTCAATTTGATCAATTAAAACTCGGCGTTTATACGTTAAAAGAGCACAGGGAAAAAGTAGGGAAAGTGGCGAAAGAGGTGCTTGATGTCAAATAATCAAATATCATTGAAGAAAAACACGAGCGTTGTCGAATTAATGGCCGTTGCACGCCAAATTGGGAAAGACTATCTCGTAACACTAACAGGCGGTGATAACCATATCGGAGCCGTAGCTGCAGGCGGCTATCAAATACGATCATTTTCTTCTGTTTTGACGATGCCGAATCACCGTGACGACATAATAGCTAAGGAAGCAGCCAATAGAATCTCACAAGAATTAAAATGCAATTGCGCGGTAGTAGTAGGAGTTCACGTTGAAAATGTTAGCGCGGCTGAAATAAATGAAATTGTTAGTGCTTCATTTATGCTTGTTAATGAACTAATAAAGGAGCTAAGATGAAAATCACGGTTGCAATAACGGGAGCAAGTGGAGTTCAATATGGTATCAGATTGCTCCAAGTACTCAAAAAGCTTAACGTTGAAATCCACCTAATCATAACGACCGCAGCAAAGGAGCTAATAGATATAGAAACTAATTATTCTTCTGATGTTATAACTTCTCTCGGAACGAGGACTTATGATGAAATGGATTTTACCGCACCAATCGCAAGCGGTTCTTATATTACTGATGGTATGGCTATAGTTCCGTGTAGCATGAAAACGCTTGGCAGTGTAGCAAACGGAATTTCGGGCAATCTCGTAACTCGTGCTGCAGAAGTCTGTTTAAAAGAGGGTAGGAAGCTCATTCTTGTCCCAAGAGAGACGCCTCTAACTCCTATTCATCTCCGCAACATGATGAGAGTCTCCGAATCTGGTGCCACAGTGTTGCCTGC
>Ga0187781_10004838_pt1 | contig 10020 bp, 11 predicted proteins | sample 0715_SJ02_MP02_2_FD_132447 | JGI IMG/M metagenome (GOLD analysis project Ga0187781, IMG submission 132447) | Tropical peat soil microbial communities from peatlands in Department of Meta, Colombia - 0715_SJ02_MP02_20_MG | ecosystem: Environmental > Terrestrial > Soil > Wetlands > Peat | place...
CGGAGATGAGCTTCTTGACCATCTCGTCGACGCTCACCAGCTCCTTCCCCTCAAGGTGTCCGCATCTCTTGGGGAGCACCTGATCCTCTATGTGGATGGCTGCCGCTCCGGCGGCCATCATTTCGCGTACGGTCCGGGAAACGTTCAGCGCCTCCCCAAAGCCAGTGTCGGCATCAACGATCAGGGGGGGGCCGACCTGGGACGTTATCTGCCGGGTCGCAAGGGCAACCTCGGTGAGAGTCGTCATTCCGAGGTCGGGGAGGGCGAGCAGGTTGGAAAATCCGGCTCCGGAGAAGTAGAGCGCTCTGAATCCCGCCTTTTCCGCGAGCATCGCCACAGAAGGGCTGAAGACCCCTGGCGCGACCAAGATTCTCTCGCCAATGAGCCTCCGCAGGGCATCCGCCTGTGTCGCCAAAATCAGCGGAGACCACGCCGCGGGCTAGTGCTATATGCTTGTCCCTCCTCCGAGTCCCATCACCATTAAATCAAACAGGGGAGGGTCACGCCCAATGCTCGACTCAATTTCGCATGGCGCTCCCCACGACGCTCTCTTCGTCCATGGCGCCGGAGGGAACCGCCTCCTCTGGCGACGGATGCTGGAGGGGCTCTCAGGAAGCTCAAGGGCCCTGGCCGTCGACCTCCCGGGCCACCCCAGCGGAGAGATAACGTGCAGGAGCGTGGGGGAATATGCGGAAGCTGTGCACCACTTCCTGACCGCCGCTCACCTCGACCGCCCCGTCCTGGGGGGGCACTCCATGGGGGGCGCAACTGTGCTCACCCTCGCCCTTACTCACCCGGACGACGTAGGGGGGCTCATCCTGGTGGGGACGGGGGCGAAGCTGGGTGTCGCACCCGAGATACTGGAGGGGCTCAGGGGGGACCCCATGCGCGCCATCGAGGACATTATCACGCCCTGGAGCTTCAACTCCATCGACCTCAGCCTCGGCCGAGAATCTCGGGCCGCCCTTTCTGTCTCGAACCTTCCGGTCTTCCTTAACGACTATCTGGCCTGCACGGGCTTCGACGTCCGTAATGACCTGTCCAGAATCTCTGCGAGGACGCTAATCGTGTGCGGAGACAAGGACAGGATGACTCCGCCCAGGTTCTCGCAGTACCTTGGCGCCAACATCATCGGTTCCGAGCTCCGCTTCGTCAAGGACTCGGGGCACATGCTGCCCCTGGAGAAACCAGAAGCTCTCGCTTCGGTGGTCCAAGCGTTCCTGGCGAGTTTCACTCGGTGAACTCTTCGCCGCCCCTGGCTATCCTCGACATTTCCCCCACGAGGGCGACCATCCCCTCGCGTGTGGTCGAAGAGACGGGATAAAGATCGGCCCCGAAGGACAGCCTTCGGATTCCCCTGAAGAGCTCAGAGTACAGGGAGTACGCCTCTCCATTCTTCGTTCCTGAAAGCGCGTCTTCGAAGACTCTGGTGTCCTTGCTCCATTCGGCTATCCGCTTGACCCGGTCCCTTGCGATGTCCCTCTTTGTCAGAACTGTTATCTTGGGGATATTCAGCCTCAGACCCACTGAAGCTGATAGTAGCGCGAGCGATAGGAAGTTCGAGGGGGTGCTCGCAAGCAGGGGGTCCACCAGAAAGAGAAGGAGCTTGGAGTCTGCCTTCAGCTCGCTTACGATGAACTCTCCGCTCTCCCGGTAGGCGAAGAGCTCCGTCTGCCCGGGCGTGTCTATGATGACGTTCTCCGCGTTGTAGGACTCGATCTGCTCCTGGAGTCGCCCGAGTTTGGTCGCAACCATGTCCGCGGCGAGTATGAGAGCGCCGTTTGGACCGAGACCGTACTCTTCCATCACGTCCTGGAGCTGTACGCTCTCTCTGACGTCTACGTCGGGCTCGTACGGGAGGTCCACGACGCCGGGGTCAAGGTTGACGGCGATGGCATCCTCGCCCCTGTTGACGTACCAGTCCTTCAGCGCGCCCGTGAGCAGCGACTTCCCCGACCCCGCTGTCCCTGTTACGAATGTCACGTCCATTACTTTTTTACGAGCCCCTTGGCAGGCCTTACGCTTCCGCCCGCTTTCTCGATCTCCATCCGCATGTCGCTAGCAATCGCTTCTCCTTCGGCGTCTGTCCTTCGCTCTTCCTCCCCTACCACGGCAATGTCGAGTTCTATCCTCGAGACCCCCTCCCTTATTCCCCTGGGGTGTGATTTGATGTACGCCCCAGGATGTTTCCGCATCTCCTTGGAGATAACAGGCGCCAGCGCTGATTCAAGGACCCCTTCCAGCTTCAAGGTGACGTACTTCCTGTGTAGGTTCCCCAGTTCCTTCCTGATTTCTGGCTCGACCGTCCTTCTGAATATGTCCCGCATCTCGGCGGGGACGCCGGGCAAGCAGTACACAGTCGTCCTCCCTTTCATCAGCTTCACTCCGGGGGCGGTCCCCGCCTCGTTGACTACTGCTTCGGCCCCTGCGGGCAACCTCGCCATCTTCAGGCGAGCAGGTGTGAGCTCAATTTGCCTTAGACCCCTCCTCGCATAGTGTTCTCTTATCAGTGCGAGCGCCCGCTCATCTCTGCGGAGGGTCACGCCCAAGCCGTTGGCGATGCCCCTGAGGGTCATGTCGTCGGGGGTAGGGCCAAGTCCTCCCACCACGATCAGAAAGTCCGGTTCCCTCTCCACAGCAGCCCTGAACGAAGAGGCGATCTCATTGAGGTCGTCGTCCACCGTCGTAATCTCCTTCAGCATGGTGCCCATCCTGGCGAGCCGCTTGCCGATCCAGTGGGCGTTTGAGTTCATCGTCCTACCTATGAGGAGTTCCTTCCCCACGGCGAGCATTTCGACCCTGACCACGGCGTGCAGCTCCCCGCCTCACGCTTAAAACGAGTGCGAAGGGCATGCCCTTGCGTTGGAAGCCCCGCGAAGGTATCCCACGAGACCGCTGGTGGGTGCAGGAGCGGTGGTCCACAGAAAAGGACGGGTGTTGCTTGTGAAGCGCAGAAACCCTCCCAACGAAGGCAGGTGGGCGCTCCCGGGGGGCCTGGTGGAACTGGGAGAGGGGGTTCAGGATGCAGCCATCCGCGAGGTAAAGGAGGAGACCGGCCTCACTGTGAAAATCGAGGGGCTGCTCGACGTACAGACAGATCTGCACACGGATGCCCGCTCAAGAATCGAGTATCACTACATACTGGTGGACTACTTGGCGAGGCCTGTCTCAGGCAGGCTCAGGCTCAACTCCGAATCCTCGGACTCGGGCTGGTTCGTGCGGGGCCAACTCCCGAGGCTCGCGATGAGCGGGGGGACGAGGACGATTTTGGAGATGTTTTTCAACAATCGGCTACGCTAGGCGCTTTCCGCGCTAGCACCAAGGAGAGGTTGCTATTTCTCCTTGTTTCCGCTGAGCCACCACTCGAGGTAGTCGGCCTGCTGCCTTGAGCGCTTCCGCCTCTCGTCTTCCTCAGGCACCTTAGCCTTGAACCTCGCGTCCGAAAGCTGGTCTCTGGTGAGGAATGCTCCGCAGTTCTTGCAACCGTATCTCTTTGTCGGCGCGTCATACAGCATTATCCCGACGTGACACTCGGGGCAGATTTGATCCAATATAGTTCGGTCCCTGCTCCCTCTCGGTGTCCTTAACGCTTTCCCTCACCTCCGCGCGCCGGGCTCTCACTCACATTCGTTAAATAGCGACCGGAGCGGAGCCGGCTCGAGCGACAGGTGGCCGAAAAGCTAGTCCTGGCTGGCCCTGCCTCTGAGGATTTGGGGCGTTCTTTATCGGAGAAACTCGGCCTTCCAATGCTCGCAGGAGAGTTCAGGGTTTTCGCCGATGGTGAATCCAAGTTCACCCTTCACGAAAAGGTCGAAGGGAAGAGCATCTTTGTCGTCCAATCGACCTACAACCCCGTTGACCAGCACATGTTCCAGCTTCTCCTGGCCTCCCACCAGCTCAGCGAAGCTGGGGCGAAGGTGACGGCGGTCGTCCCGTACCTCGCATATGCCCGGCAGGACAAGGAGTTCCTTCCCGGCGAGGGGGTCACCCTAGGGGTCATAGCGCACCTTTTGCGCTCCATGGGGGTGCGCAGGCTCGTGACCGTTGACATCCACTCGGCAGAGGGTCTCGCGCTCTTCTCGTTCCCGACCTACAGCGTCTCCGCCATCCCGAACCTCGTCGGGTACGTGAAGGCCGAGATGGACCTGAAGAATCCAGTGGTCATGTCCCCGGACTTCGGTGGCTCGAAGAGGACGGAAGCCTTCGCTCAGCTCTATGGTGCCAGATTTCTCCAGCTCAGTAAGACCAGGGATAGGGCGACGGGCGGGGTGAGTATGAGAGAGTCGATGCTGGACGTGGCCGACAGGGAAGTGATCATCGTCGACGACATAATCAGCCAGGGGGACACTGTGAAGGCCGCGGCCGACGCCGTCTTCAAACAGGGGGCGAAGCGGGTTCTGGCGGTCTGTGTCCACGGTCTGTTCGTCGCGGACGCGCTGCAGAAGCTGGAGAAGGCTGCAGTCGAACCCGTTGTCTGTACGAACACCGTCCCCAGCAGGTTCAGCAAAGTGGACGTTTCCGAAGCCTTGGCATCCCATCTCGGGACTCTTGAAGAATAGGTCACTGGTGCTCCTGTCGGGGGAGGGGAACACAGTCCCGGCTTCTGAGGCGAAGGCTCTCTTCCTCTCCGCAGACCCCCGCTCCACTTTCGAAGCCCCGGAGCCCAGGGTGCTGATAGCCAGCTCTGACGCTGACCCCTTGACTGTTGCCGCGCGCATAGCGTTTGCGAGGAGGGTTGGGTTCCTGTTGCGGTCCCCGTCGGATGCGAGCGGATTCCTGTCAGGCCGCCGCGTCAGATTCAGGTCCTTCGATTTGCGCCCAACCGAGTCGCGGCCCGACCCGGCAGATTATCTGAAGGGGGTGGGTGCCGCCGTCGACCTTACCAACCCGGAGTACGAGCTTACTCTTGTGAGGGGCAAAGAAGACTACCTGGCAGTTACTGCCCCATCCCGCATGCTGCAGGGGTGGTCGCACCGAAGACCCAGGGTGCGCCCTTTCTTCCATCCTTCAGCAATCTTCCCCAAGCTCTCCAGAGCGCTTGTAAACATGTCCCGCTGCAAGAAGGGGGAGGTCTTCCTGGAGCCTTTTGCAGGAACCGGGAGCATAGCAATCGAGGCCTCGTTGGTCGGAGCAGACGTCGTGGCCATAGACCTTGCCGACGAGATGGTGAGGGGTGCATCCTCAAACATGATGCACTACGCCCAAGACTGGTCCGGAATCATTCGTGCTGACTCCGCCAGGCTCCCTGTTCGCGGCGTGCGAGCTGCAGCTACAGACATCCCCTACGGGAGGGCATCCAGCACCCATGGGCGCCCCCCTCAACGGATGCTCGAGCTACTTATCCCTGAGCTAGCCAGCGTTATGGACCCAGGCGCCTTCCTCGTCCTCATGCACCCTGGCAGCCTGGTGGTGGGGCCCCCCACCGAATTCGCGATTGAAGAGGAGCACCACCTCCAGGTTCATAAGTTCCTTACTAGAACAATCACCGTTCTGAAGAGGAGATAAATTGGTAAAGCTCGCCGTGACATTCCTCGGGACGAGCGCGGCCGCCCCCACCCCCGACAGGGGGCTCCCTGCGGTGGCGATAAGGCGGGAAGGGGAGGTCGTCCTGATGGACTGCGGTGAGGGGGTCCAGCGGAGGGTACTGTCCGAATCCCTGGGGCTCGGCAGCGACATGACCATTCTGGTCACTCATCTCCACGGCGACCACGTCACAGGGCTGCTGGGCCTTCTTCAGACAATGAGCCTCGCCCAGCGACACAAGCCCTTGGACGTGGTCGGGCCTGAGAAGCTCCTAAGGTGGCTGGAGGTCACCGCCGAACTTCTCCACATCGGCCTCACCTTCCCCATCCATTTCTCATCTGCAAAGCCCGGGGTGGTCCTCCGGACGGGCGGCTTCCACATCAGGGCCGCCAGGGCAGCCCACTCCGTTGAGGCCTTCTCCTATCTCGTCGAAGAGCTGGGTCGGCCGGGGGTCTTCTATCCGGATAGGGCGAAGTCCCTCGGGGTGCCTGAAGGGGAGCTCTGGTCCCGGCTCCAGAAAGGGAGGCCGGTCGCCGTCAGAGGGAAGAGAATTGAACCTTCTGAAGTCACAGGTCCACCCAGGCCTGGCAGGAGGATAGGCTACTCCGGCGACACCCGTCCATCGGCGGGGCTCGCCCGATTCTTCTCTGGCTGCGACCTCTTGATATTCGATTCGACATTCAGGGACAGCGACAGGGAGAAGGCGGTGGAGAGGAAGCACAGCACGAGCCTGGAGGCGGCAGAGCTGGCAAAGAAGGCGAAGGTCCGTCAACTCGTGCTGACACACTTCAGCGCAAGATATACCAGGGTGTCGAGCCTCGTCAGGGAGGCCCGCAGGGTTTTCCCCAACACCATTGCCGCATCGGATGGGCTAACGATTGAGGTGCCCTACCCCGTATAGGCGGTCAGCCAATCCACAACTGCGTCAATCTTCTCAGATTCCAGGGTGAGGTAGATGGGCCCCAGGGGGGATTCATCTGGACTTCCGCAGAGGGCGACCACGCCGGCAGTGGCCGCCTGCCGGTTGAGCATCAGGGAGGTCGAGTGCCCGGACCTCTTCAGGAGCATCCGTTTCCTCGCGGCAGAGCGCACATGCCTGTCTCTCAGCTGATCCCTTACGTGTACCAACGCCCTCGAATCCTCCGTCACGAGCCTCGCAGAATCGGAGTCCGTGGTGATGTCGCAGTGGGCTTCCCCCACAACGTTCTTCATGGCCTGCAGGACCTTTGCGGGGTCCTCGGATGGAGAAACCGGCGCTAGCAGAGCAAGCCTCGCCTTGAGGTCAGTTGCCGACATCCTTGTCCCACCGCTGGACCACCTCTGTGATATCCGCAGCCAGCCTCCCCGGTGTCCCGTGCTGGTTTGAGACTGTCTCGTCGGCTAGTGCGATTGCCTTCCCAATCCCTACATCCAGCTCACGCCCGTCCCTCTCAACGAACATCTCATAGGAGAGCGGGTCGTCTTTCCTTCCTCTTTCCTTGAGGAACTCGAACCGTCTCTCCGGGGATGCGTCCACGGCTACAAGGAGAACCCTCGCCTTCCTGCGAAATGCTTCGACCTCGGCCAAGGACCTTATTCCATCCACCACCACTTTCTCCGCCTTCAATCTCGCGATTGCCTCAAGGCAGAGGTCCGCTACCGCGGATTCTCCTTTCTCCCTCCTCAGGAGCTTCATGACCTCACCGGTGTTCTTCGCATCGGACTCGAGACCCCGACGCTTGGTCTCCGCCCTAATCACGTCCCCCATCACTACGCGAGTCCATCCAAGCTTGACGATTGCCTGGGCTGCAGTCGACTTCCCCGCGCCTGGCATCCCTGTTATCGCTACGATCCGAAGCAACCCGTTCGCTCTCCGGCCGACGGGTAGCGGATTTAAAGGAAGCAGTGCGGGCCGGCTCGTGCGCGCCTTCGTCGCAATCGAGGTCCCTGGGAACGTCATCGACCGACTCGTTCAGGCTCAGAAGGGGCTGGAGGCTACGGGGGCAGACATCAAGCTGGTCGAGCGCGAGAACCTTCACCTGAACCTGAAGTTCCTCGGCGAACTCAGCGATGCGAGTGTTTCCGAGGTGAAGTCCCGGCTCGGCAGACTCGTCTTCAAGAGCGCAGAGGTCACCGTGAGGGGGGTAGGCGCATTTCCGACCGCCGCCAGGCCGAGGGTAGTCTGGGCAGGCATCGCGCCGGGGGACGAGCCCCTCGTCATTCCTATAGCCAGGGGCGTCGTCGAAGCTCTCGAAGGCTTGGGGGAAAGGGACGACAGGCCGTTCAGGGCCCACATTACATTGGCCAGGGTTCGCTCCGGCAGGAACATGCGCGAGCTCACGGAGGTGCTGCGGCAGATTGCAGGTACTGAATTCGGGAAAGTGGGATTGAGAGAAATCAAGCTGAAGTCTAGTACGCTCACGTCGAACGGTCCGATTTACAAAGACGAGGGGGTGTACCCCCTTTCATGAGCCCGCTTTCTTCGGTGCTGAAGCAAGCCAACAAACTTGTTGTCCCCTCACCAACCGAGACGACGAACATAACCAGGCTGGCGGGAAAGATGCTCCTGAAGACGAGAGGGGCCGCAGCGAGATTCCCCGAGGTGAGGGGTGTGCTGATGGGGGGCTCGTTCGCAAAAGGGACCTGGCTGCCGCGGCACGTCGACCTCGACATCTTCGTCAAGATCGACCCTTCAACACCCGTGGAGCGGTTTGAGACGGTGGGGCTGGAAATCGGATCTAACGCTACCAGTGGCTTTCCGACGGGAAAGAAGTATGCCCAGCATCCGTACACCGAAGCGACCGTCGAAGGAGTACGGGTAAACATCGTCCCCTGCTTCGACGTGAAGGTCGGCGACTGGCGGAGCGCCGCAGACAGGTCCCCATATCACGTCAAACTCGTCGATAGGCTCCCCGAAGACGAGAAGAACCAGATTAGGCTCTTGAAGCTCTTCATGAACGGTGTCGGGGTCTACGGGGCCGAAATCCAGCGGCAGGGTTTCAGCGGTTATGTCGCGGAGGTACTGGTGATGAGGCACGGAGGTTTTGAATCCGCGATTCGGTGGTTCGCCGACTACGTCGTGCCGGTCAACGAGAGACTCTTCAGTCTCCCTGACCCCGTGGACGAAGGGCGGGACCTTGGGATTGCTGTGTCGGGGGACAGTTTGGGGAGGATGGTCCTGGCCTGCAGAGAGTTTCTAAGACACCCCAGTCTGGCCTACTTCGGCGAAATGAAAGGGAAGGCACACGCGTCGCTCAGTGGAGACGTCTACGCCATCCTCTTCTCGCACAGGGAATTGAGCGAAGACACTCTCTGGGGGGAGCTCAGGAAGACGCTCAGGCACGTCGTCCGGCATCTGGAGGTCCAGGGGTTCGCCACCGCCCGCGCCATGGCCGCATCGGACAATGTCTCAAAGAGCGCGATCCTGCTGATACCCGAGTTCACCGAACTCCCCTCGCTCGAGCAGCGGGTGGGCCCTGCGGTGGACAGGAGGGGGGACGTGAGGGCCTTCATCTCAGCCAACTCGAAACAGACACGCCTTGTCTGGGTGGACGACGACGCTCGTGTCAGGCTCCTGAGGCCGCGGAGGTACACCCGGCTCCCAGACCTCCTCGAAGACATCATCAAAGGGAAGGCAGGTCCCATTGGCGCTTCGAAGGAGATCGAGGACGGCATGAAGAAGAGCGGAGTCTTGCTGCGGGGGGGCGCCCTGACAAGGACCGCGTCTTCCTCGAAATGGGTGCGCGATGGAATCAGGGAAATCACTTCTGATGCAATCGGAGCGCGCTAGGCCGGAAGACCTGTCGAGGACGCCGTACATCCAGATACTCACCTACCCGAGGATTTCGCTTCGGCAGGCGAAGTCCAGGATCAAGCAACTGGACCGTCTCGGAGTCGACGAGCTCGTTTTCGAAGGGCACGCCAGGGTCGGGCGCCTCGGAATCCTCGGCCTCGGTACAGTCGGAATTGTTGTGAGAGCACGGGCGGGTGACAGGCTCTGCGCCCTGAAAATCAGGAGGACCGACGCCAACAGGCCGAACATGGAGGAAGAAGTCAGGATAGCGACCCTCGCGAACCGGGTAGGGGTGGGCCCCGAAATCTACGCCCACACCAATGACATGATCCTCATGAAGCTGCTGGAGTCGCAGGAGATCGTCGACTGGCTGAAGAGCCTTCGAGGCGATGGCCGGAGGGGCGAGGTCAGACAGATGCTCCACTCTCTGCTTAACCAGTGCCGCACGCTCGACATAATGGGGATTGACCATGGTCAGCTCAGCAACCTGAGGAAGCACGCTGTCATCGCCGAAGGAAAACCCTGGATCATAGACTTCGAGTCCGCTGGTACCGAGCGGAAGCCTAGGAACGTGACAACAGCCACACAGTACCTGCTTGTCGGAGGAGGCCTGTCTCCCTTGATGAGGAGGACGCTGGGGTTGCACGACGTGGAGAACCTGAAGAGGCTCCTTGGCGAGTACAAGCGAGACCTCTCCGACTATTCGTACTCCAAGATTCTGGAGC
>Ga0187781_10004839_pt1 | contig 10020 bp, 10 predicted proteins | sample 0715_SJ02_MP02_2_FD_132447 | JGI IMG/M metagenome (GOLD analysis project Ga0187781, IMG submission 132447) | Tropical peat soil microbial communities from peatlands in Department of Meta, Colombia - 0715_SJ02_MP02_20_MG | ecosystem: Environmental > Terrestrial > Soil > Wetlands > Peat | place...
GCAATTTCCGCCAGCCAGTAGGCGAGCGGCGGCCCGACGCCGCTGTCGAAGCGGAATTCGTGGCCGATCGCGAGCAGCTGCGCCAGATCGCCCGGCGGCGCGAAGTAAAACAAAGTCGGTGCGAGAATCCACACGGCCGCCTGCCCCAGCGCGGCGAACCAAAACAACAGGTTCGGGCGCGAACGCAGCAGCTCAATATAGAGGGGAACGTAAAACATCGGATTCGTTCACGTTATTGCGGCCGGCCGGGCGGGGCCACAGCGCGTTAAGATCCATACGCGTGGCACGGCTATAGAGGCAACATTTCGGCGATCGCATCGTCGGCGTCAGCCGCCAACTCGCCGAGCGCGATCGCTACCGGCGAAAACGAGCGGCGGTGGTGGACCGTCGGCCCGAGCCTATCCAGGGCTTCGAAATGTTCGGGTACGCTATAGCCCATGTGACGTTCGAAGCCATAGCCGGGATGGACGGCCCCAAGGCATTGCATCAGCCTGTCGCGCGTGACTTTGGCGACGATGGAGGCGGCTGCGATGGAGGCGACAAGCCCATCACCGCCGATGACGGCCTGGCAGTCGCAGCCCGCATCGATACGCTCACGGCCGTCGACGAAAACGAGACGCGGCTTCACCGGCAGGGCGACGACGGCGCGCGCCAAGGCCCATAGTGACGCGCGCAAGATATTATCCCGGTCGATGCGCGAAGGCGGCGCCATGGCCACCGCGACTTGCGCCCGGGTACAAATGCGCTCGTAGAGGATGGCGCGGCGTTCCGGCGTGAGCCGTTTGGAATCGTCAAGTCCGCGCGGGATATCACCGGGATCGAGAATGACAGCTGCGGCCACCACTGGGCCGGCAAGCGGACCCCGCCCCGCCTCGTCACAGCCGGCGATCGGCCAGATGCCGCGCTTAAGCGCAGCACGTTCGCGTCGGAACGTCGGCCGCGAAATTTCCTTTTCGCTGAGCGGCAAACGCGCCACCATGCTGCCATGATGAGCACGCACCGCCGCGATGCGCAATGCAGCGCAGAGCCGAAGTGGATTTCGCTGCGGCTGACGGAGGCGCCGCGCTTTCAATCACGAGATTTTGCGGTGCAATGGGGAGGCCTGCTATGGCGTCATGTTCATGGTAGGGTTGGATTTCTCGGCATGGCTGGGTTCTTTCCGCGAAGCTTTCAGATCCGAAACCTCAAAACAGGCGGCGTGACAATCCATCTGCGCGCCGGCGGCCAAGGACCTGCTGTTTCCTGCTGCATGGTTTCGGTGACACTGGCGACATGTGGGCGCCCGTAGCGGCGGTTCTAGCCAAGGGGCATCGCGTCGTCGTTCCAGATCTGCGTGGCATCGGACTCTCGTCACATCCCGAAGGCGGCTACGACAAGAAGACCCATATCGCGGCCGTCATGGACAAGCTAAAGATCGAAAAGGCCGCATTCGTCACGCACGACATCGGTAATATGGTCGGCTACGCATTTGCTGCGCGATTTCCCGCGCGCGTCACGCGCTGGGTCGTGATCGACGCGCCGCTTCCGGGAATTGGCCCCTGGGACGAAATCATCCGCAGCCCGGCGCTGTGGCACTTCAACTTCCGTGGACCGGATGTGGAGCGACTGGTCAAGGGCCGCGAGCGCATTTACCTCGACCGGTTTTGGAATGAACTTTCCGCCAATCCCAAAGCGATCAAAGAGGCAACGCGCCGCCACTATGCGTGGCTCTATGCACTCTCCGGTGCCATGCATTCGGCATTCAATCAATTCGGGGCCTTCATGCAGGATGCTTCCGACAACAAGGCGTTCGTGTCCAATGGCAAACTTGCAATGCCCATATTGGCGCTCGGCGGCGATCATTCGTTCGGCGCGCAAATGGCCGACATCATGCGCTTGGTAGCGACCGATGTAACCGGCGGCGTGATCGCCAAATCGGGTCACTGGGTGATGGAGGAACAGCCGGAACGGACGGCAGCAGCCATTGTCGATTTCATCGAAAAGCAAGTGCCTCCTAGTTCACCACGACCTGAGTGCCCACATGCACGCGGCGATACAAATCGACGATGTCGTCGTTGACGAGCCGGAAACAGCCGAATGCTACGGTGGTCCCGATCGTCTTCGGCGCATTCGTGCCATTGATCCGCGATGCATTGTCATCGAGATCCAATACGCGGGCGCCCAGCGGGTTGCCGGGACCGCCGGCGAGCACACCGGGCTCGGCAAGTTTCTGCTTCACCATCTCTAGAGGCGGTCGCCACTGCGGCCACTCGGCCATGCTTGCGATGCGCCGCAAGCCAGCTAGGTCGATGCACTGACCTCCGATGCCAATGCCGTAGCGCAAAGCGACGTTTTTGGGTTGAATAAGATAGAGAAAATGCTGCAATTTATCGACGACGATAGTGCCCACTGGCTGCAGCGTGCGATAGAACGTCGGTTGGCGGCGAAAGACATAGGACTCGCCTGCATCCATCGGGCCACCGTCGATTCCCGGTCGGATGTCCCCGTCCTTTGTCGTCATGGCGGCTGTCACGCTCGCCATATTTGAAGAAGCCGTCGCAGCCTTGTTCGCGGGCTGGCGAGTCGACCAAAAGGCGTAGCCGCCCGCGCCCAGCGCCGCAACGACGGCCAGCACGATGCAGACCGGTCCGCTCAATGGGAATGACTCGACGAAAGGCCTTACGCTCGGCTTGACCTGCGCCACGCCGGACCTGACGCCCTTGCCTCGGGCCCAGGGCATTTCCGTTTCGATCCGTTTGATCGCCGTGTCGAGCGCGGCCTGTTCGGTTGCAATCTCGGCCGGCGATGCCGGCGGGCGCCGGCTGCGCATCTGTTTGATCAGCGCGCGCCGGGCCCGGTTGTAGACGTCGCGCCGCCATTGCGTATCGCCCGCCTCGGGCGTCGTGACGGCACGCAACAGAATCGAATAATAATCGCCCATGGATCGACGCCCGACGCGCTCCTCGCCTGCGGGGTCAAAATTAGCGTGATAACGAAACGCAAGAAAGGCTGTGTGCGCGTCTTGTCCCGTACCAAGATTGCGGGGAACTAAAAAGCCGGCCGACCCCTGTCCGTCGCTTTCTAGAACAAGTCGAGCTGCTCGGCCGCCGGCCGCGGTTGTTGAAAATGCGCGGTAGTGGTTTTTACGCTGGTGAGATTGAAACCGAGCCGCTCGCAGGCAACCTCGAATCGCCGACCGATCATCCAGGCGATCGGACCCGAGCCGGTCATGCGCTTACCCCAGGTCGAATCGTAGTCCTTGCCGCCGCGGGTCTGGCGGATCAGGCTGATGACGTGGCGATACCGGTCGGGAAAATTTTCGATAAGCCACTCGCGGAATAGGTCTCGCAGCTCCAGAGGCAGCCGCAGCAGCACATAGCCGGCGTGGCGGACGCCCGTTTCGGCCACCCTTTGCAGGATGCGTTCGATCTCGGCATCGTTGAGCGCCGGTATGACCGGAGCGACCAATATCGAAGCCGGCACACCCGCCTTGACCAGCTCCCGCAACGCCTCGAGCCGCCGCGGTGGGGTCGACGCGCGCGGCTCCATAACGCGCGCCAATTTCGGGTCAAGCGTCGTGACCGAGATCGCAACTTTGACGAGGTCGCGCTTGGCCATGCGCGTGAGTATGTCGAGATCGCGAAGCACCAAATCCGATTTGGTCACAATCCCGACCGGATGGCCGGCGCGTTCCAGCACTTCGAGAATGCGACGCACGATTTGGTAGCGGCGCTCGATCGGCTGATAGGGATCGGTATTGGTACCGATGGCGATAATTTTCGGTGAATAGTCCGGCGACGATAGTTCGCGCTCCAGAAGCTCGGGCGCGTTCGGCTTCATGAACAGTTTCGATTCGAAATCGAGGCCGGGCGAAAGTCCGAGATAGGCGTGGGTGGGACGCGCAAAACAATACACGCAGCCGTGTTCGCAGCCGCGATAGGGATTGATAGACCGATCGAATGAGACATCAGGCGAGTCGTTTCGAGCAATAATCTTGCGTGTCGAATCGACCGTTACCGTCGTTTTGAACGGCGGCAACTCCTCGATACCCTGCCAGCCGTCGTCGAAAGCGACCCGCGCCAGCGGCTCATAACGTCCCGACGCATTCGACAAAGTTCCGCGGCCGCGCCGGCGTTCGCGGTCGACGCCGGTCCCCAACTCGCCCGCCGGCGCAACGGGCAGCGGCGCCGGCGGGCGTAAAGCGGATGAACGACTCATCGCTACTGCTCCTAATCGTTAGTCTAAGCCGATGATGGGAACAGAACAAGAACAAAAACATGGTAGACAGTGCACCGAGACCGCGTCAGATACTTGACTTAGTCAAGTATCTGACCGATCCTTAAAACATGTCGGCCCCGCAAGAGGACCAGGATCGGATCGCGGCAGTGCGCCGTTTCAATCGCTTCTACACGCGGCAGATTGGCGTATTGCGAAAGACGTTCCTCGATAGCCCCTACTCGCTCGGCGAGGCGCGCGTCCTCTACGAAATGGCGAGCGACCGCTCACCGACGGCAAGCCAAATCGCGCGCACGCTTGGCCTCGATGCCGGCTATTTGAGCCGCGTTTTGCGCATTTTCGAAAAACGCGGACTGATCGAACGAAAGCCGTCGAGCAAAGACGCAAGGCAAAGTCATCTGACGCTTTCGGCCCGCGGCAGGAAAACCTTGGCCCCGCTCGAGGCGCGCTCGCAGCAAAATGCGGGCGGCATGCTCGCCAAGCTCACGGCGGCGGACCAAACTCGGCTCATCGCGGCCATGGGCACGATCGAGACATTGCTCGACGGTACGAAGCCGGCCGAGCCCGGCAATCACCTAAGCTACATTCTACGCGCGCCCCGGCCCGGTGATTTCGGCTGGATCGTCAAGCGCCACGCCGAACTCTACGCGCAGGAATATCGCTGGATCGAGCCGTTCGAAGGAGTCTGCGCACAGATCGTCGCCGACTTCGTCAACAAATACGACTCGCGCCGCGAGCGCTGCTGGATTGCCGAAATGGGCGGCGAAAATGTCGGCACCGTGATGCTCGTGAAGGATAGCGCCGATGTCGCACGGCTTCGCCTGCTCCTGGTCGATCCCAAAGCGCGCGGAATGGGCCTCGGCGTGCGGCTGACCGAGGAGGCAATCCGTTTCGCTCGCGATGCGGGTTATGAACAGATGACTTTATGGACCCACAGCGTGCTAACTGCCGCCCGCCACATCTATCGGAAGGCCGGGTTCGAGCTGATGCGCAGCGAAAAGCACCAGACCTGGGGCCAGCCCGTCGTCAGCGAACATTGGGATTTGCGGTTGTGAGGAAGAGCAAGCCTTAAACGCTTACGCCTTTGGCCTTCGGGCGCCGCAGGTGCTCGTCGAGCCGCGGCATGATCTCGACGAAATTGCACGGCCCATAGCGATAGTCGAGCTGGTGCACCAAAATCTCATCCCATGCGTCCCTGCATGCGCCGGGAGAACCCGGTAGGCAGAAAATAAAAGTCGAACCGGCAACCCCGGCGGTCGCACGCGACTGAACTGCCGACGTTCCGATTTTCGGGAAGCTGACCACCATGAATAACGCGGAGAACGCCTCCATCTTCTTTTCGAACAGCGGCTCGATCGCTTCCGGGGTCACGTCGCGGCCGGTGAACCCGGTGCCGCCGGTGGTGATAATGACGTCAATCATCGGATCGGCGATCCAGGTCTTTACCCGGGCGCGGATCGCCTCGATATCATCCGGCACGAGGCTGCGCTCGGAAGCGAAATGTCCAGCCGACACGATGCGCTGTACCAATAGCGCGCCTGATTTGTCGTCCTTGAGCGAGCGCGTGTCGGAGACCGTCAGCACCGCGATTTTCAGCGGCACGAATTCTCTGGCCTCGTCGATTCCTGGCATCGATAGTCCCTGCCCGCCCGAGGATTAGACCACCTTTTCGAGCAATTAACAAAGTATTTCCCGGCATTTATTGCCTAGCCTCGCCACGCGCGGTTAAGCCGTTTTTTACCTTGCACCGGCATGATCGCGGCCGTCGGTTTGTAGGTCCCGCGTCGCCGACCGCGTCGCCTGAGTCAGAGTTCTGAGTCATGGTTGAGTCGCGTCGCGGGGCGTCCATTGGGGCGCCCCGCGTCAGTTCAAAAACCGCAGCTTCGGCGCGTGTCCTTGCCGGCAACTGCGTTGCCGAGATGGCGAAGATCCCGGCAAGTTCCGTCGATCTCGTCTTTGCCGATCCGCCCTATAACCTTCAGCTGCAGGGCGATCTCAAGCGGCCGGACGATTCCCGCGTCGACGCCGTAAACGACGAATGGGACAAATTCCCCAGCTTCGGCGCTTACGACGATTTTACGCGCGCCTGGCTCATGGCCTGCCGCCGTGTGATGAAGCCGAACGCCACGCTTTGGGTGATCGGCTCGTATCACAATATCTTCCGGGTCGGCGCGCTGCTGCAGGATATCGGTTTTTGGATTCTCAACGATGTTGTCTGGCGTAAATCCAACCCCATGCCGAATTTTCGCGGCCGTCGCTTCACCAACGCGCACGAGACCTTGATCTGGGCAGCGCGCGACGCCGCCAAGCGCGATTACACTTTTAACTATGAAGCGCTTAAAGCCGGCAACGATGACATCCAGATGCGGTCGGATTGGTTCATTCCTCTGTGCACGGGGGAGGAGCGGCTCAAAGGCCGTGATGGCAAGAAGCTCCATCCGACCCAAAAACCCGAAGCCTTGCTTGCGCGCGTCATCCTTGCCGCGTCACGGCCCGACGATCTTGTGCTCGACCCGTTTTGCGGCACAGGAACGACGGGCGCCGTCGCGCACCGCCTACGCCGGCGATTCATCGGCATCGAGCGCGACGCCGACTATGCCGCTGCGGCGCGCCAGCGCATCGCCGCGATCGAGCCGCTGCCGCAGTCGGCGCTGGCCTCGTTCGTGACGGCGCGCGAGGCACCGCGCGTGCCGTTTGCTGCACTGATCGAGCGCGGCCTGGTGGCGCCCGGCGTGAGCCTCGTCGACGCCAAGCGGCGGCATCGCGCACTGGTTCGCGCCGATGGAGCGCTGGCACTGGGCGAGGCGGTCGGTTCGATCCATCGTATCGGAGCGCTCGCTCAGGGGCTCGAAGCTTGCAACGGCTGGACCTATTGGCACATCGAAACGCCGCACGGACTGACGCTAATCGACGTCTTGCGTGCGCAGCTTCGCGCCGAGATGGATGCCACCCCGATCAATTGAGCGCCAAGATATCCCGAGCCCCGGCTCAGTCATCGTCGATCGCTCTCAATTATGAGGGAGGCGCCCCAGCTCGGCGCCGAGACCATGCGCCACGACTTTGCGCATAACGCTCGGCAGGGCCTCGTCGCCGAGTTCTGAAATCGCGATCCATCGCGTGCCGTCCGGCACCGGAACATCGCGCGGGACCTCGGCCCGATAAACACTGAGTTCGAGCGGAAAGTGCGTGAAGCTGTGCCGCACGACGCCGCCGATTTTCCGCCACACCACCGGTTTGCGCGCCAATGCGAAACACGGCGCAGCTTCGAGCGCTTTGCCTTCGTCAAAACCGGCCGACCACCGCGTCGTCGGCACTTCGGCCATGCCACCGAGCAGGCCACGCGCCGGTCGCGTTCGCAGCAGAACGAAATCATCGGCCCGTCGCGCAACAAAGGCGGCGCCACGCCGTAAGAGACCGTCCGGCTTCGGCAAGTGGTTCGGAAATGCTTCGGCACACCCGCTCGAATGGGCTGCGCAATTTGCACTCCACGGACAGAGCGAACATGCCGGCCTCTTTGGCGTGCAGATCGTCGCGCCGAGATCCATCATGGCTTGAGCAAAATCGCCGGTGCGACGGCGGGGCGTCAAAGCGGCCGTGAGCTGCGCGATCTCGCGCTTGGCGGCCGGCAATGGCGTCGTGACGGCGTAGAGCCGGGCGATTACGCGTTCGATATTGCCGTCGATCGGCGTTGCAGCTTGATCGAAGGCAATCGCCGCAATAGCGGCTGCGGTATAGGCGCCAATTCCAGGCAATTCGCGCAACGCGGCTTCGCTTGCCGGGAATTGACCTCCCTGCTCCTTGACCACCGCACGGGCGCACGCGTGCAGATTGCGGGCGCGGGCGTAATAGCCAAGTCCCGCCCAGGCTCTAAGGATATCGTCAAGCGAGGCCGCGGCGAGCGCCGGTAGATCAGGCCAGCGTTTGAGGAACCGCGCGTAATATGGCGCCGCCGCTTTGACGGTGGTCTGCTGCAGCATGATCTCGGAGAGCCAGATCCGGTAGGGGTCGGCGCGCTTACCGGGCGGCGCTCGCCAAGGCAGAGCCCGCCTGTGCCGGTCGTACCAGGCAAGCAAGTCGGCGGCCGGCGGTGCTGAAGGCTTTTTGCTTTTCGGCTTCGCTGCTAGAGTCATCGGTCAACGGATGGCAGAGCGTCAAGTCATGAACAAGTCCTCTTGCCCGTTACCCAGGCCGCTTCGCGAACTTGTCGGCAAGGTAGTCGGCGATGCCTTCGCGCGGCAGGGCTTTGCCTCGGCCGAATTGGTGACGCGCTGGCAGGATATTGTCGGCGCCGAAATCGCAGCCCATAGCGAACCGATCAAGCTGAACTGGCCGCGCCGCGCGGACGGCGAAGAACGTGACGACGGCATCTTGGTCCTGCGCGTAGAGGGGCCCGCGGCGATCGAAATTCAGCATCTCGCCGCCTTGATCTGCGAGCGGGTCAATCGTTTCCTCGGCTGGCGGGCGGTCGGCAGGCTTGCTTTTCGCCAGGCACCGCTGCGGCGCCGTGAACTTCACGCAAGACGGTCCGCAGACCCCGGTTCGGCAGCCCGCCTTGCCGAGGGGCTGTCGGACATCGGTGACGAGGCGTTGAAACAGGCTCTCGCCCGGCTCGGTGCCGCTCTAAAAGAACCGTAAGGCCGAAAAGACCGCTGCAGAGGGGCGATATCGCCGCTTATCGAGCCCGGCGTGTGACCCTTGGCGCGCTGGCGCTCTAATGCCACATTGCTGCTGCATGATCACCTTGTCGTTGCAAGAGTTACATCGCCCCCATGGGAGTTAAAGCTTTGCTGCTCACCCGCCGCCAATTTGCCAAAACCACCGCACTTTTCACTTTCGCCGGCGCCGGATCCGGCCTGTTCCTGCCGCCGTTCGCGCGCTCGGCGCTGGCCGACGACAGCCCGACCCCCGCCGACTTGGCCGATGGCGGACCGGACGGCGATATCGTCCTCGGCTCGGACAAGGCGCCTGTGACGGTCATCGAATATGCCTCGATGACATGCCCGCATTGCGCGCACTTCTCGGAGACGACATTCCCGGAACTGCAAAAGCGCTATATCGACACCGGCAAGGTCCGCTACACGTTGCGTGCCTTCCCGCTCGACGCGCTCGCGGCCGCGGGCTTTATGCTCGCGCGATGCGCCGGCAATGACAAATACATGCCGATCGTGGAGACCTTGTTCGCCAAGCAGACCGAGTGGATCGTCAAGGAGCCCCTGCCGCCGCTGAAGGAAATCGCCAAGCAATTCGGCATCACCGAGGACCAATTCAATCAATGCCTCGCGAATCAGAAGCTGCTCGACAGCATCCAAGCAGTGCGGGATCACGCGGTGCAGAAGCTTGGGGTCAATTCGACGCCGACATTTTTTATCAATGGCAAGAAGCTGGTCGGCGATGTTTCGATCGATCAGATGGCAAAGGAGATCGACCCCTATCTCAAGGAAGGATAAGGGTTTTTTCCTGCAACCGGACGGCCCAAGGCTGCCCGCTCCGTTGCCCTTGGCCTAAAGGTGAAGGCCGCGAATTCTGGATAAGTGAGCGGTCGTTGTTGCGCTCGGAGTCCGGGCGATTCATTCTCCGCGCCGATGCGGCATCCCTCCCCCCCGCCCGGCACGGTCCGCGGCGCGCGGTTGGAGGATTCCCTATGCCGCCTAGGGGAACGGACGTAAACAGCGAATGAAGCTCACGCGGCTGCGCCTAATCGGCTTCAAGTCATTTGTCGAACCTACCGACTTTGAGATCGAACCCGGCTTGACCGGTGTGGTCGGTCCGAACGGCTGCGGCAAGTCGAACCTTGTCGAGGCGGTA
>Ga0187781_10004840_pt1 | contig 10018 bp, 11 predicted proteins | sample 0715_SJ02_MP02_2_FD_132447 | JGI IMG/M metagenome (GOLD analysis project Ga0187781, IMG submission 132447) | Tropical peat soil microbial communities from peatlands in Department of Meta, Colombia - 0715_SJ02_MP02_20_MG | ecosystem: Environmental > Terrestrial > Soil > Wetlands > Peat | place...
AGAAGGCGGCCACGACGAGGCAGACGAGGAGCGCCCAGGCGACGAGCGGGTCGGTCGCCCGGCGGCGGAAGCGGCGGGCGATGACGGTGACGTAGCCGGCCAGCACGAGCGCCCAGAGGAGGATCGAGCCCTGCAGGGCCGCCCACAACCCCGTGATGGAGTAGAGCAGCGGCGTCACGCGGGCGTTGTTGTCGGCCACGTAGGCGAGGGAGAAGTCGTGGGTGATGAGGGCGTGCTCCATGGCAGCGGTGGCGAGGACGGCGCCCGCCAGCACCCCCCAGGCGGCCCGCGGGGCAGCCGCCAGCCACTTCGGGCGGTGCCCGGCAAGGCCGGCTGCGATGACTGCGACGCCGCACACCGCCGAGACGAGGCCGAGGGCGACCCCGATCTGGCCGAGTATCGCGTTCACGGGCTCGAGCCGGCAGCGGGTTTCACGCGGTTCGGATGGGCGGCGATGTAAGCGGCCGAGTGCTTCACCATGATCTCGTCGGAGGCGAAGAGGTTGCTCGAGCCGACGAAGTGGCCGACGACGACGACCGGAAGACCCGGCTTGAACATCTGGGGGGGATAGCCGGTGTTCTCCACCTCGACGGCGACGCCGGAGGAGACGACGGCGAAGCGGTAGACGTCGCCACCCACGTGGTGGACGCTGCCGTTGACGACGTCGCCCTCCATCTGGAAGTCGCTGTTGCCGAGCTGGGCGCGCTGGGCGACGGCCTCGTTGGCGGTCTTGAAGAAGACAAGGGCCGACGTGAGCCCCTTGTAGACGAGAAACCCGATCGCCCCGAGGATCACGACCCCCACGACCCACATGCGCCGGCGCTGCGAGCGGCTCGTACGGGGGCGGCGACGCGGCGGCGACGGCGCCAGGGTGCTGCGCGCCGGCGGCGGCGCGGCGGCGACAAAAGTGCCGGCGTCGCTCGACTCCGGGTCGAGCTCGGAATCCGGCAGGCCGCGCGAGGTGTCGATGCTCACGGCAGCTCTCCGGCGGACGGCGCGGCGTCGGGTCGTACGGCGGCGGCCGCGTCGCCGTCCGCCGGCGTGGATGGCAGCCGGCGGCGGGCAGCCCGCTCGCGGCCCACGAGGCTGGTCGCGTAGGTGGCGAGCGAGCCGAGCACGATGACGTAGCCGACCTCGATGTAGCCGCTCACTGCAGGGCCTCCGCCCAGCGGTCGGCCAGCGCGCTCTCGAGCCCTTCGTCGCTCTCGCGGGCGCGCAGGGCTGCGAGGCGGTAGCGGTGCACCATGAGCCAGACGTAGGTGAGGGTGAAGGAGACGAAGCCCAGCAGCAGCGTCCAGGCCATGGAGCCGTGCACGTAGCTGTGGCGGGTGGCGAGGTCGATCGTCGGCCCCTGGTGGAGGCTCCACCACGAGACGGCGAAGAAGACGATGGGCACGTCCAAGAAGGCGACGAGCCCGGCGATGGCCGAGCGGCGGGCGACGGTGTCGGGATCGCCCGGGACGTTACGCATCGCCAGGTAGCCGAGGTAGAGGACGAAGAGCAGGGCCGTCGTCGTCAGCAGCGGATCCCAGGCCCAGTAGACGCCCCAGGTCGTCCGCCCCCAGATCGAGCCGGACACGAGCGTGAGGCCGGTGAAAACGACGCCAACCTCGGCCGAGGCGCCGGCGAGGCGGTCGAAGCGGGCGTGACGCGTGCGCGGCCACAGGTACAGCAGGCTCGAGAGCGTCGCCATGCCGTAGGCGATGAACATGACCCAGGCGAGCGGCGGGTGGATGTAGAGGAGGCGGACGGTGCCATCGGCGTAGCCGACGGCGTTCGGCGTGACGAACAGGCCGAGCCAGACCGTGGCGATCATGCCGGCGAGGGCGGCCACCCCGAGAGCCCGCACGGCGCGATCGCCTCTCACGCCCCCTCCAGGAGGGGGCCGAAGGCGACCGAACCGACGGCGACGTAGGCGACGGCGAACACGGCCAGCAGCGACAGCCAGACGCCGGCTTGTCCCGGCGTGCCCGCCAGCGCCTCATCCCAGGCCTTCGTGGCGCCGAGCAGGACGGGGGCGGCGACGGGCAGCAACAGCAGGGGGAGGAGGGTTTCTTTCACGCGGGCACCGGAGGAGAGCACCCCGTAGACGACGCCGACGGCGGCGAGACCGATGGAGGCCGTCACGCACGTGCCGAGGAGGACGAGGCCGCCGGACAGCTGGGCGCCGAAGAGGAGGGCCACCCCCACGGTGAGGAGCGCCTCGAGCGCGAGCAGCTGGGCGACGATGGCCGCCCCCTTGCCGAGGAAGATGCCCGCCGGGTCGAGGCCGGACAGGCGCAGGCCATCGCGGGCGGAGTCGGCCGACTCCACGGCGAAGCTCCGTTGCACGGCGAGCACGACCGAGAGGAGGACGGCGATCCAGAACAGCGCCGCCGCCGCCGGCTGGAGCGCCTGGCGGTTAGGCCCGAGGGCCAAGCCGAAGAGGAGAAGGACGGTGGCGGCGAACGGTGCCACCTGGTTGAGCCCGATCTTGGAGCGGAGCTCGATGCGCAGGTCCTTTCCGCACACGAGGGCGGCGTCACGCAACATGGACGGCCTCGCTCTGTGGCGTCAGCCTGGGCGGGTTTGCGGCCTCCGGCGCCGGCGCAGTCGCAGGCCTGGCGGCAGGCGCCGCCACCGGCCGCCCGGCGTCGTCAGCAACGGCGCCGGTCGCCGGCGGCGCCTGCACGACGCGCCCGCCGGCCAGGTGCACAACCCGGTCGGCGAGCGGGTGGGCGTCGGACTCCCCGAGCTCGTGGGAGGACAGGACGACGGTCGCGCCGCCGGCGCGCGCCTCGGAGATGATCTCGTCGAGCACGACGCGGGCATCGTGGTCGAGCCCAGCGTGGGGCTCGTCGAGCAGCCACAGCCGTGGGCGCCGCCCGACGACGACGGCAAGCGCCGCCCGGCGCCGCTGGCCGGCCGACAGCTTGGCGACCGGGGTGGCCGGCAGGCGGCCGCTCAGGGCGAGGCGAGCCATGGCCACCTGGCTCCGGCGCTTGGCTTCCTCGGCATCCGAGCCCGATGCCCGCATCGCGAAACGCAGGTTCTCCTCCACCGTCAGCTCGTCGTAGAGGAACGACTCGTGCCCGAGGTAGCCGACAAAGAGGCGGACGGCGCGCCGATCGAGGGCGAGGTCGTGCCCGAGGACGACGGCAGAGCCCGAGCGCAACGGCAGCAGCCCGCAACAGAGGCGGAGCAGGCTGCTCTTGCCGGCGCCGTTCGGGCCGGAGAGGTGCACGATCTCACCCTCGCCGACATCGAGGGTGACTCCGGCGAGGAGCGGGAATCGGCCGGCGAGGGCGACTGCGTCACGAAGGCTTACGGCGGGCGCCATGAGGATCGCCCAATGCTATGGGCGAACGACCTCCAGGTTCCAAGCGGGCGCCCCCCGGCCGGCGCGGGCACTCAGTGGGAGGCCCGCAGCCAGTCGATATCGGCGTCCACCATCATCGAGACGAGCTCGGGAAAGCCGATCTCGGTCTTCCAACCGAGCTTCTCCCGGGCCTTGGCGGCGTTGCCCACGAGGAGGTCCACCTCGGCCGGCCGGAGGAAGCGCTCGTCCACGACGACGTGGTCCTCCCACCGGAGCCCGGCGCGCTCGAAGGCGACTTCGCACAGCTCGCGCACCGAGTGCGTCTCCCCGGTGGCGACGACGTAGTCGTCGGGGACGTCCTGGGAGAGCATCTGCCACATGGCCCGCACGTAGTCGCCCGCGTAGCCCCAGTCGCGCTTGCCCTCGAGGTTGCCCAGCTGCAGCTCGCGATCGAGGCCCAGCTTGATGCGGGCGACGCCGTGACTCACCTTGCGGGGGAGGAACTCCATCCCCCGGCGCGGGCTCTCGTGGTTGAAGAGGATGCCGGAGGAGGCGTGCATGCCGTAGCTCTCGCGGTAGTTGACCGTGATCCAGTGGCCGTACACCTTGGCGACGCCGTAGGGGCTGCGGGGGTAGAAGGGTGTGTGCTCGTTCTGGGGGACTTCCCGCACCTTGCCGAACATCTCCGAGGAGCTCGCCTGGTAGAAGCGGATGTCCCGGTCTGTCAGCCGGATGGCGTCGAGGATGCGGGTGACCCCGAGGGCCGTGACCTCGCCCGTGAGCACAGGCTGGCTCCACGAGGTGGGGACGAACGACTGGGCGGCGAGGTTGTAGACCTCTGTCGGACGGTGCTCGCGGAGGATCTCGATCATCGACACCTCGTCGAGGATGTCGCCGGCCACGAGCGTGAGGTCGTCCTGGATGTGGGCGATGCGCTCGAAGTTGACCGTGCTCGAGCGCCGCAGCATGCCGATGACCTCGTAGCCCTCCGAGAGGAGCAGCTCAGCCAGGTACGAACCGTCCTGGCCCGTGATACCGGTGATGAGGGCCCTTCGCGTCATTCGACCGTTCTACTACCACCGTCACCGCCGCCGCCGCCGGCCCAGTTTGGCGATCTCCGCTCGGCAAAGGCCGCCCGCCCCTCGGCCGCCTCGGCCGTCTGGGTGGCAACGGTGAGGAGCGGGTGCAGGTAGGCAAGGGCGTCGCCAGCCGCCAGGTGCAGGACCCGGTAGAAGGAGGCGCGGCCGGCGGCGAGCGCCCGCGGGGGTTTGTGGGCGAGGAGGTCGGCGAGGTCGTCGACGGTGCGGTCCAGCTCGTGGAGCGGGACGACACGATTCAAGAAACCCAGCCTCTCCCCCTCCACGGCCCCCACCCTCCGGCCCGTCATCATGAGCTCGAGGGCGTGCCGGGGCGACATCGACTGCAGCAGTGCCACGGTCACCATGTAGGGCCAGATGCCGATATCGATCTCGGGCGTGCCGAAGACGGCGTCCTCGGCCGCCACGACGAGGTCACAGGCAAGAGCGAGGCCCATGCCGCCGGCGAGGGCGTAGCCGCGCACGCGGGCGATGGACGGCTTGCCGAGGCTCCAGAGATCCTCGAAGACGGCGGCCAGCTCGCCCCTCGAGTCGTGCAGGTCGGCGGCCGTGACCGTCGCCTCCGAGGGATCCGTGGGTGTGCCCGCCGCGGGCGAATGTGGGCCCACGAGGTCGGCGCCGGCAGAGAAGGCCTTGTCGCCCGCGCCGGTGAGGACGACAACGCGTAACGACTCGTCCTCCTTGATCTCGGCCAGGCCGGCCCTAAGGCCCGAGAGGACCGCGGCGTTGAGGGCGTTTCGCCGCTCCGGCCGGTTGATGGTGAGCCGGGCGACGGCGCCGCGGCGCTCGAGGACGACATCGTCTGGCACGGCCGGAGGCTACCTTGCCCGACGGTGCCACCTCCCCCTCTCCCCCTGCCGAGGCGCGTCGCCCTCGTCTCCTACCGTCTCGGCGTCGCCGACGGCGTCTCCATCGAGGCCGCCAAGTGGGTGGGCGCCTTCGGTCAGCTCGGTGCGGAGGTGACGACGGTCGCCGGCTCCGGCGTCGCCGACCGCCTCGTGGCCGGCCTGGCGGCCGACGCCACCGTTGGGCCGGATCGCCGCTCCCTCGAGGCGGCGATCGAGGGCGTCGACCTCGTCGTCGTCGAGAACTGCCTGTCGCTGCCCCTCAACGAGCGGAGCGGGCGAGTCCTCGCCGAGTTGCTGGCGGGCAGGCCGGCGATCGTCCGGCACCACGACCTGCCTTGGCAGCGCCCGCACTACCGGGAGGCGCCACCGCCGCCCGACGACGCCGCCTGGTGGCATGTCACGATCAACGAGCGGTCCCGCCTGGAGCTCGCCGCCCATGGGATCCGGGCCGTGACGTTCTACAACAGCTTCGATCCCGACGTTCCGCCCGGCGAACGCGAGGCGACGCGGCGAGTGCTCGGCGTACAGGGCGACGAGGTGCTCGTCCTGCAACCGACCCGCGCCATCCCCCGCAAGAACGTGCCCGGAGGCGTGCTCTTCAGCCGAGCCCTCGGCGCCACCTATTGGCTGCTCGGGGCGGCCGAGGACGGGTACGGCCCCGAGCTCGCCCGCATCCTCGCCCAGGCGGGCGTCCCAGTGCTGCGAGGCCTGCCGGACGGGCGCTCCGTGGCGGACGCCTATGCGGCCTGCGACGTCGTCGTGCTCCCGTCCACCTTCGAGGGCTTCGGCAACCCGAGCGTCGAGTCGGCCCTCTACAGGCGGCCGCTCGCCATCGGCGCCTACCCGGTCGCGGCTGAGCTCCGCCGCTTCGGTTTCTCCTGGTTCGACGCCTCCGACCCGGCGGCGGCCGCGGGCGACGTCGCCCGCTGGCTGGCGAATCCCGACCCGCGACTCCTCGACCGGAACGAGCAGGTGGCAAGGACACGGTTCTCGAGTCGCGATCTCCCCGACCGGCTGAGACGGTTGGTTACCAGCGGGTAGGGTTCTGAAAAGATGACCCTGACCCCGACGGCTCCCGCCAAGTCCGCGCCCAGGCGCCGCCTGACGGCTGCGCGCCGGCGTCGCCAGCTGATCGACGTGGCGCTCGAGACCTTCGCGACGAACGGGTTCAACGCCACGACGATGGAGGACATCGCCACGGCCGCCGGCGTGACGAAGCCCCTCCTCTATCAGCACTTCGATTCCAAGCGAGCCCTTTACCTCGAGCTCATCGACGACGTGGCCGCTCGCCTCATCGGTGCCCTCGCAGTCGCCGCCGGGTCAGGTCCGAGGACGCGGCGTCAGGTGGAGGAGGGTTTCGAGGCGTACTTCCGCTTCACGATCGACAACCAGTCAGCCGTGCGAATGCTCTTCGACTCGCCTCACGACGCGGAGCTGGCACGTGGCCTCCGCACCATCGAGGACTCGATCGCCGAGTTCCTCGCGCCCCTTTTCGATGCCGACATCGACGAGGACCACCGGCGGACGCTGGCGGCCGCCGTCGTCGGCATGACCGAAGGCGTCACCCGCGACTGGTTGCGCGCCCGCGCCGCCAAGGGCCCCACGGCGACGGAGTCGATCGAAGAGGCGCAGCAGCTCGCCGAGCGGCTGGCGGGATTCGCCTGGGGCGGGCTCCGCTCCCTCAACAAGGCGGTCGGCTGAGGGCGGCAGTCGGAACGCAGCCCGGATGGTGCTGCAGCCTCGAACCCTTACCACTCGATCCCGGTGGAGACGCAGAACTCGTTCTCCTCGGGGTCAGACATTCTCACCCACCGGGTCCCCCCGAAGCTCTGCACGCCTTCGTCGAGGCGACGAGCGCCGAGTCCTTGTAGCCGGCGGATCTCGGCTTCGATATCGTCAACCACGATGTCGAGGTGCATGCGGTTCTTGCCGGCTTTGGCTTCGGGCACGCCCTGAAGCACAAGCGGCGAGGCGACCCCTTCCTTGGGGACGAGCACAGCCCACTGCGCATCCGCGTAGTAGTCGAGATAGTCGAGCGCTTGGCGCCAGAACTGCGCGAGCCTCCTTGGCGCTGCACAGTCGAGCACGAGCTCCACTCTCGCCTTGTGTCCCATCGCATGCCTCCAACTCGGTCGCCACCGGTCGCCCTTCGCTGCGAAGGTGTACCACTGACTCGCGTGGGGTCCGGTGGTGGGTTCGGCGGTGGCTTCGTGACCGGTTCGGCTGTGAACCGGTCACGAAGCCGGGACGGCGATCAGTCGAGGTCGAAGCGATCGAGGTTCATGACCTTGTCCCACGCTGCCACGAAGTCGCGCACAAACGACTCCTTGGCGTCGTCACACGCGTAGACCTCCGCGATGGCTCGGAGCTGGGAGTTGGAACCAAAGACGAGGTCGACGGCGGTGCCGGTCCACTTGAGCTCGCCCGTAGCGCGATCGCGACCCTCGTAGACGTTCTCAGATGAGGCGGACACCTTCCACTCCGTGCTCATGTCGAGCAGGTTCACGAAGAAGTCGTTGGTCAACGTCTCGGGCCTCTTGGTGAAGACGCCGTTCTCGGACCGAGCGAAGTTGGCGTTGAGGGCACGCATACCACCGACGAGCACCGTCATCTGGGGAGCGGTCAACGTCAGCAGGTTGGCGCGCTCCACCAGCAGGTGCTCGGGCGGCAACTTCTGTCCGGCCTGGACGTAGTTGCGGAACCCGTCTGCGATCGGTTCGAGCACGGCGAAGGACTCGACGTCGGTTTGCTCCTGCAAGGCGTCCGTGCGCCCCGGCGCGAAAGGAACCGTTATGTCGTGCCCGGCGTTCTTCGCCGCGTGCTCGACGGCGGCGCACCCGCCGAGCACGATCAGGTCGGCGAGGGAGACTCTCTTCCCGCCGGACTGGGAGCTGTTGAAGTCCTGTCGGATCTCATCCAGGCTCCGCAGCACACCGGCCAGTTCGGCGGGGTTGTTGACCTCCCAGTCCTTTTGCGGCGCAAGGCGAATCCGTGCCCCGTTCGCCCCGCCGCGCTTGTCCGTGCCGCGGAAGGAGGCCGCGGACGCCCAGGCCGTTGAGACCAGCTGGGAAATGGACAGTCCTGATGCGAGGATCTTGCCTTTGAGAGCAGCGATGTCCTCCTCCCCGATCAGTTCATGATCCACCTTGGGGACGGGGTCCTGCCACAGCTGCGGCTCGGAAGGAACCAACGGGCCGAGGTAGCGCGAGACGGGTCCCATGTCCCGGTGCGTCAGCTTGTACCACGCCCTGGCGAAGGCTTCTGCGCACTGGTCCGGGTTCTCATGGAAGCGCTTCGAAATCGGCCCGTAGATCGGATCCATCTTCAGCGCGAGATCCGTCGTCAGCATCATGGGGGCGTGCCTCTTCGACGGATCGTGAGCATCCGGCACCGTGCCCTGTGCAGACGGGTCCGTGGGAGTCCACTGTTTCGCACCGGCAGGGCTCGTCGTCAGCTCCCATTCGTACCTGAAGAGGTTGTCGAAGAAACCGTTGTCCCACCTCACCGGGTTGGTGGTCCATGCGCCCTCCAAACCGCTGGTGAACGTGTCATCCCCCTTGCCGCTACCGAAGCTGTTCCTCCAGCCAAGCCCTTGCTCCTCGAGGCTGGCGCCCTCGGGTGCGGGACCGACATAGGGGACCTCAGGAACAGCGCCATGGGTTTTGCCGAAGGTGTGCCCGCCGGCAATGAGCGCCACCGTCTCCTCGTCGTTCATCGCCATGCGGCGGAACGTCTCTCGAATGTCCCTGGCGGCAGCAAGCGGATCCGGGTTGCCGTTCGGCCCCTGTGGATTGACGTAGATGAGGCCCATCTGCACGGCCCCGAGAGGACCTTCCAGTTGCCTGTCGCCGCTGTAGCGCTCGTCGCCAAGCCACGTGTCCTCAGGCCCCCAGTCAATGTCCTCTTCCGGCTCCCAGATGTCCTCCCGCCCGCCGCCGAAGCCGAACGTCTTGAACCCCATCGATTCGAGGGCACAGTTGCCGGCGAAGATCATCAGGTCGCCCCAGGAGAGCTTCCGGCCGTACTTCTGCTTGATCGGCCAGAGCAGCCTGCGCGCCTTGTCGAGGTTGGCGTTGTCGGGCCAGCTGTTGAGGGGAGCAAGGCGCTGGTTGCCCGTACCGCCACCGCCCCGGCCGTCGGCGATGCGGTAGGTGCCCGCGCTGTGCCATGCCATCCGGATGAAAAGCGGCCCATAGTGGCCGTAGTCGGCCGGCCACCAGTCCTGCGACGTCGTCATCACCTCGATGATGTCCTGCTTCACCGCATCGAGGTCGAGAGTCTTGAACTCCTCTGCGTAGTCGAAGTCCTTGCCCATCGGATCGGACAGGGGCGAGTGCTGGTGGAGAACCTTCAGGTTCGGCTGATTCGGCCACCAGTCCTCGTTCGACCTGCCCTTCGTCGGCGTGTGTAGCACTGGGCACGTGCTTTCGCTATCGCTGTCAGACACGTTGGTCCCTCCACTGTCTCGCTGTTTTCTTCTGACGGTTGGTTGCTCTTGACCCTGGCCGCTGTGGCTCCAGGGTTGTGTTGCTCTGTTGCTGTCGCACGCCGGGTGTCTGCGATCAGTCGCCGGCCGATACCGCAGTTGCCGCGACACACTCGGGACATCGGCCCCAGTAGATGACCTCGGCTTCGTCGATCTCGTAGCCCGCGTCGTCGGCCGCCGTCAGGCAGGGGGTGTAGCCGACCGCACAGTCGACGTCGACCATCCGGCTGCAGGTTCGGCAGATGAGATGGTGGTGGTTGCCTCCTACTCGATCCTCGAAGCGAGCCGG
>Ga0187781_10004842_pt1 | contig 10016 bp, 9 predicted proteins | sample 0715_SJ02_MP02_2_FD_132447 | JGI IMG/M metagenome (GOLD analysis project Ga0187781, IMG submission 132447) | Tropical peat soil microbial communities from peatlands in Department of Meta, Colombia - 0715_SJ02_MP02_20_MG | ecosystem: Environmental > Terrestrial > Soil > Wetlands > Peat | place...
AGGCAGGTCGGCTTCGCGTAGGCAGGCGAAGCGCGCCAGGACTTCTTTTTTCCTCACTGCCTCACCGCCTCACTGGTGAATCCCTTCCTGCCGCCGGCGCGGCGCCAAATGCGATTGCCCTGCTTCGGGGCGGGGGCAACCGCCGCTATTGCGCCGCTTCGCTGGCGGCGCCGGGCCGCACCAGCTTGATCCGTTTGCCGGCGGCGGTCAGCGCCAGCCGCCCATGCTTGAGGTCGAGCGCGTCCTTGCCGAAAAGCTCGGCGCGCCAGCCGTGCAGCGCGCGCACCGGCGCCGCGTCGTCGGCGGCGATCATCTCGAGATCCTCGGTGTCGGCGACCAGCTTTTGCGCCACGTCGTTCTCCTCGCAGCGCAGCTTCAGCAGCACGCGCAGCAAGTCGACCAGCGGCCCGATCCCCGACGGCGGCTCGCGGCGCGGCGGCGGCACCGGGTAGTCGCTCTCGGCCATGGCCAGCACGCGCTTCACCGCCGCCAGGATCTCGGCGCCGAGCTTGCCTTCGGCGAAGTTCTTGCCGAGGCCGCGGGTGCGCGCGAGTTCGGCGACGGTGAAGGGCGCATGCGCGGCGATCTCCAGGATCGACTCGTCGCGCAGCAGGCGGTTGCGCGGCAGGTTGCGCTGCTGCGCCGCGACCTCGCGCCAAGCGGCAAGCTCGCGCACCAGCGCCAGCAGCTTGCGGTTGTTGCTGCGCAGCTTGAATCGCCGCCACGCTTCCTGCGGGTCCTGGCGGTAGGTGGCGGGGTCCGTGAGCACGCTCATCTCCTCGACGAGCCACTGGGTGCGGCCGCTTTTGGCCAGGCGCTGGGCGAGTTTCTCGTAAACGGTGCGCAGCGGCACCACGTCGGTGAGCGCATAGTGGAGCTGGCGTTCGGTGAGCGGGCGGTGCGCCCAGTCGGTGAAGCGCGAGGATTTGTCGATCTGCGCGCCGGCGAGCCGCCCCGCCAGGGTCTCATAGCTCACGGCGTCGCCGAAGCCGCAGACCATGGCGGCGACCTGGGTGTCGAACAGCGGCGCCGGCACCGCTCCGGCCATATTGACGAAAATCTCGATGTCCTGCCGCGAGGCGTGGAAGACCTTGAGCAGCCTCGGCTCGGCCATCAGGGCGAGCAGCGGGGCGAGGTCGATGCCCGGCGCCAGCGGGTCGATGGCCGCGGCCTCTTCCGGCCCTGCGATCTGCACCAGGCAGAGCTGCGGCCAGTAGGTCTTGTCGCGCATGAATTCGGTGTCGACGGTGATGTATTCGGCTCGGGCCTGGCGCTGACAAAAGGCCGCGAGCCTGTCGGAAGAATCGATGGGAGCCATGCCGTGCTATACACCGAAAGTTGCTCCCGTCAAACCGATTGGCGGGAGGGAGGGGAGCGGCGGAGCCCGGGCCGCGGCCGGCGGCGGGGGGTCTCGCCCCGGGGCGCGGTATCGGGCCGGAAGCGCTTGACAAAGCCGCGCTTCCATGTGCTCTTGCCCCTCCCTGACCCCCGAGCGGATGCATGCCGATGCACGCCTACCGCACCCACACCTGCGGCGAGCTGCGCCGCGTCCATGCCGGCCGAGTCGTGCGGCTGTCGGGCTGGGTGCATCGCAAGCGCGACCACGGCTCGCTGCTGTTCATCGACCTGCGCGACCATTACGGGCTGACGCAATGCGTCATCGACCGTTCGAGCCCGCTCTTCGCCGCGGCCGACGCGCAGCGCCTGGAAAGCGTCGTCACCGTCACCGGCACGGTGGTCGAGCGCGCGCCCGAGACCGTCAACCCGAAGCTGCCCACCGGCGAGGTCGAGCTGCAGATCGCCGAGCTTGCGGTCCAGGCCGAGGCCGAGCCGCTGCCGCTGCCGGTCAACACCGAGGCTGATTATCCCGAGGAGATGCGGCTCAAATACCGCTTCCTCGACCTCCGGCGCGACAGCATCCACATGAACGTCGTGCTGCGCTCCAAGGTCATCGCCTCGATCCGCCGGCGCATGATCGAGCAGGGGTTCATGGAGTTCCAGACGCCGATCCTGACGGCAAGCTCGCCCGAAGGGGCGCGCGACTATCTCGTGCCGAGCCGATTGCATCCCGGCAAGTTCTACGCCCTGCCGCAGGCGCCGCAGCAATTCAAGCAACTGCTGATGGTGGCGGGCTTCGACCGCTATTTCCAGATCGCGCCGTGCTTCCGCGACGAGGCGAGCCGCGCCGACCGCTCGCCGGGCGAGTTCTATCAGCTCGATTTCGAGATGTCCTTCGTGACGCAGGAGGACGTCTTCGCCGCCATCGAGCCGGTGCTGCACGGCATCTTCCTCGAGTTCGGCGGCGGGCGGGCGGTGACGCCGCCGCCTTTCCCGCGCATCACCCATGACGACGCGCTGTTGAAATACGGCAGCGACAAGCCGGATCTGCGCAACCCGCTGCTGATCGCGGAGGCGGGCGAGGTCTTCCGCGGCTCGGGCTTCAAGGTCTTCGCCGGCGCCCTCGAGAGCGGCGCCGTGGTGCGCGCCATCGCCGTGCCGGGCGTGGCGGCGCAGCCGCGCAGCTTCTTCGACAAGCTCAACGACTGGGCGCGCGGCGAAGGCGCGCCCGGCCTCGGCTACATCGTCTTCGCCGAGGGCGCGGCCAAGGGACCGATCGCCAAATTCCTCGACCCGCCGCGATTGGACCGGCTCAAGGCGCTGGCCGGCCTCTCGGACGGCGACGCCGTCTTCTTCGTCTGCGACAAGAAGCCGGCGGCGGCGAAGCTCGCCGGCGCGGCGCGCACCAGGATCGCGCAGGAACTGAGCCTGATCGCCGCCAACGAGTTCCGCTTCTGCTGGATCGTCGATTTCCCGATGTATGAGTTCAACGAGGAGACGAAGCGGGTCGATTTCAGCCACAACCCCTTCTCGATGCCGCAGGGCGGGCTCGAGGCGCTGACGACCCGGGATCCGCTGACCATCAAGGCTTACCAGTACGACATCGTCTGCAACGGCGTCGAGCTCAGCTCCGGGGCGATCCGCAACCATCGTCCCGACATCATGTACAAGGCCTTCGAGATCGCGGGATATTCGGCCGCCGAGGTCGAGGCGCGGTTCGGCGGCATGCTGAACGCCTTCAAGTTCGGCGCGCCGCCCCATGGCGGCTCGGCGCCGGGCATCGACCGCATCGTCATGTTGCTCGCCGACACGCCCAACATCCGCGAGGTCGTCGCTTTCCCGATGAACCAGCAGGCGCAGGATCTCCTGATGCAGGCGCCGTCGGAGGTGACGCCCGACCGGCTGAGGGAGCTGCATATCCGTCTGGCGCCGCCGCCGACGCCGCTGAAGGGCTGAGCGCGCCCCCTTCTGCTTGCTTTGGCGCGGCGCTTCGGCGAGAATCGCCGCGCCGCAACTGGGCAAGGCGGGTCTCTTGCGCATCCTCTGGCGGTCGGTTCCACCGCTTCTGCTGCCGCTTCTGGCGGCGGGCTGCGCCGTGCCGCCGGCGGTCACCATCGCCTCTTTCGCCGCCGACGGCGTGAGCTATGTCGCGACCGGCAAGTCGGTTGCCGACCACGGCATTTCCGCCGCCACGGGACATGACTGCGCGCTGCTGCGGCCGGTGCTCAGCAACAAGCCGGTCTGCGACACCACGCCCGGCGAGCACGCCAAGGAGGTCCCGGTCGAGACCGGCCAAGCCGCGACGCCGAACCCCGCCCTTGCGGCGGCGGCGCCGGTCGCCGCGACCCGCTACCTTACCGTGGGAAGCTTCCTCAATCGCGATAACGCGGTCCGCGCGGCGGCGCGCTATGCCGCGCTCCATGCGACGATCGTGCCGGTCGAGGTCCAGGGCCGGCAGTTCCATCGCGTGGTGGTGGGGCCGCTCTCGACCGAGGCGGCGGCGGCGCTGAAGCTGCGTCTCGCCGAGGGCTAGCGCCCGGCCTTGCCGCGCTTTTGCGCGTACATCGCCATATCGGCGCGGTGCAGCAGCGTCTCCTGGTCTTCGCTTCCGTCGTAATGGGCGACGCCGAAGCTGGCGCTGAGCGGGATCGGCGAGCCGTCGACCGTCGGCGGCGAGCCGGTCAGCATGCGGGCAAGCGAGAGGCATTTGCGCCGCGCATTGGCGAGGCTCGCCCCGATCAGCAGCAGCGCGAACTCGTCGCCGCCGAGGCGGCCGACCACGTCGTTCTTGCGCACGCGCCGGCGCAGGCCGGCCGCGACCTGGCGCAGCACGTCGTTGCCGGTGCGGTGGCCGTAGAGATCGTTGACCGCCTTGAAGCCGTCGAGGTCGCAGACGATGAGCACCCCCTGCGGCCCGCCGCGCGCGGCGGCCGCGATCGCCCGCGTCAGCTCCAGCAGGAAGCCGCGGCGGTTGAGCACGGTGGTCAGTTCGTCGGTGACCGACAAGCTCTCGAGATAGACGAGGCGCTGCTCGAGGTCGATGATGCGTCGTTCGGCGGCGGCGGCGGCGGCGAGCGCCCAATCGAGCAGCGCCGGCTGATCCTCGGCGGCGACGGCGCCCATCGGGGCGAGGCGGGTGATGCCGTGCTCGTCCGTATGCCAGCGATTTTCAGCGGGGACAGGCATGGGTCTTGTCCTGGGCCGTTCGGCAGCGTTTTCGCAAAACCCGTGCCAGCGCCGGGAAGACGGGAAAATGGCGGATTTCCGCGATCGGGCCGCTGGGCAGGACTTGCCGGCCGGCAGGCCGTGCCGGCAGGGCATGCCGGCGCCTGCAGCCCCCGCTACTACCGTCCATGGGCGAAGCGTGACATACTCGGCGCCTTTCGTTTGCCGTTCTCGCACCGCGTCGGGATCTCTTGGCAATGACCTGTCGGTCCGCCCCCCTTTTCGGCTTTGCCGCCTCGCTCTGGCTCGGCATCGCGCCCGCCCTTGCCGTCGACATCGCGCCGCACCGCGCGCTCTACAGCCTGAGCCTCGCCGCGACCAAAGCCTCGAGCGGCGTGACCGGCGCCACCGGCGCCATGGTCTATGAATGGGGCGAGACCTGCGAGGGTTGGACGGTGCAGCAGCGCTTCCGCCTCCGGCTCGAATATGCCGAGCAGGAGAACATGGAGGTAAGCTCCACGCTGGTGACCTGGGAGGCGAAGGACGGGACGCGCTACCGCTTCAACGAGCGCCGGCTGCGCAACGGCGAGCTCGACGAGGAGATCAAGGGCGAGGCGAAGCTCGACGGCGTCGATCAGGGCGGCTCGGCCGAGTTTACCAAGCCCGAGGCGGCGAATTTGACCTTGCCTTCCGGCGCGCTCTTCCCGACCGCGCATACCGTGCTGCTGATCGAGCGCGCTCAGGCCGGCGATCAATTCGTCTCGCGCAAGGTGTTCGACGGCGCCACGGTGGAGAACGCCGGGCAGATCACCGCGGTGATCGGGCCCGAGCTGAAGCCCGGCCCCAGCACGAAGGACGAGAAACTGCCGAAAAGCCCGCTGCTCGACCGTCCGTCCTGGCGCATGCGGCTCGCCTTCTTCCCCGCCGACAGCAAGCAGGAGCAGCCGGATTACGAGCTCGGCATGCGGCTTCTCGACAACGGCGTGTCGCAGGACATGACGCTCGACTACGGCGACTACGTCATTCGCGCCAGGCTCGACGACATCGAGGCGCTGCCGCGGCCCGGCTGCTGACCGTCAGTCGTCCTCGTCGTCTTCCGCGACCGCCGCGCCGGCGCGCCCGATCGCGCCGGCGGCAAGCCGCGTGCCGGGATCGGGAACGGCGAAGAGATCGGGCGGATCGGCCAGCGCCGCCTCGGCGAGCCGGTCGGCGCCGATGCCGATCAGGCGGAAGCTGGTGCCGTCGGCCGCCTCGCGCAGCAGCGGCAGGGCGGCGCGATAGAGCGTGGCGGCGCGCTGCGTCGGGTCGGCAAGCCGGCGCGAGCGGGTGAGCACGCGGAAGTCGCTGGTCTTGAGCTTGAGCGTCACACCCGCCGCCGCGCGTTGGGCGCGTTCCAGGCGCCGCGCCAGGTCGTCGCAGAGCGGCCGGAGCTGCTCGGCGAGCCCCTCGTATTGGGCGATGTCGCGGGCGAAGGTGGTCTCGACCGAGATGCTCTTCATCGGCGCGTCGGGGTCGACGGCGCGGTCGTCCTCGCCGCGGGCGAAGCGCCAGAGCCGGCGGCCGATGGCGCCGTAGCGGCCGGTCAGCTCGCGTTCGCTGCGCCGGCGCAAATCGCCGATGGTGGCAATGCCGTCGCGCGCCAGCTTCTGCTGCAGTGCGGCGCCCACGCCCCAGATCAGGCCGACGGATTTGGGCGCGAGAAAGTCGAGCGTCTCGGCGCGGCCGAGCACGGCGAAGCCGCGCGGCTTGTCGAGGTCGGAGGCGATCTTGGCGAGGAACTTGTTGTAGGAGAGCCCGATCGACACGGTGACGCCGATCTCGCGCTCGATGCGGCGGGCCAGCAAGGCCAGCGTTCGCGCCGGCGGGCCGCCATGCACGCGCTCGGTGCCGGCGAGGTCGAGAAACGCCTCGTCGATGGAGAGCGGCTGGACCAGCGGCGTCGTCGCCTGCATGAGCGTGCGCACCTTGCGCCCGACGGCGCGGTACTTCGCCATGTCCGGCCGGATCACCGTCGCGTCGGGGCAGGCCTTCAACGCTTTGAACATCGGCATCGCCGAGCGGATGCCGGAGAGCCGCGCGACGTAGCAGCAGGCCATCACCACGCCGCGCGCGCCGCCGCCGACGATCACCGGGCGGTCGAGCAGCTCCGGACGGTCGCGCTTCTCGACGCTGGCATAGAAGGCGTCGCAATCGATATGCGCCAGCGACAGGCTCTGAAGCTCGGCGTGGACGACGAGCCGCGGCGAGCCGCAATGGCCGCAGCGCCGGCCCGACGGCGGCTCTTCGGCCAGCGCGCCGCAATCGCGGCACAGCGCGGTCACGGCGCCTCCTCCGGCTCCCAGAGCCAGGCGGCGCCGCGCACGCCGCTGGCGTCGCCGTGGCGCGGCGGCACCAGCCGGGTGGCGATCGTGTCGGAAAAGACATGGGCGCCCCACAGCAGCGGGACGCGCTCATAGAGCCGGCCGATCCGGCTGAGCCCGCCGCCCAGCACGATGACCGCGGGGTCGAGCAGGTTGATCACCGCCGCAAGCCCGCGCGCCAGCCGAGCTTCGTAGCGCCCGAGGCTCGCCGCCGCGGCTGCGTCGCCGGCCTCGGCCCGGGCGGCGATGGCGGCGGCATCGAGCGCCTCGCCGGTGGCCCGGCGATGGTCTTGCGCGAGCGCGGGACCGGAGAGGAAGGTCTCCACGCATCCCCTCTTGCCGCAATAGCACGGCGGCCCCGGGCGCTCGTCATCCTCGGGCCAGGGCAGCGCCGAATGGCCCCATTCGCCGGCGATGCCGTTGGCGCCGGTCAGCACGCGCCGGTCGATGACGATGCCGCCGCCGACCCCGGTGCCGAGGATGACGCCGAACACCGGCGAAGCGCCGGCGGCTGCCCCGTCGATCGCCTCGGAGAGGGCAAAGCAGTTGGCATCATTGGCAAATTTCACGGGACGGCCGAGCGCCCGGGCGACGTCGCGGGCGAACGGCCGGCCGATCAGCCAGGTCGAGTTGGCGTTCCGCACCAGGCCGGTGGCGGGCGACAGCGAGCCGGGGATGCCGATGCCCACCGTGCAGCGCCGGCCGAGCGCCGCCTCGATCTCGGCGACAAGCTGTCGCACCGCCTCGACCGTGCCGGCATAGTCGCCCGCCGGCGTGGCAAGGCGGCGGCTTATGGCCAGTCCTCCCTGCCGGTCCAGGGCTGCCGCTTCGATCTTGGTGCCGCCGAGATCGACCCCGATGCGCATGACCGGCCGATTTGTCCTCGCGTTTGTTGGGCGGTGCCTTAAAAGTTACGAAATCTTAAGGTAAACCAAACTATAGGTACCAAGGCGCGGGGGGCAGCGCGAGAACGGCGAGGCTGCCTGCTGTGGAGCCCGCGCCGCGGCAGTGTCGCACTTTCCACGAGAACGCAAGGATGTTCCAATGGGCAAACGGGTTCTCATCGTCGAGGACAACGACCTCAACATGAAGCTTTTCCACGACCTCCTGGAAGCGCATGGCTACACCACGCTGCAAACCAAGGATGGCATGGAGGCGCTCAAGCTCGCGCGCCAGCACCATCCTGATCTCATCCTCATGGACATTCAATTGCCCGAGGTCTCCGGCCTCGAGGTGACGAAATGGATCAAGGAGGATGACGATCTCAAATCGATCCCGATCATTGCCGTCACCGCCTTCGCCATGAAGGGCGACGAGGAGAAGATCCGGGAGGGCGGTTGCGAGGCTTACATCGCCAAGCCGATCTCGGTCGCCAATTTTCTGCAGACCGTCGAACGTTTCCTGAGCTGAGAGCGAGCCCATGTCGGCGCGCGTGCTGGTCGTTGATGACGTCGAGGTGAACGTCAGGCTGCTCGAGGCCAAGCTGTCGAGCGAGTATTTCACCGTCATCACCGCCTCGAGCGGGCGCCAGGCGCTCGAATTGGCGCAGAGCGAGCATCCCGACATCGTCCTGCTCGACGTCATGATGCCGGAGATGGACGGCTTCGAGGTCTGCCGCAAGCTCAAGGCCGAGCCGCAGACGGCGGACATCCCGGTGGTGATGGTGACGGCGCTGTCGGAAGTGTCCGACCGCGTGCGCGGCTTGCAGGCCGGCGCCGACGATTTCCTCACCAAGCCGGTCAACGACGTCGCTCTCTTCGCGCGCGTGCGCTCGCTGGTGCGCCTCAAGCGCATGATGGAGGAATGGCGGCTGCGCGAGGAGGTCTATGGCCGCTTCGACAATGTCATCGCCGAGACCCGTCGCGCCGAGGATCTGAGCCCGGCGCGCGTCGTGTTGTGGGAAGAGAGCGCGCTCGTCGCCGAGCGCGTGAGCGAGATGTTGCAGCCGGTCGCGTCCGCGGTGCTGCGCCCGGCGAGCCCCGAGCAGTTGCGCGAGGCGGCCGACGGCACGATCGACCTGGTGATCCTGAGCCTCGCCGGCCGGCAGGACGCGCTGCGCCTGGTGGCGCAGCTCCGCGCCAACGAGGCGAGCCGGCTGGTGCCGATCCTGCTCGTCGCCGACGGCGAGGATCTGCCGCGGCTGGCCAAGGGCCTCGACCTCGGCGCCAACGACTACATCGTGCGGCCGCTGGACAAGAACGAGCTTACGGCGCGCGCGCGCACTCAGATCCGCCGCAAGCGGCTGCAGGATCGGTTGCAGGACAACTATCAGCGCAGCCTGGCGCTGGCGCTGACCGACAGCCTCACCGGGCTTTACAACCGCCGCTATCTGATGGCGCATCTCGACGGCCTCATGACGCGCGCCGCCGAGGGCGCGCAAGGGCCCGCGGTGCTGATGCTCGACATCGACTATTTCAAGCGCGTCAACGACGGCCACGGCCATCCCGCCGGCGACGCGGTGCTGCGCGAGGTGGCGAGCCGGATCGCGCGCCATGTGCGCGGCTTCGACCTGGTGGCGCGCTACGGCGGCGAGGAGTTCGTCGTCGTCATGCCCGAGACGACGCTCGCGGTCGCGGCGATGGTGGCCGAAAGATTGCGCAACGTCATTGCCGCCAGGCCGGTCGCGCTGGGCGAGGGGATGGGCGAGCTCGAGGTGACGATCAGCGTCGGCATCGCGGTTGCGCGCGAGGGCGGCGACAGCGCCGCCGCGATGCTGCAACGTGCCGACAAGGCGCTCTACGAGGCGAAGGACCGCGGCCGCAACTGCGTCGCGGGCTCCGTCGCCGAGATCCTGCCGGTGACCCAGGCGTCTTGACGCAGACGCGACGCGAAGCGTCGTCGTCGGCGGGCGTCAGCGGTTGTTCTTACAACCGCGAGAGCCCGCACCGTGCTGGCAAGCCGCGCTGCCCCACCGATCCCCGCACAACAAAAAAGCCGCCCTCGTCCGGGCGGCTTTTGGCCGAGCCGAAGCTCCAGGCGCGCTATTTGATCTTCGATTCCTTGAACAGGACGTGCTTGCGCGCCACCGGATCGTACTTCTTGAGCTCGATCTTCTCGGTCTTGGCGCGCGGGTTCTTCTTGGTTACGTAAAAGTAACCGGTATCGGCGCTGCTCACGAGCTTGATCAAGATGGTGTTGGATTTGGCCATGGCC
>Ga0187781_10004844_pt1 | contig 10014 bp, 16 predicted proteins | sample 0715_SJ02_MP02_2_FD_132447 | JGI IMG/M metagenome (GOLD analysis project Ga0187781, IMG submission 132447) | Tropical peat soil microbial communities from peatlands in Department of Meta, Colombia - 0715_SJ02_MP02_20_MG | ecosystem: Environmental > Terrestrial > Soil > Wetlands > Peat | place...
ATGGTCGAGGCTCGCCAGCAAGGGATAAGCCGGCGGATCAAGTCTGTCCCCAAGGGATTCGAATTAGGGAAGACGTGGGTGCTCTGCGCTCATCGTCGCGTCTTTCAGGGAAGCGACGGGGTTTGGTCCGCCGGCATCTTTTCTGCCTTCAAACCATCTCGGCTCGAAATGGTAGTCGATGGCTCGGAGCCCGACGAGGAGATCGACGATCTCATTTTACGCGGCATCACGCCTGTTGTTGTGGAGGCATCCGATGAATTGCCCAAACTGTGGGACGGTCCTGCCGACTCAGCCAGCTGATCCGAAGATGGCGCTCGGCTTTGCCCGGCTCATGATGGCGGCCTTGTCGCAAGACAAAGATTTGGTCGAGGCGGTTAGAGAGTCTGCGGGCAAGGACTTCCAATTCGCGGCGGCCAAAGTCATCGCTATCACCATTCTGGCCATGCGGGATTGCGAGCCCACGGGCGGAAGACGTGCGTCGACGTCAACGCTTATCCACATGCTCACGAATGAGGGGTTCCGGGCCAGCCTCTTCGAGGCGTTCAAGATCGCCGTGGAGAAGCTCAGCAGCAAAGAGCCGGCCACGATCGACGAGACGCGAACGCTTCTCGAAGAGATGGACGAGTTGATCCGGGAGGAACGGGCAAAGCCATGATGGCCATATCGCTTTGGCAGCCGTGGGCTTCCTTCCTTGTCCACGGATTCAAAACCATCGAGACTCGGCATTGGAAACCGCGCTGCAAGATTCCTTGCACGCTCGTTATCCATGCGGCCAAGCGCCAGGAACAGCGGATTCGCGATCTGTGTCACAACCTGGCGTTCCATCAAGCGCTGGCCAAGCTCGGATACCACGGGTCAAGCCAAATGGACTACGATCATTTGCCCTACGGATGCCTGATCGGAGAGGTAACGCTCTACGAAATCCAGCGCACAGAGGAAGCTGTCCTCGATCTGCAACGCGAAGGCAAGTGGTCAGAGATAGAGTTTGGTGACTATTCGCCCGGTCGATGGGCCTGGCATTGCATGCGCCCTTTGGTCTATCCGGAGCCGTTGCCGCTTCGCGGGCGCCAGGGAATGTGGACCTTGAGTATAGATTGGGAAAATTGGAAGGCGAATACCTAAGCAGCCTCGGCGTGTGTCGAGGACCCAGCAACGTGGCCCGGAGTTCATTGCTTTCCCCCGAACTCCGGGCCTTTAAGGAGGCAGCCAATGCCAGAACTTCCACGATGCGACTTTTGTGGCTTCGTCGATCCGGTCGGCACGCTGACCCGAGTGGGCGGCAGCGCCGAAGAGTATCCCGCCATGCACTGTGAAGTGTGCCATAGCCTCGGCTGTCGCGAGCTGCTGCAAAACCCGAAGTCTTCTCAATGGTCGATGTATATGTTCATGCACCTTAGCTACGCGGCGAACCTGATCCGGAGGGACATTGCACGGAGGGCATAGTCTTGGACATCGAGGAGGTTGAGCGGCGCGTCAATTTGCTGATCGGCAAAGCAATCGAACGAGCTGGTCAGCTCAGTCACTCTGGCACGGTAGTTCAAATTGAGCTGTCCCCTGCCGACTTGCTGTCCGCGATCGTGGCCCTGAACACGGCGATCGAGCATTATGAACAGAGCCCGTATCGTCATCGCGTCTTCGAGCTTCAACGGCAAATGTTAATCGCACTTAAAAGCGTCGATCACTTGTTGGCAGGCCGACTGAATGGTTACGAGCGCTGGAATGCTAAGCTTCGATCCATGAAAGGAGACGATGATGTTTAAGGGATTGTGGCAATTCTTCTTTCCAGTCATCGACGTCGAGCCGAAGTGCTCTTACAAGGGCTGCGGCAAAGAGGCGACCCATCGAGGTTGCGGACGGGATGACCCTCACAAGAAGGTCGGCTGGTTCTGCAAAGACCATGTGTGGGTAGTGACTCACGAAGGCGAACCCGCATTTGTCGCCGTCTGCCCTGATTGCTCGTGCTGGTTCGGCGTGGGAGCGGAAGCGCAACTCAACAAAGGAGTATTGAATGTCAAATGATCTGCACGTGCTGATTGCGTATCTCAACTTCCGGGCCGACAACTTCTCGCATGACGGCCTTGGGGTCAATGGCGCGCATGCTGTTCGTCTCTTGCGAAAGAACGGCATCTTTGCTGAATGCTGCTGCGTGAAGACTCGGGCCGAAATCGAACAACAACTCGACATGAGGCACGGCTCGGGCACGACCGTAACGCATTGCTGCATCGAGGCCCCGTGGCTGCCGGCCACAGAGATGGTCAAGCTGATGCGGAAATATCGGCGGACGGAATTTGTTTGCCGGCTGCATGCGCAAGTTTCCTTTCTCCAGGTCGATGGCGGCGCCTTCGAGAAGCTGGAAGGGTACAAGATGCTTCAGGATGGCGACGTAGGCTTTACCTTGGCCAGCAACAATCAGAGGTTCTGCCGGCACTTCGAAAGCGTTCACAACTGTTATTGCACGTACCTGCCGAACCTCTACGATCTGGACCGGCCAAGTCGTAAACGCCCGGTCCCGCACACGGACCGGCTTTTGCGAATCGCCAGCTTTGGGGCCCTTAGACCGATGAAGAACCATTTGACGGCGGCGGCGGCGGCAATGGAGATTGCCCGACGTCGTTCCGGGGACCTTGAATTCTGGGTTAGCACGGGGAGGGACGAGGAGCACGGAGTGCTTCGAGGCATTCGCAATCTCTTCGCTGCGCATCCGTGGGCTAAGGCAGTCGGCAACCCGTGGCAGCCCTGGGCGCAATTCCGCCACACGATAGCTCGCATGGACCTGGTGATTCAGGCCAGCTACACGGAGTCGTTCAACATCGTGACGGCGGATGCTGTGTCGGAAGGTGTCCCTTGTGTAGTCTCGCCTGCTATCGAATGGATGCCGGATTTTTGCCAAGCCGATCCGGATGATGCGTCGGCCATTGCCAGGACAGGCTCAATGCTCTTGGCTGATCCGCACGTCTGCTGGGAATGCTTCGACGCTTTGGAAGCTTACGTGGGCATGGCAGTCACGCGCTGGAAGAAATTCCTGGGAGCATGATGCAATTCTTCAAACGAGAGATCATCTCGCGGCACGACAAGGAGCTGTACCTGGAGCGGTTGATAATTTTTAAGTGTGCGTGGTTCGGCATCATGCTGCACAAGTTCTACGCATCAGATGACGATTGCATGCACGATCACCCGTGGCCTTTCGTCTCGATCATTCTTCGTGGCGGCTATTGGGAATGGACGCGCGGGGGCGACGTGCTGATGTCTGATCGGGATGGCAGCTCGGGCGACAGACGAGACTGGTATCGACCGGGTTCGATACTCTTTCGGGGCGCGAGGCATTTGCACAGGATTCAATTGGCCCTGGATGGGCGGCCAACATGGTCGCTCGTTTTTACCGGGCCGCGAGTTCGAGATTGGGGATTTATTACACCAAAGGGCTGGATCGTTCATTGGAGGTACAACTATGCCAAGCACTGTGGATAGCAACCACATTGTCAGACTCCTGGTCTCGAACTTCTGTGGCGTGGAGGCGCAGGAGATCGAGCTGCACGGCGAGAGCGTTCTCGTTATGGGAGACAACGCGACCGGCAAGACGAGCCTGGTCAACGCAATCCTTTGGGCACTCGGAGCTATCACGGCCAAGGACATGGACGATGGCCCGGTCCGCAACGGGACCGACAAAGCAACCGTTCGCGTCGAGCTGGGATGGGGCGATCACGTCGATCTGATCGTCGAACGAACTTGCCGGGAAGGCAAGAAGCCCGTGCTGAGCATTCGCCGGCAGGACGAGGAGCCCTTCCGCGAGCCTGACAAGATTCTCAAGGCGCTCTTGGGCAACTTCGGCATCCGGCCCCAGCTGTTTTTTGGGATGAACAAGCCACAAAAGCGAGCGGCCTTGCTTCGGCTCATGAACCTTCAGCCGCCCGAAGCAATGGTCCAAGAGATTACCGGCACGGTCCACAAGGCGCAGGTCGGTGAGGACGCGGACAAATATCTCGGGCGACTCTGCGACGATGAAAACGGCTTCTACTACTTGGAACGCCGTCGAGCCAATCAAAACGAAATGGCCAAGCTCAAAGCCTTGCAGGAGGAAACGGACCGACTGACCGCGATCGGCGGCCCGCCGGAGGAGGAGAAGAAGTCCGCCACGGCGATCTTGGATGAGCTGGAACGAATGGAGCGGTCGGAGAAGAAGCGCGAGGAGCTGCGCGTCTGTGCGGCCCATGCCAAGATCGAGATGGATGGCCATTGGAGCCAAGTCAACACGCACGCGGCGACGAGGGACCGCTGGCGACAACGCAAGGGCGACATCGAGCATCAGATTGCCCAACTCCAGATGGAGTTGGTGAACGTGGAGTCGCAGATCGACAGCAACGACAAAAAATATGACGAGTCGGGCCGGCTTCACGCCTTCAGCAAAAACGCCTGGGAAGAGGCTACGGCGCTGTTTGATAATTGCGCCGACAACGCACAGGAGATAGTCCGTCTCCGCACAGAGCTGAAAGACATCGAGAAATTCAACGAGCGGCTCGAAGAACGCCGCGGCATTGCCAAGGAGGTCTTGAGACTCGCAACCGACGTTCAAAAGGCCAAGGGCGAAAGCGAAGGGGCAGAGTTGATCCTCAAGAACCTCCGCGACTTGCGCTACAACATGGTCCAGCCTACAGACCTCGGCATCAACGGCTTGCGCCTCGAACCGGATGACATCTACTACAACGGCGTGGCCCTCGGCTCCTGCTCGACCGGCGAACAGCTCGACATCTTCTTTGCCTTGGAGATACGAGCCAAGCCAGACTTCCGGACCCTGCTGATCGACGAAGGGGAGCGCTTCGGGCCTGGGCTGCGAGAAGCAATCTTCGAACGGGCCAGGAAGCACGGCTGCCGCGTCTTCATGACTGCCGTGAGTGGCGATGCCCAGCTAAAAATCGAAATCCGTGAGGCAGATGGTTAAAGACCAACAGCATCATGGCATAATAGTTGACCAGCATTCCCACGACTGGCCATGCGGTCGTGATTGTGAACTTCGTGGGCAACGTCAAATTGCCCGCAGGGAACAGCATTGCGCAAAGCATGGTGATGCTGGTGCCTACGCCCAGCCAGATTGTGATGAACACAAGGATGTCGAACTTGTCCATGGCCGGCCTCGCTTTCTCAGCCGCGCCGGTTTATCTTAGGCGGATTCGGCAGAAAGTGAGTCGGGCGGCTGTGCTACAGGCTCCGTAGTGGAATCCTCTACACGTGGTCCATGAGTAGATTCAGGCAACTTCTGTGCCGTCGCTTTCGGAGCATGCTGGACGCAGCCGAAGTTCTCGCGCGTGGCAAGCCAGGCTGCAAACTGACTGGAGGATTTCGCAATGGCCTTTGTCTCGGAGACGTTCGCTTCGCCGGCATAGCTCTTGGCCAGCTGACACGTTCCCCAGCCGGCAGCGTATCGAGCGGGATCCCAAAAGCGACAGCTCTTGCAGAAGGCGCCAGCCATTAGAACCATCCCACGGGCTTGCGAACGAAATCGTAACCCTCTTGATACCAGCCGCACGGACAAGACGAACCGCCATGTCGCGGACAGCCATGCACGTAGCGCCAGTACATTTCCATAGCGGACTTGCGAACGGATACTTTCAGGTAGATTTGGGCTTTGCGATCTGCTTCGTCAAATTGAATGACAGCTCCGGTGCCCAGCTCGTGCGCAATAAAGTTCAAAAAGGGCGGGCAAAGCCGATTCGCCTTAGCCCGATCCCATAGGTAGAGTAATGGCAAGTCTCTGTGCTCTTGGTCGATCTGGACGAAGGGCTCGGCGCAGAATGCGGCCAGGTAAGTGCCCATGCTGACGCCATTCAAGCCGAAGCCACTTTCGAGGCTTCCCTTGAGGATGGCTCGCTCTGGTTGCTCCCACGACAAAAAATTAAGAACTTTTTTCAGTTCCGCTCGGCGGATCATTTCTAGGTACGCTTTTGTCTTCGGTCGCGGGAACAGACTTGGCTTCGTCTTCCGATGACTGAGCTGACTTTGGCGCATCTTCGACCCAGAACTTAAACTCCGATTTCGCTTTCAACCCGTCTGCCATTGGCCGACCCTCCATCAAGCCGATGATGCCGATATTCCTGGGAAAACCAGCGAATTGCCTCGCTGAGCACATTGGGCGGAAAATCGAGAAACGGCGCTTCGTACTGAACAAACTGCGCAGCCGTGTGCGCGGAGACGCCTGCTCGGATTAGCGCCCAATAGGCTTCGATCAGCGCTTGCTTGATACTTTCAAGGTCCATGGCAAATTCACTTTACAGAGTTGTTAAGTAAAGGGCAAGCAAAGGGAGTTGTGCCACTATGTTTTTTGAAATGACGCTTATCATGTTCGGCAAATTCGATGCCCGTTACGGCGGGGGTTTGCCATGCACTTTCGATTCGGTTCTTGGGGTCTCGGTTTTCCAACCTTTTACTTCGCGCCTGATGGCGCTGGCGGAGGGGGAGGGTCTGGCGATGCAGCTGCTTCTCAGGCTGCTCAAGGGGGCGGAGCTACTCCTGCTGCTGGTCAAGCTCAAGCTGGGGATGCTGGTGCTGGCGGGGCTGGTAGTGCTGCTGCCGTTTCTGCCGCTCCTGCCGCTGGCGCTGGAGCTGCGACGCAAGCGGCGGCTACTGAACAATGGACTGATCTCCGAGACTACGCCCGAGAATCTGGATTAGACCTTTCGCATCTTCCCGACTCAGCGGCGGCGGCCCGCTATCTCATCGACATGGCTCGGGGCAACGATTCGTACCTACAGTACGGTCGGCGCATGGCCCCGCACGCGCAAGCCTTCGAGCAATGGCTTCAACAGCAAGGACAGCCCAAAGTGGCTGGCACGGGCGCTGCTGCTGCTGAAGCCACAAAAAAGAACTACTTCGGCTTGCCCGAGTGGGATGACGGCTGGTTGGAGATGGTCGAGAAGGATGCCAACGGGAACTTGGTTCCCAAGGTCGGCGCTCCTCCGGACGTGATTGGCCGCATCCAAACCTATCAACGCGCCTTGCGCGCGTTCAACAACAAGTTCTACTCCGACCCGCGCGGCATCCTGTCGCCAGTCATTCAAGACATCATACAGCCCATTCTGGAAAAGTACGTCCAGCAAAACATGGGTGCGGCTCAGGGCCAGGCGTTTGCCCATGGCTGGATTCAACAGAACTCCGAATGGCTGCACATGAAGGACACGCAGGGCAATGTGCTCCTCGATCCGATCACGAAGGAGCCGATTCTGACTCCCGAAGGGCAGCGGTTCAACACGCACTTGCAAACCGCTGTCAGACTCGGCATCACGTCCGGCCCGGACCGGATGAACTATGCCATGGACATGCTGCGGGGCGAATATTACCAGCAGCAAGCCAACAAGGGCGGGAGCCAGGGCGCGAATGGTGCGGCGAATGGCAGCGCGAACGGTGGCGCCAATCAGGGCATCAAGGACACGTTCCTTCAGCAACACAATCGACGGGCCCCAAACCACGGCGGCTCGACAACTCCGCCAAATAACCCGAATGCTGGCAATGCGGCACAGAATGCAAATGCGTCGCTTGCCGATCGGATGCGAGCAAACTTGGCAGCGGCCGGCATCAAGGACGCCGACATCGCTGCTGGCGACGAGCGATAAGGGCGGTTACGCGCCTTTGTAACTGTGGCTAGGCTGGACAATGGAGAAATCCAGTGGCCGACTGGAGCCGAATCGTTAACACGACGATCAAGGAGTACATCCGCGACGTCGAGGTCAACATCCTGCGTAACCGCAAAATCCTTGCCATGCTCAAGAGCAAGGGGCGAATCACTTTCAACCATGCCGGCGATGGCATGGATTGGAAGGTTCAATACAAGCGGTCTCCGCTTATCGGGTACGCGGACTCTGACACGCTTACGTTCTCAAGGCGCGATCGGTGGAAGACCGCTCAGCTCGACTGGCGCGGCTATGCGATCACCGATAGCTTGACCAAACAAGAGCGCCTGAAGAACAAATCCACGGAAGCAATCGTCAAGCTCTATGACGGCATCGCACGCAACCTGCTCGATGACGTTGACGATCAATTCTGCGACGAGTTCTACATCAATGGCTACGCTGCCGGCAACCAGAAGCGTATCCACGGCATCGAGAGCTTCCTGAACTCCGCCACGCAGCAAAGCGGCAACTTCGTTGCCCTGCCGGCGGCGACCTATGCCAATCTTTCGACCGTGCTCGGGACCTACGGCGGCACGTGGGCAACCCTCGGGCAATGGCCCATCGGCACGGGCGACGCTCACTATGACTTTTGGTCCCCGCTGATCGTGGACTACACGAATTCGGCCTGGGCTGAAAGCTCGAAGGTATGGTCGAGCACGGCTGTCGAAGCGATGCGCTTCGGCATCGTTCACGCTCGCAAGAACAAGTCGAAGCGGGGCATGCTCGATTTCATCGAGCTGAACGACGAGCTGTACCGACAGTTCTTGATGATCCTTGATGGCAAGGAGCGAATCGTCATCGACCGTGGCAAGCGATCAGGCGGGCTGCAAACGCTCGGCTTCGAGGACGTGCAAAACTTCGACGGCTGCGACGTGACCTACGAGTACGGGATTCCGGTCGGCCTTGGCTACGGATGGAACGCCGACCAGATGGAACTCCGCAGCTTGCAGGGGCAGCTGTTTGTCCCCGAAGGTCCGGACTATGACGTTGCCTCGAAGTCCTGGCGCTTCTCGGTCGATTTCTTCGGCAACATCGTGTTCAATCCGCGCTACTTCCTGAAGTTCGGTCAATACTCGTAACTCGCGGCGACAAGCCGGCTGGTTCAAACAGGAGACGAATATGGCACGTATGGAAAACCCGCCGTTCGCACGCGGGGAAACCTATTACAACCTTTTTGCCTCTTCGACGCAGAGTTCGAGTGACGGGACCCAGCTCGAAGGCAAAGCCTGGTTGTTCGAGGACATCGACCCGATCAACAAGGTCGCTCGATCGAATCAATACGTCACGGCCCGCGTGGTCCGGAACATCTCGGGCGGCACGCTGGCACCGAAACGCCTGGCCAACTTGGCAACGAGCACGCTGCTTGCCAATGGTGCGGGCTTCTATGGCGGCCAGGTGGACGGCTACGGTTATGTGACAGCGCAGCGGGCTTATCCCATCGACGAATTCTTGCCATCCGCCGGCGTCCAGAACCTTGACTTGTTCTGGCTAGTGACCGAAGGGCCGGCCAAGGTGCAAACCGACCTGGCGGCCTTAACGGGGGTCATCAACATCGGCTCGCGCGTGATGGCTCAAACTGCCGTCACGAGCGGAGCAACGACCGCTGGTCGCGTTATCCTGCAAGACCTGACCGGGGCGACGGCGGCCCTCGGCAACGCGGTCATGAACTACATCGGTACGGCGATGTCGGCAGCGACTTCGAGCAACACCGGGGCCGATCTCCTGATCGACGTCGGCCACTGGTAAGCAGCAACCGTTGTGAAGGGTCCTTACCAGCCGTGGACTCCGAACGGTCTCGCCGGGGGACAGCCGTAACCGTCTCCCGGCATTTTTTTTAACCGGAGCTGCCGCGTGTGTTCAGCTTCAACTCGCTCTGCGGGCTCGATGATGACATCTTTCCGAAGGGGATGTTTCAGTACGCGCTCGTGACACAGCTCTTTGCGTCCGAGCTGAACAACCACAACATCGCTCAGGTCACACAGGCTTACACGCAATGGATCACGGCATCCCCAAGCAACGCCTCGAATGTGACCCAAGCGATCACGCAATGGATCACGGACACGTCGCCTAGCGGGGATGCCAATGTTACTCAGACGATCTGGATTGTTGAGGTTGACCTTTCGCCCAGCAACGCGAGCGAAGTAACCCAAACGATCAGTGACTACATCAACGTTGTCAACAAGACCAACGTCACACAGTCGATCGTTCAGTCGATCATTTATGACCAAGGCAACGCCTCGAACGTTACCCAGACTCTTGCCCTCGTTACCGTTGATACCAGCATCGACAGTGAGGCCGATGTTGCTCAGACGATCACGCAGCGAGATGTTAGGAACGCCAGCGAAGTAACCCAATC
>Ga0187781_10004846_pt1 | contig 10009 bp, 11 predicted proteins | sample 0715_SJ02_MP02_2_FD_132447 | JGI IMG/M metagenome (GOLD analysis project Ga0187781, IMG submission 132447) | Tropical peat soil microbial communities from peatlands in Department of Meta, Colombia - 0715_SJ02_MP02_20_MG | ecosystem: Environmental > Terrestrial > Soil > Wetlands > Peat | place...
AGCCCAAGCGCAGCTCGATCTCCGCGCAGCATTTCACCATGCAACGCCAAAGTGAGAACGCCGAACGCGATGATTGTGAGGACCGCGAAGCCGCCATGGACCCACATCAGCTTGCGGTTGAATGGAGTGAGTTTCGCGAGGTCGTCATTCCATCCGAGGCGTGCGGGCACCTGGAAGCTGGCAATCAGAACAGCGAAATGCCCTAGCCCCCCGAGCCAGATCGCCAGATTGAAGATGCGTTCAGCGGACGCGAGGGCGACCCATTCCGCAATCGGTTGCATACGAGCCTCCTTTCAGAGCGACCCGATGGCGGCGAGAAACGGGAGAATTACTCGCCGGATGAAAATCGGATGAAACAGCCCAAATGCCGGAAGCCCGGCCCACAGCACGACGAAAAACCAGCCGCGCATACCTTGCGAAGTGCCCAGTCTTTTGCCTGGCGCGGATCTTTCGAACAGCACGCCAACGCCTTGCAACAAAAAATAAGCCGTCGGCAGGCCGTAGCCGCCTCGCGCGGGAAATGAAATCACGAAATCATGAATGAATCCGGAGACGAGAAAGGCGCCCAGCGTCGCTGAGGCGACTCCGAACCGTTCGCGGACCGGTTTGAAAACGAGCCCGTAGGTGAGCTGGCGGAAGCCAAGATTCCAGCGCTTGCCCCAGAATTCGCCGAGCGAGGTCGCTGAGGCGGGCGCTTGCATGATCGGCTGTGCATTCACTCCCATGGCGCGCCAAAGGAGCGAAATCAAATGAAACGCGCCGAAGTGCAGCACCAGCACAAGCCCGAGCATTCCGATCCAGCCGACCAGCAGCGTCTTTTCCGAGAGAGCTCGGTGCGCTGCAAACCAAATGAGCGCGCAGCCGGCAACGGTCTTCGCCGTTGCAGCGAGCCACTCCTTCCCCGGAACTCGATCCACATCGCGGTTCGTGTCGAGAAATGCAGGTGCGTCCATCCCAGGCCAGAGGAACAGATAGGCCAGGCTCCGGCCGAGTCCCGCTCGAACGCCCGCCGCGCGCGCCTCGAACCATGTCTCCCACTTGCATCCGAAAAATAGGGCGATCGAGAGCAGCCACATGAACTGCCAGGGCTCAAGCCGAGCGCGGAAGAAGCAGACGGCAGCGGGGAGCGCGATCAGTGGAATCCAGCCGGGCCAAACCGGCGGGGCGGGCGCCTCCCCTCGTGCACCGATTGTTCGAACCCTGACGCCGTGAACTTCGCTCAGGTGGTCCATCGCAGATCCTCAATGCAAAATGGCTTCGCGATCGGCAGCCCGCGACGAATCTGCTCGTCTGTGAACGGAGTGGTGGGAAACAAATCGGCGGGCAGGGATTCGAATGGCGGCCAGGGGTCGACAATCCCCTCAGAAAGAATCCGAACCTGAGCGAGTGAGACGAGCGGAATTTTCATCACACGTTCGAGCAGATGCGCGAGGACGTAATGAACCGCCAGAGGCGCTCGAAAATACAGCGGATGCTTTTCGACAACGCGCCCCACGCGCCGCACCGCTTCTCCGAGCAGCATTTCTTCCGGGCCCAGGATGGCCACGGTTTGACATGACAACCGGCCCTCGACAAGCGCTGCAATCATCGCGCGGACAAGATCCTCGACGGCCAGCGGGCGCACCGGCCTGTCTTTCATGCCGACCAGCGCGAACAAGGGGAACGTATGAAGGGCATGGCTCAAATGATCGAGCATATGGTCGCCCAGGCCATAAATCACACCGGCTTTGAAGATGGTGTAGTCGAGGCCCGAGCGGCGGACGATTTCTTCGGCGGCCCATTTCGACTCGTGATACCCCGAGCCACAATTCGGGCGCGCGCGGAGGAAGCTCAGAAGCACAATTTTCCCGACACCTGCGCGCCGGGCTGCTTCGACCACATTGTCTGTTCCCGCGACGTGGATGCGTTCGTATGTTTGGCTGACGATTTCGCGGTTGATTCCAGCGCAATGCGCCACCGCTCCGCAGGCCGAGAATGCCCGCGCGAGGTCGTCCGCGCTCGACAGGTCCGCCGGGAAAAAGGTCGCATTCGGAATTTCGAAAGAAGTGGGGTCGCGGCGATCCTTTCCTCGAGCTATCAAAACGACCTCGTGGCCGCGTGCGGCAAGCCCGCGCGCCAGATGCCGTCCGACGAATCCAGTGCCGCCTGTGATTGCAATTCTCATTGGGGGATCACCTTATGCCCAGCGGGGCTCGGCCCTGCTAGGATCCAGCCGAGGAGACCGCAGAGAGTGAAGCCGAAAGCGTTGGCGGTGCCGTGTAAATGGGCCATCTGGTCGAGGTGAACAAATGGTTGGAGCGGGAATTCGCCAACGGCCCAAACGGCGGCAAGCGCCATTGAAAAGAGAGCCGAGGCCGCAGCGACGCTGAGGAGCAGTTTTGCTCCGGCGCGCGGAATCGTGCGGAGCACGGCCAGAAAACTGATCGCCAGCGCAATTTCACTGACTGGGAGTACGAGCGCTGCTACCAGTTTCAGGCGCGGCCCGATCACGAATCCAGCAGCCAGAAGCGCAGGACCGAGTAGAACTCCCGCGCCCACGAGCTTGAAAATCCCTGGAACTTCCCGATTTTCTTTTCCGACGGCGAGTGCGCGGGCCGTGGACCGGGCGAGGAGAGGAGCGGCGAAGCCCGCATAGTGAAAGTGGACGGCCGTGAGAAGCACGATCGGCTCTTGAAATCCTATCGGCGTGAGGCTCATTCGCGAGGCCGCGAGCCAAGTGGCACCGATGGAGATATACAGGAACGCGGCGACCGTGCAGGTTCGGTCAAGTCGAGAGAGGGCTCCGCGCGCGATGCGTACAAGCGCTGCCAGTGAAAGGAATGCGCAAAAGACGAGCCAAGGGAGAACGAACGCTGTGGCCGAAATTGTGCGCGAAAAAAAGAATGAGCCAACAACCGAGAGCGCCGCGGGAAACTGAAGGTAGCGAGCGACTCGCTCGAAGCCGCCCGGCTTCCTCTCTGCATCGACTTGCGCCGTCAACTCGAGGCCGAGAGGCACGATCACCAACGGCGCAAAGAGGAAAAGCAATTCGATCCAGGACAGGTTGACGCGATTTGCCAAATTGGCGGCCGCCAGCCCGCACCAGATGATTCCTCCCATCGCGGCACTCTTTTTCACAGCGCTCCTCTCAATGCCGAGTAGCCAAAGACACCGACCAAGTAGACAAGCGCGAGCAGCATCAGGACGTCGCCGAGGCGATGCCTGCGGCGCAACTCGGGATCGTAGAGAAAAAGCTGAATCGGGATGCGGGGCAACCAGAAAAGAGCGATGGTGGCGCTCAAAAAGCGGCCGAGGCGGCTCGCGCCGGCCAAGTCCGGCGCAAAAAAGAAGCACAAGGCCGAAAACATTCCGAGCACTGCGACGATGTACGCCCAGTGTACGATGAACACGTGGCGGATCATCGGCGAAACGCGTGCGAGGTTTTCGCGGCACTCGAGCTTCGCGGGCAGAACAAAATTGCCCGCGACGATGGCAAGCTGGACTGCGCCAGCAAGCCAAATCAGTTGAATGAGCCGGTTCATGAGGTCTCCTGCCGCATGCTGGCGGCGCGTGTTCGAAACGCATTTCTAACTGGACACATAATGCCTCGCAAACTCGGAAGAGTAGCTCTCGCCAATCGTTTCGCCGTGCTGCCGAAGCCAATCGCTGAAGCGGGTTTCGCCCGTCGGCGGGCCGGCCGAGACGAGCAGATCCGCCATCAATCCATCGACTTCTTCGCGCGTGAGAATCCGGTCGCGTAGCGCGAGCCCGAGCAGGCCGGTCAATGCCAGGGCAATTCCGGAGTTCACGTGGATGATCCGAGCCTTGCTCCGTGTCGCGGCCGCAATCAGACGCACGAATTCTGCGAACGTGAAGATTTCAGGCCCGACCGCGTCACGGATGCTATCGGCGGATTCTTCGGATGCGCGTATGGCCAAATCCGCAACGTTCTCAACGAATACTGGCTGAACTCGATAGCGCGCGCTGCCGGGGAGGGCAAAAACTGGAAAGTGACGCAGAAGCCACGCGATGTTGTTGATGAGAATGTCTTCGATTCCGAAAATTATGGTTGGCCGGAGAATGGCGTAGGGAATTCCCGAGGACCGGACAATTTTTTCGAGTTCTGCTTTGCCCCGAAAATAAGCAAGCTCGGAATCGAGCGAGGGGTTCGTGACGCTGATATGCACGAGTTTCCGGACGCCTGCTTCGCGAGCCGCCTCGACGAGAATTCGCGTGTTTTCGACCGCCCGATCGAATGTGACATCTCCATGATTGAACCGCACCCAATACGTGTTGAACAGGCACCCGGCGCCTTGCAGACTGTGAACCAGCCCGCGGGGGTCCTGGAATTCGAGCGGAGCGACTTCGACTCTCCCGCCGAACTCGTGCGGCCGATTGGGATGAGCCGTCAGCGTTAAGACGCGCTTGCCCTCGCGGAGCAGGCGGCGCGCGATATATTTCCCGGTGTAGCCGAATGCACCCGTCACGACGGCCTTTTCGAGGGCGATCGAGATGGTCATGACTTCGCCACCGAGCCAGAACCGCTGGCCTTGCCTGAGGGAATGTAGCGGTTGAGGACAAGGCCGAGCACGATCACCGTAAAAATTAGCGCAACAAGCGCCCCCTCCAGCTGGCCGCTCAAATCGAAAATGAATCCTGCCAGCGTCGACGCAAGGGGACGGAAACGCAGCGCCACAGCGAGAGGAACCAGGACCAGAGCGACATTCGTGAACGCCAACCAGAATCCGGCGCGTTCGCTGGTGCCGCAAAGATCCACGAGAATTTTTTTCAGGGGGCTGCGGAGATATTTCACTACCAGCACAGAAAGAAGGAGCGTTACGCCGATGCCGGCAGAAAATGCGGAGATGGGGTTCATGGGTTTGATTCTCCTAGGTGCGGGGGCAAAGGTTCGACGCGTTCGGGAATCACCACGGCGCACGCGCGCGAAGAGCAGTGGCGGCGGGCGGCGATGAAGCGGTAGCCGGCGCGCAGGAGGCGGCGCACGCCGGGAACCCAGGCGAGCGCGACGACCGGGCTCGCCCACCAGACAAATCGAGCGAGATGAACGAGGGCATCGGCCCCGCCGTATGCGGCGCCGTCGCGCATCAGGACGCGCATTTCGCTGAGCAGCTCCTGCTCCGGCAAGTGAAAGCGCGCTCGCACCCAGGGAAGCTGAAGCGGGCAGAACATGAAACCACGAGGGGCGAGGAACGGTTCGAGGCGGCGCGCCCAGCGCCGGCAGAATTCGCAGTTGCCGTCGAAGAGCATCCAGCCGCGCGAGGGGCCGGAGCTTATTTCATTTATTTCAGTAGAGACTGAAATCATAGGGCCTCAAAAAACGCCGGCGAGACGCCGGCGCTGCAAATTCTTAGCCCGGCAGCAGCTTGCGGATGCGGCCGCGAAGCTTGACCAGCCCGCGCGCCGCCCGCGGCGGCAGATGCTGAAATTCTTCGAAAAGCATGTCCATCGTGGCGATAAATTCGAGCAATTGCCGCAAGCGCTCGTGCGCGTGGGCTTCGGAGGGCCCCGCTTTTTTCGACTGTTCGACACATTCGCGCACGACCTGGATCGTGGGATCGACCTCGCGCTTCTTGCGTTCTTGAAGGATGATGCGGAAGAGCTCCCAGACGTCTTTGACCGATTCGAAATGCTGGCGGCGATCGCCCAGGACGGGCGCGACGCGCACGATGCGCCATCCCTGGAGCTCGCGAAGGCTCGTGCTGATGTTGGAGCGGGCGACCGAAAGCGTGGCGGCAATTTCTTCGGCGGGCATGGGGCGCTCGGAGAGAAAGAGCAGCGCGTGGACCTGGGCGACGGTGCGATTGACGCCCCAGCGGGTGCCCATTTCGCCCCAGTGGAGGATGAACTTCTGGGCGACGGGGGAGAGGTTCGGTTTTGTATATTCTGTCATTTCAGTCTGTACTGAAATTACAGTAAGAAAGGCAAATTGTCAAGCGTTATTTCGCAAGCCCTTTGATTGGAAGCAGTTCCGGCCGGCGGGCTCAGCTGGCGGCTTGCTCGACGGTGACCAGCTCGGGGATTTCGATGTGGATTTGCGTTCCCTGCCCTTCCTGGCTGTGAATGTCCATCTTGAATTGATCGCCGTAGAGAAGCCGCAGGCGCTCGTGCACGTTGCTGATGCCGATGCCGCCGCCATACACCTCGGTGAGGCGCTCGGCGGGCATGCCCATGCCGTTGTCTTCGATTTCGATGAGCAGGCGTCCGTCGTGGCGGCGGGTGCGGATGTGGATCTGCCCGCCTTCCAGGCGCGGTGAGAGACCGTGCTTGATCGAATTTTCGATCATGGGCTGAAGGAACATGCTGGGAACAAAGGAGTCGAGGGCATCTTCATCGATGGCCTTGAAGATCTGCAGTTTGTCGCGGCCGAAGCGGATCACTTCGATATCGAGGTAGTCGTCGATGAATTCGAGCTCCTCGCGGAGCGGGACGAAAGTCTCGTGCTTGCGCAGCAGGCGGCGCAGGATGTTGGAAAGTTTCAAGACGACGCCGCGGGCCATATCCGGGTCAAAGCGGATCAGAGAAGAGACCGTGTTCAGCGTGTTGAACAGGAAGTGAGGATTGATCTGGCTGGTGAGGGCGTCCATGCGGGCTTTGAGCAGGAGCTGCTGATTCTGCTCGAGGTTCATTTCGATGCGCGTGTTGTTCCAGATTTTCACGGCGATGGCCACGCACATCACCGAAGAGAGCACGACGAGAAAAGTATAAGCGCGATTGCTCGGATGAATGGCGAAGAGCCAATGGGTGGATACGGCGCGGGCGAGCTCGATCTGAGCGACCGAGAGCGTCGCGCATGCAAATAGCGGCAGCATCGCCCAGTTGCCGGGTCCGCCGCGGAGAAGCCGCCAGAGCCACTGGGGGATATTGAGAAAGAGAAACGGCCCGAAGTGCCAGACGTCCTCTTTTTCCGGGATGGCTTCGCGTACCATGCCCGCGAGCAAACCGACGAGCGCGGCCATGGGACTCGACAACCATTCGTGATTGCCGAATGCCGGAAGGCTGATGAGCGAGCCTCCCAGCAAGCCAACGACGCGCCCGCCGATCAAGCCTAGGAGAAACGAGCCTTCGAATGTGAGGTCGAAAAATCGATAGCCGACCAGGCGAAGCATGACGCCGAGAGCGAGCGGCGGCGTGAGGAAAAGAAGCAGCATGACTTTCTGGTCGGAGTCGCGGTTTTCGGTGAAAACGAGCCTGCGAAATGATTTGAAGCGGACGAGAAGGGCTGCCAGTGCGGCGGCCCAGCACACTTTCAGAATCAGGATAAAAAGAAGATCGGTGCTGCCAGAAAGTATCATCAGCGCTCGCGAATCCGCGCAGCCAAGGGCCTGCGTGTAACGTTAGCCAAAGCGGCAGGCGAAGTAAAGAGAAGCGCGCGGGGCGTGTGAAATAAGAGTGGTGTTTCGGGGCCTGCTATAATGCAGGGTTCGCATGAAGCGCAAGACGAAATCCGGGAAAGCGCGCGTGGTGGCGAGGGCGGAGCTGCCCACTCGCTACGGCCGATTCCGTATTCTTGGGATTGAAGGGCGCACGCGCGGGGAGCAGGCGGTGGCCATTCAGCACGGAAAGTTGAATGGCGGCAGGCCGCCGCTCGTGCGCGTGCACTCGCAATGCCTCACGGGCGACGTGTTCACCTCCGAACGCTGCGATTGCCGGGCGCAACTGGAATTTTCTTTGCGCAAAATTGCCAAGGAGCCCTCGGGCGTGGTGCTGTATCTCCCGCAGGAAGGGCGCGGGATCGGGCTGATCAATAAGCTGCGCGCGTACGAGCTGCAGGATGCGGGGCTCGATACGGTCGAGGCCAACCGGCGGCTGGGTTTTGCGGCGGACACGCGCGACTATGAATTCGCCGCCGACGCGCTGAAGGCGCTGGGCATCCGGGCGGTGCGGCTGCTTTCGAACAATCCGGACAAAGTGCGGCAACTGGCGCGCTCGGGAATTCGGGTGGTCGAACGCGTGCCGTGCCGGCCGCGGACCAGCCGGCTTTCCCAAGCCTACCTGCGGACCAAGAAGGACAAGCTCGGGCATCTGCTCGGCGCGATTTGACTCCGAAACCAACCCAAAGCCTGGGAATGTTCAAAGTGCTGGGATCTTCAGGGGCTGAAGCCTTCCAATTTGTCGCCCTTTGATGTCGCGGTTGAAACCGCGACCTACAAAACGAGCCTTCGAATTCCGTCTCCCCGAAGAAAATGCTTGACAGGGCGAGCCAATGCGTCAATACTAAACCAGATGGTTAAGCTTTTAGAGCCGGCCCTCGACGCCACTTTTGCGGCGCTTTCCGACACGACGCGCCGCGGAATTCTGGCGCGCCTCGCTCAGGGAGAATCTTCCGTCAGCGATCTGGCCGCGCCTTATGATATGTCGCTTCCGGCGGTGTCGAAGCACCTGCGGGTGCTGGAAAATGCGGGGCTTGTAGTGCGGCACAAAGACGGGCGGGTCCATCGCTGCCGGCTGACGGCCGAACCGATGAAGGGCGCGTCGGAATGGATCGCTCGCTACCGCCAATTCTGGGAAGACCAGTTCGACGCGCTCGCACGATATCTCGAGGAATCACAGAGAGAGGAGAACCAATCATGGCCAGCACCACGACCGGCCCGGGAGAGCGGCTCCAGATCCGCCGGATGTTTGCAGCGCCGCGGCCGAAAGTCTTCGAGGCCTGGACGGAGCGGGAAAAGCTAGAAAAGTGGATGTGCCGCGACAATCCGAATAACGTGGCGCGTTACACCGCATTCGATATGCGCCTCGGCGGCACCAACATGATGGAAATTCGCGCGGCCAACGGCGCCACGTACCACCAGCGGGTGACGTTCCGCGAAATCAAGCCTCCGGAAAAACTCGTCTTCACCTGGGGGTGGGAGCTGTTCAACGCTTCCGGCGTGAAAGATGAAGTGCAAGACGAAACGCTGGTGACCGTGGACTTCGAAGAACGCGGGAAATTCACCGAAGTCACCCTGACGCACGAACACTTCCGCACCGCCGAACAGTGCGAACGGCACCAGAAGGGCTGGATCGGCTGCTTCGACAAACTGACGGAAGCTCTCGGCGCCTAGCGAAGGAAATCAGGAGGCGACGGACAATGAGCAGCCCTGCGGCAGGTCCTGCGAACTCTCTCGAGGTGCGGCGCGTTTTCCGCGTGCCACGCGAAAAAATGTTTGCAATGTGGACCGAGACCCGGCACCTCGAACACTGGATGTGCCGGCCCGATCCGCGAAACGTAGTGAAGTACCGCGAGCATGAATTCCGCGTGGGAGGCAAGCGACTGATCGAGAACCGGGCGGCGGATGGCGGCGTGTTCATGAACCGGGGGGAATACCTGGAAATCAAGCCGCCGGAAAAGCTGGTGTTCACGTGGGCCTGGGAACACTTTTCTGCCGCGGGGCAGAAAACCGCCGAGCTGGATGGAACGGTGGTGACAGTGGAGTTTCATGATCGCGGAGATTCGACTGAAGTGGTTCTGAAGCACGAGTTCTTCCCCGATACGAAGATGCGGGATCTGCACCAGAATGGCTGGAATCTGTGCTTTGATCGGCTGCAAGAGCGCTTGGCTGGTGTCGCACGCGAGGGACATGCCGTGGAAGTGGATCCGACCGCACCGGCGTCACTCGAAATTCGGCGGACTTTCAAGGCGCCGCGGGAGAAAGTGTTTGCGGCGTGGACCCAACGCGAGCAACTCGAGCGATGGATGTGCAAAGACGTTCCAACGCAGGATGCGAAATATGTGGAGCTCGACGTGCGTCCGGGCGGGCGCTATGTAATTGAGATTCAGGCGCCCGGGGACGCCGTCTATCGCGGGCATGGGACATTCCTGGAGGTGAAGCCGCCGGAGAAGCTCGTGTTCACCTGGGCTTGGACTCGCACGCCGCAAAGCGAAACTGAGGAATTGCAGACAACGGACTCGGTGGTGACCGTGGAACTCTTCGAGCGCGGCTCTTCTACCGAAATGATATTCCGGCACGAAATGCTGTCGGGCGAGGCAAGCCGCAAGTCTCACCAAAAGGGCTGGGAGGGCTGCTTC
>Ga0187781_10004847_pt1 | contig 10009 bp, 9 predicted proteins | sample 0715_SJ02_MP02_2_FD_132447 | JGI IMG/M metagenome (GOLD analysis project Ga0187781, IMG submission 132447) | Tropical peat soil microbial communities from peatlands in Department of Meta, Colombia - 0715_SJ02_MP02_20_MG | ecosystem: Environmental > Terrestrial > Soil > Wetlands > Peat | place...
CATGCCCGATACATCGGCCGCGCAAATCGTCGCCGGCCAAAGTTGGGCTGCGGTCACCCTGAAGTCAGGCTCCGTCCTTCAATTGCCTCTAGCGCGCAACGGGGCACTCAACGGAAACAGCTTGACAGTGACGCTGCCAAGCAACGCCAACAATACTCCCTTGGGAGCTGCGTTCTGGGGGGACATTCTGGGGTTCAATCCGGCCCACAGTCCGGACAGCTTCGCGCTCGTGAATAAAAACGGGGACGTTTTTCCGGTGCTCGGACCGCAGCCGTCGTATCCTAGCAATGCCCATGCTGGTTGGCCAAGGGACCTGGGAACATCTGGTATTCGGGCAACAGTCCCGGCCAGGCTGTCTCTATATTCTTCAGCGACGGGCAAGGCGGGACATTTTACAAGTCCGTGCCGTTACCGGGCGTACCGACCGACATAACGGTTTCTAGTGACGGTAGCTGGCTCGCTGTTATTTACACCGCAGCAGACGGCAGCGGAGGGCGCATCGCTGTGTTTGCTATCGATCCCTACGGCGACCTATCGCTGGCTGCGACTTCAAGCCCGATCGGCGTCGCTAGCTTCGGTGGAGTGGCCATCAGTCAGTAGTGGTTTCTTTGTTTTTACCTTACCGGCGGGCCTCGCTCGCCGGTTTTTGGATTGGATCAGCGAAAGACAACTGCGTGTACAGCAGGGACACCTGTCTAGCGGAACTTTTCGGCTGTGTGTGCATCTCATGTGGGCCGCGTGCAATGCGGGCGCAAACTTCACAGGATTTAGGATGACTCCATGAGAAAAATGATTTGCACGTTGATTGCAGTGTGCTTCCTGGCAGCATCGCTCGGCGCTCTAACGCAGTCCGGCGTGACCACGAAGCAGGACACGATGCAACAGCCCGACGAGATGGAGCACGACAACATGAAAGCAGACACCGCGGCCAAGAAGGCAGTCAGCGTTTCAGGCAAGTTCAGTGATAACGGGAAGATGCTTATGGGTGATAAGGACAATAAAAATTGGATGGTCAGCAATCCAGAGGCCGTGAAGGGTCATGAAGGACATGACGTCACTGCTAACGCTCATGTCGATGGCGCTAAGAACGAGATTCGAGTCACCTCGGTCAAGATGGGGAAAGATGAAATGAAAAACACCATGAAGCAAGACACGATGAAAACAAACGAAATGCAGCACTGAATCCTGGCGACGTCTGACGTCGACTTCTCTGGCAATTTCATGAACCAGCAGAGTGTCTTGGTGAGCCGGTCATACGCGATCGAGGCGAGGCTCAAGCACTCAAGTACTTCTTCATGCAGCGCACACAGGGGGCGTAGCCCTCTCGCATCGCCTCCCGAGCCGTAATCGTCTGCAATCTGGCTTTATCGTGAATGAATGGACATCCGGGCACGTGAAATGTCTTTCCGTCCGTTGCGACCACTACCATCATCTCCGGAGGAACACCATTACCAGGTCTGGCATGATCTGATCGTAGTTCAGGACGGCCGGATACTGAGGAACGAGCCAGTTCGAAGCTGCCAGCGACCAGGACAGTTGCGGCCGCCGCGACCACCCAGCCCAAGAAGGTTCTCCTTGCAGGAGCCATGTTGTCTTCCAGCCTTCGCTGCAGACGGTGGCTGAATCCCAGTGGTACTTCGACCATGCGCTCGTCGCCGTATAACTGGATCACATTGCGCATACCGTCGAGTACGGCAGTGCAGTGCGTACATCCGCGAAAATGTTCTTCCATCGCAGCGCGCAGAGCCGGGTCGACTTCGCCGTCGAGGTAGTTCGAAATCTCGCGCCACACTTCTCCGCAGCTGACTACCATGGCTTCGCCCCCTTCGCAAAAGATAACTTGCTGCTCCAATCGCCTCCCAGCCCCGGCGCCAACAGGTCGCGCAGCATCAACCGCGCCCGTAACAAACGTGTCTTTACTGATGCTGTCGAGATCCCCAGGACCTTCGCTGTCTCCTCAATGCTTAAGTGCTGCATGTCACGCAGCACAAAAACCTCGCGATACTTTTCTCCCAGTGAGGAGAGCGCCTCCGCCAATTTCTGCCGAACCTCTTTGCGTTCCAAAGTCTCCAGAGGAATCTCGCGCCAGTCAGCAAAATCGCGCGGCGTGTAGTTGCCCTCCTCGTCCTGGCGGTCAACGATCGGCTCCACGATGTCTGCGTGTTCTTTCCTCCTTCGCATACGCGCCTCGTTAACCGTGATCTGAATCAGCCAGGTACTGAAACGCGATTCTGCACGAAACTGACGAATGTGCTTGAAGGCCTTCAGCATCGCCTCCTGAGCCGCATCTTCGGCATCTGCTTCATTTCTCAAAATGGCCAGAGCTGCCGCAAATACGCATCGTTCGTAAGGTCGAATCAGTTCGTAGAAAAGATCCCGTTCGCCGTCCCGGATGCGCCGGATCAGCTCTTCCTCCTTGAATTGTGCCGCTGGACCTCCCAGCACACCCAGCTCTTCCGGCATCGCTCCTCACGGCAACGCTGAACTCACGGCAACCGCGAACCGTTACTCCAAGGGGTATTCAGGATCCTTCTTCCATCCCGTTAACATTGAGACGAAGTTGTTCCAGCCATGCAAAACTACCATCACTAAATGGCCAAACACGAACGCCAGCAGTGCCCACATAAACAGGAAGTGCCAGAGCCGGGCCCAGTGAAATCCGCCCATCAGCCAGGCCAACCAAGAAAACTGCACCGGCTTCCAGATAGCCAAACCGGTCAGACCCGACAACACGCCCAGGACAATCGCCGAGCTGTATGCATGCTTCTGCAGCGGGTTGTAGGCTTCTCCGACCGGCGGCTTGGGGCCAAAGAGAAAATAGTGGCGCACCATCGGCCATACTCCGGAAACATCACGCCGCACAAAAAGCATCTGTTTGTAGTTGCCGCTGAAGACCTGGTATCCGATGTAAAGCAGCCCGGTCGCAATGTAGATCCACATAAAGGTGAGATGCCACTGCAGTGCACCACCCAGCCATCCGCCAATCGCCAAAGACTTTGGCCAGTCGATTAGATCCTTTTGCGGGATTTTTGCTCCGAAGCTTGGAAAAGCACGAAAGATCTGGAGCCCGCTGCCTACCATTACGAACAGCGAAACGGCATTTATCCAGTGGCAGAGGCGGACGATAAACGGATGTTCGTAGACCGCTTCCGTAATATCACCGGTTTTCACATCTTCGATTGCGAAGGTTCGAGTTGCCATGGCGGACGTCCTCGTTTTAAAGGCCGTAAAACTCCGAATAGCCCTGGTCTTCCCAATAGCCCACTCGCTCGAGTACATGAGTGACTTTGAGGCGGGTCAGGTATTTAGCCTGTTTGTAGCCGATCTTGGTGGGAATCTGCAGACGCAGTGGCGCCCCATGCTCGCGGGTCAGCGGCTGGCCGTACATCTCATAACAGAGCAAGGTTTGCGGATGCGTGGCCGTGGCCATATCCAGGGACTCGTAATAATCGTCAGCGCATTCGACAGCCACGAATCGTGCGGTCGCATCGGCGCCGATTGCCTTCAGGAAGTCGGTGAGGCGCGCACCACCAAAGCGGCCGATCACGTCCCACCCCTCCACGCAAACGTGGCGCGTATTCTGGTTAAGCTTGGGCAATGCCTGGATCTGTGCCAGAGTGTAATTTCCCGGTTTCTGCACCGCGCCGGCCACCGTCAGGGTCCACTTCTCCAAATCGACTCCCGGGTCATCCACGTCATAGTCATTGATGGGGAACTTGGCGAAAGGAGTAAGGTCGGAATCTGCAAAAGTGGGCGCGAGATGGGCAGAACGAAAGAGCTTTGCCGACGCCCAGTCGCTGAAACCGAGGCCTGCCTTTAGCAGGGGTACTTGCAGCTTCGGAATGGCAAACGCACCCAAAGCTACGACCGGCGTGAGCTTCAATAACTCGCGCCGGTTGATACTCTTGAACTTTCGACTATCGGTTGGTGTGCTCATGGGAGTCTTCGACAGAGCTGCCTCCGAATAAATGAGATTCAAGGATTATAGAAAAGTTACAGACACAGCTTCGTCTTCGCCGAGAACGATGGAACGCCGCGAAATGCTGTCGCCCCACCAAACGGAAAATGCGATGAGCAGTCCGAAGGTTACGAGAGGGTCGACGGCATTCACCAGAGTGATGCACCCGGTCGAACCGATTCAGGTGCGATTCACTTTACGTTACAGTTTCGGTTAGTGAGATTCTCGTTAACAGCACCTTTGGAGAAACCGTTTGACGAATGTCAGGGTTATCGGCCGTTCGCGGCAGTTTCCAAAGGCCACTACTTCGTTAAGCCCGGGGATTTCGACGCAGCGGGGAAAGTGAACTCTCCGAATCCGGCCCAGTGGAAGAGCCTTCTCCTGATGGATCACCGGCAAACCAGAAATCACTCTCCAATTGCCGACAAACCTTCCGGTGCCAGTAGGCAAATCCCGCCATCTCCTCTCTCCTTTCATTGACCTGACACTAGTCGTGGACGTAAGATTCGCGCCAGCGATCGACCAAACCATGCGGCGGGACTCGCATGCAGCTGCAAGATGTGACGAAAACGGGGCCAAGTGATGTCGGCCAGCGAGCTAGGCAGCGAGTCGCTTACCGCCTGCTTCCTTTTGTCTTTCTTCTCTACATCATCAACTACATCGACCGCGTCAACGTTTCCTTTGCCAACCTCAAGATGAGCGCCGATTTGGGTTTCAGTGACCGGGTTTATGGTTTGGGTGTAGGCATGTTCTATTTAACTTATATCTTGTTTGAAATACCTGGAGCTATCCTCGTCGAACGCTGGAGCGCAAGGAAGTGGATTGCACGAATCATGATTTCGTGGGGGCTAGTTACGATTCTCACTGCCTCTGTGCACACAGCCGGACAGTTCTATACCGCCCGCTTCTTGCTGGGAGCTGCCGAAGCCAGTTTTCTCCCCGGCATGATTGTCTATTTGACGCACTGGTTTCGTCAGTCTGAGCGCAGCCGGGCCATCGCTTGCTTATCCACAGCCATTCCCGCCGCCTCTTTAATCGGCTCCCCCGTGGCGGGTTGGCTGCTAGGAGTGCATTGGTGGTGGCTCGCGGGCTGGCGTTGGCTCTTTATTTTGGAAGGGATTCCTGCCGTCGTTATTGGAATTGTCACCGTGTTCTATCTAACCGATCGGCCCGCGCAGGCGCGATGGCTTCCTCCGGACGAACGGGACTGGCTTGTCAACGAATTGCAGGCAGAACTCGAGGCCAAAAAGAGGTTTCGAAATTACACGATCATGCAAGCGTTCAGCGACCGGCGAATTCTGATGCTGATTGCCGCTTACTTCCTTATGCTGACTGGGGCTCTCGGAACCCTTTACTGGATACCGACCTTCGTAAAGCGGCTTTCCGGAGTCTCGAATCAGACGGTCACCTCGCTTTTGTTGTTTCCGGCGTTACTGGGCGTTGTGGGGATACTTCTGAATGGCTGGCACTCTGACAGAACCGGTGAGCGACATTGGCACGCTGCTCTCCCTATCTTGGCTTCGGGTTTGATGTTCGCGCTCGTGATCCTCAGCCGGCACGAGGTGTCGTTGGCGATTCTGTTCCTGCTTTTGGGGGGTGGCTTCCAGTATGCCTACTTTCCAGCTTTCTGGGCGATTCCGACGATGATGCTAGGCGAGACAGCGGCAGCCGCCACCCTGGGGTTGATGATGTCGATCGGGCAACTCGGGGGATTTGCCGGAAACTACACGATTGCCTTTCTCAACGATCGAACGCACTCGCTTGCGGCCAGCTTTGGATTTATCGCACTCGTCTATATTGCTGCAGCAGGTCTGATTCTTAGTCCGAGGATTCGCGACCCACTCAAAGCTGTGTGGATGTTGAACTTAGACGGACGGGATCGCCGACATGAATGATACCTTCGTTCAGGATCAGAGCCCGAAGACCTCCACGATGGATCAGACCGCTCATAACACCACGCTGCGTAAGATCCTCTAGATACTTGCACGGCTCGCAAAGGCGCGTGCCGCGCATGATCACAGCCCCGACAACGAATTCCCGATCTACGAGGTGATTAAGGGGGACACCAGAGGTCGCGATATTACGGCGGGTGTCAGCAACACTGAGCCGGATTCCGAACCGCTCCCCACTGGCGTTCAGCACGCCGCGGAAAAGCGCCTCGATGGTCTCTATCTCGATCAGCGTGACTTCGCGTCCTCCATAGCTCGAAGTCTTCGAATAGTGACCCGTCCCGGCAAAATACCGGTCGCCTTCCAAACCGCGTCCCGGAAGCGCCCGCACTTCAGCGATTGACTGCATCGGTGCTGTCGCTTCTGGTGCGATGTGGATGGACACAACAGTGCCTTCCCACATGGAACGATCGTAGCACGCCACAAACAGCTGTTGAACCCGGGATCTGCTCCCACCAGTGGACGACGAGCAACCCGGAAACCAGTGGCCTAGAGGCGAGAACGGGATCCCTGCTCGCACGTCGCTTGGGTCAACTTCCGAATTGCCGACCTACCAAGGAGAGCGGGATCAGCGGCGACTGGCTGATCGGGCTATAATTGTGCGCACCGATGGCTCTCACCGTTGGCACCAAACTGGGGCCTTACGAAATCCAATCGCAACTGGGCGCGGGCGGGATGGGAGAAGTCTATCGTGCCCTAGACACGCGCCTCGAGCGCACGGTGGCGGTGAAAGTTCTCGCCTCTCACCTTTCTTCTTTGCCGGAATTGAAGCAGCGCATGGAGCGCGAAGCACGCGCCATTTCTTCGCTAAATCATCCCAACATCTGCACCCTGCACGACATTGGCAGCCAGGACGGCACGAACTACTTGGTCATGGAATATGTGGAGGGCGAGACGCTGGAAGCGCGCTTGCAGCGAGGGGCCCTTCCGCTGAAGCAGGTGCTCGAATATGGCATGCAGGTTTGTGATGCACTTGAAAAGGCGCATCGCGCCGGCATTGTGCACCGCGATCTGAAGCCGGGCAACGTGATGCTGACGGCATCGGGTGCGAAGTTGCTCGACTTTGGGCTGGCAAAGCCGGCCTTGTTGAGTGTGCAGGCCACCAGCGGAAAGGGCAACTTGACGCCTTCAACCCCCACGATGAATCTCTCCATGCTCACGGCAAAACCGGCAGCGTTGACCCAGCAGGGGACGATTGTGGGAACGTTTCAGTACATGGCGCCAGAAGTGTTGCAGGGGCAGGAGGCCGACCCCCGCAGCGACATTTTCGGCTTCGGTTGCGTGCTCTACGAAATGGTCACAGGGCGCCGCGCGTTCGAAGGCCAAACGCAACTAAGCGTTATGAGCGCGATCCTGGAAAAAGATCCCCAGCCGATTTCCAATATGCAGCCGACTTCGCCTGCATTTCTTGATTACACGGTGCAGACGTGCCTGGAGAAAAATCCCGAAGAGCGCTTCCAGACTGCGCATGATGTGAAGCTGCAACTCGGCTGGATTACGAAATCAGCATCGCAGAGCGGCCCGCCGGCTTTGGGTGCGTCGAAGTCACGGATTAAGTTGGGAGTGACCGCAATCGCCGTGCTTGCGCTGGCGGTGATCGCGTTGGCTTTGGCTCTGGTAACCTCTCGAACGCAGCGTCGCGTCCTGCGCACCAATATTCTTCCGCCCGAGGGAACCATTTTCGAGACTCTGTATCGCAACGGCGCCCCAGCATTGTCTCCCGACGGTACACACGTCGCCTTCATCGCCCAGAAAGACGGCAAGAACGTGCTGTGGTTGCGCTCCCTCGATTACCTGGAATCTACTCCGGTGGAAGGCACAGACGACGCATTCTTTCCATTCTGGTCACCGGATAGTACGGCCATTGCGTTTTTCATGAGAGGCAAGTTGTGGCGAACGGATCTGAACGGAGCCTCGCCGACGGCAATCTGCGACGCGCCGGAAGGTCGCGGCGGTTCCTGGGGCCGCGTTGACATAATCATTTTCACTCCTTCGTTTGGAGGGCCCGTCTTTCAGGTTCCAGCGGCGGGAGGAACTCCGCGGCCAGTAAGCAGCGTTCCGGTGGCGGCCGCCTATTTGTCTGATCGCTGGCCTTCGTTTCTACCCGACGGAAAGCACTTTTTGTATCTGCACAGCCCCTTCGGCACTTCAGGCGACAGCAATGAGATCCATGTGGCGTCGCTTGATGGAACTGACAAGCTCCTATTGCGTGGGGGATTCTACGCAGCGCAATATGCCGCCGGTCGGCTCCTGGCTGTCCGCGATGGGTCGCTTTTGGCTTGGAATTTTGACGTTTCGTCGGCGAAGGTCAATGGTGATCCGGTTCGAATTGTAGACAAGGTCGAATGCGACGAGATCACCGCCTTGTCGGTATTCTCTATATCCGACCAGGGAACCTTGCTCTATCAAGTAAGTGAGGGCCGAACCGGCAACGATCGCCATACTTGGAGAGATGCGACGGGCAGGGAACTTGCGCGGCTTTCCGAGCCCAGCGTGTACGGTCCGACGCGAATTTCCCCTGATGGTTCACGCATTGCCATGGGCGTAATCGGCCAGTCCGGCGTCTCTCCCCTTTGGATATGGGATCTGAACGGTGGGACTCGTACCCAGATCTCCGCACCCAACCAATTCGCGGATACTCCGGTCTGGTCGGCCGATGGGCGCACGATCTATTTCGACATTTTTGGCGCTGAGGTTCGCGACGAATTGGATGCAGTCTCGGCCGACGGCTCGCAGCCCCAGCGCACGCTGATTAAGTCCGACCGCGATCTCATGCCCACCGACATGACCAGCGATGGCAAGTGGCTTCTGTATGAGGAAGCTCTCGCTGCTCCCAAAGACAATGAACAGTCCCTCGGCCGTTCGAGCATGCTAGCGGACGCCGAACTGAAGGCTTTTCCCCTTACGCCGGACGGAAAGCCCGCTACCATATTGGAGCACGTGGCGAACGGCAGCAATGCGCGGCTGAAGCCCGTCGGCAACGACTGGATCGCCTACCAATCGAATCAATCCGGCCGCTCGCAGGTCTACCTGACCCGTTTCCCTCACCCCGCTGCCAAGTACCAGGTCTCGAAGGATGGCGGCGCGCAGCCGGTGTGGAGCAAGGACGGCAAGACGCTCTACTATCTCGATACATATCAGAAACTCACTGCGATCACCATCGACACAGCGGGGGACAATGTACGCATGGGCACGCAGCGAACTCTCTTTCCGACCGGAATTCGGCACTCCGTTCCAACGGATGGCTACGATGTGACTCGGGATGGCCGCTTTCTCGTGCTGGAATCCGTTACCCAGAGCAAGGCACCGGTCGTTCTGGTGACGAACTGGGACACTCAGCTGAAGAAATAGGATCCGTCGAGCTGAAAGATCTCCGCGGAGAACTGGGATTGGGTGTTTGCCAAGATCCTTCCCGTATTTTCCGCTTAACTGGCCGATCATGACGCCCGCGCGGCCCCAAGCAAATGGAGAGATTTAGGGCGCGTGCACAGATTGGACTAGTGAAGCCGAAAATAACCGACCAAGCTGTTTGATCAGTAAGGCTCTTACGCTGGAATAAGGTGGAAACGGATTTGGGCCGGTTACTTTTGGCCAGCCGGAAGTTGAGACTTCCGTTTAAATTGAATATCGCGCGCTTCCGATACGCATTTCCAGTACATTGACGAGAATCGCTAGCCTTTCACCTGACTGCGGTTTTCCAAAAGTTGCCAAAATAACTTTTTTCAATTCGGGATCCGGAGACTAGCCTTCTGAATCGTTGCTCGATTACGGCACAGTTATGATGAGGCCGCTGCTGGGGTGCTCACCGGCCCGGCGATAGCCGTGCCGAACGCTTGAGTCGAAGTAGATCGCGTCGCCGGTATCGAGCGTGTGGGTGTCCGAGCCGATGACGAGGTCGATCTTGCCACGGGTCATATAGAGGAATTCGACTCCCGCGTGCTGGTGCAGTTTTTGCTTATCGGCGGCGACTGGCTGAAAATCGGCGAAGAATGCGTTGAGTCTGCGCTCGTTGGCCGCAAAATCCAGACTCTCAAAGTAGTAGGAAACCTCTCCGCCGCCGGGCCGCTCGGGAAAGCGAATGCGATCTTGTTTGCGCACAATC
>Ga0187781_10004848_pt1 | contig 10009 bp, 7 predicted proteins | sample 0715_SJ02_MP02_2_FD_132447 | JGI IMG/M metagenome (GOLD analysis project Ga0187781, IMG submission 132447) | Tropical peat soil microbial communities from peatlands in Department of Meta, Colombia - 0715_SJ02_MP02_20_MG | ecosystem: Environmental > Terrestrial > Soil > Wetlands > Peat | place...
ACAGCCCGTCTTCCCTCGTTCCGGTGAAGCCGCGGGCAAGCAGTCAATCGCGAGTCTCGTCGGCCAAGTCGAGGATCATCTCGCCCGCAACCCGAACGACGGTGCTGGCTGGGAGGTGATCGCTCCGGTCTATCTGCGGCTCGGCCGTTTTGACGATGCGGTGGTCGCGCGCAGGAAAGTGATCGCGATCAACGGTGACAGCCCACTGCGCGAGTCCGACCTTGGCGAAGCGCTCGTCGCGGCCGCCAACGGGATCGTGACGGACGAGGCGAAGCTCGCCTTTGAGCGCGCAGTTAAGGGCGATGCAAAGAATGCCCAGGCCCGTTACTTCCTCGGTCTCGCCGACGAGCAGGACGGCAATCGCGAAGCGGCGGCCGCGAAATGGCGGGCGCTCCTTAAAGATGCGCCGCCCAATGCGCCTTGGACCGGTTTTGTCGGCGCGGCGCTGGCGCGCCTGACGGGTGAGCCGGTCGCCGCCGGCGGTCCTGCCGCCGGAGACGTAGCGGCAGCCGACACCATGACCGAGGCGCAGCGCATGGATATGATTCGCGGCATGGTGCAGCGGTTGTCCGATCGGCTGCGCGCGGACGGCAACGACGTTGAGGGATGGCTGCGTCTTGTTCGCGCCTATGCGATCTTGGGCGATCGCGACAAGGCCAAGGATGCGGCCGCGAATGCGCGCCGCGCATTATCGGACCATTCCGCCGACGTCAAGCGAATCGACGATCTCGTCAAAGATCTCGGGCTGGAAGGATAACGGATGCGACGGAGTCTGAGGCAATGACCCGTAAACAGCGGCGCCTGATTTTGATCGGCGGCGGGGTTGGCGTTCTCGCGGTCGCCGTCGCGCTCATGCTCAACGCATTCCGCGATTCCATCGTGTTCTTCAATTCGCCGACCGACGTCGCGGCAAAACATGTTCTGCCAGGCACGCGCATCAGGCTTGGCGGCCTGGTCAAGGACGGCAGCGTGACACGCGGCGCCGATTTGAGCGTGCGCTTTGCGGTTACCGACGGCAAAAACGAGATCCCGGTGAGCTATCAGGGCGTGCTTCCAGATCTGTTTCGCGAAGGCCAGGGCGTCGTCGCTGAAGGCGCGCTCGATCCCCGCGGCACTTTCAATGCCGACACGATTCTCGCCAAGCATGACGAGACCTATATGCCGAAAGAGGTCGCCGACGCGCTGAAGAAGTCCGGTCACTGGCAGGATGACTACGCACAACGGGCTGCGATGCCGCTTGGCGGAACGAACAAGTAATATGCAGCATGTTATGATCGAGGCCAGCGGAAGGCACAGCGTATGATTCCCGAACTAGGGCACTACGCCCTCATGCTGGCGCTCGGGCTGGCGTTGATCCAGGGCACCATGCCGATCGTCGGTACGCGCACCGGCGACCCGGTGCTGATGAGCATGGCGGCGCCGACCGCGGTCGCGCAGTTTTTCTTTGTTGCGCTCGCATTCGCGGCGCTCGCGATTTGTTACGTCACTTCGGATTTCTCGGTGCTGAATGTTTTCGAGAATTCGAATTCGCATATGCCGTTCATCTACCGGCTCACCAGCATCTGGGGAAACCATGAAGGCTCCATGCTGCTCTGGGTCTTCATTCTCGCCTTTTTTGGCGCGCTGGTCGCTGTGTTCGGGATCAACCTGCCGGCGGTTCTCAAAGCCAATGCGCTTGCGGTACAGGCGTGGATCGCGGCGGCGTTCCATCTGTTCATTCTGACGACGTCCAATCCTTTCACGCGCATTCCGCAAGCGCCGTTCGAGGGCCGTGACCTCAACCCAATTCTTCAAGACCCGGGGCTCGCCTTTCATCCGCCGATGCTCTACCTCGGCTATGTCGGGTGCTCGATTGCATTTTCCTTCGCCATCGCTGCACTGCTGGAAGGCCGGATCGACGCCGCTTGGGCGCGCTGGGTGCGTCCCTGGGTGCTCGGCGCCTGGATGTGCCTGACGCTTGGTATCGCCGGCGGCTCGTATTGGGCCTATTACGAGCTCGGTTGGGGCGGGTTTTGGTTTTGGGACCCGGTCGAGAATGCTTCACTGATGCCTTGGCTCGCCGGGACAGCGCTCTTGCATTCCGCGGTCGTCATGGAAAAGCGCGGCGCGCTGAAAGTGTGGACAATTCTACTTGCGATTCTCACCTTTTCGTTGTCGCTGATCGGAACCTTTTTGGTTCGCTCGGGCGTGCTCACATCGGTTCATGCCTTCGCGACCGATCCCAGGCGCGGCATCTTCATTCTGGCCATCTTGATCGTCTTCATCGGCGGCGCACTGGCGCTATACGCCTGGCGCGCGCCGCTCCTCAAGCAGGGCGGCTTGTTCGCGCCGATTTCGCGCGAAGGGGCGCTCGTCTTCAACAATCTTTTTCTCACGACGGCCTGCGCTACCGTCTTCGTCGGCACGCTCTATCCGCTCGCCCTAGAAGCGCTTACCGGCGACAAGATCTCGGTCGGTCCGCCGTTTTTCAACTCAACCTTTGGCCCACTGTTCATTCCGCTTCTGGTGGTCATGCCCTTCGGGCCGCTCATGGGCTGGAAGCGGGGCGATCTGTTCGCCGCCGCTCAGCGACTTTTGGCGGCGGCGCTCCTCGCCGCTCTGGCGATGGCCGCGGCATTCGCCATCGAACAGGGCGGTCCCGTGCTTGCGCCGTTCGGAGCGGGTATTGCCGTCTTCGTGATGGCCGGCGCTGTCACCGATCTTGCCGAACGGACGCTGTTTTTGCGCGTGCCGTTTCGCGCCTCGTTGCAGCGCGCTATCGGATTGCCGCGTTCGGCCTGGGGCACGGCCTTTGCGCATTTCGGTATCGGCGTAACCTTGCTCGGCATCGTCGCCGTGACGGCTTGGGGAGCCGAACGCATCGTGGAGCTGAAAGTCGGCGATAGCCTCGATATTGCGCATTATCGTCTCACCCTTAACGGGTTGTTCAGCCGCGACGGCTCGAACTATCACGATATGGTGGGCCGGTTTACCGTTCGACGCATGAATGGCGAGTTCATCGGCGTCATGGAGCCGACCAGGCGAAGCTTTCCAAACCGAAGCATGACGGTTACGGAAGCCGCTCTGATGACTCGCGGTGCAAGTCAGCTTTATCTCTCGCTCGGCGATCCGGCGCCGAACGGCAATGTGGCGGTGCGACTCTACTTCAAGCCCCACGTTCTGCTGATCTGGCTCGGCGCCGCGATCATGTTCGTCGGCGGGGCACTTTCGCTCTCTGATCGCCGACTGCGCGTCGGCGCCCCGCGGCCGGCCAAAGCCAGGGCGGTCTTGCAAGCGGCGGAGTGAAGACGGTGAAAAGGCTGCTCGCGTTGACATTTCTGATTGGGTTGCTTTGGCCGACGCCTCTGTTGGCGGTGCAGCCTGACGAGATGCTGTCGAACCCCTCGCAAGAAGCCCGCGCGCGCGCGCTGTCGCAACAGTTGCGCTGCATGGTATGCCAGAACGAGTCGATCGACGATTCAGAAGCTCCATTGGCGCATGACTTGCGCGTTCTGGTGCGCGAACGGATCAAAGCGGGCGACACTGACGCCCAAATTCTCGATTTTTTGGTCGCTCGTTACGGGGAATTCGTATTGCTCAAGCCGCGTTTGTCGTGGCGCACGGCGGCATTGTGGGGTTTGCCGCCCGCGATCCTGCTCCTTGGCATCGTGCTTCTGTCCATGCGGGGGAAGCGAGGCGAGCGAACAGCGATTCCCGAAGAGGCAAAACTCAGCGGCGCCGAGGAAAAGCGGCTTGCGCAGATTTTGCAGGAAGGACCAAGCTCCTAGGTTTCACGCGACATCTGAAGACCTTTGCTGTGGCAAGAGCAAAACGGTCGCAGGGTCTAAGTGCATGATTTTTATCTTTTATTTCTTCTGTCGCGCGACATTACAAATTTTTAATGCCGCCGACAGAGCGCGGTAAGGCTCACCCTCCCATCTTCGGCCACAACACCTTCGTGGCGACGTGGAACCGATAAGCTTTTGGAGACGATACATGAACGGTAATTTCCGGGCAGCACGACGTCGTCTGTCGGCGCGGCGAATGGCGTTCTTGGCAACGACAATCGCGGGCGCGGGCGTGGCCGCGCTTTCTTTCTCGCCTGGGATGCCGTCACAACATGCCTTCGGCACCGCGGCGTACGCGCAAAATTTGAGCGAGAAGGTTCAGCAGATACCGCAGCGTCCGATCGGGTTTGCCGATATTGTGGAGAAGGTTAAACCGGCGGTGATTTCGGTCAGGGTCAAGATCGATCGTCCGGCGAGTCCCGATGTCAGCGACGACGATCTACCTTTCCCTCCCGGGTCGCCTTTCGAGCGTTTCTTCAGACGCTTTGGCATGCCCAATACGCACGGCCATGAGGTGATTACCGGTCAAGGGTCCGGCTTTTTCATCTCGGGTGACGGGTATGCGGTAACCAACAACCACTTCGTGCACGATGCGGAAAACGTTGAGGTCACCACCGACGATGGCAAGACCCACAGCGCCAAGGTGATCGGCGCAGACCCGCGCACCGATCTGGCTCTGATCAAGGTCGACGGCGGCAATTTCCCGTTTGTGAAGCTTGCGGATGGTTCGCCACGGGTGGGCGACTGGGTTCTCGCGGTCGGCAATCCGTTTGGGCTCGGCGGCACCGTCACCGCCGGCATCGTCTCGGCGCGGGGCCGTGACATCGGCGCCGGTCCCTATGACGATTTCATCCAGATCGATGCGCCGGTCAACAAAGGCAATTCGGGCGGTCCCACCTTCGACGTCGACGGCAACGTGATCGGCGTCAACACGGCGATCTTTTCGCCATCCGGCGGTTCAGTGGGTATCGCCTTCGCCATTCCAGCGGACACCGTCAAAAGCGTCGTGGCACAGTTGCACGACAAAGGCACGGTAACGCGCGGTTGGATCGGGGTGCAAATCCAGACCGTGACGCCCGATCTCGCCGACAGCATGGGCTTGAAAGAGACGACGGGAGCTCTCGTGTCCGAGCCGCAAAAGGACAGCCCGGCCGCCAAGGCGGGCATCCAGAGCGGCGACGTTATCACCTCGGTCGATGATGCTCCGGTCCACGATCCGCGCGAGCTCGCCCGCAAAATCGGCACCATGGCGCCCGGCACGTCGGTCAAGCTCGGCGTCATTCATCAGGGTCAAGCCAAGACAGTGACGCTGACGCTCGGCACCTTGCCGAACGAGAAAGAGGCTTCGGCAGCGCCAAGCGATCAAAATCCGCATGATGTGCCGGATAGCGAACTGCCAAAGCTCGGGCTTACGCTGGCGCCGAGCAGCAAAGTATCGGGTTCTGGCGGCGAGGGCGTGGTGGTCACGGGTGTCAATGCCGATGGCATCGCCGCCGAGCATGGCCTTCAGGTCGGTGACGTGATCCTCGAAGTGGCGGGCAAAAAAGTTGCGACGCCCGCCGATGTCCGTAAAAGCCTCGCCGACGCGCGGACCGAGGGCAAGCACACGGTTTTGTTCAGGGTGAAGTCCAACGACGGCACCAAGTTCGTCGCGTTGCCTCTTGGCAACGCCTAAGCGCGGCCGTGCCTGTTTGTGACAGGCATCGTGCCGGAGAAATTGTGGAGCCTTTTTGCTTTGCTGTGAAAGGGCAGGGCTCCAACTAAAGGGGCATCCGCCGGCATCCGTCGCCCCCGCTGGCGGGCGTACCCTGGGGGCGGATCGAAAGATCCGTCCCCGCTGGACACCAACTCTGCCTCCCGGCATCCGTCGCCCCGCCGGAGCGGAGTGGTAAGGGGGGTGGCGGGCCTACGCTCGCCACCCCCTCACTTTTATATCGCTGGTGCGAGGATGTATTATCCCACCCAATTTTAAAACGCGGCGACGAACGATTAACCATGCGTCTTCTCATCATCGAAGATGATCGCGATGCGGCCGACTACCTGGTCAAGGCGTTTCGTGAAGTCGGTCATATCGCGGACTGCGCCAGCGACGGCGAGGAGGGGCTCCAGCTCGCGCTCGACGGCGAATACGACGTTCTGATCGTCGACCGTATGCTGCCGAAGCGGGATGGCCTTTCGGTCATTGGCGCGTTGCGGACCAAATCGGTCGAAACGCCGGTTCTGATTCTCTCCGCGCTCGGCCAGGTCGACGACCGGGTCAAAGGCCTGCGCAGCGGGGGAGACGATTATCTGGCAAAGCCCTATGCATTCTCGGAGTTGCTGGCGCGAGTCGAGGCCTTGGCGCGCCGGCGCGGCAACCGTGGAGAGGAAACGGTCTATCGCGTTGGCGACCTCGAACTCAACCGGCTGTCCCATGAGGTCAGCCGCGCCGGCCAAGAGGTACAATTGCAGCCGCGCGAATTTCGCCTGCTCGAATATCTTATGCGCCATGCCGGTCAGGTGGTCACCCGAACCATGCTGTTGGAAAATGTCTGGGACTATCATTTCGATCCCCAGACCAACGTGATCGACGTGCACATCTCGCGATTGCGCTCTAAAATCGACAAGGGCTTTGCGCAGCCGCTACTGCATACCGTGCGTGGCGCCGGTTATATGATTCGCGACGGTGCGCGCTGAGGCAATGCACCCGATCCCCTAACTGAGGACCGGACCATCGTCATGAGCGACAACTCGACCTCACAGGGTGCCGCCGCTTTCATTGCGGCGCGCGACTTCTTGCTGCGCCATCGCGAGGATTATGAGACCGCGTATCGCGTTTTCGATTGGCCAAAGCTCGACCGGTTCAATTGGGCGCTCGACTATTTCGATGTAATGGCCCGCGACAATGCGCAGCCGGCCTTGTGGCTTGTCGATGAGGACGGCGGCGAGATCAAGTTCTCATTCGCGGACTTAAGTCAGCGCTCAAACCAGATTGCCAATGCGCTTCGCGATCTGGGCGTACGCCGCGGCGACCGCATTCTCGTCATGCTCGGCAATGTGGCGCCGCTTTGGGAATGCATGCTTGCGGCGATGAAACTCGGCGCTGTGATCGTTCCGGCTACCACTTTATTGAATCGCAACGATCTCCGCGATCGCTTTGCGCGTGGCCGGATTGGCCATGTCATCGCGAGTGCCGACGCCGCGGCGAAATTTGCCGACTTGCCCGGCGACTATACGCGCATCGTCGTCGGCGGGGACATTCCGGGCTGGATTTCCTTTGAGAAAGGTTACGCCGCGCCTGCGCACTTCACTCCCGATCGCGAAACCAAAGCGGACGATCCTCTCCTTCTTTATTTCACCTCGGGCACAACGGCGTCGCCGAAGCTCGTATTACATAGTCATCAAAGCTATCCAGTCGGGCATTTGTCCACGATGTTTTGGCTGGGACTGCGGCCCGGCGACCTGCATCTCAATATTTCCTCCCCCGGCTGGGCGAAGCATGCGTGGAGCTGCTTTTTTTCTCCGTGGAACGCGCAGGCGGCAGTCTTCATATTCAATCAGCGCCGCTTCAATGTGCGCGCGCTCCTCGATGCGATCATGCGCTGCGGCGTCACCACGTTTTGCGCTCCGCCGACCGTGTGGCGGATGTTAATTCAGGAGGACCTCTCCGCCTGGCGGGTTCGCATCCGGGAGCTGATCAGCGCCGGCGAGCCGCTCAATCCCGAGGTGATCGAGCGCGTCAAAGCCGCTTGGGGCATTACCATCCGAGACGGTTACGGGCAAACTGAAACAACGGCTATGGTGGGTAATACGCCCGGCCAAAGGCTCAAGCCCGGCTCGATGGGCCGGCCGCTGCCCGGCTATCGCGTGGCGCTGCTTGATCCCAATGGTGTGTCGGCGAAAGAGGGTGAGATCTGCATCACTCCGGGGCCGCGGCCCATCGGATTGATGCAAGGTTATCTGGACAAGGCGAGCGGCGGCGATACAGCGCCCGCGCAGCATGAAGCGATTTACCGGACCGGTGATGTTGCCGCGATCGACGATGACGGCTACCTGACCTATGTCGGCCGGGCGGACGACGTATTCAAATCCTCCGATTACCGCATCAGTCCATTCGAGCTTGAAAGCGTATTGATCGAGCATCCGGCGGTGGCCGAGGCCGCCGTTGTCCCGTCGCCCGATCCAATGCGGCTCGCCGTGCCCAAGGCGTTTCTCGCGCTTGCGCCGGGTCACGCGGCGGACCGCTCCACGGCGCTTTCGATTTTCCAGCATTGCCGAACCACGCTCGCTCCGTTCAAGCGGGTGCGGCGCCTTGAGTTCGCGGAACTGCCTAAGACGATTTCCGGCAAAATTCGCCGGGTCGAGCTACGCAAGGCCGAGGCGGCGAGCCAAAAAAGCGGCAAACGCGCGTCGCTCGAATTTTGGGAAGACGACTTCTCCGAGATCGAGATGAAATAACGTGACAGCGCTTGGCAAACTCCTTCGCACGACGGCGTTCAAGCTGACGCTCGTCTATCTCGGAATATTCGTGTTATTCGCGGCGTCGCTGCTTGCATATTTTGCGCTCAATACACGCCGGCTCATCACCGAGCAGATCACAGCCACGGTCGACGGCGAAATCAATGGCCTGTCCAACATCTACGCGCAAGGCGGCATCAGACGCTTGGTGATGGTGGTCGATGCGCGCTCGCGCCGTCCGGCTTCGAGCCTCTATCTGATCACGACGCCGACCGGGGAGGGACTTGCCGGAAATGTCGGCGCGCTGGAGCCCGGTGCGCTGGACCATCCCGGATGGCTGGAAACCAGCTATCGGCGGCTGGAAGCGCCCGAAGGCGTCGACCATCATGCGCTGGTCCGGGTCGTGCAGCTGCCGGGCGGCTTCCATCTATTGGTCGGCCGCGATCTCGAAGAACGCGAACGGGTGCTCAGTATCATCGCCAATGCCGGTCAATGGTCGCTTGCGCTTGTGATTGTGCTTGGCTTGCTCGGCGGATTTTTCGTCAGCCGCCGCGTGCTCAGTCGCATCGACGCGATGACCGGAACTGCGCAAACGATCATGGCGGGCGACCTTTCCGGCCGGCTGCCCGTCGCCGGCACCGGCGACGAGCTCGATCGGCTTGCGGTCAACGTCAACGCGATGCTCGAGCGGATCGAGGCGTTGATGCGCGGATTGAAGGAGGTCTCCGATAATATCGCCCACGATCTCAAGACGCCGCTGACGAGGCTACGCAATCGCTGCGAGCAGGCGCTGCGGGCGGCGAGCGACGTCAACTACCGTGCGGCGCTGGAATCCACCATCGCGGAATCCGACGAGCTCATTCGTACCTTCGACGCATTATTGATGATAGCGCGCGCCGAATCCGGTCAGGCGCGCGACAACATGGCCGAATTCGACGCCTCCCAAATCGCCCGCGACGTCGGCGAACTCTATGAGCCGCTTGCGGACGAGAAGGGCATCACGCTGAAGGTCGATGCTCCGGCAGCCGCGCCCGTGCGCGGCAATCGCGAGCTGGTCAGCCAGGCGCTCGCCAATCTCGTCGACAACGCCATCAAATATGCCGGACCGAACGGCAAAGCGAACGGCGCGCCCGCCGAGATCGTGGTCAAGGCCGACAATGACGGCGACCGCATCACGCTAACCGTTGCCGATCGAGGACCGGGGATTCCCGATTCGGATCGCGGCCGGGTGGTCGAGCGGTTCGTTCGCCTCGAGCAGAGCCGATCGGAGCCCGGCTCCGGTCTCGGCCTCAGCCTCGCTTCGGCGGTGGCCCGGTTGCACGGCGGAGAACTCAAGCTCGAAGACAATCACCCCGGCTTGCGAAGCACGATCGCCTTGCCGCGCGCGGGTCCGGCGCGCCCGGCAGGCAACGGATGAAACGCGCGGCGGCCAAAAAGCGGTCGACGCCAACACTCGGTGACACAGCGTTCATCGAGCGGCTCGCGGGCGCGTTGCCGGAGCTCTCGGCGGAAGGAGCCGCGCGCGTCGCTGCTTGGCTGCCGAGTGTCAAACCGAAATCCGCCGCAAGCGAAATTAAAACGCTTATTCGCCGGCATCCTGCTGCGGGCCGGCTTCTCGGCGGCGTTGCCGAGGCCGCGCCCTATCTCTGGGAGTCCATTCAGGCGGACCCGCCGGGATTTCTACGCTTGCTCCTCAGCGATCCGGAACGGGAACTCGCGGCGCTGCTTGCGACAATGCAAAGCGA
>Ga0187781_10004852_pt1 | contig 10006 bp, 7 predicted proteins | sample 0715_SJ02_MP02_2_FD_132447 | JGI IMG/M metagenome (GOLD analysis project Ga0187781, IMG submission 132447) | Tropical peat soil microbial communities from peatlands in Department of Meta, Colombia - 0715_SJ02_MP02_20_MG | ecosystem: Environmental > Terrestrial > Soil > Wetlands > Peat | place...
GGGGCTGCCACAGTTCTCCCTCCTCGCCCCGCAGCCGGTTGACCGCGCTCATCGAGCTCCGCTTCACCGACTTCACGGCCACGGAGATCGTGGTCGGATGCGCCGGCGCGCAAATACAGTGCCAGTGGTCAGGGAGGAAGACCCAAGCCGTGAGGTAAAAAGGATGTAGCGCCCGCGCCCGGTTGAGGGCGCGCCAGCGCGGGCGGGGAAAGGACGTGATCGAGCCTTTCGAGTTCTATTGCTGGCGGCACACGTGCGGGACACGGTGGGCAGAGTCGGGCATGGACAAGTGCACGGTGGCGCGGCTCATGGGCCACAGTTCCCCACGTGTAGCCGAGCGCTATTACATTCACGTTACCGAGCCGCACGTAGCGGCAGGATTCGAGCGCTTCCTGGATTATCACGCTCAGTGCATCGTGGAATCGGTGCCATTGGCGACCGAGCGGGTTCAGTGGCGCACCGGCACTGTGCCCCCAATTGTGCCCCCTTTTTGCAGCCACTACGGGATACTATCAGCTACCGGGCGGCACGCGCAATTTGCTAATCCGTTGTTTTCTCGGCAAGTTACTCATTTCACGCTGGTAGCGCTACCGGGAATCGAACCCGGGTTTTCAGATTGAGAATCTGACGTCCTAACCCCTAGACGATAGCGCCAAGGAAACTACTCAATTTTTCTAGCATCGAGGTGGGGGGGTTGTCAAGGACCGGAGACGAGGCCATTTCAGGTGACATCACAGCTCGTGGCGGGCTCTCTGCTTGTTCTTACACATTGAAGCCAAGCATGCGCAATGCGTCCCGGTTCTTGACCGCGCTGGCATCCGCGCCGCCCAGGGTTGAATTCCCGGTGTCGAGTTCTACCACTACCCAGCCGGAAAATCGGACCGCGCGCATGGCCTGCACCACCGCAGCGAAGTTCACCATGCCCAGGCCGATTTCACAAAAGGGTGCACCCTCCCTTTCTACAAGATTTCGGTTTTGCCGGGCCATGGCAATGACTTCTTTGCGCGCATCCTTGAGATGGAGAAAGCCTAAGCGCTGCCCGTAAGTCCGAATGACCTCGGCAGGGTCCGAGCCGCCCAGAGCCAGATGGGCGACATCGGCAATCAGCTTTACATATTGCGGGTCTGTAGCCTCGAGAACACGGCCTAGTCCTTTACGCGTCTCCCCGAGGGTTCCGAAGTGCGGATGGTAGCCCAGAGTCAATCCGAAGTCCTGCGCCATCTTCCCAAGCGCATTCATGCGTGCTCCGAGGTTTCTTATGACCTCAGAAGAATAATCTTTTGAGGGATTGCCATCATCGGTTACCTGTAAGAAGATCCCGCCGAGGTGAGTGAAGAACTCTGCATAGCTGCGGACCTCGACCGTCTCATTTCCTTGCCGCTCCGGCGCCAATTGCGCGTCAGAACAGGAGAGCGCCACGGGTTTCAGTTTTAAAGAGGTAAGAAGTTGCGCAAGTTCGTGCGCTTTTGCGCCCGAGTAGGCCTCGCGAACCCAACCCAACATCTGCACGCCCCTAAAGCCCAAGCGTGAGGTGGTTTCGAGCGCATGGGCAAACTCCCGGGGAGGCCAAGCGATGGTGGCGTATCCGACGGGATTGGGTAAAACATCCCTGGCATCTGCTCGCAGTGTGCCGAGCACTCCTTGCGCAGCGCCCAAACCTGCCAGGGTTCGCAGGAACTCCCTGCGACCAGAGGAACCTGCATGAACTTCTGCTCCAACGAATCCGGCCATAGCCCCTTCCTAGCGGATGCAACGCCTGTCCATACAGGCACGGCATCCTCAAGACCCAGATTTGAATGCAACCAACACTGCATGTTCAGCGAGGTGCAGGGTCTTGTCAAGACCAATTCCGGCGTTCAGAATGTGTTAGGTGGAGGGCCGGTGAGCGATCCGAACGTCATCCCTGTGCACGCCATGGTCGAGCATTGTCGCCGGCGGCTGGAGCCCGTACTCACGGGGCGAGGTGGCTGCCGCGGGCTCATTGTGGGCTGCGGGAATGGCGACGAAGCGGTCTATTTGGGGCGCGCTTTCCATACCAGCGTGGTGGGAGTAGACTTGGACTCGCGTTTTTCGCCCCTGGCTCGCGGCGAAGGCTGCGTGGCGCGCGGCGACGTGCTCTGCTTGCCTTTTGACGACCTTACCTTCGATTTTGCCGCCGCCTTTCATTCGCTGGAGCACGTTGCTGATACCCGTGCCGCCCTCGGCGAGGTGTACCGGGTGCTTCGCCCCGGCGCACCCTTTTACGTGGGCGTACCCAACCGCAAGCGCATCGTTGGCTACGTTGGGTCTTTCGATGCGACCGCCTGGCAGAAGATCACGTGGAACCTTATAGACTGGCAGGCTCGGCTCGAAGGCCGCTTCGAAAACGAACAGGGCGCACACGCCGGCTTCAGCCGTGAGGAACTGCTCGCCCTGCTTAGAGAACGCTTTGCGGCTGTTGAATGCCTCACACGCGAGTTCTTGCGCCTGAAGTACCAGGGACGGCTGCCCAGGCTGCTGCTCGACCTGTTGGTCTCCCCCCGCCTGCTGGATTACAGCGCGCCGTCCATTTACGCGCTGTGCCGGCGGGCGGAGTGAAATCAGCAGGCTTGCGACCCCCTCACCCTGCCCGCGGCGGCTGGTGAAGACGCCGTCGCGGGCCACCCTCTCCCCCAAGGGGGAGAGGGTTGAAATTTCGGGCCGCGGAGTTGGTAGCGCATACGTCTCGACGCCTTTTGTCGGGATGTATGTGCCCCTCTGCGCGCAGGGCCGAAAAGCACAGGCAGGAGTGCCTGCGCTACCCAACGCACGGGGCCGAGAAGCACAGTGAAGAGTGTGTGTGCTACCTAATACTTCGTGAGGGATGAGAAATTGAACTCGCGGATTTTCATGGCTGGAACCACCATTTCGAAGGACTCTTCCGCCGCCGTTCTCTGAGGCTGGCCCAGCATCTCGACCTGGCGGAGCATTTCTACGATGCTTTGATTGAAGCGCAAATTTTTGACTCCGTGCCGCAACTGGCCATCCTCAATCCAAAAAGTTCCGTCGCGCGTCATGCCGGTCAGTATTTTCTGATATGGGTCCACCTCGCGTATATACCAAAAGCGGGTGACGAGCAAGCCCTTGGGCGTGCACTTCACCATGTCTTCAAGGCTCGATCGTTCGCCCTCCATGACAATGTTTAAGGGAGCTTCGCCATACTCGTTAGGAAGGGGGAAACCATGACCGGTGGGCTGCTTCCCCAGCTTCTGGGCGGTCTGCCGCGCATAGACTAGACTCTTCACCACGCCACGTTTCACGATGGCGACACGCTGGCGTGGAATGCCCTCGCCATCGAACGGCGCTCCCGTTTGGGAGGGGTGGAAAACATCGTCGCGAAGGCCAATGTTGTCGCCGAAGACCTTTTCCCCTACCCTGCCGGTCAGGCAACTGCGCTGCTCGTGCACTGCCAGACCGCCGAAGTCGAGAACCAAGAAGCCCAGAAGGTCGAGAACCGCCGCCGGCTCGAGGACGACGGTGTATTTCCCGGGCTCAATCTCCTGCGGGTTCTTGCTCAGGAGCGCTTTCTGGGCCGCACGCTCAGCCAATTCCAGCGGTTCCACTTCGGGCCAGTAAGGCGAAGTCTTCTTGGCCCAGCCCGAACCATCCCGCGCCAACATAGTGACGGAGAATTCCGCTAGAGTTTCCTCATGGAAGGCGGAAAGACCGCGAGAATTAAAGAGGCCGTAGGCGCTGGCTCCGCTGGAAAAGATGCCCGCCGCAGTCAGCCGGTTCTTTTCTGCGCGCTCGATGACACTCGCTACAGTCGCGGCGCGGGTTGCGGGAGTCAACTCCGCCGTCTCCCGGAAAAATCGGTTGACGGCCCGGTACGTCTGCGGCCCCGGCATGGGCAGAAGCTCCGGATCAGGCGGCTGCAAGCGTGCCAAAGCCAGGACACCCTCGCAAGTCTGCCGGATGGACTCCTCGTCGAACTTGTTGGTGCTGGCACGCGCCATTCTTCCCTCCGTCACCACCCGCACCGAAAGCACCGTACTCTCTTCCGAAACATTCTGGTGAATGGCGTTGTTGGCAAAGCGGGTTAGCGCGAAGGTGGAGGAGGTTACCATAACCTCCGTCTCTTCGGCTGTGGAGTATTTCAGGACTCGATCGAAGATCTGTTCTGCTTCTTGACGCGAGAGAGACATTTTAGAAGTCAAGGAGTCAAGAGTCGAAAAGTCAAAAGGCGAAGCTCGGTTTTAACTGCTCGACTCTCGACTGCTCGTTTCTCGACTCCTCAACTCTCGACTCCTCGACTAATTATACGCGACGCCGACCTGCACTTTGCGAAAGCGCGCCGGGGATGCGCCGTGGCCTGTCCCCATGGATTGCATGGGCTGTCCTTTGCCGCAAGTGGGCACGCCCCACAGCGTCCAGTGCTCAGGGCCGCAGATCGCGTCGCAGGAATTCCAGAATTCGGTGGTGATCCCGCCGTAGCTGGGGTTCTTGAGCATGCGCGTCTTCTTGCCGCCCTGGATTTCCCAGCCAATTTCGGTCCCAAATTGGAAGTTGTAACGCCGGTCGTCGATCGACCAACTGCGGTTGGTCTCCATATAAATGCCGTCATCCGTATCGGCAATCAAATCCGCCAAATTCCCGGCGCGCGGAAGCAGGCTGACGTTGGTCATGCGGATGAGAGGAATGCGATTCCAACTTTCGGCGCGCATGGCGCCGCCCGAGCGCACCTGTCCGATGGCTGCCGCGGTCTCCCGCGAGGTCAGGTATCCCACGAACAGTCCATCCTTGATGATGGGTGTAGCCTGAGCGGGCACGCCCTCGTCATCATAGGCAAACGTTCCCAGGCCGGGTCCGTGCGCGGGCGTAGCATCTGCAACCACGTTTACGATCTCGGAAGCGTATTTGAGACTCCCAAGCTTCTCGAGGGTGAGGAAACTGAGGCCGGCAAAATTCGCTTCGGTCCCCAGCACCCTGTCGAGTTCAATGGGGTGACCGATCGACTCATGGACCTGCAAAGCCAGTTGTGAGCTTTCGAGGATGATGTCTTTCACCCCTGTCGGGCACTGGTCGGCCTTGTGGAGGGCCACGGCTTCTTCAGCAATACGCGAGGCGTTCCCCAGCAGGTCCAAATCCCCCACGAGCTCGTATCCCCGCGTCTGGTACTGCCCACCGAACGAGGTGGGGTAGGAACGCCGTTGAATCTCACCGTCGGCGAAAGACGTGGCGACGAAACCCGTTCCGGTCTGTGTCTTCACCTGGGCGATCTCAGAGCCGGCGGTGGAAAGGAACAGTTGATCGATGCGGCGAAAATCCATGGAGCCTTCGGCCAGTGTTACTCCCTTCACCCGCCGCAGTTCTCGATCCACCGCGAGCAATAGTTCCAGGCACGTTGACACCGGAATCGAGAAGGGATCGATCCGGCATGGGCCTTCCCAACAGTCGATAATCTTGGGTTCCTTGGCCAAGCGAACGTCGTGCTTCTTCGCCGTGGCGCTGGCACACGCAATTTCAACCGCGTGGGCTGCCACGCGGTCGACGCTCGAGCGCGCAACATCGTCTGTGGCGGAAAAGCCCCAGGCCCCTTCCGCCACCACACGCACCCCCACTCCCATGGATTGGGATTCCCTCACTTGTGCAGGCTGGCCGTTCTTAGTGGAAAGGTAACGCTGCCGCAGATCTACTACACGCACATCAGCATAAGTGGCGCCCCTCGCCTTGGCTGTGTCCAGCGCCCATCCGGCAATGTCCTTCATGCTTTCGCTGTCCTCGGAACGGATTGAGTCATCGGGCCATTGGGCCATTGAGTCAATGACTCATTGATTCCCCTGTGTGTGCTCCGTGGCAAGAAAGAGCTAACACCGAGATCATTGAGACGCCTACCGTACTCAGCGCTTGGCCCTCGAAGGTACGGAGCACACAGCCAAATGCCGTTTGCCCTGGGCTGGGCCCCTCACCACCATCCAACTCGATTGCCAATGGCCCAATGACTCAATGGGTTAATGAATCAATCAGCTTAGGTTCCCTCCGACCAGGAAGCCAAGTATTGCGCCTGTTCCGGCGTGAGCTTATCAATGGCCACACCCATCGAAGCAAGCTTGAGGCGTGCGACGCTCTGGTCAATTTCCGCCGGCACCGGGTAGACTTTGGCCGCGAGCTGCGCCGCATGCTTGACAAGGTGTTCCACGCACAGCGCCTGATTGGCGAAGCTCATGTCCATCACCACCGCCGGATGCCCCTCCGCCGCCACCAGGTTAATCAACCGGCCTTCCCCCAGAACGTAGATCTTGCGCTTGTCGGGCAAGGTATATTCATCCACAAACTCTCGAGTCTGGCGTTTGTTGGTGGACATTGCCTCGATCGCAGGAAGGTCCAGCTCGACATTGAAGTGTCCGGAGTTGGCGACGACCGCGCCATCCTTCATCACCTGGAAATGCTCACCCCGAATGACCGATTTGTTACCGGTGACAGTAACGAAAACATCGCCCCATTTCGCCGCTTCCGCCATCGGCATCACTTGATAACCGTCCATGACCGCTTCGATCGCCCGCGTGGGGTTGGTTTCGGTGACGGTCACATGGGCCCCAAGGCCTTTGGCGCGCATCGCTACACCGCGCCCGCAATAGCCGTACCCGCAGACGACCACGTGCAGGCCTGCGAAGAGCAGGTTAGTGGCGCGGAGAATGCCATCCACTGTGGATTGGCCCGTGCCGTATCGGTTATCGAAAAGGTGTTTGGTGTCGGCATCGTTCACCGCAATGATGGGATACTTGAGCACTCCGTCCTTTGCCATGCTACGCAAACGGATTACACCGGTAGTAGTCTCTTCAGTTCCGCCCATGACGCCGGAAACCAGCTCCTGCCGCTTGCTCAGGATTTCCGTGACCAGATCGGCGCCGTCGTCCATGGTGATCTGGGGCTTGTGATCCAGCGCCGAGCCGATATGCGAATAGTAGGTGTCTTTATCTTCACCCTTGATGGCAAAGACCGGAATGTGGAAATCCCGGACCAGAGAGGCCGCCACATCATCCTGGGTGCTCAACGGATTCGACGCGCAGACCACCACCTCCGCCCCGCCATCCCTTAGTGTAATGGCCAGATTTCCGGTTTCCGTAGTCACATGAAGGCAAGCGGAGATTCTTACGCCTTTGAGCGGCTTCTCTTCGGCGAAGCGCTTCCGGATCAGATTCAGGACGGGCATCCATTGCCCGGCCCACTCGATCCGGGTCTTACCCTTGGCAGCCAATTCGAGGTCTTTGACGTCACAAGCGAGTTTCTGGGTAGTTGGCATTTAGATTCCGGACTCCTTTCGCAAAATCTCCACTTTGTCAGTTCGCTCCCAGGTGAATTCGGGCTCTGACCGGCCGAAGTGGCCGTAGGCGGCAGTTTTCTTGTAAACGGGGCGCCGCAAGTCCAGGGATTTGATGATCCCCTTGGGAGTGAGGTTGAAGTTTCGACGAATGGCGGCTTCCAAGGCGCAATTCTCAGCTTTACCTGTCCCAAACGTATCCACCATTATGGAAACCGGATCTTCGACTCCAATGGCGTAGGCCAATTGGACCTCCGCGCGGCGCGCAAGTCCTGCCGCCACGATGTTCTTGGCAATGTAACGGGCCATGTAAGCCGCAGAGCGGTCCACCTTAGTTGGGTCCTTGCCGGAAAAACATCCGCCGCCGTGGTGCGCAGTGCCCCCGTAAGTGTCCACAATGATCTTTCGCCCGGTTAGGCCCGAGTCGCCCACCGGCCCGCCAGTCACAAAGCGCCCGGTGGGATTAATGTGGTACTGCGTATTCTGGTCGAGCATATGGGCAGGAATGACTTGCTGGATCACACACTCCTTCACAGCCTCGCGTACCGTTTCAATTCCAACCTGGTCTGAATGCTGGGTGGAAACGACCACGGCTTGCACACGCACGGGCTTGGAACCCTCGTACTCGACGGTCACCTGCGACTTCCCATCCGGGCGGAGAAAATCGAGGATGCCCTGGCGACGGGCTTCCGCCAAGCGCAGGCAGAGCTTATGCGCCATCATGATGGGAAAAGGCATCAATTCTTTGGTCTCGTCGCAGGCATAGCCGAACATCAGACCCTGGTCGCCCGCCCCACCCGTATCCACCCCCAGGGCGATGTCGGGGCTCTGTCGAGTCAAGTTGGGAGTGATTCGGCAAGTCTCGGCCGAAAATCCGTCCTCCGGGTGAACATACCCGATAGCGCGAATAATCTCCCGCACCAGCGGATCGATCTCGAGCGTCGCTGTAGTGGTCACCTCGCCGATGACATAAACGTCCTGCCCCTTCGCCATGCTTTCACAGGCCACGCGGCCCAGCGGATCCTGTGTAAGCACAGCATCCAGGACGGCGTCCGAGATTTGGTCACAAATCTTGTCAGGATGCCCCTCCGTAACGGATTCAGAGGTAAAAAAATGATGTTGCTTCAGCCCAGACACTCAAGGCCTCCTTCGTTCCACTGAGATTTTAGCGGTAAGCACTATCATCTGACCGTACCACGAGCCGCGGAAAAGTGTCAACGCTTCCCATATCGGTACTGTCCCAATTGAACATGAAGCACTGGTCTTTAGGGCGGCAATTGGCGGCCCAAAAGTCGGTGCTACACCAGATCCTCCCTACCCCGTTTTCACCAAGCTTCGGCGGGACAATAGGTACGCTTTGAGGAAAGGATCGACATCTCCATCCAGGACGCGGTCAGTATCGCCCATTTCAAATTTTGTCCGGTGATCTTTAATAAGCCGATAGGGGTGCAGGACGTAGGACCGAATCTGGCTGCCAAAATCAATATCTGCCTTGGCGGCTTCGAGCTTATCCGCTGCTTCCCGCCGTTTGCGCAATTCCAACTCGTAGAGCCTGGAGCGCAGGAATTTCATGGCCATGTCCTTGTTGCGGTGTTGCGAGCGCTCGTTCTGGCATTGGGCCACGGTTCCCGTGGGAATATGAGTGATGCGCACGGCTGAGTCGGTGGTGTTGACGTGCTGCCCGCCTCTGCCGGTGGAGCGATAGGTCTCAATCTTGAGATCATCCGGCTTGATTTCAATATTGATCGTTTCGTCGATCTCCGGGCTGACAAACACCGATGCAAAAGAGGTATGGCGGCGGGCGGCTTGGTCAAAGGGTGAGATCCGCACCAGCCGGTGGACGCCTGTTTCCCCGCTCAGCATACCGTAAGCGTAATCGCCGGATACCGTAAAAGTTGCGGACTTGAGCCCCGCTTCTTCTCCAGACTGATAATCGTTGAGCGTAAAGGCAAAGCCGTGCCGTTCCGCCCATCGCTTGTACATGCGGAGCAACATTTCCGCCCAATCCTGCGACTCGGTCCCGCCCGCTCCGGGGTGAATGGCCACGATGGCATTCAGGTGGTCGTTTTCCCCGGAGAGGATGGTTTCCGTCTCAATATGCTCGAGCTCCTGACGAAGTGTCTCCAGTTCGCTCGCCAACTCCGCCTCCACCGGCTCTCCCTCGCGGGCCAACTCGAAGTAGGCCTCCACGTCGGCTAGGCGTTTGGCAAGCTTCTCGTCTTCTTCAATCTGCTCGCTCAAACGCTTCCGAGCGGTCAAGGTTTTCTGGGAGGCGTCCTGGTTCTGCCAGAAATCGGGCTGGGCTATTTGTTTCTCGAGCCTTTCGAATTCCTTGCGGCGCTGAGGGGCGTCAAAGAAAGCTCCGCAGTTCGTTGGCGCGCCGCTTCAAGTCATCGTACTCTCTTTGCAGTTCTTCAATCACGTTTGCTCCTGAGTTCGCAATCGGGTCATGGGCGCCAGAGGTTCCTGGATCGTTGGCTGATTCGGGGGACCCCCTCACCCGGCCCGTGCCGGCTGGTGAATGCGCCAGCCCGGGCCACCCTCTCCCCCAAGGGGGAGAGGGCTAGCACTATCTAATGCAACCTCGCTACAAGCATAATCGCCCCGGCCAGCGCCGCGCACAGCCACGCAAAGACGTCGCCGTGCCGGGTATAGAAAGTCTCGCCTCGAAGGTAACTGAAGTTAGCAGGCAAGACCGCCGTTTGATAGCGCGCGATCTGCTTTTCA
>Ga0187781_10004853_pt1 | contig 10004 bp, 6 predicted proteins | sample 0715_SJ02_MP02_2_FD_132447 | JGI IMG/M metagenome (GOLD analysis project Ga0187781, IMG submission 132447) | Tropical peat soil microbial communities from peatlands in Department of Meta, Colombia - 0715_SJ02_MP02_20_MG | ecosystem: Environmental > Terrestrial > Soil > Wetlands > Peat | place...
CAGGTCAAGTTCGGCCACGCCCATAGCGCCTACGCGGTGATTGACACGCGCCAGTCGTATCTCCAGAACCTCGTGAAGGCCGCTCTGCATGCTTTGGGCTACCGCGAGCAAGCCAACAACTTGCACCATTTCGCTTACGAAGTTGTCGGACTCTCCCCGCGTTGCGCCGAGGAGTTGGGAGTGGAGCTCAGCCGGGAAGACCGCGAACGTCCCTACGTGGAAGTCTCCGGCCGAAAAGGTCTGGGCGTGAAGGCCGACGATTTGATTGACGCTCTGCTCGCCAAGGCGCTCGAGGAAGTACGCTCGCGGCAGATCACTCAGGACTTCGCGGACCAGCAAAGCTATGCCCGCATGATTGCCGTGGCTGCCTTGCGCTATTTCCTCCTCAAGTTCTCACGGCGGGTCATTATCGCATTTGATTTCAAGGAAGCCCTGGCTTTTGAGGGCGAGACCGGACCTTATCTGCAATACAGCGTCGTGCGGGCAAGGAACATCTTCAACAAATTCCTGGAAGCCCGCCCTGACTTCCAACCCCAAAATCTCGACCGTGCCGTCGGGCCGGAGCTGCTCAACAGGTTCTACGCCGGCGAAGATGGACTTGCATATTGGGAACTGACTCTGCTGAGTGCGCAACTCGAAATGGCGGTCGAGCAGGCGATTGCGAGCCAGGAACCGGCGGGCGTTGCCAAATACGCTTTCCGCCTCGCGCAGACCTTTAACAATTTCTACCACCGCTTCCATATCCTGAGCGAGCCCGACCGCGAGCGACAGCAGTTTCTCTTGTACCTGGTGCAACTGGTGAACCAGACGCTGACTTCGGCTCTCGAGCTGATGGGCATTGAAGTGCCGGAACGGATGTAGGTCTGTAGTCCGTTGTCCTTTGTCCGTTGTCCGTAGGTATCCCCGGCGAAGCCGGGGGCCTTATCGTTGGAGGCCCCTCACCCCAACTCCCCTTCCCTTTCCCCTGGGGAGAGGGAAGAGGGCAAAGGGATGATAGGGTGAGGGGTCTCGGCTACGATTTTCAGAGCAGTCGCTCATGCCCGTCGGCTGACGGGCACCCGGAAACCATGAAAATACGCGAAGCGCCTTGGAGTGCGGCGGCTTGACGCCGCCTTCCGACCGCCTGTACGCACATCGCGGGCTACGGCGATCCCAAGGCGGCGTCAAGCCGCCGCACTCCAAGGCGCCTTCGGCGCAAGCATTTTCAAAGCGGGGGCCACCTCTCTTCAACGGTGCCTTCGACGATGTTCGCGGATGTCCTGTTGGACTTCTCTTTCAATGGTGCGCCTTCGAGAGGTTTCCCGGTGGTCGAAGACATTCTTGCCTTTGGCCAGCGCAATCTCACATTTAATCAGGTTGTTCTTGAGATAAACGCGGGTCGGGATCAGCGTGAAACCCCTTTCTTGCGTGCGTCCGGTGAGTTTGTCGATTTCCCGGCGGTGCAGGAGCAGGCGCCGGTCGCGCAAAGGGTCATGGTTGAAGCGGCTGCCTGCCGCATAAGGGCTGATGTGGCAGTCGATCAACCACACTTCGTGGTCCTTCACCACCGCGTAACTATCCTTCAGATTGACCTTGCCCTCGCGAATCGCCTTCACTTCCGTTCCCGCCAGTTCCACGCCGCTCTCGAACTTCTCCAGCAAATGGTAGAGATGCGATGCCTGGCGGTTCACTGCGAAGTTTCTTGGAGCAGGGTCCGAAGACTTGCCCACCACGCCCTCCACTGCAAATTACGATCCGACGGATTCCAACTCTGCTGATCGTCCTGAGGCGTCCCCCTCTCGGCGGGCCGGCCAAGCATCTCGCCAAGGCCACCGAGTGACCCACCGGTTCGCTGCTTTCACGACGACAAGCTAAAAAATCTTAGCACACAGGGAGGATTTACGCATACGCTGCCTTAGACCCTGTCCAAATCCTTGCAAAAACCAAACGCGGTATCAACACCTGTGCCACTCTGATCCTCCAGTCCGAAGCCCGATAGAGGATCGGCAGCTTAGCGGCCACAGTCCAAGACAAGGCGTGGTAGAGTTAAAACGAACATCCGGAGCCCGAAGGCCCCGACCTTGACCTGGGCCGATCGGCCCAAGGAGGCACCTTTGCGACGGCGAACATTTCTGAAGAACGCAACGGCAGCGGCATTGACATCCACTCTGGCAAGATCCGGGGTGGCGGCTACGGGTCGCGCCGCGGAGGCCAAGCGGATTGCCTTCGGTGGCATTCAAATCGAATGCAGTACGTACAGTAACATTCGAGCTCGCATGGAAGATTTCCGCGTGCAGAGAGGTCAGGCGCTCGCTGACGATCCCTTCTTCCGGCACTTGAAGACGTACCCTTTTCCGTTTCACGCGACCCTGCTCGCCACGGCTGTGCCGGGAGGACCGGTCGAGCGAAAGACTTACGATGCGCTCAAAGCGGAATTCCTGCAGCGTGTCAAGGACCTCCTTCCGCTGGACGGCCTTTATCTGCCGATGCACGGCGCCATGTTCGTCGAAGGCATGCAGGACGCTGACGGCGATTGGATCGAGTCAGCCCGCAAGCTCGTGGGCGAAGACTGCCTGATGAGCGCGAGCTTTGACCTGCATGGAAGTCTAAGCCGCCGGATTATCGATAACCTGGATATGCTCTCGGCCTTTCGCACCGCGCCGCATATTGATCGCGAGGAAACCGCGCAGCGCGCCTGCGACATGTTGGTTCACTGCCTCGACCACGCAATCCGCCCCACGATGATATGGTCGCCCATCCCGGTCCTGATGCCGGGGGAGCGCAGCAGCACAGTATACGAGCCCGCCAAACGTCTGTGGGGACAACTTCCCGGTTTGAACGCCGCGCCGGGAGTGCTGGATGCCTCGCTGCTGGTGGGGTACGTTTGGGCAGACGAGCCGCGAGCCACGGCCAGCGCCGTGATGACCGGCACCGATCCTGCGCTGCTGAAAAAGGATGCGCTCCGGTTGGCAGAGCAATACTGGGACGCGCGCCAAGAGTTTAAATTCGGAGTGCCGACGGGCACGCTTGCCGAGTGCATCGAAAAAGCTGAGCGGCTCACCACCCACCCTGTCGTGATTTCAGATTCGGGCGACAACCCCACGGCCGGAGGAAGCGGCGACCGGGCCGACGCGCTGGCCGGGCTTCTCGAGCATCACGTCGCGAACTGTCTCTTTGCGGGCATCGCTGACCGCCCCGCCACCGAGGCCTGCTACCGGGCGGGAATCGGCGCAAGTCTCACGCTGAAAGTCGGCGCCTCACTCGATCCCGAAGCAAGCCAGGCGGTGGAAGTTCCGGCGAAAGTCATCTTCCTCTTGTCCACCTCCGACTTGCCGGAACGCCAGGCGGTGGTGGACGTCAAGGGGATCAAGTTGGCGCTCACGGCGCGGCGCCGTCCGTTCCATGAGATTAAGGACTTCACCTCGCTGGGCCTCGACCCCACCAGCTATAAGATTTTGGTGGTGAAGGCCGGCTACCTTGTTCCACCCATTGCCAAGATCGCGAATCCCAATTTGATGGCGCTCACTGCCGGTGCCGTCAATCAGGATATCGTCCATTTGCCGACGAGCCAATACCGCGTCCCGAGTTATCCCTTCGTTCCCGATTTGGAGTGGAAGCCGTTTACGATCGCGTCGGCGCGCTCCCCGCACGCATCGTAATGGAAACGAAAGGTCCTCAACCGCCGCCTCCACCCTTCCCTGGTCACTTGGCGCGCGCTCGCTTGGACGGGGACGTAAATCCAGGTATAATCAAAACTCCGGAGGCAGGGGCTTAATTAAACAAATCCAACGGCGAGCGATTGCGCGTATGAGTGTCATCAACGTAGATGCCGGGATCACAACGAAACACATCAGGGATATCGAGAGGACGTGTCGCGAGGTCAATACCTTTCTTTTTATCCGGCCGAGCACCAAGGAGACGATGCAGCTAATCGACCAGGGGTACGCGACCAAGAGCATGGACATCCATGACAAGTCCTCCGATTGGGGCCCTGCGTCCGGGTTCGTTCCGTGTGACCCGGCATTCTCGAAGGCGCTCAAGGGCACGCCCAATCCTCATGGTCACTACCATCCCCACGGTGACGCCATTCCGGTTCAATTGACATTGACGGAGCACCTTGCGACTCCCGGAACCAATCCTAAACTTGCACTGGCCGCCGACGTGCCCTCGACGAGCACCCTTCGATACGTCAAGGCCGAACCTGGCGGCACCGGGCCCAAGAGCACGATCTTCAAGCTCGAGAAGAATGGGTTGGAGTGGGCGGTCTGGTGGATGAATCGTCAGGAGGCGGTGCCGCTTTACGTGTGGGGCTATCAAACCGGCCAGGGGGTAAAACCGGTGACGGGCGATTATGACCTGTGGATGGTTGCTCCCCACATCAGTCGCTGGTCCCAGCACCTCACGGTAATGGGGATTAAGGACTCGCACGGGGAGTCCGGCGCCACGCAGTTCATTACCTGGCTACTGGAGGAGTTAAACGAGAATTGTGGCCGCGCTCAAAATCATGTGTTCCACCATGGTGCGGAGTCGCAGAACTACGGCTTCACGCAGGCCATCGATTCGAGGCTGGCGATGTTCACCCCGGCCGGCAGCTCAGAGATGGTTGACATCAACGACCTGCCTGCCGTGCTCGTGGATGTCCAAAACGCAGGGTATCTTGTCTACTGGAACAAACGCTACGGGGAGAAGGATCCCCACCTGATGGGCAGCGCCGTCAATGCCGGAGTCACGGGCGGCGCGCCGGGCAAGACGGCAATCGAGGCCCTCGTAGCAGAAGCAGGCCTCGTTCAAAGTGGCGGCACACCACAGATAAAGTCAGGGCCTCTGGCGGGCCTGTTCACAGACCCCAAGGCCAAGGCGTTGATCCAGAAGAATCTGCTAGGCCGGGGCAGCGAGGTTCCGAAGATTCAGCAGATCCAGGCGTTCCATAAAGCCCTGACGGCTGGGATGGCTTCCATGGAGCCCAGCCGGCGTGAGGGCACATTCCAGAAACTCGAAGTGGACAAGCACATTCCTCGCGCCAGCTTTGAGGCAGCGAGGGGAGACGTCGAAGGCCTCCGCCTGCAACAGCAGTTGCAGAGCGCCGTGATGGAACTCAGCCAGATGGATCACGGGGCCAAGCTTGACGAACACGGCAAGGTCGTTCCGACCCCGGGCGCCACGTTGGCGCCTAGCCCCGAGAAGTGGAAGGCCTGGGAGTCCAAGAACCGTGACCTCATCAGGAAACTCGAGGACCACTTCGGCCGCGCCGGAACTATCCCGTTGCGCTTCGAGAGAATCCCGGGAACTCGCACCTACAAAGCCTCCCCACTTCCCGACGTCAAGATTCCTGACGCAACCGTCGACAAGCTGCTGGGGCCGTTCGCCGAATTGTTCAAGAAAATGTTCCCCTCGTGACCAGGTAAGGAGAAACTGTTTCAAAACCGCCCGGGAGAGAAGAGGTTTTGGAACACCTCGCAGGATCGACGGCGGCCGCTCGAGGGCTCAGCCCCGCAGGGGCTGCACATCAGTAGCCGGGGGCAACACCCCAGGCTACTCATCTTGCCCCCTCCGGGGAGCACAGCTTCACGTGCGGGCGATTTTCCCCGTCACAATCGGGTATAGGAGGTTTGGGAACAGCTTCGAGTGTTCTGCCTCGCCAGTTCGTTCACAAAATCGTCTTGATTTTGTCGAGGATGTCGTCCGCCGACGCTGCCCTGACGAAGGGCTTGGGGGTCTGAGGTATTCAATTCGCTGGCGCCGGGGCACGTCTCGCTAGTGAGCTCTACGCAGGCGCTCGCACGCGGCGGCCAGTGTTTCCGGTTTCTTAGCGAACGCGAAACGGACGAACCGTTTGCCTAATCCGGGCGTTGCATAGAAACTCGATGCCGGGACAACGGCCACCGCATGTTCCATTGCGAGGTAGCGAGCAAAGGCCACGTCGTCGCCGTCGAACTTCCAAGGGCCGAAATCCGCCATCACGTAATAGGCGCCCTCGGGCGGTTGCGCCTCGAAGCGCACCTCGCGCAGGATCGACATCATGGTGTCGCGGCGCTCCCGGTACTCAAGCTTTAGCTGTTCGTAATAGGCTGGCGGCAATTCAAGTGCGGCGACGCAGGCCGCCTGCAGAGGACTGGGAGCGCAAATCGTCGCATAGTCATGAACTGTGCGGAGGGCCGCGCTCAAAGGGTCCAGCGCGCATACGTAGCCAATGCGCCAGCCTGTCACCCCAAAGGTCTTGCCGAACCCCCCAACAATTATAGTGCGCTCGCGCATTCCGGGCAGGGACGCAATCGGGATGTGGGGCAGATCGCTATAAATGATGTGCTCATAAATCTCGTCGGCGATCGCAACGGAATCGAACTCCCGGCACAACCGCGCTATTCCCGAAAGTTCCGAATGGGTCAATACCCGGCCCGTGGGGTTATGCGGCGTATTGACCAGTATGGCACGCGTGCGCGAGCTGAACGACGCCCGTAAGCGGTCAAGATCTAAACGGTAGTTCGGAGGGTCGAGCGCTACAAAACGCGGCGTTGCCCCTGCCAAGGAAGCGGCCGGCCAATAGCCTTCGTGGAAGGGTTCGAAAATGATGACCTCATCTCCGGGATTGACGATGGCCGCAAGCGCCGCGGAAATGGCTTCGGTCGCACCGCAGGTCACCGTGATGTGCTCATCGGGATGGTATTCGAGATTGTACCGGCGCTTCATTTTGGCCGCGATCGCTTGGCGCAGCGCTGGTAGGCCCCAAGTATTCGTGTATTGATTGGTTCCCGAATCGAGCGCACGATGGGCTGCTTCAATGATCTCGCGGGGGGGATCAAAATCGGGAAAGCCTTGAGCGAGATTGATCGATTGGCACGATAACGCCAGACGCGTCATCTCGTGGATGAACGATTTCCGCATGCCATCGAGTCGTCGAGCTGGAACAAGCATGAAAATACCCCGGTAGAGGAAGGGACAGATCAGAAATAGCAAGTAGCGCGGACCTGCTATTTTGAAGGTCCGCGGTTCTTCCGGTCGATTGCTGCGGTGGCCGGAGCAAAAAGACGCAGACCTTGAAAAGCAGGTCTGCGCTACCCTGCTGCGGGGCTGAGTGCTTGCACGATAACCGCAGGTTGCACTCTCCCGCAATTAAGGCCGAACCCGATAGGGACAGCGCCCGAAGATTCACACCTCGCGCGCAAGATCACCTCATCCCCGTCCTCGAGGAATCCACGCACTTCTCCACTGGGCAAGTCAATTGGTTCCGCCCCACGCCGGGTAAGTTCCAGCAGGCAGCCGAGTGAACCTTTTGAATCGCCGGAGATCGTTCCTGTCGCCAGCAGGTCGCCGGTTCGCAGGTTGCAGCCATTACTGGCGTGATGCGTTACCATTTGTGCCAAGGTCCAATACATGTCCCGCAGATTTCCTCGGCTAAGCGGCAGCGGCTGGCAATTCTGCTGGCGCATTCTCTCAGAACAAAACAGAACCTCGACACCGATGTCAATCCCGCCAAGGGCCCGGTCTCTCGCCGCAGACAGATACGGTAAGAGCTCCGGGTCGCTGTCAGATCGCTCGAAGGCCGGGACGCGAAACGGCGCCAGGGCCTCGAGGGTTACTACCCACGGCGAGATGGTGGTGGCGAAATTCTTGGCGAGAAAAGGGCCCAGCGGCTGACCTTCCCAAGTCTGGAGGTCCCGCGCGGACCAGTCATTCACAAGGCACAAACCGAAAATGCTGTCCTCGGCCCTGTCCAAAGTGATGGGCAGACCCAGCGGGTTCCCGGGCCCGATGAAGAACCCCATCTCGAGTTCGTAGTCCAGTTGTTGACTGGGACCGAACCGGACCGGACCGGCAGCTCTTGGCCTGCTTTGACCCAGGGGGCGTCGCACCGGTGTCCCGCTCACCACAATCGATGATGCCCGGCCGTGATAGGCAACTGGCAGGTACTTGTAATTAGGCAGCAATGGAGTTTCCGGACGGAACATGCTGCCAACGTGCGTCGCATGGTAAATAGAGGCGTAAAAATCGGTGTAGTCGCTTATCTCGACCGGGAGCAGCATTTCGAGCTCGCTCATGGGATGCAAGCGCTTTTGGATAGTCTTGCGAGTCGCCTCGCCGGCGGATCCATTGGCTCGAAGCAAGTCGTGCAACTCGCGCCGCAATCGAGACCACTCCGCTCTACCAAGCCCCATCAGGGAGTTCAGAGTGCCGGCCCGGCAAGCGATTGAGGTATCGGCCGAGATGCCGGGAAGAAGACCCTCCCCAGTGCAGGCGGCAAGATCTAAAGCGAAATGGCCAATTGCTATACCGATGCGCGGCGCATCCGGACTCCCCTGATGGCGATAGACTCCGAACGGCAGGTTCTGGATTGGAAAATCGGTTTGGGGGTGATTTGCGGAATCGACCCAACTCCTGACTGCGGGATCGTGAGTCTCGTTCAAACGATCCCCCTCCTTTCTTAAGGAGGGGGTTAGGGGGTAGTTGGTCATAATAATCCGAGATCACGCAGGTCGTCGATCGGCTCAATGAACGAGCACGAGCCGAACGAAGAGCAAAAAGAATTTCTGGCCGAAAACAAATCCTCGTTTGTGAGGCTGCATTCACCGCAGCGAACGCCCGTTTGTGTGAACTCCAATACTTTGGGCGACTCCTCTGCCAAGATTCGCTCAACCTCCCTGACACTGACGCTTTTGTGGGCAAACGCCGCAGCTACGAACACGTTCAGAAAGCCATGCATGGTACCTGCAGGGCTGTCGCGTTCGTAGGTATAGGAGTGAATGCTCCGGAGGGGGTGATGCAGGCCTGCCGAAAACTTGACAGGGACGTTCGGGGACGCGCAGCCTGCCAGGAAATGAGCGAGTTCCCGGCAGGACGGGTACATCTCTGCTGTGCTGCCGCCGGTTCGCAGCTTCGCCCGCGCCCCAGCCTTCGCCAGGGCTGCGATGCAGTCGTCGACGCCCCCGGCGCGCGGGACTTCGAAATAGCATTCGAGCGAACTTGGCACTAATCCCGCAGAGTGGGTTATCGCGTCCAGATCGACTGCCTTGATTTCTACGGACTCAATCACAGCAGGTACCGCGCCTTCCTCACACACACGACTGAATTCACGAATACACTGGAGGTCGGATTTCACATCCGCGCCCGCGATCACGGTTAGCTTCCAAAGTGATGCGCCGTGAGGCCGTTTAGGCAAGAGTTCGAAGTCGCGACGGAATTCCTGTAATCGGGCCGCCGGCACCACAAAGCGGTTCAGCATCCAGGCGTACGGGCCCTCTCGATATTCATGAAAATTGTCGACGCTGACCTTCATGCTCAACGACGCGGGCGGAAATAAGCCGGCATAGTCGATGAGCCGCGTGAGCAGAATGCGCAGGGATTCAGTCATAGTTTGGACGAGCCGGTTTCACGCAAAGACGCAAAGGCCGCAAAGGGTGCCGTCAGGTGTGGGTTTCTTTGCGCCCTTTGCGTGCTTTGCGTCTTTGCGTGAAACCGGAAAATGAAGCACGATGCCCTTAAGGCTGAAACCGCTTATGCAGACCTTGCCAACATTCGAAATATTGTTCGTCCAGTTGCGCGGACTCCAAAGCGAACTGGGTGGGCCGGCAAACGAAACGCGTTTCAAACATGAACGCCAGCGTATCCGCGATATACACAGGGCTCAGCTCGGTTGCGATAGCTTTCTCATACGTAGCGGAGTCCGGTCCATGACCCGCCATGCAGTTGTGCAAGCTGGCGCCGCCGGGGACGAAGCCTTCCGCCTTGGCATCGTATTGTCCGCGAATCAAGCCCATGAACTCGTTCATGAAATTGCGATGGAACCAGGGAGGCCGGAAGGTGTGCTCCGCCACAAGCCAGCGTGGCGGGAAAATCGCGAAATCCACATTGGCTGTGCCGGGGATTTCCGACGGCGCCGTCAACACCGTATAGATCGACGGATCCGGATGATCGAAGCTGACGGTATTGATACAGTTGAAGTGATCGAGATCGTATTTATACGGTGCATAGTTGCCATGCCAGGCAACCACGTCGAGCGGAGAATGATCAATTTCTGCCGCCCACAAACG
>Ga0187781_10004854_pt1 | contig 10004 bp, 4 predicted proteins | sample 0715_SJ02_MP02_2_FD_132447 | JGI IMG/M metagenome (GOLD analysis project Ga0187781, IMG submission 132447) | Tropical peat soil microbial communities from peatlands in Department of Meta, Colombia - 0715_SJ02_MP02_20_MG | ecosystem: Environmental > Terrestrial > Soil > Wetlands > Peat | place...
GATCGCCCATGTCGACCCCATCAAGCAGGCGGCGCACGAGGCTATCAAGGGCACCCCGTTGGACAATGCCCACTTCTATCTCGGCGGCACCGCGTCAACCTACAAAGACATCCAAGACATGGCCAAGTACGACCTGATGATCGTCGCAATCGCCGCGCTGAGTCTGATTTTGCTGATCATGATGATCATCACGCGAAGTCTGGTTGCCGCAATTGTGATTGTGGGCACGGTTGCGCTGTCGCTGGGCGCCTCTTTTGGGATCTCAGTGCTGGTCTGGCAGTATATTTTCGGCATTCAATTGTATTGGGTCGTGCTGGCGCTGGCCGTCATCCTGCTCTTGGCGGTGGGATCCGATTACAACCTTTTGCTGATTTCCCGGTTCAAAGAGGAAGTCGGCGCCGGCTTGAAGACCGGCATCATCCGCGCGATGGCCGGCTCCGGCTCGGTGGTGACTGCTGCCGGTCTGGTGTTTGCCGTCACCATGTGCACGTTTGTATTCAGCGGTTTGCAAACTCTCGGCCAGATCGGGACCACCATCGGCCTCGGTCTGCTGTTCGACACGCTGATCGTGCGTTCGTTCATGACGCCGTCCATCGCAACGCTGCTCGGGCGCTGGTTCTGGTGGCCGCAACGGGTCCGGCCCCGCCCGGCCAGTCAAATGCTGCGGCCCTACGGACCACGTTCCGCGGTTCGTCAACTGCTGCTATGGGAGGACGGGGACGAAGCGGTGACATCCGAAATCCCAGTAGCGGGGCGTTAATTCATGCCTGCGCACCCAGCCATTTAGCGGCAAGCGTCTACCCGTATCTTGTGATCCCAAAGGAGCACCGTGACAGGATATTTGGCCGCTCTGGCGATCGTCTGGTCGATGACGAGAGATCGGTCAAAACGGTGAACGCCTACACCTTCTGCGTGGACAAGTCCGGATGAGCGACCATCACATCCCGCGGCCTTCGTTTGCGCGGATGATCCTGCGGCTTTCGGTGCCGATCGCGGTGTTCTGGTTGGCCCTGGCGGCGATCACGAATGTTTTTGTGCCGCAATTGGAGAAGGTTGCCCAAGCACATAACGTGGGGCTGAGCTCCCACGATGCGCCGTCGTATCAGGCGATGAAGCGCATCGGCAAGGTGTTCCAACAGTTCAATTCCGACAGCGCGGCCATGATCGTCCTGGAGGGCGATAAGCCGCTCGGCGCCGACGCTCACCGGTTCTACGACGTCCTGGTCCGCAAGTTCGAGCAGGACAAGAAGCACGTCCAGCACGTGCAGGATTTCTGGGGGGATCCGCTGACGGCGGCGGGTTCGCAGAGCGCCGATGGCAAGGCGGCGTTGTTGCAGGTGTATCTCGCCGGCAATCAGGGCGAGACGTTAGCCAATAAGTCCGTCGATTCTGTGCGTAACATCGTGGACCACACGCCACCGCCGCCGGGGGTGAAGGCCTATGTCACCGGCGCGGCGCCGCTGATCACCGACCAGTTTGAGGTGGGCAGCAAAGGAACCTTGAAGGTCACGCTCATCACCATCGCGGTGATCGCAATAATGCTGTTTTGGGTCTACCGTTCTGTCACCGTGGTTGTGGTCCTTTTCACGGTGATGATTGAGTTGACCGCGGCCCGTGGAGTCGTCGCCGTTCTGGCGAACGCCGGCATTATCGGGCTGTCGACGTACTCGACTAATCTGCTCACGTTGCTGGTTATCGCCGCCGGAACGGACTACGCGATATTTGTCCTCGGTCGTTATCAAGAAGCGCGCGGAGCCGGAGAGGATCGGGAAACCGCCTTTTATACCATGTATCGCGGGACCGCCCACATTGTCTTGGGCTCGGGCTTGACCGTCGCTGGCGCGGTGTTTTGTCTGACCTTTACCCGGCTCCCGTATTTTCAGAGCCTGGGTATTCCTGCCGCAATTGGCGTCCTTGTCGCGCTGGTGTCCGCGCTCACCCTGGCGCCGGCCATGCTGGCTATCGGCCGCCATTTCGGACTGTTCGACCCCAAACGCGTGATGCGGACGCGGGGCTGGCGTCGGATCGGCACCGCCATCGTGCGCTGGCCCGCGCCGATCCTGGTGGTGACGATCGCGGTCGCCCTGATCGGTCTGCTCGCCCTGCCCGGATTCAAGACCAGTTACGACGCCCGTCCCTATATGCCGGCGAGCGCCCCGGCCAATATCGGCTACGCGGCCGCGGCGCGGCATTTTTCCACCGCCAGGCTCAATCCCGAGTTGCTGATGATCGAGGCGGATCACGATCTGCGTGATCCCGCCGACATGCTCATTTTGGAACGGGTGGCCAAGGCGGTGTTTCACTTACCCGGGATCGCCAAGGTCCAGGCTATGACCAGGCCGTTGGGAACCCCGCTGGACCACAGCTCGATACCGTTTCAGCTCAGCCAGCAAAGCGTCGGCCAGGTGATGAACCTCAAATATCAGAAAGACCGCGCGGCCGACCTGCTGCGGCAGGCCGGCGAGCTGAGGAAAACGATCAATATTTTGCAGCAGCAATATGCCCTGCAGCAGCAGAGCTCTGCCGCTACCCACGAGCAAACCCAAAGCTTTCACGACACGATCGCCGTGATCAACGACCTGCGCGATAAGCTGGCGAATTTCCTGGACTTCTTTCGACCGATTCAAAGTTATTTCTACTGGGAAAAGCACTGCTACGACATCCCCGCCTGCTTTGCGTTTAGGAGCGCCTTTGAAGCGGCCGACAGTATCGACCAGCTCACCGACCAGTTTCAAAGCATCACCGCGAGTTTGGATAAATTAGATGCGCTCCAGCCGCAACTGGTGGCGCTGCTACCGCCGCAGATCGCCAGCCAGCTGACGAACCTGCAACTCACCCTGAACAATTACGCCACCAATTCCGGCATCAACAACCAGTCGGCGTTTGCCAACGACAACCCGGCCGCGATGGGACAAGCGTTCGACAAAGCCAAAAATGACGATTCCTTCTACTTGCCGCCGGAGGTGTTCAACAACGCGGAGTTCAAGCGCGGCCTGAAATTGTTCCTCTCACCCGACGGCAAGGCCGCGCAGATGATCATCTCCCACGAAGGTGATCCGGCGACCCCCCAGGGCATCTCGCATGTCGACCCGATCAAGCAGGCAGCGCACGAGGCTGTGAAGGGCACCCCCTTGGCGGACGCCCACTTCTACCTTGCCGGCACCGCGTCGACCTACAAAGACATCCAAGACGGCGCCAAGTACGACCTGATGATCGTCGCAATCGCCGCGCTGAGCCTGATATTGCTGATCATGATGATCATCACCCGAAGCTTGGTCGCCGCGATCGTCATTGTGGGCACGGTGGCGCTGTCGTTGGGCGCCTCCTTTGGGCTCTCGGTTCTGGTCTGGCAGGACATTCTGGGTATCCAGCTGTACTGGATCGTGCTGGCGCTGGCCGTCATCTTGCTGTTGGCGGTCGGATCCGACTACAACCTGCTGCTGATATCCCGCTTCAAAGAGGAAACCGGCGCCGGCTTGAAGACTGGCATCATCCGCGCGATGGCCGGCTCCGGCGCGGTGGTGACTGCGGCCGGTCTGGTGTTCGCGGCGACCATGGCCTCGTTCATCTTCAGCGCTTTGGTGATTCTCGGTCAGGTCGGGACAACCATCGCGCTGGGTCTGTTGTTCGACACGCTGATCGTGCGCTCGTTCATGACGCCGTCCATCGCCACCCTCCTGGGGCGCTGGTTCTGGTGGCCGCGACGAGTGCGCCCGCGCCCGGCCAGTCAAATGCTGCGCCCCTACGGACCACGTCCCGCGGTTCGCCAACTACTGCTATGGGAAGACGGCGACGAAGCGGTGACCTCCGAACTACCGGCACGCACTTAACCTCAACCATGACGTCGCGAACCGGATGCTGGTTGACAGCAGTCGCGGCGCCAATGGCCGCGCCTGCGCGTGCCGACGTCTATACCGATTTCGCTAATCAGCTTCACGGCTAAGGGATCTACGGGGCGCGTGACGACAACGCGTGGCTGGCCCAGATCGCCTGCGGACACCTCACTCAAGTCCTACCGATGTTGCTGCTGGCTCGAGAATCACTGGCCAGGACCGTGGGTGACCACACACCGGATGTCTTCGGCTAAGTCAAAGAAACTTTTTGCAGCCGCCCTTTCAACCGTGCGACCCTGAGTAGCTGAATGGCTAGGTTTGTGGCCCCCAACATAGGGAGCACCCCAATAAATGTTCGCACGGAGGGGGTGGCTCCATGTAACTGTTCGAGACACCCAACTATATAAAAGCATCCCATCGTGAAGATGGTAGCGGGTATCGAGTACGCGAGTAATGATCGAGAATCAGAAATAATTTGCGTCGCATAATCTACCTCACGCCGCGACATTGATTCGTGTTTGCGCAATTTATGCAAAACCGCTTTATGAGCCCCAACTACTTCCCCTAAAGAAGCCGGTGTTCGATCCTCAAGCCGTCTGACGAACACAAATGCACAACCGCCGAACACTAATCCCAGCACAGCAGCAAGTATCGTCAGATCACCATACAGACTGAAATCCACCATTCCGCTCCCTTGCTCCGCGGTCGAACGTTGCCTCACGCCTGAAATGCTAGAGAGTCGTCGCGGTCTGCTATCGCGAATCTCTCAAAACGGTACCTCAACGACGTTGGTTGGGTCTATCTGGATTCTCGGTTCGATATGCAACCGGTTATGCGTACCCCCGTTATGTGCCGTTCGATCTTGGCGTGTTCGCCCGATGATTCGCCGATCGCGTCACACTGCGTTGACGTGCGACCGCGCCAAGGGCCACCATGGCTTGCATGCGCTATGTCGTTACCGGCGGTACCGGGTTTATCGGACGCCGAGTTGTTTCACGTCTGCTGGGCGAACAGCCGGACGCCGAGGTCTGGGTGATGGTTCGTCGCCCGTCGCTGGGCCGGTTCGAACGCCTGGCCGAGCTGTGGGGTGAACGAGCAAAACCTCTGGTCTGTGACCTGGCCGAACCCGACCTCGGGTTGACCGACGAGGCGATCGCCGAGCTGGGCGACGTCGAGCACGTGGTGCACTGCGCGGCGATCTACGACATCACCGCCCCCGAAGCCGATCAGCGCATCGCCAACGTCGAGGGCACCCGCGCCGTTATCGAACTCGCCCGCCGGCTCGACGCGACGCTGCATCACGTGTCGTCGATCGCGGTGGCCGGAGAATTCCGCGGTGAGTACACCGAGTCTGACTTCGACGTCGGTCAGCAGCTGCCGACGCCGTATCACCAGACGAAGTTCGAGGCCGAGCTGCTGGTGCGCGAGGCGACCGGCCTGCGTCATCGGATCTACCGTCCGGCGGTGGTGGTCGGCGATTCGCGCACCGGTGAGATGGACAAGATCGACGGACCGTATTACTTCTTTGGCGTGCTGGCCAAGCTGGCGGTGTTGCCGCGGTTCACCCCGATCATGCTGCCCGACACCGGCCGCACCAACATCGTCCCAGTCGACTACGTCGTCGACGCACTGGTTGCCCTCATGCATGCGGACGGTCGCGACAGCCAGACGTTCCATCTGACAGCACCGAAAACCATTGGCCTGCACGGCATTTACCGCGGGATCGCCGACGCGGCCGGGCTGCCGCCGCTACGCGGATCGCTGCCCCGGTCGTTTGCTGCACCCGTGACGAAGGTGCGCGGGCGAGCCAAGGTGTGGCGCAACATGGCGGCCACCCAACTGGGCATTCCAGCTGAAGTTCTCGACGTCGTCGATCTGGCGCCCACCTTCATCTCCGACAACACGCGAAACGCGTTGCAAGGCACCGGCATCGACGTTCCCGAGTTCGCCAGCTACGCGCCCAAGCTGTGGCGATACTGGGCCGAGCATTTGGACCCAGACCGGGCCCGCCGCAACGATCCGGCCGGAGCGCTGGTGGGACGCCACGTCATCGTCACCGGCGCGTCCAGCGGCATCGGACGGGCCGCGGCGATCGCCGTCGCCGAACGCGGCGCAACAGTGTTCGCGCTGGCACGTAACGGTGAGGCGCTCGACGACCTGGTCGCCGACATCCGCGCCAACGGCGGCCAGGCTTACGCCTTCACCTGCGATGTCACCGATTCCGCATCGGTGGAGCACACGGTCAAGGACATCCTGGGCCGCTTCGACCACGTCGATTACCTGGTGAACAACGCCGGCCGCTCGATCCGTCGGTCGGTGGTCAACCAGACCGACCGACTGCACGACTACGAGCGGGTGATGGCGGTCAACTACTTCGGCGCGGTGCGTATGGTGCTGGCGCTGCTGCCGCACTGGCGTGAGCGCCGGTTCGGACACGTCGTCAACGTCTCCAGCGCCGGCGTGCAGGCACACAGCCCCAAGTACAGTTCGTATCTGCCCACCAAAGCTGCACTCGACGCGTTCTCCGAAGTGGTGGCCACCGAAACGCTTTCGGACCACATCACGTTCACCAACATCCACATGCCGTTGGTGGCCACACCGATGATCAAGCCGTCCCGGCGGCTCAACCCGGTTCCGCCGATCAGCGCCGAGCACGCCGCGGCGATGGTGGTACGCGGGCTGATCGACAAGCCGGCCCGCATCGACACCCCGGTGGGCACCCTTGCGGAAGCCGGAAACTACTTCACCCCTAAGCTGTCGCGACGGATCTTGCACCAGCTCTACCTCGGGTATCCCGATTCGGCCGCGGCACGCGGGGAGTCTGCGAAACCCGTTGTGGAACAACAGTCGTCGCGTCGGCCGAAGCGCCCTGCCCGTGCCGCCGTTGCCCGCATGCCAGTTCCAAGACCGGTCAAGCGGGCCGTGCGGCTGTTGCCCGGAGTGCACTGGTAGTCCCTCCCGGTATCGTTGCCGCAGTGACCGCCACAACAGTTTTCGCCGACGTCGACACCGGTGTAGACGATGCTATTGCGCTGGTTTACCTGCTGGCCAGCCCGGAGGCCGAGCTGGTCGGCATCGCCTCGACCGGCGGAAACGTTGGGGTGGATCAAGTCTGCGAGAACAACCTCGGCCTGCTCGAGCTGTGCCGGATCGACGGCGCGCCGATATCCAAAGGTGCCGATCACCCGTTGAACTCCCCCGCGCTGCCTGTCGGGAAGGTCCATGGGCCAAAGGGTCTGGGGTATGCGGAGTTGCCGCCGACCGATCGTCAACTCACCGGCGACGATGCGGCGACGGCATGGGTCAAGGCGGCACATGCCCATCCGGGACAGCTGATCGGGCTGGCTACCGGGCCGCTGACCAACCTGGCGCTGGCGCTGCGCAAGGAACCCGCGCTGCCGAAGCTGTTGCGCCGGCTGGTGATCATGGGCGGGGCCTATGACTACCGCGGCAACACCAATCCGGTGGCGGAATGGAACATCGGCGTGGATCCTGAGGCGGCGGCAGAAGTGTTCGCCGCCTGGCCCCCCGAAGTGCCGGAAGGGGCTGAGCCGCAATCGCTTCCGATTCTGTGCGGCCTGGACGTGACGTGGAACATCGCGATCACACCGGACATACTGGTCAGACTGGCGGCGGCTGCAAACACGACGACGACCGTGATGAGCGCTCACGACGAGCGAGGCACCCGCTCATCGGCATCCAACCCGTTGATTCGGGTGATCGAGGACGCGACGCGGTTCTACCTGGAGTCCTACCACGACCTCGGCCACGGTTACCAGGCGCATCTCCATGATCCGTTGGCCGCGGCAGTCGCGCTGGACCCGGGGCTGCTCGCCACCCGGGCAGCGACCGTCGACGTGGAGTTGACGGGCACACTGACCCGCGGCATGACGGTGACCGACTGGTCGGGCCGCTGGGGTCGAAAGCCCAACGCGCTGATCGGTGTTGGTGTGGACCCAACGGCGTTCTTCGACCGGTTCATCGACCGGGTCGGGCCCTTCGCACGGCGGCTCGGCTGACCGGTGTGACGAGCCGTCACTCGTAGATTCCCTCCAGGTACCACCGCCGCTGTCGGTAGCACAGCAGCATCGCGCGCTCTCCTTCCAGCAAGACCTGGACGCGGGCGGTACGGCCCCCTGCCGATTGATCCGGATCCCACCAGCGTTCGTCGACCGGCCATGGTCCGGCCCACCAGCGCAGCCGCTCGTCACGACCACGAGAGGTCAGCCGTGCCGGGTCGGCGGAGAACAGCCCGCGGCTGGTCACGCGGATCGAGTTACCCTGGGCGTCAAGCAATTCCACTGGATCATCGAGCAGCACCGTCGGTGATGGTTCGGGCAGTTGACCGGGCCACGGCAGACCCGGATCGGCCCGCGGCACCGGCTCGTCACCCAGCGGCGTCAACGTGATGCGCTCGGCAGGCCCACGACCGCCGGACAGTACCGGCACCTGCACTGCCTCCGGGCCAAGCAATCCCTGCACCCGCACCAGCGCCCGCCGGGCCCGCATCCTGTCCTCGTCACCGAGGCCACCCCACAGCGGTAACTGCAGCGCCCCGGCCGACACCACCTCCACCGCCTGCAGCCGCAACACCGTCACCGGTGCGGTGGGCCGATCCACGACGGTCCGGGTATTCAACCACCCGTCCAGCTGCCAACGCACCCGGTCGGCGGTGGCGTCCTCAGTCAGCGGCTCCGCGCATCGCCATACTCGGGTCAGCTCTTCGCCGTTGGCGGTGACGGCATGAACGGCCAGTCGGGTGCATCCCACTCCGGCGGCCATCAATGTCTGATGCAACGTGCCGGCCAGCGAGCGGCCGGCAAATGCCGCAGCGTCAACCCGGTCGATCGGCGGATCGCACTGCAGCACGGCGTCGAGTTCGGCCGGCGGCTCACGCCCAGACGGCCCGCGTTCCGGCTCACCGCGGGCGAACCGGTGCGCGCTCACCGCGTCGGCGCCGAACCGGGAAGCCACGTCGGTGCGCGGCAATGCGGCGAACTGTCCGATGGTCCTAATCCCCATCCGCCACAACAGATCTGCCAAATCGTCCCGTCCCGGACCGGACAGGCTGGGCTCGGTGGCGAGTTGGCGGATCGACAGCGCCGACAGAAACCGCGCGTCTTCTCCCGGTTCGACGACACGACCGGCGCGGGCGGCGAAGACCGCGGTGGATAGCTGGTCGGCGATCCCGACCTGACACTCGGCGCCGGCTGCGGCCACCGCGTCGGTCAGCCGCTCGGCGGCCTGCTGTTCGGACCCGAAGAAGCGGGCCGCCCCACGTACCGGCAACACCAAAAGCCCGGGCCGCAGCACCTCGGCGCGAGGCGCCATATCGTCCACGGCCGCGATAACCCCTTCGAAGAAGCGGGCGTCACGGTCGGAGTCGGCAGTCACGACGTGCAGTTGCGGACAGCGGGCCGCCGCCTCTCGTCGCCGCAATCCGCGCCGTACTCCGGCCGAACGGGCAGCCGATGAGCAGGCGATCACCCGGTTGGCCAGCGTGACGGCGACCGGGGCCGTCGCGGGCAGACTTGCGGCCGCCGCCGCGGCGACCGCGGGCCAGTCCATACACCAAATCGCCAGTACCCGGGAGGCCACGTGAACTATCCAGTTCGCGCCCGGCCGACTGCCCGTCCCCTTGCGCACACGTCCAGCCGCACTGCACTGATCCGTCCGAAACCGGGCATACCCGCCGTGGTCTCATACCCGCAGACCCGGGCCTGTAGTCGTATCGATGCACCCTGCCAGTCACCATCGGTGACCAGCAGGGTGCAGCCTTTGTGGTGAGCGCGGGCCACCACCGCGCGCGCCCGTGTCACTGGCACCGAGCGCCCGCCCAGCGCCAGGACGACCAGATCCATGCCGTCCATCAGCACCGCAGCCACCTCCACCGGATCGGAACCGGGATCCGGGATTACCGCGAGCCGGCTCAGATCCGCTCCCATTTCCACGGCGGCCAGCAGCCCGATATCCGGCTGGCCGACAATGGCCGCGTTCCCGCCGGCGGCCGTCACCGCGGCCACCATGCTCAACGGCAGCGACCGGGCTCCCGAGAGCACCGCCACCGTTCCCCGTGGCAACGCGTCAGGCAGCAACTCCGCCAGCAGCTGCGGGATCGGCAGCGCGGTTTCCGAACCCGGTAGCAAGTCATCTGGACCGGGGTGACCATGA
>Ga0187781_10004855_pt1 | contig 10003 bp, 6 predicted proteins | sample 0715_SJ02_MP02_2_FD_132447 | JGI IMG/M metagenome (GOLD analysis project Ga0187781, IMG submission 132447) | Tropical peat soil microbial communities from peatlands in Department of Meta, Colombia - 0715_SJ02_MP02_20_MG | ecosystem: Environmental > Terrestrial > Soil > Wetlands > Peat | place...
AAGCCTACCGCAACGGTTGCGAGGCCGGTTTTGCGGCGCTCGAAACAATCTGACTTGCACCGCATGCCCGGCACCCAATGTGCAGCAAGCGAATTGGCACACGAATTCGATCCGCAGTTCGGCGCCCACCTGCTGGCGCGACGTACGCTGCAGCCAAAAGGCGTGGGCCCATGTACCGCGATGGCGAGTCAGTACCCGTGTCGACTCGGGCCTTGTGCGCGTGCTCCCGGGGCGGATCATCGTCCCACCGCGCCGGCCCCGCGCACGATCTCATTCTTCGCTTGCAGTGCCGGTGGCAGGGCAAAGTGCAAGGTCGGCGGCCGGTGCAAGGACGCTATGGCGAGCATTACGCGATGGTCTGAAGTCCGAATTCCTCGCAAAAGCGCTCGATCGGGATCGGGTGCCCATACAGGTACCCCTGAAATTTTCTGCAGCCGCGCTCCTCGAGCAAACGTCGTTGCTCTTGCGTCTCAACTCCCTCGGCGAGCACGTCCAGCCCTAGGCTCTGCCCCATCTGGATCACTGTGCGCGCGATCGCTTCGCTGCGTTCGTCGACTCCGAGGTCGCGCACAAAACTCTGATCGAGTTTCAAAACATTGATTGGCAAGCGCTGCAGGTAGGCAAGCGAAGAGTACCCGGTACCGAAGTCATCCAACGCGAAGGACACTCCAAATTTGCGCAGCTGCCCCATCTTGGAGATGGCGTCCTCGACGTTTCGCAGCAGCATGCCCTCGGTAATTTCCAACTGCAGCCGTGTCGGATTAGCACCAGTTCTTTCGATGATGTCGGCAACGTCGGAGACAAACCATTCCTGGCCAAATTGCTTCGGACTGATGTTGACCGCGAGCGTGAGGTCTCGGGTCACGGCCGAAAGCGACCAAATTTGCAGGCGTCGACAGGCCGTTTCCAGTACCCAACGGCCGATGGCGACGATCAAATCGCTTTCCTCGGCCAACGGTATGAATTCGGCGGGCGGTACCATGCCGCGCTCCGGATCGTTCCAGCGCAGCAGTGCCTCGGCACCGAGCAATTCCCCGTGCAGGCCGACCTGACGCTGAAAATGCAGTTGGAACTGGCCCAGTTCCAAACCCTGGCGCAAACGCGCTTCGAGCCGCGCCCGGTTTTCGATCGTCGTTTGCATAATCGGATCGAAAAAGCGCACCGAATTGCGACCGGCTTTTTTTGCCTCGTACATTGCCATGTCCGATCGCTTGAGCAGTTCGTGCACATCGGCCGTCGGCCCGCCGCGCCACAACACCACGCCAATGCTGGCCGAGCAGGAGTACTCCTTGTTGCGCAAGCGGTAGGGCTGAGCGAGTGCCTCCAGAAGCTTGTCGCCAATGCCTTTTGCCAAAACGGCGGCCCGCTCACGCGGGCCTTCGAGGTTCTCGAGCAAGACGACGAATTCGTCCCCGCCAAACCGGGCAACCGTATCTTCTTCGCGCACGCATTCGCGCAGCCGTTGCGCGGCCTCTTGCAACAATTTGTCGCCCTCGACGTGGCCCAGCGTGTCGTTGATTGTCTTAAAGCGATCCAGATCCAGGAACAGCAGCGCACCATAGGCTCCCGAGCGAGCGCTCGACAGCAGCGCCTGTTTAAGGCGATCCATCATGAGCTGGCGATTGGGCAACTCGGTAAGTGAGTCGTAGTAGGCCAAGCGCGAAATTGCCGCCGCCGCTTCCTTGCGCTCGGAGATATCGGTAAAACTGCCCACGTAATGGCTGATCTCGCCATTTGGGCTGTAGACCGTGGAGATGCCCAGCCACTTGGGATAGATCTCCCCGCTTTTGCGCTTGTCCCAAACCTCGCCTTGCCAACGTCCTGTGGAGTTGATCTGCTCCCACATTTGCGCGAAAAATTGCCTCGAATGTCGGCCCGATTGCAGCAGGCGAGGGTTTTGTCCCAACACTTCGTCCTGCGCGTAGCCTGTTGTCTTCGTGAAGGCTCCGTTCACGCGCAGGATGTTGGCGTTCGCATCCGTCACAACCATTGCCTCCTGGGATTCGAAAGCGATCGCTGCAACCCGCAGTTCAGCGTCGGCACGGCGTTTGTGCGCTTCTAGGTCCAGGCGAACGAGTGCGTACTCGATGTCCAACGCCATCTCACGCAGCACATCGAGGATCTTGCCGGTAAAGGAGTGGGCCTCCGTATCGGAAGCTCAGCACGGCGTAAGTCTTGCCATCACGGCGCACGGGAATCGAGGCCATAGAACCCCAGGTCCAGTCCGGGCCGTGGCGCTCACGCCAAAAGGCCAGGCGCTGGTCTTGTGCAAAGTCGTTCACAAAGGTGGTTTGCCCTTCGCGAAAGGCAATTCCGACCGGCCCTCGCCCTTCGGGCAGATCGGCACGCGAGGAGATCACGATCTGCGGCAGGTACTGCGTGCGCTCGCCATAACTGGCGACCGGCTGGATGCGGGCGCTAGATGGATCTTCCTTACCGATCCAGGCCAGCTTCATGCCGCCAAATTCCACCGCGATGCGACAAATGCTATCAAAAAGCGTGCTCTCGTCCTGGCAACGGACAATGAGCTGGTTGGTTTCCGACAAGGTCGAGTAAATCCGGTTGAGGAATCGGATCTCGTTTTCCCGTTCTTCGCGTTCCGTGATGTCCCTAGCGGCCGCGAAAAAAATCCGTTCACGAGGATTGACAACCCATTCAATCGATCGATGCGAGCCGTCTTTGTGCCGTATGCGATTGGTGAAACTTGCGACGCTTTGCTGCTCGGCCAGGCGCGCGAGCATCGAGCGCGTTTTGGCTTGGTCGTCAGGGTGCACGAAATTGAGCAGGGAATTGCCTTCGAGTTCGGCAACCGCATAGCCCAGGACCTCCGTCCAGCGTGGATTGACTTTGCGCAGGGAGCCCGCAACCTCGCCGATGCAAAACAAATCCAAGGCGTTGTTAAAGTAGCTGTCGAGCTGTTCGGTCGCGTGGCGCAAACGTCGAAGCGCTCGCTGGCGGCCAAGGTTCAGGTGCACGAGAAAGGCGCTTGCCAGGGCTGCGAGCAGATAAAAGCCGATCAGCCCGGCCGAAAAGCGCGCTTCGCCCGCTATGGTGGGCGCCAAGTCGTATCGCAGCTGTAAGGTTGCACGTCCTGTATAGGAATACTCGAGCGAATCGGAAAGCTCCAGGACCTGCGTTGCGGGCTGCACCCGCTGGTACTCGGCGATGACCTCGCCGCGTGCGGCAAGCAACCGCAGCTGCACGACCTGGGTGCCAGAAACACCCCACGCCTGAACAAGGTCGGAGGCGGCCCGGTATTGGGAGCGTTCCAGATTTTGCTGGACCGCAAGGCGCAGCAAGCGCAGTTCCTGTTGTGCCGCGGCCTTTGCCACCGCCTCAGCGGCGGCGTTTTGTTGGCGAAGAAACCCGAAAATGAGCACGCCGAAGACCAACATGGCCAAGGCATATGCGAGCCAGATGCGCGCCGACGAAAACACCAAGCGCGGCCGCATCACTTAGCCCTTGTGTCTTGCGCCAGCGCGCGGACCAGCTTGCGCACTGCGTCGTAGTCGGCATCGCACGCCGGCGCCATGCCGGTCATCTCGACGCTGATCGTATGTAAGATGCGCTCACCTTCGGCCGATGCGCCAAGCTGCAGCAGTGCTTGGCGCAGGCGCTCGACGTCTTGTGGCGCCATGGTCGAGCGCGTCACGAAAAGATGCTCACTGACACTGGGCAGATCGGCTAGGCGCCGCAGCCCGCGATCGGCCATTTCATCGTAGATGTCGCTGCGCACCACTCCTGCGTCGAAATCGCCGGCAAGCACGCCCAAGACCACGTTGTCATGCGAAAGAACGTGCGATACGCGGGCAAAGTCGCGAAGCTCGATGCCGTTTTCGCGCAATACGTACCGCGGCAAGATCGATCCCGTGGTTGACTCGGGATCACCAAATGCAAAGCGCTTGCCCTTCAGATCCGCTAGCCGGCGAATATTGCTGTCCTGGCGTACAAATATCACGGCACCAAGGTACGGCCGGCCCTTGGTTTGGACGCGTGCCAAGATGGGCTTTGGACCAAAGCGCTCGACCACGGTGACATAGGGCCCCGGCCCCAGATACGCAATATCGACCGCATCTTGGCCGACAAAGCTGATATGTTCTTCGTAGTTGCTCCCCACCCGCACTTGGACGGGCCGCCCCAGCTGCTGGCCCAAGTACTCGGCCAGTGGCGCAAAACGCCGGTGCAGCTCGGGCGCGGATAGGTACGGATGCACCGCCAGGACGTAAGGCGCCGGGTCGGCGGGGGCGGCGGACCGAACGAGCAACAACCCGGCAAGCCCGAAAACCAGCGCCCGGCAGCAAATAATCAAGGCGCGTGCCGGCACGGCAGACTTCGCGGGCAGCGAGGCGATAGCGGCCCAGGGGCCTTGGTGCTGTCCCCAGCTGCGAGCGGGCCGCCGTTTTGCTCGCGTATGGCGCGCAAGGCAGAAAATTGTCGTCAGCAGGTTGCGGATTTTAGTGACACCGACGAAAAAAGATGGTCGATCCCAAGACGTGCTGCGATGCTAAGGGCTTGGCCCTTGGCCCATTTGGCTTTGGGAACTTTGATTTGCCGTACAGTTCAAAGTAGCACTCTCCCTGGTCGAGTGCTAAAATTTGCAATTCGCCTGGGGCAATAGCGAGGGACGATTAGGGGTTGCTGGGCGGGAGGCGGGAATGGGCACTACGGATCTTGCATTGGTACCGGCGTCGGACGCCAGGAACGCCTTGGCGCTCATGCCGGGGAGCCTGGGAAATTTTGACGCCTACGTGGCCGCGGTTAACCGCATCCCGATGCTGTTGCCGGAGGAGGAATACCGCTTGGCCCGTCGCTACCGCGATCGGGAAGATCTGGAATCGGCCGGTAAATTGGTTCTTTCGCATCTGCGATTGGTGGTCTCCGTGGCCCGCAACTACCTTGGCTACGGGCTTCCGCACGCCGATCTGGTCCAGGAAGGAAACATCGGTCTGATGAAGGCCGTAAAGCGCTTTGACCCGGATCGGGGCGTTCGCCTGGTGTCCTTTGCCCTGCACTGGATCAAGGCCGAGATCCATGAGTATGTACTGCGCAACTGGCGACTGGTGAAGGTCGCGACGACCAAATCGCAGCGCAAGCTGTTTTTTAACTTGCGCAGCCTCAAGAAAAACCACGGCACCATGTCGCGCGACGAGATTGAGGGCGTTGCCCGCGAGCTCAATGTCAAGCCCGAGGACGTGGCCGAGATGGAGACGCGTCTGGCCGGCGGTGACGTCGCTTTGGAAGGCCGTGTCGATGAGGAGGGTGAAACCTACGGCCCGATCGCGTTTTTGGAGGACCCGGGTGCGGAGCCGACCCAAATACTGGAGCGGCGCAACGCGCAGGTCCTGCAGGGCGAGGGCGTGCAGCGAGCGCTGGCGGCGTTAGATGAGCGCAGTCGGCGCATCGTTCAGGCGCGCTGGCTCGATGAGAACGACGACGGCACGGTGGGTAGCGCGACCCTGCACGATCTCGCAAAAGAATTTGGAGTTTCGGCGGAACGAATTCGTCAGATCGAGGCCAAAGCCTTACGGAAGATGCGTCAAGAGCTCAAAGAGCTGGCCTGACCTGGCCATGCGGGGCACACGCTCTTCTGGATGACGGACCTTTTGCAGTTTCCGCCCCTCCTCCTCCCCCTCTCCTCCGAGGAGGCGGAATTTTCCGCCCCGCCCCGTGCGGGGCGGTTCTTTTTTGCGCACAGCGCGTTTGCGTCCGCTCGAGCGGGGCGGCAAACGGTCAAGTAGCAAAGCCCCTTGACAGGTCGGTGCTTTTATGCCTTGATGTAGACGGATAAAAGCAGCGACTTTTCTTGGCAAATGTCAACAAGCTTGGTTGCGACGCCCCTTAACCCACGTGCGCAACGTTAAAATTCGTGCGCTTTGCCTGCGTTTATGCGGCAATAGCCTTGCTCTTCAAAGCCTAATGTTGCTTTCACCGGTGCGTCGTTCGGGTATGTCGAGAGCGATCGCGACCACTTAGTTCTAAGATGGAGCTGCCGTGCGCCCCGAGTTGGGTCAACCGGGTCACAAAGCAGCACGTTGTGTGTAATCTCGGCCAAAGGGCCGCGCGCGCAGGAGGTTGTTATGAACGCGCCGAAAGATCTGGTCTCGTCCTTTAAGAGCGACTTTGTCCGCGCCTTGGACGAGGAAATGACGCTGGAGGAATTTTTCCAGTATTGCAAATCGGATCGTATGGCGTACGCCTCGGCGCACGAGTGTGTACTCGAAGCGATCGGCAAACCCACGCTTGTGAATACGGCCGACGATCCGCGCCTGTCGCGTGTTTTCCAGAACCGAGCCATTCAGACCTGGGACGTTTTCAACGAGTTCCACGGCATGGAAGAGACGCTGATGCAGTTGTACGCGTACTTCCTGCATGCGGCACAGGGGCTTGAGGAGCGCAAGCAGGTGCTGTATCTGCTTGGGCCCGTCGGCGGCGGCAAGTCCTCGCTCGCGGAGAAAATCAAAAAGCTCGCGGAGGTGTATCCGATCTACGCCCTGAAGGACCCCAAGAGCGGTCGCGTATCGCCTCTGTTGGAAAACCCCCTGTGCCTGTTGGACCGGGAAAAGTTCGGCCCGATGTTGGAGGATCGTTACGGCATACCGCGGCGTGCGCTCACCGGTATCGCGAGCCCATGGGCGCTAAAGCGCTTGCGCGAATACTCCGGGGACATTTCACAATTTCACGTGGTTCGCGTCATCCCATCGGTGCTCAATCAAGTGGGCATTGTCAAGACCGAGCCCGGCGACGAGAACACGCAGGATATTTCGACGCTGGTTGGCAAGATCGACTTGCGCATGCTGGAGCGCTACGCACAAGATGACCCGGACGCCTACAGCTATTCGGGAGCCTTGTGCCTGGGCTCGGCGCGCGGCATCGAGTTCGTCGAGATGTTCAAAGCGCCGCTCAAAGTGCTCAATCCCATACTTACGGCGACGCAGGAAGGTAATTTCAAAGGAACCGAGGCGCTGCCCGCGATGCCGTTTAACGGCTTCATCATGGCGCACAGCAACGAGGCCGAATGGCTGAAGTTTCGCAACAACAAGGACAACGAAGCGTTCATCGACCGCGTCTACCTGGTCAAGGTGCCGTATTGCTTGCGCGTTGACGAGGAGATCCGCATCTATGACAAGATGCTCAAAGCCTCGACGTTGGCCAACGCACCGTGCGCGCCACAGACCCTTCGTACGCTTGCCGAATTCACCGTGCTCTCGCGCCTTGTGGTGCCGGAAAACTCCTCGGTGTTCTCCAAACTGCGGGCCTACAACGGCGAAAATCTCAAGGATCTGGATCCGCGCGCCAAGAGCGTGAAGGAGTACCGCGACGATGCTGGCGCTGGCGAGGGTTTCTCCGGTCTGTCGACCCGCTGGGCATTTAAGACGATATCGGCAGCGTTTAACCGCGACCCGAGCGAGATCGCGGCCGATCCGGTCAATTTGCTCGTCGTGCTCGAGGAGCGCCTGAACAAGGAGGATCTGCCCGAGGAGTACAAGCGGCGGTTGCGCTCGCACATCAAAGAGTGGGTGGTGCCGCGCTTTGCCGAGTTCCTAGAAAAGGAACTGCAGATGAGCTATCTGGACGCGTATTCGGAATACGGCCAGAACCTGTTTGACCGCTATGTCACGTATGCGGACAAGTGGCTGCTCGACGAAGACTGGCGCGATCAGGAAACCGGCATGCAGTACTCGCGCGACGCGCTCAATTCGGAGCTCGAAAAGATCGAAAAGCCGGCGGGCATATCCAACCCGAAAGACTTCCGCAACGAAGTGGTCAACTTCGTTCTGCGGGCTCGTGCCAACGGTCGCAACCCAGCGTGGACCAGCTACGAAAAACTTCGGGTCGTCATCGAAAAGCGCATGTTCAGCAAGACCGAGGACATCTTGCCCGTGATCTCGTTCGAGGCGAAGGGCTCCGCGGAATTGGATGAGCGCCATCGCTCCTTCGTCAATCGTTTGGCGGCGCGAGGTTACACGGAAAAGCAGGTGCGGCGGCTGGTCGATTGGTACTTGCACTACAAAAAGAGCGCGCAATCGTAGTCCGTAGCGGCCGATTGGTCGCAAGCGCCGGGATCGCGCAGATCAGGGAATCGAGATGCCAACGGTGAAGGACGAAAGCGACACGAGCGATGGCGCGCAGCCTCCGGTGATGGCCGGGCTGCTGCGCATCGTTGATCGCCGTGGCGACCCGCCGGGGCGGGGCGCGGTCAATCGCGAGCGCTTTATCCGTCGTTTCAAGGACGACATTAAGCGAGCCGCGGATGAAGAATTTGGCAAGCGCTCGATCACCGACGTCGGCCGCGGCGGCCGTATTTCGATCCCCGGCCGCGGGCTGGCCGAACCGCGTCTGAAGCACGACGAGGAGACCGGCAACCGCGATTTCATCTTGCCGGGTAACCGCGAATATCTTCCCGGCGACAGCATCTCGCGGCCGCGCCGCGGCGCCGAGAGCGGGGGCGACGGAGACGAGGCGGGTTCGGGCGAGGGCAGCGACTCGTTTGCCTTCGTGCTCTCGCGCGAGGAATTTCTCTCGCTGTTTTTCGACGATCTGGAATTGCCCAACCTCGAGCGCACGCGCTTTGGCGAAATGTCAATGGAGCGGATGCGTCGCGGCGGATACAGCCGTGAGGGTCTGCCGTCGAATCTGCTGCCCGGCATGACGGTGCGCATGGCAATTGCGCGGCGCATCGCACTGCGCGGAGCAATTGCCGAAAACATCGAAGAGCTCGAGCGCGAATGCGAGAGCGCCGAGGGCGAGGAGCGCGAGGCGCTGCTCGAGGAGATTGAGCGGCTGCGCGCGCGGCGCCAGGCACTGCCCTTTTTGGAGGACGTCGACCGGCGCTACCGCTCCCGCGTGCCGACCGCGGCTCCCGCGACGCGCGCAGTGATGCTGTGCCTGATGGACGTATCGGGCTCGATGGACGAGCGCAAAAAGGACCTGGCCAAGCGGTTTTTTGCCCTGCTGTACCTTTTCCTGGAACGCAAGTATGGCCACGTTGAGGTGGTGTTCGTGCGCCACACCGAAACCGCCGAAGAGGTGGACGAGGAGCGCTTTTTCAACGACCCGCAAACCGGCGGCACGCTTGTGTACCCCGCACTGGAGCTGGCTTTGCGCATCATCCGGACGCGCTTTGCCGGACCCGACTGGAACGTGTACATCGCGCAGGCCTCCGATGGCGATTGCACAACCGAGGACGGCCACCGGAGCGCGGCGTTCGTGAGCCAGGAGCTGCTGCCCCTGGTGCGCTACTTCGCCTACATCGACATTCCCAGCTCCAGCGGGTGGTTTAACCGTGCCTCCGATCTTTGGCAAAGCTACGACGCGATCGAGGGCCCGGCTTTTGCTCGACGCGCGGTGCACGACCGCAGCGATATCTGGCCGGTATTTCGCGAACTTTTCGCCCGCAAACAGGCGGCATGATGGCAACGACGGACAGCGACAGCGACAGCGACAGCGCCAGCGCCAAGCAGCGCCCCTGGCCCAAGCTTCTGACAAAGCCAACCGTGCCGATGCCGCGTCCCGGGGGCGCACGGCGCGCCGAGCCGATCGCCACGGGGACCGAATGGACGCTGGGCACACTGGAGAAGTTCGACCGCGCGATCGCGGCACACGCCGCCGGCTTCGGCCTGGACACGTACCCGATTCAGTACGAGCTCATAACGGCCAATCAGATGTTGGACCTTTGTTCCACCGTCGGCATGCCGATCCATTACGCACACTGGAGTTTTGGCAAGCAGCTGCTGTCGCAGGAGCATGGCTATCGCAAGGGCATGACCGGCTTGGCCTACGAAATTGTCATCAACACCAATCCGGCGATTGCCTATCTCATGGAGACCAACACGCTGGCCCTGCAGGTGCTTGTGATGGCGCACGCTGGTTACGGCCACAATGCCTTTTTTAAGAGCAACTATCTTTTTCGCCAGTTCACGCAGGCCGACGCCATACTCGATTACTTGCAGTTTGCCCGCTCGTTTGTCCAGGAGTGCGAGGAGCAACATGGTTGGCGCGAGGT
>Ga0187781_10004857_pt1 | contig 10001 bp, 11 predicted proteins | sample 0715_SJ02_MP02_2_FD_132447 | JGI IMG/M metagenome (GOLD analysis project Ga0187781, IMG submission 132447) | Tropical peat soil microbial communities from peatlands in Department of Meta, Colombia - 0715_SJ02_MP02_20_MG | ecosystem: Environmental > Terrestrial > Soil > Wetlands > Peat | place...
ACGGCACGCGCGCTCAGATCAGCGCCGACCACCTCCGACGGTCGCTGATCTTGCGCGTCCTCGATTGCGGCCTGCGAAATACAAGCACTCTTTGCAGACAGGGCATTGATCGCATTTCGGCTTGGTTCGCTTGCAGATTTGTTGTCCATGCTGCTTGAGCAGCAGGTACGCCCGCTGGCGCGCATCGAGTGTTTCCGCCACCTGGGATGATATCGCTTTTTGCGCCTCCCGATAAGTGCCAGTGTAGTCTTCGCGCTCCGGTCCCTGCAAAACGCGCACCATCACGTGCGGACAATTGGAGGGAACGGCGGCAACAGGGGTTATGCCGGCGAATAGCAAAATGCGGTCGGCGCCCGGATCGGCGATGGTGTGGAACCGCTTCAGTACCTTACGCGCATGCGATGCCGGGCCGATGAGTGCACTCCGCAGGTCACCGCCGAATTCATCCTGAACCCTCGCCGCGATCTCCTTTAAGCGTTGTGCCGCGATGTCGGGCAACATTACGGCGGATTTCAAAGCACCCGCGAGCGCCGTAGGCGCTACTGCCAGAATCTGTTGAGGCGCAGTCCCAATCTCCCGGTTCAGTGCGGCCCAGCCCTTCACACATCGATCGTCGCTGGGCGGATAACCACAGTGCCACCAGACGATGAAGTCGTAGGGCTCAGTAGGCCAGGAAGGCTGCTGCGTACCGTAATGCTCCTCAAGCCGGTCGAGCAACTTCGCAACTCGGGTCGTAGCGTTAGACATCAGGGCAGCGATGTTACCGCACGTCCCTTCGCAACACAATCGAGGCAAGTGGTCAAGCAACGGACTAAGCGGCGACAATATATCAGAGTGATGGGCTGGAAGGAGAAGCCAGAGCTTCCATGGCATCAATCAAACATGAGTTACAGCTTGAGGCAGCCCCATCGGCTTTGTTGTGTGGCCTGCTCGAATTCAATCATTAGGACTCGCCACGCCTCAGCATGCCGACGACAACGGACGGATGACCGCACTCGGCGCCAGGTCATACGCGGCGATCCGACTCGCCCATTTCGTATACTTCACACTTCTGCTACCCTTAAACCTTTAGACCGGGAGGACGTGCATGGCCGAAAACAAGACCATAGCCAGCGAAGCCAGCGTGGACTCGTTCATTGACTCACTGCCCGAGCCTCGACGCGACGACACCAAGGCGCTGGTCAAACTCATGCAAGCCGTGTCGCGCCAGAAGCCCAAGATGTGGGGACCGTCCATAGTTGGATTCGGCAGCTACCATTACCGCTACGACAGCGGCCGTGAAGGCGACATGCCGCTCATCTGCTTCTCGCCGCGCAAGTCCGCCACCGTTGTCTACAACATGGGTTCGGCCGATAAAGCCCTGCTCGACAAGCTGGGCAAGCACAAGCTCTCTGGAAATTGTCTCCACATCAAGAGACTTTCCGCCGTCGATCCCAAAGTCCTGAGAACGCTCGTCACCAAATCGTTCGGGAAGATGCGCGCACAACACACGAATTAGCGTCAAGGTCCAATTCTAGCAAGGAGGTGGTAGCGAAGCAGATTGCTTGCGAGTCCGCCAATGAGCGCCCAGGACTTTGAACTGCGCCTACTGCTCGGTGGGTATACGCTTTCCGACTAGGGAGAGTGTCCATGACTGTGCTTCATTGGTGCTAAGGTCGTCTTGAAGAGACTTAGAAGCATGTTAGCTACGTAGCAACGAAGGAACACAGGAAGTATAATCGGGGCCAATATGTCAATCACAGGCCAGACCCTGTTCATTGTATTGATCCCAAAGATCCTGGGGAAGAAGAACTTGGCGCCATCTTGTCGCTTTTGTCAGCGAGGCGGTTCGATCGGGTGTCTCGTCTTTTCACGCCCCATGCTCACAAGTCTGGAAGGTAAAGGAGAGTGGTTATGAATATCAAATCTAGTGTGACACGTCGTTCGTTTATGAAATCCGTGGGATTCACTGCCGCCGCGTCCTCTCTAGGCGGGACCGTGAATTGGGCTGCCCAGCCGGCCCAGGGATCGGCGGGTAAACCAGCCCTTTTGGGGGGGACACCTGTGCACCAGGGCTCCTGGCCGAGTTGGCCGCAGGAGGGGCCACCGGACGAGGCGATCATGATGAGGGCCCTGCAGGAGAAACGTTGGTGCTATCTGCGTTCCGGGGCCCATTTCTGCACGGACTATGAAAAGCAACTCGGTTCTGACTATGGAGCCCATGTCATGTTGACGAATGCGGGCACCAATGCCCTGCACGCCTGTCTCTATGCCATGGATATCGGACCGGGAGACGAGGTCCTAGTCACCGGAGAGTCGTTTGTCGCCAGCATGCAGGCCATCCTTAACCTGTTTGCCCTGCCGATCTTCGTGGACGTGGATCCTGCCACAGGCTTGATGGATGCCGACCTGCTGGAACAGGCTCTCAGCCCCCGCACGAAGGCGATCATGCCCGTGCATCTGTACGGCGCCGCCTGCGACATGGACAAGATTATGGCGGTTGGCAAAGCACACAATCTCAAGGTGATTGAAGACGCGTGCCAGTCACCCTATGTGGAATGGGACGGGCACAAACTGGGTACGATTGGGGACTGCGGTGCGGTCAGCTTCAATGTGTGGAAGACCCTGGGATGCGGCGAGGGCGGCATGATCGTCACCACGGACGAGGGAGTGGCCCGGACCTGCGACGCCTTTCGCAATAACGGACGCACTTCGGAACCGGATCCCGGTTTTATGGGCATGAATTACCGGCCCACAGAGTTTCAGGCGGCCCTGTTGCTGACCCAGGCCGAACGGTACAAGCGACAAGCCCCCGTTCGCCAGCGCAATGCGGCCTTTCTCGACCGGGGCCTGGCCCGGATTCCGGGATTGACTCCGTTCAAGGTCTATGCCAAAACCCGGTGTCACAACTACTACGACTATTTCATGCACTACGACGCCGAGGCCATGGGTGGCCTGCCCATCGACCGTTTTACCAGCGCCCTGCATGCCGAGGGTATCCCGTGCAGCAGCGATCCCCATGCCGACATCATGGCCCACCACAAAAGCCTGGACCGTCTCTATCAAGCCCGGCATTTCCGAGCTGTCTGTACGCCCGAGCAGTTGAAACGGGCCGAGACCAGCCGTGCCTGTCCCCGGGCCTTGCACCTGGTACGCAACCAGGTAGGGTTCGACCAATCCCTGCTGCTGGGATCACAGAGTGACATGGAGAACATCCTGGAGGCGGTCGAGCGGATTCGCAATCATGCCGGGGCGTTGATGAAGACGTAAACAGCTTTTCATAATCATCAGGCAAGCTAAGGGGGGAGCCGCCGCGAAGGTCAACCCGGCGCCGGAGTCATGCGCGTTTCAAGTATTCCAGGAACTCGTATCCTCTTCTGAGCGGGCTGTAAGGTAAGGTAGCCGGGGCAACTTTCGATTGGTTTTGCCGGACCTGCAGGCTGAGGCCGAAGGCTTGGAGCTTCGCGCAACAACTCATGAGGTCACCCATGCTCAAACCGGCAGGGACAGGCGGCTCACCTCGCGACCTTGTGCGGCCATGAAGGTCCACTTGACCCCAGAAGTCGTTTGCGCTCTCGAAGTCCACTTGCCCGGTAACCCTGTCGTACTTGTCTTTCATGCCGTCACAAAGCCAGTGAAGCACTCTGACGTCATCTTCGTCGACACCCGTCGCTACTCTGAGTAGTTCCTCGGTTAGTTCAGGGGCCTTGCGCTCGCCGTGGACAAAGGCATGTGCGAGAATCAGGCCAAGGCGCTTCACTCGCTCCTTCGCTCTCGCCTGTTGAGCCTTGGCCACGCCATCGAGTACGAGTTTCACCCACTCACCCTCGATGAACTCTTTGCGGCTCACTGAAAGGGACTGCACTTCGACGCCAAGCTCCTTCACTCTTTCGATAATGACATCTACAAGGTAACGCGTGTTCTCCTCATGCCACTTCTGTACGGATTCCAACACGAATTGGAGGGGCTTAGAAGCAGAGGCAATTGCTTCCCTCAGCACCGGAAGGGAGTTGAGTAGCCTCAGCAATTGCGTAGCGACTGGAAGACCGATGCTACGCTGCCGTTCATCGCTATCAACTAGGGCTTTCGCCTGCGCGAGCTTATCGTCAATAGGCATATCTCGCCCTTTCGTGTGGAAACCGGAACACAAGATGATAGCAGTTTTGCAGGCTGAATTCAGTTCCCTTTGCGTGGCTACACAACTAAGCCCGCCTTCGTTCACCGTGTTTCTTGAGCCAGTCGGCTACCACGTCCGCAAAGCTGTCCTCTCGGAAGTCTCCCCGGTATATTATGCGAAATCTCCCATCGTCAAGCCTCTCGCGTGAGACCATTTTGAGGGCGCCCCGGTCGGTCTTGCCTTCCTCGTGGACCGTGATCGAGGTTGTCTGGATTCCGCGAGGCTCGTGCAGCCACAGCTTCAGGGTGTCGCACAGGCGCCTTTTCATTTCGCCAGAGGTCAGTAGCAGCATGAAGAGCTTCCCGAGCCGGTGGTAGCGCTTGCTCGACCGCGTGATCCCGAACATTTCAGGCAGGTATTGCACCCTGAACTGGAGAAAGTCCTGGATGAAGATGCCGAAGCCGGTCATCACCTGGCCATCAACCAGCAGCAGGAATCCACGGTCGGCGGTCGTGGCTCCGAGCCGGTGCACGAACAGGTCCCGGTAGTAGAGTGCCGTGGGCAGGCCCACCATGATGACGTGGAACTTCGAGGCCGGGGTGATCTCGTGGTCGTCATAGATCGGCAGCTTATTTACTTCCCCGAAGCCGGTAGCGTTCTCAGCGCGGGCGTCCATCGACCGGTTGGCGATGATCCAGAGGGCGCGGTGGTCGTCAGGCTTTCCGAAGACTTTCTTCCACGGGGCCGGGATTTCTTCCGTCCACTCGCAACGTCGGCAGAGGAAGGCGTGACACTTTGGTGGCCCGAGTTTCTCCAAGAGCACCGGGAAAGTCTTGGGGTCAAACTCGGGGATGTTCGGCTCGTTCCATTTCAGGTTCGGAGCGGCGAACATCTTCGTGTAGCCGTGGGCATAATGGGGTACGCTCGCGTAGAACGTCGCGTCTTCTTGAGAGACGCGGGAGACGACATCCCAAATGTCGGCGATTTCGTAGTGGATGCCGGCGATGCTTTGAACGAGCGACTCGAGCTGTTGCCGCATGGCCGCGCGGCTTCGGTCCCAGGATGAAAGCAACTCTTCCCGCAGGTACAGGCCCCGCAGGTTCGTCTGCTTCATCTGGTTGAGCTTCAGAATCAACATGAGGTGGGCGGCGAAATCGAGTTCGTCCTTCACGTCGCGGGGCTCCAGGTCCGAGTCCAAGCATTGGACACCGAGGTCTACTAGTCGCCTCGAGTCGTCGGCAAGGTAGCCGATGAGAGAAGAGAAGAGGCCGATGTCTGAGGCGTAGACCTCCTGGGGTCGGACTCCCGCTTTAATCGTAGCTTCCACCACGCTGAACCGGCCGGCGCAGGCGTTGTAGAACGGCTTGCCGAGCGCGGCAATCTTGCTGGCCACGTAGTTGCGTGCACCGGACGGCGTAATACCGAGAAACAGCGGCTCAGTGTAAATCATCGCGGTTGAACCACCGGGCATGGATTAGGGTCGGTCGATGCTTGGGGAAATTGGGATTGTTTGCGGGATCGAGGTTCGCTTTTTATTTGCATCGGGCACACTCCCATGTTAGGCTTCGAGTGTCCGCTCGATGCAGTCCTTGCAGCGCCACAGGCTGATTGCCGTCAGCCCGTCGCTCGGTGGTACTTCTGAACGTTACATCTACCACAGGAGCGAGGTGGTGTCCACAAAAACATTCTATCTCCGCCGCAGCCGTCGAAATGTATACTTGCCGAAACTGGCGTTTAGATGGAGGTGCCCGGTGACTGTCTGCGTTGCAACGATCTGCGGCGACGGCAAATGTCTCGTGCTAGTCTCCGACAGGATGATCGGGGTGGGATACGTCGAAGCAGAACCAGAAATAAAAAAGAACATACCGTTACATGAAAGGTGGCGAGCACTCTTCGCTGGGGATGACATTTCTCCTGCGTTCGACATTCTTGATGCCGCTAGACTGGAACTCGAAGGCCGGGAGGCAAATGTGAACGAGGTCGTCGAAGCGGTTACAAACGCGTACTGTCAGAAGCGTCGAAAGGATGGAGAGGCTATTCATCTGACAACAAGGAATTGGACCTCAGAAACCTTTCGTGCCGAGGCCGGCAAATTGATTCCAGAGTCCATCTACAGAGAAATAGATTACAAGCTTGAGCAGTTCGAGTTTACGGACCTGCAGATTCTCGTGGCTGGATTCGACAGGTCAGGTCGGGCTCACATATTTACGGTAACGAGCGCTGACAGAGGGGTTGCAAAGAGATGTGACATTCCTGGGTTTCATGCTATAGGGAGCGGGGGCACAGGCGCAGTTTTTATGATGTACCACCGAAGCCTAAGTCCGAAGACATCGGTCCGTGAGGCTTGCTACTATGCGCTCGAAGCGAAATACTTCGGTGAGCAGGCCACTGGTGTAGGCACAAGCACAGACATGTACATTGTCAGGCCCGATGGCTCATCCACCGTTCTTGATGACGAGAAAATAATCGAGAAGAAACTCATTCCGATCTGCCAGAGGCTTGAACCCCGCAAGTTGGACAAGAAAGCCAGAGAAGTTCTCAATTCACTTTCCGAATTGCAGGGCTTTGAGAACGTAGCGGAGCCTGAAAAGAAATCAACCAAGAAACATCTGAGATTAACAGAAACCGAATTGACGGAAGCGGAGCCTGTGACGCCTATGTCCCCGTCTAGTTCAGAAAAGCCGAGAAAGTTTTTCGGCGTTGAAGGACGAATGCCGGGAGAATAGGCGCTAGAAGGACGGCGCAGGGTAGGGTTCAAAGGTCATGGGTTTATCTTGTATGCCTGGTCCGGCGGGCAGGGGATGAACCTGCATTTCCGACCACAGAGGCCAGCGTCCTACTTAGACGACCGCCGTTCAAAAGAGCGTGGACTGACGTTCGGGCGTGGGTTCACTGTCCCACTTAGATGGCTGCTCGCTGAAGCGCATGGACTCCGACCTTTCGTGATCCAGTTCCGGGACAACGATCCCCAGCTTTTCTTCGAGCCACTCGGCCACCAGCCGCCGATGGCAACGCACGTTGAACGACTCCCAACACAGGAGAATGGCATCGGGGCCGAGATCCCCGGCGACCTGCTTGGCGTCAAGCGCCTCAAGCTGCTTGCGGTATTCCAGGTCGAACAGTTCCGGGTCCTTCGCTTTCAGGAGCCAGCGCGGGGGAGCAAGGGGCATGTATCGGCGACCCTTGTACCAGCGCGGAACTCCCTGGCTGATGGCCACGGCGTCGGGATGTTTCGCGCTTCTGGCAAAGTTGGAAGTCGTAATCATCATTCGCCTTACTTTCGCCCACTCGAAAGGCCATTCTATCACGAACAAAAGGCAGGACGCCGAACATAAACGCGGCTGCCCTTTTTGCTCAGCTTGCGGAATTCCCATTCATTCGTGTCAAGGTCAGGCTCGCCGGGGCCGATATAACGGACTCTTCCACTGCCTTGGCATGGTCTCCGGTTGTTTTCGGTCTTGGGTCCGGCTTGCCGTGAGGGTGAGGGCAGGATGCCCGTGCAGAGGGCCACTTCCAGCTTGGTGAGGGCGTCCCTCACGCCCTCGCAGCCCTCGGCAAGGGGTGAAGGGTCAGCCGTGGCGTCCCCGCCTTCCAGCGACCAAATGCGCCGCAAGAACTGGGCAATCTCGGCGACTTCCGGCTTCTCGCACGCGACCACTAGGCAGCGGCTCAAGAAGCGCGGCTCGATGGTGCTCGGCGGGGTTGTCCCGTTCTCCCCACGGCCGTTGCAGGTGAATATCCAGATGACCTGCGGCGCCGGTCCCCGCTCGAAGCCGCCCCCGAAGACGGGTTTCAGCCAGCCGGTGGAATCGAGCTTGCTCAAAAGTTGGAGTTGCGCTTTGTCCGTCATCTGGTCGGCCTCGTCAACCTTCACCAAGTGGAATTTCCCGCGCGAGGGGTAGTAGGCAAGCAAGTCAGTGAGGCGGTCGAGGGCGGCCACGTCGCACTTCTGGCTGCTGACGTGGTGGAGGGTTCCCGGCAGTTCCTCGGCGAAGGCCATCGCGAGGGTGGTTTTACCGCAGCCGGGAGGTCCGACCAGCAGGACCGCCACCGGCCTGGGGGCCTTCACGAGGTTCTCGAAGAGCCGCTTCGGACCTTCCAGGCCGATGAAGTCAGCCATTTTGCGCGGCTGGTACTTCTCGACCAGCGGCACGGGGTAATCGAATCCGTTCTGCTTCGGTTCGCCAAAGTCAATGAGCGTTTCCATGGTTTCCTTCTCCAGCGGTGCGGTTCTGCATTCGTGTTCTCAATCCTCGTCCGGCAGCATGACGGTGATGACCGGCTCGGCGTCGTCTCCGGGGCCGCAGACGGCCTTCAGCGTCACGAGGTCACGGCGGGTGAGCCGTTCCCGGTTGTGGTTCCGCACGTAGAGTTGAAAGTGGAGCGTGTCGCCCTGAGAGCGGCGAATCTGGCAGCGCAGCATCCACAGGATGTCCCACAGCCGGCCGTTCTCGTCCTGGGCCACAACGCCCTCGGGCACCTCAACGTAGTTCGCCCAAACGGCTCGCGTCAGAGCCACCGGAAACTTGATCCCGGCCTCGCGCGCCGTCTCGCTCACGTCCACGAGCACGCCGTCCTCGATGGCCTGCGCCCGCGTGTAACAGGAAATGACTTCCGCATCGTCCCAAAAGCCCCTGTCAGTTTGCTCGTCCATGGTTTCTCTCCTTTCCGGTTTGTTGGCTGGCCGGGAATCCGGCTTCCTTGGCCGCTTCGATCCCCGCCAGCACAATCGTCGCCCTGTAGGTCAGTTCCGCGTATTCGGTCAGCCCCGCCTCAAGCGCTTCTTTCGCATCGCTCAGACCATCCGGGAGCTTGGCCCGCACCCAGGAAGACAGGCAGGATGCCAGCGCGTCCGGGTCTGCAGCGAGGTTGTGGGTTTCGAGGTATTGCATCGCGGCTTCGGTCGCGATCTCGACGGTCCGTTCCCCAAGGGTTTCGATGTCGTTTTGTGTCATTGCTGCGTTCCTTTCTGTTCAACGTAATTGTGGATGACTTCCAAAGCCTGGCGCTCGCTGTTGACCAGTCCAATGTGAATGGAGTCGGTCCCGCCGTTCAGTATTTCCGCTTCCTCCGAATAGAGCCGGTCGCCATGCCCGTGCGCCCAGCCGCGCACGTCGAATTCGGCCTGCTCGATGCAGAGGAATCCGAAGGTGCGGAAGATTCCCGCGTGGCAGGGTATCGCGGCCATGCCGTCCAGGCGCATGGGCATGTCCGCTTCCTTCACCTTGATTCGTGTGCAGTGGCGGTGACCGGACACCTCGCTGACTCGGTTGGCGTACACTTCCACCCGGTAGCCGGCTTCCCCAAGGATGTCTGTGAGGACCGCCGAGGCTGCGCCTTGCCAGAAAAGCTCCTCCGGCGTCTGCCTGAAATGTCCGCCAAAGGTCGTCTCGATGGCGACCGTCTGGGGAGCGGCCCAGGGGACCCGCCGCATGGTTCGCCAGCACTGGTCGATCTGGCCCGACTGTAACCTGTCCCTGCACACTTCGTCGCCATTCTCGGCCCACGTGAGCCTGCGCCGGATGGATTTCGCTTGCGGGAGTTGAGCAGCCTGCTTGCCGGTGAGAGTCCGCAACCTTTCGGCGCCTTCCGGCCATCCATTTTCGAGGAACGCGGCCGCCTCTTTCCAACTGCGGAGTCCGCCCATCCACTCGGAGCCGTAATGCTCGAAAGCCTCCCGGAGCATCGTTCTGCGAATCGCCTGGTTTGCCGGCGGGCAATCGCGCTGAGGCTCTTCTGCAAGCTCGCCCAGGCTCAGGCTATAAACCGTGTCCATTCCGAAAACCGGGTTGTGATCGAGCCACGGCATCTCAGTTCAACCCCACTTTCATCCGCTCGTCCTGCGTCCAACCGCAGACCAGTTGGCCAATGATCTTCTCAGCGTCCCAGCCCGCCGCGCGCATCG
>Ga0187781_10004859_pt1 | contig 9998 bp, 10 predicted proteins | sample 0715_SJ02_MP02_2_FD_132447 | JGI IMG/M metagenome (GOLD analysis project Ga0187781, IMG submission 132447) | Tropical peat soil microbial communities from peatlands in Department of Meta, Colombia - 0715_SJ02_MP02_20_MG | ecosystem: Environmental > Terrestrial > Soil > Wetlands > Peat | place...
GATCTGCCGAGTGTTGATAGCGTAGGCGATCTGGTAGCCCTGAATGCCAAGCATTCGGGCGACCTGACCTGTCGAGTAGATTTGTTCCACACGCACCTCCTCCGACCTTATCTAGGAGGCAGCCGACAATTTTCGTGGAGAAAAGCAGAAAAAATTTGAAATTTTTCGAGCGAGTGTGAGCAGCGGAAGGAGACCAGGCCCCCTTCTTCGATTTCCGCCCCACCGTTGCCTCACGCAAACGAATCGCCGCATCTCGAAACGACTTCCCGAGTGAACGAGATCTGAGCGTGGTCGTGAGTCTCGGTTCAACAAGCCCTGGCCTGATAATGACTGCCGCTCGATTGCGAAGTGGTCGAGTGGCGGCGTTCACAACCTTGTGGGCTGCCTCATATCCGCTTCGAAGCCGCAATGTCCGGCACAGCGCAAAGAAAAAGGGGTGGCCTTTCCAGGGCCACCCCTTTTTCATCGCTCAATCAGACCGCCACGGCCTCTCCGACCTCGATCGTGAAGGCGTTGTCCGTTGGATGCTTCCGCAACCAGCGGGCGAAGTCCACGAGGTACGTCGGCAGGTCGTCAGTCGAACCGGCTTCGTGATCGATGCCGGTGAACTTCACCGTCCGAGTCTTCTTCGGCTCCGGCTCCTGCGGCGTGTCGGCTTCCGGCTTTTTTCCGGTTGCCACTTCGATGACGGCCTCCTTTACGTCGTCGGCAGTGCGTTCCCGATCTTCGGCCTTCGCCTTTTCGTCGGCTTGCCGAAGCGCCTGTCGCATCTTCGCAGGCTCTTTCTTGAGCCGGGCGAGGTGCGGCATTTCTCGGGCAGTGACCGTTTGTAGAAGCGCTTCTACATCTTCGTTCTTGCCCATCGCTGCGGTGCCCTGCAGCAGTCCCTCAGCGACTTCGAGGTCACGGATGGCCTTATACGCCCAATCACGAGTCCGTTCGAACCTTGATTCGACGTAATCTTGGAACCGCTTGTGCGTCTCCCGATACCATTTCCCGTCTCGGATATGACGCAACTCCCGAGCGACCTCGATTTGCCGGACGTGGACCTCGCCCACGAGTTCATCGATGTGGCTCTCGACAAGCCGAAGCTCCTCTCGCTCTTCGGAAGTGAGCGGGATCAGCAACTCCGACTGCGCCGTGATTCGGTAACCGCCGTGCCGGTGGCGGACGACGATGCCCAGTGCGACGAGCCGTTCGACCGCCGATCGCACTTCATCACGCTTGACTTCGAGAGTCATCGATTCGATGGTTGCCGGTTTCCCCCGTTGATTCAAAAGGAAATTGACAACTCGCCATTCCAGGTCGGACAGTGCTCGATGGCTGCCATGCTCATCGGTCACCCAGAAGAAGTCGGCCTCCTGCGACAACACGCCCTCTTCAACCATTCCGGCGATCGTGGACCGGACTTCCTCGTCCGAAGCGCCGACCTCGGAGGCAATCTCCGGGAGGGTCTTCCTTCGTCCGGCGAACGCCCTCAAAAGTTCATCATTCGGAATCTTCTCGTTCATCTCTGCAGCTCCCTTATGAGCACCAATTCAGGTGCGGCGACACATTGCCACCGCTCTCGCAAGGGGCCGAGCAACGGAGTGCATCGCTGAGCAAGAGATGGCGTTGCTGAACCACAAGATTCGAAAAAGAACCGAGCACCGCTCTAACCGGTGCTCGGAATGGATTTCGGTGCCCGAGTCTCGGGACTTACGGGTGATAGGCGAAGTCGCCTCCATTCGCACTGATCGTATTCTTGAGGTATTGGACGAATTCGGGCATGCGCTCCTGCATGTGGTCTCGTGCCCGCTTCAATTGAGCGTGGATCGTGCTGTCCACCCTTGGCCTGCCCAACTTTCTCGGCCGACCAAATGGGTTCACAGAGGATCGTTTTGTGGCTAGGAGGCCCTCTAGTTCCTCTTCGAGTTCGGCCTTCCGCTCTGAATTGACTGTGTCGTCGATCTCGTGTTTGAGTAGCTCGATTTGTCCACGAAGCGCAGTCAAACCGAGCGAGCCGATCACATCGTCGGCCTTTCCATTGGATTCGACGGACGTTTTGATTTGTCGGGTCTCTTTGAGCAACGTCAGCGGCGAAAAGAACTTGTCGGGATTCGGTCGGTCGAGCAAAAACTTATAAACCCTGAGACCTGGCTCGTCGGGCAAAGTTGCCGTTTCAACGTGATCGCCTGCGTCGAATTGGAGATGCCACATTCCGTCGAATCGGAACTCAAGAATCGGGCCGAGCACGGCGGGCTCGTCGAGCACTTCCTCGGGCTGTTCGGCAGTTTCGCTCCCCGGCTCTTCGGACCACGACGACTCAGTTCGGGTCGAGAAGCTGATTGGAAACTCTGCGATGAAGGGGCCGACCAGGAGCCCACTTTCGTCGTCGAGGATGAGATCAATCGCCGCAATCGACGATGCAAATATGTCGTGGACGAGTGCCCAATAAAACGGATGAAGCGGATAGCGAACGCCGTCTTCTGCTGTCCCCGATTTCTCAAGCTCGCTGTCAGTGGCAAGACCCTCCAAGCGCCACACGTCGAAATCGGATCGAAGAAGGGGCGTCGGATGTCCATGAGCCATCGTGTGAAGCATCCTGACCCATCCGTGATAACCGTGTTCGGGAAGACTCGGATCGATGTCCCTGAGCACGAGGTAAGCGCTCTCGGCGAGCTTGCGAAATTCGTCGAGCCCCCGGCCGTCCGAGCCATAGAATCGGCCGAAATAGGCGATGTCGGCTGGGCCATGCCATTCCTGCCATTGGTTGTGAAAGGCCTCTGTGTGGGTGTCACCGAACGACTGGTACACAGCCTCGACCGTCGAGCCGGAGAGATCCAAGTCCCACCAAGGTTCGAACAACTCGTGGTAAATGGGCGGATACAGACGAGAACACCGCTCAAACTGCCGCCGAAGGGCTTTCAAGGCAATACGAACCGGCTTCGGCGCACGTCGCTCTTCGGATTCGATGATCGACATTTCTTCACACGACTTTCTCAAAGACCGCCAAGCCTGCGTGACGGTCTTTGGCACGTCACGACGGATCGACTGGCAGACTCCAAAGCCAAACGCTTCCGCTTCCAAACCCCTCATGTCGGGTGACGACACCCAACGACCTTTTGGCCCGCTCGACTGTCCGCCACGAGACTGATCGTGCCGCCGCCGCTTCTCGAATCAGCCCGACCTCGGCCGGGCCTTGGACGAGCAATTCAATCAGCATCTCTTCGGCATCGTGGAGCTTGCTTTCCGACGAAGTGCGGGCGGAAAGAATGTCCTCAGCTTTCAAATCGCTCTCGCCACGCCACTCGATGTGGATGATGCCGTCCTCGGAAGCGATTGGCTCAAAGCGGAGGCTGGGAGCGATCGGCCCGAGGTTGCTTTTGGTGTGGACGAGCACCCTCATGCCGGGGTCTTGTGGATCTTGGCCGACGAGAAGCGCCGACCGTGTCGTGGCGATGATTCCGATCGATCCGCTTCCTCGGTAAAGCGCATGGCGACCGCCGCTCTTGGTGAGGTGGCGGACCAGAAGCACCCCGACGCTTTTTCGGTCAGCGAGTTCTCTCAACGGGATGAGCGCCTGCCGCACGGCTTGGTCAGCGTTGGCGTTTCTTCCGAGGAAGTTCATCACGGTGTCGACCACAACGAGTTTGGCGTCGACGTGGCTGATCGCACGCCTGATTTGGTCGAGGTCATCGGGGATCGTAACCGTGCTTGGGAGAACGAGCATCTTGCTCCGATCTGCGCCGCTGGCATCGAGGCGAGGAACGACCGTCTTCTCCACGCTGTCCTCACCGATGAGAAAAACGACGCCGCCATGAACGCCAGCAGTCCCATCGGGCATGAGACGACCAGTCGAAACACGAGCGGCAAGATCGACGAGGAGCGAGGACTTGTTCGTTCCCGAATCTCCGTCGAAGACCGTCAGTTCCCCGGCCGGAATGCGATCCTGCCAAATCCACTCAACCGGTTCTGGATCGATAGTCGAAAGATCGACGAACGGACGCTCCCCTCCAGCGGCTCTGGAGAATCGCTGTAAGGAGAGCACACCGTTCGTCTTCTCGTGCTGCACTACCATTGGGTAAGTCCCTGGTTGTTGCTCGAATCAGCAGCGCCGCTCAAGGCGAGGCCCCTGGCTCAAGCTGAAACACGCAGCCCTTCGTCATTTGCCGGAACGCTCGAACCTTCGAGCACCGAACCGGTGATTTCAGCCAGTGATTTGACGCTGATTTCGAACGAATCCGGTTCCTGCTTCTCAAGAAATGCGACCACGTCAATGATCGCCTCATAGAACGTCGGCTCTTCAAGAACCGCATGAAATGCGAGGGCTGTAGTCCCGTCGCATCGAGCCTTTGTGTTGACCTTCAGCCCGGAGGCGTTGAGGCGCTCCAGGCTTTTCGCCAACTCAAGCCACTCACTCAACTCTCGAACACGCATACGAATTGTCATGCGTTTCATCACATTCCTCCTTCAACACGGAACACGAAAAAGGGTTGCCGATTACGCCATCGGCGGCTGAATGCCATACCCTTGTTCAAGCAAACGGAAAGAACTCTTGAGCCCCGATCCACCATTGACCGGAACGATGGACGAGGTAAGCGGGGATTTTTTCGCCGCCAACAACCAGAAAGATTTCCAACTGGCCCATCAGGGCTTGAGCAGCAGTGGGAACATCCACCAATTCCACTGGCCCGCCTTCGTACAACTGCATGGCTCGGGAGGCGATGGCCTGCATGCGGTCCATGAAGTCGGGCACGGCCCTGGCTACTGCCGGATGTTCGAGCAGTTGGTCTTCGATCCGAACATGGAGGCCCATCGGCGGGTTGATGTAGTCCATGAAACGGTGCGTGCTGATGTACTTGTCGATCAGTGGGAGTGCGGTCCTGCGAGTGGGCATGATTACCTTCCTTTATTGAGGTGCACAAACAATACGGGCGCAACGAAAACGGCTTTGCCGGATCATTTCCGGTCTCACCGTGCACGTTGCGCCCGTTTCAAATCGAAGACGATTTGCCGTGGCGTTCGTCCCGCTCAAAGCGGGTCTTGGCTCACTTCAAATTGATTCCTTGGATAGCGGCTTCTCAATACACCCTCATTTTACGCCGGAAATTTCGACTTGTAAAAAACGATTTTCAATCGCCCACGTGGGCGAGTTCAGCCCGTGGCAATCCTTGCCACACGTCTTCGGTCACGTCGAACAATAAGTGCTCCATATCAGTCCCGTGCCGATCTGTGGCGAAGACAATCAACAACCGAATGTTGGTGAACCCCTCGAATGAGGTGTGATGGAATGCGGCCACGACTGGGAAGTTCGGATTTCCCTTGATCTTCGGCCGCCTCAGCGTTCGGCTGAACCCCAACCGAATCGCCTCGGCGTTCGCCTTGCGAAGCTGCTCGGCTGTTATGTACTGCCCATTCAGTGGAAGGGGCACCAACTTGTTCATTCCAATGTGTTTCATCTCATCCCTTTCATTTTGATGTCTTGAAGTTCCTCAGCCTGATGGCCGTCGTGTCGGCCAGTGTCGTGGCGTCGTGAAATTCTTACGGTGTCCTGCAAAATCGCTTCAGGATATTGACCGTGTTGGCATTCTTGCCCCCGACGGCCTCGTAGGGTGTCTCGCCTCGCTGCTTTGGCTGACTTTGGGATTGCGCCGTCGCATCTACCCACCGGTGCTTTCACTGTCATTGCGGCTTTTCGTTGCCTTGCCGTGCAGAAGTGCTGTTCGGCATTTTCGGCCGCTCGCAATCGTCCGCAGCCCTCGACTATGGCGGGACTCGATAGACCTTCATGCTCGCACCAATTGGTCGGCCTACCATTGGATCACCGATTTGCAAAGAAAAGTGGGCGCTACGGAGAACGCCCCTCCGCCTCCTTTTCCTCCCTTCTCCATTGGTCCATCATTTTGACAGCGGAATCGTTCGCCCCAATCTTGTGGATGATCACGTCGCTTTCCCGCACCGCCTTGACCAACGGTGCGATTCGGCTTCGTGAGATTCCGAATTCCCGACCGATTTCCGTGACGGTCTTCCCTTCGGCCAGCATTTCTTGAATGCGCCATCGGTTCATTTCTGTGTCCGCCCATACGGGCTGTACCTTGCTTGCTTTCGTCTTCATCTGTTCCCTTTCGTTTTGATGTCAGTTACGTCGACTTTCTTTCGGTGTCCTGCAAAAATCGCTTTGGGGTATTGACCGTCCTTGTGTTCTCGACTCGGTTGCCCATCTGTACGGTGTCTGGCCTTGCTGCTTTGGCTGACTTTGGGAGTTCGACCTCGTTCCTGCCACCGGTGATTTCGCTGTCGTTTGCGGCTTTGCCTTACGGTGTCGTGCAGCGTAGTTTTCGGCCATTTTCGATCAGTCCCAGTCGTCGCAGCCCTTGACTACGGTGTCGTGCATCGGGCAAGTTTGAGGCGCTTTGGGATATGTGCCATACATGTCCCGAAGCGTTGCTGATGGATTGTTGGAGGGCAGCAGGGCTCCGACCTGTGGTGTCAGGTCTTTTGAAGATTGGCACGCAATGGGAAACAAAATACGGATTGCCGACCGACTCAATGAGGTCAGGCGGCACAAGGGGCTGACGCTGCGGCAGGTCGCCCAAAAGTCGGGCGTCAATTACAAGAAAATCCAGCGCTGGTTTTCGCAGGGAGCGGACTACGTTCAGAGTGAGAAGGAGGACGACTTACGGGGTGTCTGCCGAGTTCTCGGCATCGATTACGCTTGGCTCTGGGAAAAGGACGAGCAGATCACGATCCCCTCGGAGACGATCGAGGCGCTGCTCCGCACGCTCGAAGACTTCAAAGCGATCTTGCTGACGCTTGCTCCGCAGCGGCCCCTAGGCGAGAGAAAGCGGCAACCCGATCGGATCGTGAAATGGTGGGGCAGTAAGCACAAACAGGCCACGGAGATCCTGCGTCACTTTCCCAGCGAGATCGAGACGTACTTCGAACCGTTCTTGGGGGGAGCGTCCTTGCTCCTCGGCCTTTTGCTGTCCGATGTCCGGGTGAAGCGATTTCGTTGCTCGGACACTTGCGTTCCACTGATCGGAGTTTGGAACTTGGTCCAAAGCGACCCCAACTGCCTCTTTCGTTTTTACGACCGCTTTTGGAACACGCTCGGGCGCAAGGGATGCGACTTTTATTTCAAGGTCAGGGACCGGTTCAATAAGGATCGAGACCCCCTGAAGTTTTTTGCACTGCTCAGCACGTGCCGAAACGGGTACGTGCGGTTCAACAACGATGGGGAGTTGAACAGCAGCTTCCATTACGGGAGGAGGGGAATTCGTCCTGCTCGGCTTCGCCCGCTCTTGGATGAGTGGTCTTCCAGGCTGAACGCCGTCGACGTTCAGTTCGAGGTCAGAGACTTTGGTTCCGTCGAGTCTTCGCCGGGCGACTTCCTGTACCTCGACCCGCCGTACAGCGATTTCGACTTCAAGAGGCTCTGGCGGTGGCTCGAACACCAGCGGGGCTCGTATGCGTTGTCGCTCAGCGGTCTCAAAGGCGGTGAAGATCGTCGAATTGCTGTGCCGCCCCATTTGTACGACGAGGCGTTTTTTATCGAGAGCCCGAACGCCTTTCACCGCATGACGAAGGAGAAGGTGATCGCCAGGGACAGCCTGTATGTTCGTCGCCATGCCTCCCCACCAACGGCACGTAAGCCGCACGCCTCGACCGCTTCAACTCCCCGAAGTCAAGAGACGTAAGACACGGATCTGCTCGTGGAAAAGCGGCGCATAGCGTGTCGAACATCGCTTTAGCTTGCCTCGACAGCGTGACGCCCATCGGGAACGGGGAACCAGCGTGCGCTCCGTTGCTGACAGGCAGTTCGACTGCTCGTCGTTGTTGGCATCGAGGCTTCACCAGGGCTCCCGCTCGCCCACTTCGAGATTTTCTGATCCAGCAACGTCGCCTGTTGCTCAGCAATGCACGTCGTTGCTCAGCCCATTCTGAACAGCGTGTTCGCTCCACCAGCCGGGACTGCGGGTGGAAAGCAATCCTGCGAGGTATGGGACTCAGATATCGAATGCGTGCGAACAATGGCGACAGAATTGAGAAACGGCAAATCAGAGCAATTTGAATGTGATGTGGTCTCAAGCGATCCTCTGACTCGCATAGCGGAGGCCATTGAGCACCTCCAGCACCAGATCGATCGCATTGCCGATCATTTCGATCCCCCTCCATCGGACAAGGTCGGGACGCCGTACATTGCCGAATGCATCGGCTGTACGACCGTCTGGATCACCGAAATGGTCCGCAATGGGGAAATCCCGCCCGATTCCGTCGTTCCTGGGACTGGGAACGGAAAACCCTGGAAGTTCTTCAGAGCCCGAATCGACGAGTGGCTTCAATCCAGATGATGTCAAGCGGGGGGCTTGACGGCCCTCTAAACATGGTGCACAGCCCGACCGGAACGTCAAATGCCACGGAAGCCACTCAAAAAGAAAGAGAAGGTGACGATCGTCGTCGATGGCGTTCCGATCATCGTGAGGTTGCACCCGCCTTCCGGTTCTCGGGCATCTTGGTACGCCTATTGGAGCGGCTTGGTCACAAGCATAAGCACGGGGCATGACGATTTCGGGGAAGCGGTCAAGGCCGTCGAGACTATATTGCGAAACGGCGGCAAGCGGCACGACCAGAGCGACATGGTGCTCTCGGACGACGAGTTCGAGGAGATTCAGCGGCGGCATTACGCCAAAAAGACGGATGCCACAGCCCGCAAGCGCTCCGAAAAGTCTCTTCGAGAATGTCTCGATGCGATAAGGGCATTCCGTGAGATCAGCGGGGTGACGCCGGTCACGTTGGCAACCCCCGATGATTGCGAGCGATTCCAGCGAGCAGCAGTTGAAAAGCCGAGAAACTGGCGATTGCAATCCGCCGACAATAACGAGTCAATGAGACGACGAGAGACGTTGACCGACGCCAAGAAACTGAGCCCGAACACAGTCCTGAAATGGTCTGTGGCACTTCAGGCAGCCTATGAGCGTGCCAACCGGAACGGAGGCAAGAAGTGCGTGAGAGGCGTCGTTCCCGAGGCCAAGCTGCTTACGGAGAATCCTTGGAAGAACTTTACGTGGATTGAGGGGTTTCAAAGAAAGCTGCGCCAGTTCGACCATACCGAACTGCTCTCGTTGCTCGCATACTTTGATTCCACTTGGCCCGGCATGACCATTGCGCCTGCCTTCGTGAAGGTGATGTTGTGGTCATGGGCGAGAAGGCTCGAAGTCAGCAGCCTTCGATGGACAGACGAAAGAAGGATTGAGCAAGAGTCCCACTTCGAGTCCACGGGCAAATGGGGCGTGACGAAGTGGTTCAGAGTTCCTGATTCGCTCCGCAACGAACTTGAGTTGCTGAGGAACGGAAGTGAGTTTGTGTTCGGCCGCTACCCTGAGCAACTTCGGGACTTCCATCTACGGCGTGGAGACAGTTTTGCCGCCCGACAGGTTCGTCAGGACTTTACTCCCGAGAACCTCGGAGAGTGGATGTACCGGCAAGTTTTCGAGTGGTCACAGTCACTTCCGAAGGGGTCGGCTTACCTGCACGTCTTTCGCAAAACGGCGCTCCAGCACGCCCTAAGCGGCGAGCACATCGAGCAGGCAGTCGCCGAGGAAGCCTGCGTCACGCCCGCCGTCATGCGAGCCAGCTACGCCCGTGCTTCGGACGAGGAGTTCCGACGCATGAGCAACCGCACGTTCCGACGCATCCGAAACAGCTTGCCGATCGAAGTGGCAACCCGCTACGGGTACGAAGAGAAGCCTGCCGACCGGCTCATGGAGCAACTCGATCTGGCCCGCTCACAGGCCAACTGGGAGACCGTCGCACGTCTGGCGGATGAATTGAATCGGCTTGGGCAGCGTGCGGAATGAATCGCCCCACGGCACGCCCGACGAGGGTAAAACCGGCAGCGATTGTGAAAAACTGTGAAATCGGGTTTCGGTTGTCACCAAAGGTATTCACAGAAACGACACAAGCCCCCCTTATTTAGGGGCTTGTGAAGTGCACTCGGAGGGATTCGAACCCCCAAC